>OGSU01000020.1_pt1 | contig 155762 bp, 138 predicted proteins | sample 1573911 | NCBI WGS metagenome assembly OGSU01 (sample SAMN03295839, study PRJEB24534) | human gut metagenome | isolation source: fecal sample 7 from infant 5 | host: Homo sapiens | place: USA: Pittsburgh, PA | collected 2014-07 | reverse complement strand
TATTTGTAGCATATAATCACTATAAGTAGATTCTATGTAAGTAAAATTTTCTTGCCCACACTGGCTATCATTTTCATATTTTTCATATCCTATAAGATAATCACTAATTATTGTATTTTCTTTTTCAAATTTTATTATTTGTTTTTTTAATAACTCATAGTATGATTTGAAATAACTCCATTCCATTATTTTATTATTTTTTTTATTATTAATTTGATTTACTTTATTAAGCAAAACTTTATTATATTCGTTTTTATAAAAATTATCACTTCTACTTTCTAATTCATCTATAATATTTTTAAAATTCTCAATATCTTTTTCTAATTTCCTCACCGCTTTTGATATTTCATTCATTTCTTTTATTTTAATACCTAATTCGTTTTTATATTTATCTTTTATTATATTTAACCATTCTTTTATTAAAGTTTCAGAAATTACTCCTTCATATTTATCTATTTCATTTAATTCTTCTTTAAAAATCTTAATATTTTGCTCTTCATGTTCAATTTCTTTTTTAATTTTTTTACTTTCATGTGTAATTTGAGCAAATTCACTTGCATAATCAGAATTTTGTTTTCCAAGACTAATTTTATAATCTTCACACTCTTCATTCCAATTTATTATAAGTATTTTTTTCTTTTTCAACTCTGCCTGCTCTGCTTCCAAACTTAATTTATATTTATCATATAATCTTTTACAATGCTTGCTTTGTTCATTTAAATTAATTTTCCCTAATAATATTCCGACATCATCAAATGGAGTATGACATACTGGACATGCACTTAACTTTTCTTTATCAATATATCCTTTAACCTCTATAAGTATTTTTTCTAATTCATCAAAGTTTTTCTTGAATAAATCATATATTTTTTTATTTTTAATTACTTCTTGAGACTTTTCATTAATTTGTTCTGTTATTTTTTTATATTCCATAATATATCTTTTTCTTAAATCCAAAAATTTTTCATCATATTCAGATATTGACATTATATATATATCAAAATCATTATTTTCATCTTTTATTTTTGCCTCTTCTAAATTGCTCATTATGTCTTGATTCTTTTGTTTTAAAGTTTTAATTTTCTCTAAATAATATAAATTTTCTCTATATTTAGATTGCTTATTTGATAACTCTTTTATTTTTTCTTCAATCACCCTAGTTTTATAGAGAATATTTTCTTCTTCATCTTCTATGTTCTTAATCTTATCTATTAAGATTTTAATTACTTCATTAACTTCAGTTAATTTATTATTCTTTAATTTAAAGGTTTGTTGTTTAATTTTAATTTGATTATTGTTAAGTTCAATATTAGATTCTGTTTTCTTCCATTCTTTATATTCTTCAAACCATAAAATACCTGCTTTATCCAAATCTTCATACTCATCAACTTCAACTTTAATTTTTTTCATTTTATATTCTATATTATTCCTTTTATCAGTGTAATACTTGTTATAAAATTTTATAAGATATAATACTTTTTCTTTAATTAAATCTTCTTTATCAATGACTTTGTTAAAGGTATTTTTATATTGAATTATTTCTTTCGAATCAAGAATATTAAGTATTTTATTTCTACTTTTCATCAATTTACTTAATTTAATTTCACTCACTTGTTCTATTTTATTAAAATCTTCAATTTTATTATTTATTTCCTCTATTTTTTCATCACTTAATAATAACTTTTCTAACTCACAACTAGCTTCATTAATTAACTTTTCAATTGTTTCTATTCTTTTTGTAATTAACTTTTTAATACTATATATCTTAGCAAAAAACATTCGTTGACTTTTATCACTATCCCAAAAATTACCCCAATCTTCATATTTCTGACTAGGAGTCTTTGCAAAAACAAAACTATCTATTTTATCATGTGCTAATATTTGCTTCTCATCTATATAAATCTTATTTATATTATTACCACTCAACTTCCCCCTATTATAATCTCTATATCCCTTTTCTTCTATATCTTTCTTTGCTCTTCTTACAGTTCTTTTACTTATAGATTTATTCGAATATTTAACTTCAACATATGACTTAACATTATTATTTTCTATTTTTCTATTTGAAAGAATATATCCTTTATATTTTTTTATTTCTTTATTTATATCATTTTCTTCAAACCTATATAACTTCCCCGTAGAAAACCATTCTACACCATCAAAGAAAGATGTCTTTCCCATCCCATTTTGTCCATAAATACATATAAAATCTGCTGGCATTCCATCCTTATTATTAAAATCCACAGTATTAAACTTGTCTTCAAATGCACGAAAATTAGTTAACTTTATTTGCTCTATTTTAGTCAATTAATTCACCACCTGTTTCATTTGAATTTAATATTTCTACGATTTCATCAATATCCTCTTCTTTTATACTTTCTTTGTTTTTTAAACACTCATAAAGTTTCCTTTCATTTTTTGATAATATATCTGCTATAGAAAAAAAACTATCAGCTTTTTCTATATTAAAATAAAATAATCTATTACTTATAATGGATTCTATTTCTTCTGTATTTTCTGGCATATCACTTTTAATTACTATTTTTCTTGATGAATACTTATCTTGTTCTATTCTAGATACTAACTGCTCATCAATATTATTCATAAAAAATATTACATATACATTATATAGCTCTATGTATTTTTCTAAATTACTTTGTACATATAAAGCAACATTATCAACTATCATTTTCCAATTATCACCTAAGTCTTTTTCACTACTAAATTCACAACTTATTATATTAACTGTATATTCTCCTTTATTATTGCATTTAATTTTTTCTTCAAAATGATATACTCTTAAATTATTGCATTCTATATTTTCTTTTATTAATTCAATATACTTACTTATAACATTCATAATTATCTTTCTCCTATTTTAATTCTGTATAGTGGTTTTGATAATATTAATCATATCTTCTAATGTATCTTCATCAATATTTTCAATTAATTCTATTATAGGTATAACTGATAGCTGTTGTGTTTGAATAAATCCTTTTTTTATATCAAATTGGTTTTTTGAAGCAGTTGGCTCTTTGATATCCCTTACAATTTTTTTAAATTGTTTAGCCGTACAACATTTTTCCTTACCTTTTATTCCTTTTCTAGTCCCCCACAATATTAAACTAAAATCATCAACTTTATTCCTTTTTAAATAATCTGTTTTTAAAGATTCAATAAAATTAGATAAAGTAACTCTACTCATACTACTATCACCATCACAACATATATATTTTATGGGAATTAATTTTTCTTGTTCAGTCAATTTTAGTTTTGAAAATTCTTCAACTTTATTTATATACTTTAATATACATAATATAATTAATAAATTATTTCTAAATGTTTGACATTCATAATGACAATCCTTTTTTTCACATTCTTTTGATATTCCACAAAAATCACTTTTAATTAATTCTTCATAATTAGAATTAATTATTTCTTTCATAACGTCTTCTAAACAATCATTTTCAATTTCTTCTTGAAAATTATAAACTGCATCAAATAACTCTCCGTTTATATTACCAGCTTCATCTGGAATGTCCCAATTATTATCCTTACATATTTCAATTAATAATTTTGCATCCATTCCACTACAAGTATTTAAAGTTACATCATCCCCTAAACTATTGCTATGTATCCCTAAAAGTAGCAATTCAGAATTATCATTTAAAAATATTCCCGATCCAGAAAATCCGATTATCTGATCATTAGCCTCAAAAGGTTTAATTCCTAAAGAAGTATCTAATCTATATGTAAATCTATTATTAATTTTTTCAGGAGTCTCTAGTACAGCATAAGCTAGCTTATTAGATGAACAAAATGAACTTATTTGATGTAACGAGTTCGGATACCCTCTAAAAATTAGATTTCTATTACCACTCAAATTATCTATCCCATTAATTCTATATGGATAATGAATATTTATATTTATATTTTTACATCTTAAAATCGCAACATCTTTATATGGTAAAATCTTCTCCCCAAATTTAGCCTCTTTGTGGCACGCTATATTATTTTCATCAATATTAACAGTTTTCTCTTCTTCATCTTTATCAAGATATCTAACAACTATATTTTTCTTTTTATTCACAACATGTGCTGCAGTAAATACATACATATATTCTGAATCTTTTTCAGGTTGCCACCATACTCCACTTCCTAATATTTCGTTTCTTTCTTCTCCAACATCTTCTTCTATTCTAACTGAAAGATATAATAGTTTATCATCTATCACCTATATATCCTCCCCATCAACAATCTCTATTAAATTCTTTTCTAGTATAGTCAATTTATTATTATCAATATAATTTAACTTATCATTTTTATTAAAATAACCTACTGAATCCCACCAATTATAATTGCAATATATCGTCGATTTTTCACAACAATTAACAATTCTCGCTATTGTTTCCTTATGAACAATACTCTTCTTGCTAATAATAAAATTATGTGCACCTAATTTCTTTATTAATTCACAATTAGTATTTCTTTTACTACCATGATGTGCAATCTTAACAATATCTACTTTAGAATTCTTATAATATTTATCAAATCCATTAATTATATCAGTAGCAACTGCATCTCCTAAAAACGCTATTTTTTTATTATTATATTCAAATATAAAAGCAATTGAAGCTTTATTAGTACTTGTATTTTCCTCATCATAACTATCTTCTAGATATAAACTATCTAAACTTTTAACGTATTCTATACTCCCATTCAGGTTATATTTATCAACCAATTCAGCCACATTAATTAACGCTTCTTTTTGTGGCGAAATAACTTTTAATTTAGCTTCGTTAATTTCCTCTTCATATCCTTCATACACAAGAGTTTCTAAGAATATTTTTTTCTTTTTTATTTCATCAACCAATGTTCCTACATTTTTAGGTGAAAGTAATTGATTTTTTTTATATACGCTAATTCCATTCCCATTCAACCATATTTTTTTTATAATACTACAATCATTATTTTTTATATAATTATTAAAACCTAATATATGATCATTATCTATATGAGTAAATATTAGTAAATCTACCTTCTCATTTCGATTTTTTATAGTTTCAATTACTTCTCTAAAGCCATTAACAAACATTGCTGGTCCAGAATCAATTATAATATTAGTTTTTTTTTCTTCTCCAAAATGTAACCAAATACATTCACCATTAAATGCTTTTTCAATCCTGATTTCCAACATCTTATACATTCCTTTCTTTATTTATATTATAAAAATATTTTTTAGTAGTCTTTTTATATTATACAATAATTTCCCTTTATTTTCTTTAATATTCCATTTATTTTATTAATATCTCACCTCATATGAATATAATATAAAGTCTTTGACAATTTCTTTATTATTTTAAGTTATACCTTTTAATTCTACTTACAATCTAATTCCTACAGAATTTTAAACAAATAAAAAGACACATTAAATAAAACTTTAACGTGTCTTTTATAAATAATTGCCTCATTAATAAAATCCTATATGATTATTTTTTACATTATCTTGTTTTAATATCTTTTTAACATCTTTTTTATATTACATTCCTTAATATAGATATGCTATAAGTTAAGAGTAATTATATGATAGAAAGTTAAACGGTGGTATATAACTGAACTTTTAAATGCTAACCTTAAATTTTATAATGAATTTATGACATTAAAATAACCCACGAAAATTAAACAAAATAATTTTCGTGGGTTTTTATATGGTGGAGGCGACGGGTGTCGAACCCGTGTCCGAAAGCAGACCAGTAAGACTTTCTACGAGTGTAGTCTTGTGTTTTAAAATTCCCTCAGAGAACGTCCACAGACAAACTTTCTCCTTGGTAAGCTTCATAAATTCCGTTCCTAGCTCAAAGCTTTGCTAGGCTCGGTTCCCCACTTTTAAATGACACCCTTACTCTCAACCGTGGGCAATTGAGGAAGGATGAGCAGCGCTAAATTAAGCTGCTAATGCAAAATTATCTTCTGCGTTTATCTTTAATGCATACTTTATTATCGAGGCACCATGCTTCCCTCGACTCGCTTATCAAACCCATCTTACCCCCGTCGAAGCCAAAACGCCCCCATGTATGAGATAATAATATGGTCTAAACGCTAAAAATTCCATATTCAATTTTTAAATTCAAAAGTTTTAATCAAACTTATGTTCTCATTATATATTAATTAATTAATTTAGTCAAGGGACATATATTTTTGTTTGTAAGAGATAAATTCCTTGACTAATTAATTAACTTTTAACATTCTAAAACAGACAATTTATATAATACCTAATTCTACTTAAAATATCAATGGTTAATTTTACCTAAATTAAAATTTCTTATCTTTTGCTCTCTTTAGGCTTAAGGTGTTACTTTTTAGCCCTATTTAGCTAATAAAAATAATCTTAAAAAAATTATTTAAAGTAAACTTCTCCATCTTCTATCTTATCTATAGTAACTAGAGATTCAACTCTTATTCCTTTGTCTTCTAAGTGAGCTCTTCCGCTTTGGAATCCTTTTTCTATAACTATTCCTACTCCAACAACTTCAGCTCCAGCTTGTTTAACAACATCTATTAATCCAAAAACTGCACATGCATTTGCTAAGAAATCATCAACTATAAGGATTTTTTCTCCTGGTTTTATGAATTTCTTATCAACAACAACATTGTATATTGTTTTTTTAGTGAATGAATAAACCTCTGAGTTAAATACCTCTTCTCTCTTGTTTCTTGGTAATCTTTCTATTTTCTTACCAAAAACAACTGGTACATTATCAAAGTATTGAGCAGTTATTATTCCTAATCCTATTCCTGTTGATTCTATTGTAAGGATTTTGTCTATTTGATCATTTTTAAATCTATCTTTAAATTCTTTTCCTACTTCGTTAAAAAATTCTACATCCATTTGGTGATTTAAAAAAGAATCAACCATTAAAATATTATCTTCTGTAACTCTACCTTCTTTTTTTATCTTATCTTTTAATAGTTCCATTTGGTTACATCCTTTCTTACTATTAATTTATAGTATTAACTTCCTATATTATATCATAATAGGAAAACCTATTGCTATCTAATTTTATTATACAGTATTCTTATTATTCATGTAATCCTTTTTAGTAATTCTTTATATAATAATAGTAGAAGAATATTTAGGAGAGATAAATATGACTTCATTTCAATCATTAATAATAATACTTATATGTATTTTATCCATAATTATAATTTTATATTTAATCGAGTCAGATAATTTTCTGCCAGAAAAACAAATAAGGAAATATGTCTCTCTAGGGAAATTTAAACATGCTCTTTATCTTTTAGACAAGTATTCAGCAAAATTAGATCCTCTATTTTTCTACAATAATAAAATTTTAGTACTATCAAAACAAAAAGATTTTGATGTAGCCTATGAACTTTCCATAGAGGCAATAAAAAAGCTTAAAGAACCTAATTATGAGCTATACAATAATATTTCATTTGTATATTACAATCTAAAACTTTATCATAGAGCCATAGATTTTTCAGAAAGAGCCTTAAACTTAAATCCTATAGATACCTTTGCTTTAAACAATAAAGGCTTCTCTTATATTGAAATAGGGGAATACTCTAAAGCTGAGGAGTGTTTTGATAAAGCATTAGAATTTAATCCTTATTTTAAAAATGCCTTATCTGGAAAGGCATATTGCGCTTTTGAAAAGGGTGATTATCTTCTTGCTACTAAATATCTTCAAGATTTTGTTTCAATTGAAAAAAATAATGCCTCTGCCTATAAAAGATTAGGAGAATGTTACTTTCTTTTAAATGACTTAAAAAATAGTTCTAAAATGTATGAGAAATCCTTAGAAATAGACCAAGAAAATGATGCTTCTTATTGTGAATATGCAAATGTACTTCTTTGCTTAGGTCACTATGATAAAGCCTTAAACAATTTAAACAAGGCACTTGCCATATCACCCTATAACTTTATGGCCTTTTACTATAAAGCAAGAGCTTACTCCTTAAAGAAAGATTTTGATAATGCCTTTTATTATTTAGAAAGAGCCTTTAACTATTGTGATTCCTTAAAAGAAATGGCCCTTAAGGATGAAATGCTTACAAACTTAAAGTTTTTCTCAAAGTTTAGTGAGTTATTAGAGATTCATAATATACAAAACTAACTTTTAAAGTGAAAAGCTAAAAATTATTCTAATTAATTTTTTCATAGATTTAGAATCACTCTAAAAAACTCTTAAATCTTAAAAATTACACCTATTAATTTTAAAATTTTAAGAGTTAATATAAATTTATACTGATTAATTTTTTAACTATTAATTTTTAATTATACTTCCTTTTAAATTTCTATAGAAAAATATTATATAAGAAGTTTAAAATATGAGCCTTAATAATACTTAGTTTCTATCCTAACTTTATTAAGGCTCTAAATTCTATTTATAAACTACTAACTTTTATAAGGAACATTTACTCTTTTAGATTTATTTTAATCTCTAAAATAAATTTATAAACTACTCACTATAATCCTCTACACTTATACTTAAGAAAATACAGTCCTTACTTTTATTAATAGCTTCTTTTATTTCCTCTGAATCCATGTCCATTCCTATAACATTACTACTAATTCCATTTCCTGAAGTTGCATAATAAAGACAAACTCTCTTTCCTTTTTCAAGCTCTAAATCATAATCTCCAGCAAAATTAGCACTTAAATAGTCCTTTATATTTTCCTCAGCCTTGTAATTATGATGACTATAAACTCCCTCTCCTCCTAAAAGACAATTTATACTATTATCCTCTTTAAAGTTTATCCCTAAGGTTATATTCTCTTTCCCCTTTTCATAGGTTTCACTTACACTTGTTAAAATAGGCTCATTTTTAACTTCTTTCCCCTCTTTATAAACCTCATAATTTAAATCAATCTTATACCCCTTACCTTTAGAAATATTTTTCACATTATAGAAAAAAACTCTATTGTCAGTTAAACTTAAAATCTGCTCCTCTTTTTCTGAAAGCGGCTCAAAACTCACCTTTACAACATCCTTTTTAGAAAGCTCTCCACATCCCACAAACAAGACTACTGGAATCATAGCTAAAATTACCCCTTTTAAAACTCTCATTAAAACACCCCTATATTAATTTTTATATTATAATTTTAAAATGCCTATTTATATTAATTACATTAATTGTAACTATTTTTATATTATATGCTAACTTCCTAACCCAGTATTTTAAAATTTATTCTTACTTAAAGTCTTGTATATTTTTAATTTTCAAGTTTTTCCTAAGGCACTAACTATTTTTAATTTATAAATACTGCCTCCTTTTAACTTGTATTTTCCTAAATTACTACCTCTCTAAACTTTAACCTCCTTCCCCCTTATAAAATTTCTCCTTTACATAAGTTAATAAAAACATATAATAACCTAATTTAATCTAAAACTTTATAAATTAATAATAAACAAAAGTTACTTGACTTAAATATAAAAAAGGTACTTAAAAGATAAAGTTTTAAAATTAAAATAATAACTTTTTCTTCTAAGTACCTTCTAGAAAAGAAACTAATATCTATTTCTTTCCTTAAGTTGTCTATCCATCTCTCTCTTATGAGCCTTTTCAAGCATTGTATCTCTCTTGTCGTAGTTTTTCTTACCTCTACAAACACCTAAGTTAACCTTAACTCTTCCATTCTTTAAATATAAAGAAAGTGGTATTAAAGCAACCCCTTGTTGTTGAACTATTCCTATTAATCTTTGAATTTCACTTTTATGAAGAAGTAATTTTCTTTTTCTTAAAGGATCAACATTAAAAATGTTTCCTTGCTCATAAGGACTTATATGCATATTATTTATAAATATCTCTCCATTATTTATATCTGCATAACAATCCTTTAAGTTAACTCTTCCGTTTCTAATAGACTTAACCTCTGTTCCAACTAAAGCTATACCTGCTTCCATAGCCTCATCAACAAAGTAATCATGTCTAGCTTTCCTATTCTCTGCTAATGTCTTATTGTCTTTTCTCTTTGCCATACTTCTCACCTACTATGGTTATATTAAAAGCAATTTTACTTACCCAAAGCAAAACGCCTCTTATTTCTTTTCTTTGCTTATTATTTTAACATATTTACTATTTAAATGTAAATTCACAAAACTGTACTTATTAACCTTAAGCTAATAAGCCCCTATATCCGCCCCATAAAACCATAAAATCTTCAAATCACGTTATCATATCCCTCTATACTTTTCCATATAAAAAGTTTCAAATCACCTTACTCTTTAACTAAATAACTATTAAACATACTAATTTTCTATGTGAATTATTCTAATATTTAATAAGCTAATAAATAGTCTAATTTTAGATTTTATCCTATTATACAAGTTTATCTCCTAAAAGCCTTTAAACATATGAAGAAATTAATAAACCTTATAAATATAATATAGAAAATATCTATATAAGTTTTAGACCTTAAGAAATTATATAGATATTAATAAAACTTATAGATAGAATGTAGAGAATATCTACATGAATTTTAGAATTTAAGTAGTCACGTAAAGTAAGTTACGTTAATAAACCTGAATGTCCGAAGCGCAGCAAGTTTTCAGGTTTTAGTAACTTACTTGAAGTGACTACTATAAATTCTTAATGAAATGTAGTAATTCTCGAAATCTATCTATAAGTTTTTTATCTTCCTATTATTAAAGCTCTTCCTCAGCAGTTTCTTCTCTTGGTTCTATTATTTCAACCTTTCCCTCTGCTTCAAGCTCTTTTTTTACTTCATCAAGTAAATTCTCTCTCTTTTCAGTTTCAGCTTCCTTTTCCTCAATAGTGTACTTATCCTCAACTATTTCAAAATAAACTTCTCTAGTATCCATTTCTACTCTTGAGCAAAGAACCTTAACCTTTTCTCCAAGTTTATAAACCTTCTTAGTTCTTTCACCTATTAATTGAAGATTTTCTTCATCATAGATGTAATAATCATCTCTAAAGCTTGCTACATGAACAAGACCTTCTACAGTATTTGGAAGTTCAACAAAGGCTCCAAATCCAGTAACTGAAGAAATAATACCATCAAATATCTCTCCAATTCTATCTTTCATATATTCAGCTTTCTTAAGATCATTTGTTTCTCTTTCAGCTTCTTGAGCTATTCTTTCCATTTCTGAAGATTGCTTAGAGGCAGAATCAACAATACTCAAAAGTCTCTTAGCTCTCTTAGGATCAATCTTCTTATTTATATATTCTTTTATTATTCTATGAATTTGTAAGTCTGGATATCTTCTAATTGGTGAAGTAAAGTGACAGTAGTATTCAGCTGCTAATCCAAAGTGACCTGCACAGTCTGGAGAATATCTAGCTTGCATCATACTTCTTAAAAGTAATGTGTTTATTACCATCTCTTCATTTTTGCCCTTAACTTCTTCAACAACCTTTTGTAAATCTCTAGGTTCAATAAGTTCTCCAAAGTTAAATGAATATCCTAAGCTATATGCAAAGTTTTTAAATCTTTGAAGTTTTTCATTATCTGGCTCCTCATGTATTCTATATACAAAAGGTATTTCAGCCTTATTCATATATTCTGCTATAGTTTCATTACATACTAGCATAAATTCTTCTATGATTCTGTTTGCTATAGCTCTTTCATATGGTTTTATATCTATTGGCTTTCCTTTTTCATCTAAGATTATTTTGCTCTCTGCAAATTCAAAGTCAATAGCTCCTCTTCCCATTCTTCTATTATTTAAGATTTTGCATAACTCTTCCATAGCCTTAAAGTCATCTACTAAATCTTTATATCTTTCAATTAACTCTTTATCATTATCTCTTAAAATCTTAGTTACATCAGTGTATGTCATTCTCTCATTAGTTTTAATTACACTTTCATGTATTGAATGGTTAACCACATTTCCTTTATTATCTATTTCCATAAAGCAAGTTAAGGCAAGTCTGTCTACCTGTGGATTTAATGAACATATTCCATTTGATAACTTTTTAGGAAGCATAGGAATAACTCTATCAACTAAATAAACAGAAGTAGCTCTTTTAAAGGCCTCTTTATCTAAAGGATTATTTTCTTTTACATAGTGAGTTACATCTGCAATGTGAACTCCTAATTTATAGTTTCCATTTGGAAGTCTTTCTATAGATACAGCGTCATCTAAGTCCTTAGCATCTTCACCATCTATAGTAACCATTTTTAAATCTCTTAAGTCTGTTCTTCTCTTAATTTCTGACTCTGGGATTTCCTCTAAAATTTCTTCTGCAAAGGCTAAAACTTGTGGAGGGAATTCTTCTGGAAGAGCATATTTCTTAATTACAGTTATAATATCTAAACCTAAATCTCCTCTGTTTCCTAGTATTTCTACTACTACTCCTTCTGGATTCTTTCTTCTACCATCTGGCCACTTAGTTATTTCAACAACAACTACATTGCCTTTTTTAGCTCCATTTCTATCCTTCTTAGATATGAATATATCATTTTGAATTCTTTGATCCTGTGGAAGTACAAATCCAAAACTCTTATTATCTTCATATATTCCTATTACCTTTGTGTTAACTCTCTCAGTTATTCTTACTATTTCACCTTCACGTCTTTTGCCTTCTTGGCTTTCCTTTACAACCTTACCTAATACTCTATCTCCGTTCATAGCGCCATTTAAAGCATTCTTAGGTATAAATACATCTGTTACACCTTCTTCATCTGGTATTAAGAAACCAAAGCCTTTTTGATGTATTTGGATTTTTCCAGGTATTAAACTTACTTTATCTATTAAGCCAAATCTATCTTCCTCATCTCTAGCTATTAAGCCCTCTGCCTCTAATGCCTTAAAAACTTTTTTAAATTGTTTATATTCAGCTTTATTTATGTTAAATATCTTTGATAATTCTAACATTGTCATTGGTCTGTATGCTTCTTCTTTCATAAGACCTAAAATTATATCTTTTATTTTCATGCTTTTTCCTCCGTTCTATATATAGATTTAAATGCAACTTTTATATTTTAGCTCAAAGCCTGTTTCTCTTAAATTCTAATGGATTAACTCACCTAATTATCTAAGATACTGCCAGGAAACATTGATTTATCATCCTACTAATATGATATGTTTAAATCCTCTCTTTGATTAAGGAAATTCAATCCAATATTAATCTAAAACCATTCTTGTAAAATGTTAAATATGAATTTTTAATCAATCCAATATAATTTAAAAGCCACCCTAATTATATGGGTGGCCAAAAAATAACTATTTAACTAAATTTATAGCTAATGTATTTATAGCAAATAATACAGATGCAAAGATAGTAACTTTTATAAGTCTAGCTTCTCTTGTTCTACCTTTATTTCTTGAGAAGAAGCTATCTTGACTTCCTTGGATTAATCCACTTAAGGCATCTGCTTTACTTGGTTGCATCATTATTGAAACCAAAATTACTATAGCTAAAATAGTTTGGACCACTACTAAAATTGTGTTCATAAGAAAACCTCCTAAGCTTTGTATAGTTGCATAATTCCATGCAATTATCATATCACACCAATGAAAAATTTACAATATTTATATCCTTGACTATCACACTTTTATAAAACAATGCATATTATATAGTTTGACTACTTTTCTTATATATATTTTCCCCATCTTCCTATTATTATATAATTTATCTAAATTTCTATCCTCTTATACTATAAGAGGCTCTTCTTAGAGACTTTTCTACAATTCTATATAATACTAGTCCTATAACTGTATTTAAAGCAATTGAAGGCACTACAACAGTTAAAAATAGTATTGAAAAACTTGCTGGAAGTCCTACAATTATTTTAGCAGTTCCTAAAAACAAAATTCCACTTACTAAAGTTCCTAAAGGTAAAACAATTGCAATTAATATATTATTTCTCTTTTCTACTGATAATCTTCCTAATATATTAGATTTTTTTATTAAAGCTATAAATAAAAATACTATAAGTGCAGTAAAAATCTTATCTACTACGTTAGGTAATTGTCCACCTGGAAACTTAGTTGTCATAGCTGTAAATATCCCCATTAAAGTTCCTGAAACCATAGTTATCTTAAAGTTATCATTTAATATAATTATTATAAATAACATAGTAAGAGCAAAGTCTGGTTGCATTGGCAAGCCTAATATTGGTGTTATTTGATGTAATATTACTCCTATGGCTAATAATAAAGCATTTATTGTTATAAGTTTTGTATTATTTCTTACATTCATTTTAAAATCCTCCTAATAATCCATTTCCTCCTCAAGGGAGTTTTTAACTTTAAATTTTCTATATTATTTTCATATTGATTTTTTAAACTTCATTTCATATTTAACTCCCCCTATCAAATTTAAACTCAATTATCATTCTTAATAAGGTCATAATCCCTAATTAAATCCCTAACTAAGACTAAAACATAATATTTATTAGATTATAGTAATAAAATAATAAATAGATTTATTACTTTTTAAAGCTCCTTGATTCATAAAATAATCAATACATCCTAAAAATAATAAGTAGGTTTACTACTGTTTATAGATTTTAAGTGAGTGTACCAAAAGTTTAGTAATAAAAATGCTAAGTAGGTTTACTAATTAAGAAGTATATTGCTCCCTCTTTTAAAAATTCTGTATCATAAAAACAATAAAAACCTTTATTAATTTTTAAAGCTTTCTATTTATATGAAACTATGTTTACTTATCTAAAGAACATTTAAAAATCAAAACTATTTTTAAACTTACCTGTATATTCTTAGTTCTATAAGATTTTACTCTTTAGCTAAATGTAAGCTTTTTCTTTTTAGCTAAAAATATAAACTTTACCATTCAGCTAAATATATGGTGTTACTCCTTAGCCAAATAATTTCTAGTTTTATTTGTAACAAATAAAAAAACTCCGCCCTAAAAATAGGACGAAGTTGAATCCGCGATACCACCTAATTTATATTAGTATTGTATTTTAATTATAACTAAATAGACCTAGCTAGGGTTTTAAACTTAAAATACTTACTAATATCTCTCATTTTCAAGTACTAACATACTCTATCTGCTATAAGGTGCAGCACACCATTCCACTACTTTCTCTTAAAGAGATTTCATTTTATTCCTCCAAGGTCCATTCACTAAACTCTTTCTTGCCAAATTTCCACCACCATTGACTCTCTTTATTGAAACTAAGCTTAACTACTTACTCCTCTTCAAAGGATTATTTAATATTTTCTTTTTTCCTATATTACTTTATTAATGTATTATTTTCAATAGTTAAAATTATTTTATCGTTTTTTATTATTATATAATATACAATTACTAAATGTTACTTCCCTTTTGTTATAGCCTCTATTTAAAATAAAAAATTCAATTTTCTTTTTATTTATTAAAGCTATTTATTTTTTATACCCACCTTTTGTTATTTTTACTTTTTCTTTTTTACTATTTTATTTGTTATCATTTACGAGTATATTATTTAAGAATAATCAATATATAAGTTGCTATTTATAATTAATATAGCTTTAATAAATCTTAAACTTTTAAAGTCATGACAACCTAAAAAATATTTATGTTCCACTAAAGTTATAAGACTTAAAATAACCTAATTATTTTTTTCTCATATTCCATATTATTTAGCTTTATTTATTCAAATAAAAATTTCTATTTTTTCAATATAAAAAAATACTATAAAACTAAATTTTAATATAGAAGTAATTTCTAATGTAGGACTAATTTCTAATATAAAACTAACTTATAAATATACGAAAGCAAAAAACCCCTAAGAAAGCTTAGAGGTTTTTTATTTATAAAATTTTATTTTTTATCTTTTAATATAATTATTTTGAAAGGTTGAAAAATGCATTTCTTCCTCTGTATTCAGCTACTTCACCTAATTCTTCATTTATTCTGATTAATTGGTTGTATTTAGCTACTCTTTCACTTCTAGCCGGAGCACCAGTTTTTATTTGACCTGCATTAACTGCAACAACTAAGTCTGCTATAGTTGTATCTTCAGTTTCTCCTGATCTATGAGAAACAACAGCTGTATATCCTGCTCTATTAGCCATTTCTATAGCATTTAATGTTTCTGTTAATGTTCCTATTTGGTTAAGTTTTATTAGAATTGAGTTAGCAATTCCTTTTTCTATACCAGTTTTTAATCTTTCTGTATTTGTAACGAATAGGTCATCACCAACTAATTGAACTTTTTTACCAAGTCTTTCAGTCATTAGCTTCCAACCTTCCCAGTCTTCTTCGGCCATACCATCTTCTATTGAGATTATTGGATATTTGTTAACCCAATCTTCAAAGAAGTCAACCATTTCAGCAGCTGTTAAAGTTTTTCCTTCATGCTCTAAAACATATTTTCCATCTTTGTAGTACTCAGATGAAGCTGCATCTATTGCTATGAAGAATTCTTTTCCTGGCTCATAACCTGCTTTTTCAATAGCTTCTAAGATAACTTCTATTGCTTCTGCATTTGATTTTAAGTTTGGAGCAAATCCACCCTCATCACCAACACCAGTTGAGTATCCTTTTGAATTTAAAGTTTTCTTTAATGCATGATAAACTTCTGCACAAGCTCTTACAGCTCTTTCAAAGCAATCAAATCCTACTGGCATAATCATAAACTCTTGGATATCTACTGAGTTATCAGCATGACTTCCTCCGTTTATTATGTTCATCATTGGAACTGGTAAAACTTTAGCATTTACTCCTCCAATGTATTGGTATAAAGGCATTCCTAAATAGTTAGCTGCTGCTTGAGCTACTGCTAAAGAAACTCCTAAGATTGCGTTAGCTCCTAATTTACCTTTATTTTTAGTTCCATCTAACTCTATAAGAGTTTTATCTATGTAAGCTTGATCTAATACATTTAATCCTATTATTTCTTCTGCAATTGTATCATTAACATTTGCTACTGCCTTTTCAACACCTTTTCCTAGGTATTTATCTTTATCTCCATCTCTTAATTCAACAGCTTCATATATCCCTGTTGAAGCTCCTGAAGGTACTGCTGCTCTTCCAACTGTTCCATCTTCTAAATAAACTTCAACCTCTACTGTTGGGAAGCATCTTGAATCTAAAATTTGTCTTGCTACCACGTCAATTATTTCAATATATTGTTTCATCTTTAAATTCCTCCTTAAGAAAATTCAAGTTAATACTCAATTATTTTTTATTCTTTACTTTTCTAATAAATTTTATGCTTTAATTTTAATCTATTTTTTATATTAAAAATATGATTTAAATCACATTTATTGAAAATGATTATCACTTTTCATCTTTTTAGAAAAATAATCCTTAAATACCTATAAAATTTATAATTTAATAAGCAAATGTTCATTATACTTAATACAATAGTGTTTTATTATGAATTAACTATAATATTAATAATTAATACTCCCAAAAAAATTTTTATAAAATTTTGTTTTTTAAATTCAAATACTATTTAATAATTTAAATTCCTTAAAAGAAAAATGAGCTATTTAAAAGCTCATTTTTCTAATTTTAAAGTCCTTTTGTATTTGCTATTCCTGGTTCTTTAGCTGTATTACTTCTCTCATTAAATCCAGTTTTTGAATTTGAAGATTCAGCATTGTGCTGTTTCATACTTTGTTGTATTCCATTTAAAGTTTTTTTCTTGCTCATTTTTTATTCTCCTTGTCCTCTGTAATTAAGTAATTTAAATTCTAGTTTTATTATTTACACTTATAAAGGAATTTATAAATTAATTTTAAAATTTTACTTTAATATTATTTTGCAGAAATAATTTATATAAACTTAAGTTATAACTAAATAAAAAAGGCTCTCCTAAACAAGCTGAGTTATCAACTCTTTAGGACAGCCTTCTTTAAATTAGTGTTTATGACCTGCTACTGCATGATGGATATTTCCTTCATGAGAATGCATGTATTTTTGACATAAATCATAAATAGCAAATGGTAATATTAATGATATTACATAGCTTATAATAAGCATCCACATGTACTCATGTGATTGAACTGCATTTCCTGCAATTGATGTAGGTGGAACAAAAGATATAAAGAATGCAAATATAGAAGTTGCAAGTCCAATTATGGCTACTATAATCTTAACTGGTTTTCCACCAGGAATTTGATAAGCTCCATTTAATCCTTCTCCTAATATAGCTTTTATATATCCTGCAAAGAATAGAATATATCCACTTAAATAAATTACAACTGTTAATGACATTGCTGCTAAAAATGAAAGATTACTTCCACCTGCTCCAAAGGTTAAAACAGCATCCCATATACTAACAATTATACCTTGTGCTATAACTAAGTAAACTGGTACATCATGTTCATTTGTTTTAGCCCATGATTTTGGAATAGCGCCTTCTTCAGCTGCTATAATCATTCCTCTTGTTGGTCCTACAACCCATGAACTTACTTCTGCAATTACACCAAAGGCAAGTAATAAAGCTATTATCTTAACTAAAATTGTATTGTTAGCTGTAAAGTGACCTAATAAAACAGCAAAGGTTTGAACTACCCCAGCACTTAAATTTATTTGATCTTGAGGAATAACTGCTGCTATTGCAAGACCTCCTAAAGTACTAACAACAATTGCTACTATAACTAATAAAAGCATTGCTAATGGATATTCTTTCTTTGGATTATCCATTTCATTTGCATGAGTAGCTGATGCTTCTACACCCATGTAAGATAATATAAAGGATACAAATACAACTAAGGTATTTACCTTTGTAAAGTCTGGAACAAAAGTATCTTTACTTGATATATATATAGGATTTCCTTGAATTATATATACAAGAGCTAAGATTATTAAAATAGCTGCTGGTAAAAGTATTCCTACTATAAAACCTATTTTAGCTATTTTAGCAGTGTATTTTGTTCCTCCAAATTGAGATAATGCTAAAATCCAAAAGATTACTAATACACCTATAAATTTTATCATTGGGTTACTATTTAGTGCTGGCCAGTCAAATACATATGATAAAGCCCCAAGGATGAAATAAATCATGGTTACAAATCCAACTGTTATTTCAAAGAATTCAAAAAATAAGTTTGCAAAACCATATTTTTTACCTAAGTTCTTTCCAGTCCAAGTGAAAACTCCACCTTTTTCCCATCCATCTACAGTTGCCATTTCAGCAGCGCATAAAGCAACTGGAATAAACCATAAGAAACCTCCTAAAAGTAGATAAAATACTAAGTGCAATTTAGATGTTGCAAAAGTAGGATATTCATATACAGCCATAACCATGGAGGCTGTCATTGCGAAAAATCCAAAAAGTGTCAATGATTTTTTTGTTGTTCCTTCCTGTTTCATTTAAATTCAACTCCTTTTAAGTTATTTGATTAGCTCAAATAAATTAAAAAGTTAGTTGCTTCAAATAGAAGTAAGAAACTTTTAAATTTTTGAGTTATAAACATAGTTAACATTTTGTTAACGTTTTGTTTATATATATTATAACTCTTTACTCCTTATTTGTTAAATGTTTTTTGAAAATATTTCAAACTTCCATTATTTAATTTTAATCTTTAAAAATAAGACAAATTAAATGATTTAAATTACTATTAATATAAAATAAAGATATATTTTTTAACATATTGACTTTTCTTATATTAAAATTATTTTATCATCAATATTAATAATCAAATTTAAGTGTTAATAAAATAAATATTAATCTTAAAAGATAAAAGCCTTAAGCTTAAATCATATTGAATATTAATAAAAATAAATAGTAATTAAACCTTTATCTATAGAGCTTACTTAATAAAAAAATAAAGCCCTATATGAGTAATAAAATCACAAGCTAAAAACTTATTTTATTATAAAAAAATAGTATCCTTCATGAAGAAGAATACTATTTAAAATATATAACTAACTTATATTATTTGTTTAAAAGACATGTTCCAGTCATTTCTGATGGAACTTCTAATCCCATAACAGTTAACATAGTTGGAGCTATATCAGCTAATTTTCCACCATCTTTTAATGATTTTCCTTCAGCATCTTTTGATACCCATAAGAATGGAACTGGATCTGAAGTATGAGCAGTCATTGGTTTACCAGTTGAGTAATCTATCATTACTTCTGCATTACCATGGTCAGCAGTTATGAATAAAGTACCTTCTTTTTCTAATACCTTATCAGCTACTTTTCCTAAGCACTCATCAACTGCTTCTATAGCTTTAACAGCTGCTTCTTGTACTCCAGTGTGTCCAACCATATCTGGGTTAGCGAAGTTTAATATTATCATGTCATATTTGTCTTGATCTAATCTATTTATTAATTCATCAGTTACTTCATAAGCACTCATTTCTGGTTTAAGATCGTATGTAGCAACCTTTGGTGAAGCTATTAATGCTCTATCTTCATTAGTGTTTGGTTGTTCTACTCCACCGTTAAAGAAGAATGTTACGTGAGCATATTTTTCAGTTTCAGCAATTCTTAATTGGTTTAATCCTTTAGATGCAACATATTCTCCTAAAGTATTTGTGTAACTTTCTGGTCTATAAGCAACATCTACACACTCTAAAGTTTTGTCATATTGAGTCATACAAACAAAGTTTACGTGTAATTGCTTTCTTTCAAATCCTTTGAATTCTGGATCAACTATAGCTCTAGTTATTTCTCTAGCTCTATCTGGTCTAAAGTTAAAGAATATTACTGAGTCTCCATCTTTAATTCTAGCAACTGGGTGTCCATCTTCTTCAATTACTGTAGGTAAAACGAACTCGTCAGTTTTGTTATCATGGTAAGATTTTTCTATAGCTTCAACAGCTGAAGAAGCTTTTTCACCTTCTCCTAAAACCATAGCGTTATAAGCTAATTCTACTCTTTCCCATCTGTTATCTCTATCCATTGCGTAATATCTACCACTTATAGTAGCTATTTCACCAACACCAATTTCCTTCATAGCATTTTCTAATTCAACTATGAATTCTTTACCTGATGATGGAGCAACGTCTCTACCATCCATGAAAGCATGAACGTAAACTTTTTGAAGTCCTTTTTTCTTAGCTAACTCTAAAAGACCTTTTAAGTGATCTATGTGAGAGTGAACCCCTCCGTTTGATAATAATCCCATTAAGTGTAATGAAGTATTATTTTCTTTAGCTTCATCCATAGCCTTAACTAAAGCTTTGTTTGTGAAGAAAGTTCCTTCTTTTATTTCTTTAGTTATTCTAGTTAACTCTTGGTATATTATTCTACCAGCACCTATATTTAAATGACCAACCTCTGAGTTACCCATTTGTCCTTCTGGAAGACCAACTTCTAATCCTGAAGCTTGTAATTCAGTGTGTGGATATTTTGCAAATAATCTATCATAATTTGGTTTATTAGCAGCAGCTACTGCATTACCTTCTTTGTTTGGAGAAATTCCAAATCCGTCTAATATCATTAACATTACAGGTTTTTTACTCATAATAACCCTCCAAAAACTAAATTTCTATTTATACATTTATTATAATGTGTACCTAATTAAAAAACAATAGCAATAGACAATTGGTATTACTTGCCTATTGCTACTATTTAATTACTAATATTTATTAGTAGTTTACGATTTGAGCAAAGTCAGCTGCAACTAAGCTAGCTCCACCAACTAAAGCACCATCGATGTCTGATTTAGCCATTTGCTCTGCTATTGTGTTAGGCTTAACTGATCCACCGTATTGGATTCTTACTTTATCAGCAACTTCTTGTCCGAACATTTCAGCAACCATAGCTCTTATAGCAGCTATTGTTTCATTAGCTTGGTCTGAAGTAGCAGTTTTTCCAGTTCCGATAGCCCAGATTGGTTCGTAAGCTATAACAACTTTCTCAGCTTGCTCTTTAGTTAATCCTTCTAAATCAGCAGTGATTTGAGCTTTTATAACGTCGTTAGTAGTTCCGTTTTCTCTTTGCTCTAAAGTTTCTCCACAGCAAAGGATTGGAGTTAAGTTGTGTGCGAAAGCAGCTTTAACTTTTTTGTTGCAAGTTTCATCTGTTTCGTTGAAGTATTCTCTTCTTTCACTATGTCCAATTATAACGTAATCTATGTTCATAGCTTCTAACATTCTTGGAGCGATTTCTCCAGTGAATGCTCCTTTTTCTTCAAAGTGCATGTTTTGAGCACCTACTTTTATGTTTGTTCCTTCAACAGCTTTTTTAACTGCGTCTAAGCAAACAAAAGTTGGGCAAACAACAACTTCACATTTAGCATCTTTAACTAATGGCTTTAATTCTTCAACTAATTTAACAGCCTCGTCTATTGTATAGTGCATTTTCCAGTTTCCTGCGATTATTGGAGTTCTCATCTATATTCACCTCTATTAATATTTTAAATATTAAATAATATATATAAGGCTCAATCCCCTACTATATATTATTTCTCTAAAAGCTTTGAAAATATTAAATAATAAGCCTAAGATTTTCTTAACTTTTAGCATAATAAGGCTAAGATTCAATGAAAAATAAATTTCATTGAACTTAGTCTTATTTTTTTATAAAACAACAATCTTTATACTTCAATCTAAATATCTACTTTAAGGTTTATAATATTATTTATCGTTTAAAGCAGCTATTCCTGGTAATACTTTTCCTTCTAAGAATTCTAATGAAGCTCCACCACCAGTTGAGATGTGAGACATTTTGTCACCGAATCCTAAGATATTTACAGCAGCAGCTGAATCTCCACCACCGATTATAGTAGTAGCATCTGCTTCAGCCATAGCTTTAGCAACAGCTATTGTTCCTTTGTTGAAGTTTTCGAATTCGAATACTCCCATTGGTCCGTTCCAGATAACTGTTTTAGCATCTTTTATAGCTTCAGCGTAGATAGCTTCAGTTTTTGGTCCGATATCTAATCCCATGAATCCTTCAGCAATGTTTTGATCTTCTGTAACTACAGCTTCAACATCTTTGAATTCTTTAGCTACTCTGTGATCTACAGGTAATAATAATTTAACACCTTTTTCCTCAGCTTTAGCTAACATTTCTTTAGCGTATTCAACTTTATCTTCTTCTACTAATGAACTTCCTACAGTATATCCTTGAGCTTTTAAGAATGTGTAAGCCATTCCTCCACCTATTATTAAAGTATCAACTTTTTCTAAAAGGTTGTTTATAACGTTTATCTTGTCTGAAACTTTAGCTCCACCTAAGATAGCAACGAATGGTCTTTCTGGAGTTTCTACAGCATCTCCTAAGAACTTAAGCTCTTTTTGAATTAAGTATCCACATACTGCTGGTTTTAAGTATTCAGTTACTCCAACTGTTGAGCAGTGAGCTCTGTGAGCAGTACCGAATGCATCGTTAACAAACATTTCAGCTAAGCTAGCTAATTCTTTTGATAACTCTTCACCATTTTTAGTTTCTTCTTTTCTGTATCTTGTATTTTGAAGTAAAACTACGTCTCCATCTTTCATTTCAGCTACAGCTTTTTTAGCATTTTCTCCAACAACGTTGTCGTCAGCAGCAAATACTACTTCTTTACCAAGCATTTCACTTAATCTTTTAGCTACAGGTGCTAATGAGAATTCTGGTTTAGCTTCTCCTTTTGGTTTACCCATATGTGAGCAAAGGATTACTTTAGCGCCGTTATCAACTAAGTATTTTATAGTTGGCATAGCTCCGTTTAATCTGTTTTCATCAGTTATAACACCATCTTTTAATGGAACGTTAAAGTCGCATCTTACTAATACTTTTTTACCTTTTACTTGAACGTCTTCTATAGTCTTTTTATTGAAGTTCATTATATTCACCTCTTAAATAATATTTTATAATTACCTTTAATATAAACAAAAATCATTTATATGTTAAAGTAGTCTGGCCTCATAGCTTTAACTATAAAACCAGACCCTTTTATATAATCAGTCTAAATATTTAATTTTAAAAATTACTTAGAAACTAAGCATTTTAAAGTTCTGATTAATTGGTTAGTGTATGAAGCTTCGTTGTCATACCATGAAGCAACTTTAACTAATTGTTGTCCGTCAACTTCCATTATTTTAGTTTGAGTAGCATCGAATAATGATCCGAAGCTTATTCCGATAACGTCTGATGATACTATTGGATCTTCAGTGTATCCGAATGATTCGTTTGAAGCAGCTTTCATAGCAGCGTTTACTTCTTCTACTGTTACTTTTTTATCTAAAGTACAAACTAACTCAGTTAATGAACCAGTTATTACAGGTACTCTTTGAGCGTTTCCGTCTAATTTACCAGCTAATTCTGGGATAACTAAACCGATAGCTTTAGCAGCTCCAGTTGAGTTTGGAACTATGTTAGCAGCAGCAGCTCTAGCTCTTCTTAAGTCTCCTTTTTTGTGTGGAGCATCTAAAGTGTTTTGGTCATTAGTGTAAGCGTGGATTGTAGTCATGAAACCTTTGTTTAATCCGAAGTTATCATTTAAAGCTTTAGCCATTGGAGCTAAGCAGTTTGTAGTACATGAAGCACCTGAGATAACATCTTCGCTTCCATCTAATATGTCGTGGTTTACGTTGTAAACAACTGTTGGTAGGTCGTTTCCAGCAGGAGCTGAGATAACAACTTTTTTAGCACCAGCAGTTAAGTGAGCTGAAGCTTTCTCTTTTGATGCGAAGAATCCAGTACACTCTAATACTACGTCTACTCCTAATTCTCCCCATGGTAATTCAGCAGGGTTGCTTTTAGCAGTTACTTTGATTTCTTTTCCGTTAACTACGAAAGCTCCTTCTTTAACTTCTATTTCACCATTGAATCTTCCTTGTGCTGAATCGTATTTGAATAAGTGTGCTAAAGTCTTAGCATCAGTTAAGTCGTTGATTGCTACAACCTCAAACTCAGGGTTGTCGATCATTAATCTTAACGCTAATCTTCCTATTCTTCCAAATCCGTTAATAGCTACTTTTACCATTATAAATACCTCCTAAAAGATGTTGTTTTTTATATATAAAATATTTAAAAATATTTTAAACAAAGTTATTTTTAGAGATTTCATATTTTTTTATTCATCTCTATTTAAAAAATTTAAAATTTCATTAGCTGCTCCTTCATCAGTAATAAGAACGGCATTTTCATTGCCATAAACAGTAGTTAAAATAGCTTCTGCTTTATTCTTACCACCAGCTACAGCTATGTGATTTTTTATTTTTCTAAGATCATTTATTGTAACCCCTAAAGTTGGCATTACATAAACAACTTCTGACTTATCATTAAAGTAGCATCCAAAAGCTTCTCCTATAGCACCTAAATCTAATAACTTTATTATTTGATCCTTAGGCACTCCTCTTTTGTTAGCCATCTTTTTAGCCTGACCTATACCATATATTAGCATATCTGCATTTTTAATATTTTGTATAAGTTCCTTCATATCTTCCTGCTTCATTAAAGCATCCATTACTTCTTTGCTTATATTATCAGGAACATGAAGCATTTTATAGGTTCCATTTAACTTTTTAGCTAAATTTGCAGCTAATGTATTTGACTGCGTCTCAACCTTCTTACCCATACCACCTCTTGCAGGCACCACTAACACATTTTTTAGGTTTGCCATTTCTGGTAATTCGTCTATAACTTCTTTTACAGTACTTCCACCAGTAACAGCAATAGTATAGCCATCTTTAATGATATTCTTAGAATAATTTGCAGCGGCTTTTCCAAGCTCTTTTATAGTGTTTTCATCCTCACTGCAATCTCCTGGAACAACAATTACATTTCTTACATGAAGCATATCACATAATTGCTTCTCAAGATTAGATAGCCCTTTTATTTCATGTATAAATCCCTTTAAAGATTCTAACATGAACTCTCCTTCTTGGGTTACAGACATACCTGGAGTGTTTATTTGTATAAGGTTTTGAGATTTTAAAAAACCTATTTCTGTTCTTACAATTCTTTCACCTAAATTTAAATTGTTTGCCAAAGCTCTTCTACCTATTGGCTGATTATAATAAATTGTTCTGATTATATTGTATCTTTTAACTAATAGTTCTACCATTTCAGGAACTATTATCTTTTGCAATTTTAAAATCTCTAGCAAATCTAACAACTCCTTTGGACACTCTAAGTCCCACTCGCTTCTCAAATGTCCCGCACGTTTATTATAAAACATATTAAGAAAAAATTAAAGGGTTTTTAGAAAATTTTTTCTTATTTTTTTAAAAAATATAAAAAAATATAGAGATATTACCCAGTCTCTCTATATTTTCACTGAAAATAAGCACTTTATAACCTCATTTACCACAAGATAGAAATTCTTTTCTATTTTAAAATCTTTTTCTCTTGCTAGATGACTTTATGCCTAACTCTTCTCTGTATTTTGCCACAGTTCTTCTTGAAATAGCCATTCCTTTTTCTTTTAAAATTTCGCTTATGGCTTGATCTGATAAGGGCTTCCTTTTATCCTCTTCCTTAATTACTTCTTCTAAAGCCTTTTTTATATTTATAACTGTAACATCTTCTTCTCCATGACTCTTTTCCTTATTACTTATTGAGTTTACAAAAAGATCCTTTATCTTTATTGTTCCCATGGAAGTTAAAATATACTTATCTCTTATGGCTCTTGAAATAGTTGATTCATGCATTTCTAGCTTCTCAGCTATTTCTTTTAAAGTCATAGGTTTTAAATATTTTTCACCCTTCTCAAAATAATCCTTTTGCTTTTCAAGTATTTTTTGGAGAACTTTGTGTAGAGTGCTTTTTCTTTGTTCTATACTTTTAATTAAAAACATAGCTTTATCTATTTTTTCCTTTACATACTCTGTAGCCTCTTTATCATTAGTACTATCTTTTAATATATCTTTATATAAAGGGTTAACTGAAAGCATAGGTAAAACTCCATCCTTCATTAATATAAGGAATTCTCCATCTATCTTTCTTATTTCCGCATCAGGAATTATAAATCCCACCTCATCACCAGTGTAAAAGCCTCTTGATGGTTTTGGTTCTAAAGTTTTTATTAAATCTCCATAATCTTGTGCTTTTTTAGGAGTAATGTCTAAATCCTTTGCAATAACTTGATATCTATTATCTGCTAAATCGTCTAAATGATTATCTATAATCTCTTTAACTATAGGGTCATTTTCACCTTTTCTTTCTAACTGAATTTCTAAGCATTCCTTTAAATCTCTTGCCCCTATACCAGCAGGTTCTAAGTTTTGAATAACTATTAAAGCCCTATTAAAAGTCTCTTCAGAACACTCTAGCTCATTCATTAATTCTTCTTTTTTTATATCTAAATATCCCTTTTGATCTAAACACTCGACCATATAACTACATACACTTCTCATATATTCGTCTATGGGTAGTTCTAATATTTGACCTTCTAAATAATCTGTTAAAGATTCTGGCTTACTTATGAAAGTAAAAGGTGATATTCCTTCCTCATCATATTCACCATAACTTTGAGAACCATAGTTATCTGACTCTAAATATTTTACTAACTCTTTATATTCTAATCTATCTTGCTCTTTTGATACCTCTTTAATATCCTCATACTGAGCTTCTAATACAGGATTTTCTGAAAATTCTTTTTCAATATATTCTCTTAAATCATATGTTGACATTTGCAAAAGTTTTATTGAAAGTTGCATTTGCTGGGTCATAATAAGCTTTTGCTCTTGGGTTAAATTCAAATTAAAATCCATTAACATATATATATCACCTAAAATTATCTAATTCTAACCTATTACTTTTATCTTTTAACCTTTCTTATATAATTATCCATCAAATAAAATTATTTTTCAATAATTTAAAATTTTAGCTAATTATAAAAGAAAGGCATATACCAAAATAATTTTTAATAAAACTTACAAAACTTCTTAGGAAAATCTAATGATTTTAAGAATATTTTTTAAGTTTTATTAAGCTTTGATAAATGCCCTTACTATTTTTATATTTAATTTAAATAATATTTCCTATTTTTATTATAGGAGTTTTTATTTTTCTCTTTATATCTTCTAAAGAATTATTTCTTAAAATAAATAATAAAGCTGTAGCAGGTCCTGCTGATTTTCTTAAATAATCACCTTCATAGGATAAGTTTATCCTTATTTTATTACTCTTTTCTAATTCACTTATTTCATGAATAATCCCCTTTGATCCAATAGGTAATATATCTTTAACATCCTTATTATCCATTAAAATCTTAAAGTCTTTAAAAGTAACGATTTCTCCAATATTATTATTTATATCCTCTAAAACTTCTTGTCCAACTTTAGGTATTCCTAATAAACAAATGGAATCTCCCTTTTCAAAATTAACCTTTAAGTTTTCTTCTTTTTCTCCTATTATAGTTAATCCCAAAAAGGTTTGAATAGTTTTAAAGTTATCCTCTGTGCTTCCTGTTACACACTCTGATAAATTGGATTTTTCATAGAAAAAGTCCTCAGCATTATACTCTTTTATGGCTCTATTGATTCCTTGTATTATTTTTTCTCCTCCATTATTCATAGACATACCCAAGTTATTAACTATTACTAATGGTTTTGCCCTAAAAGCTAAAAGCTCAAAAAGACATACTCTAGCTGAGAAATATGATACAATCTCATTTTCGGCTTTTACAAAGTCTCCTTCATTTTCACCAATTCCACCACAACTATCGCAAGCTATTACTAGTTTATTTTTTTCATTTTCTAATACAGTTAAGTCTCTAAACTTGTATATTTGCATTTTTTAATCCCTTACTTACTATAAATGCTATAACTATATTAACTAAGCTTGCTAAAGTAAGTGGTAATCCTAAAAGTTTTAAAAAGTCTACAGGATTCATTCCTCCTAAAACAAAATACATAAATACTCCTGTTATAAAAGTAAATCCTATTCCATTTAAAAGAGTACCAACAATTCCTGCTAAAATTACTTTTCCTCTGTTAAATATTATTGATGTTATGTATACAACAACAAACATTTCTAATGCTACTAAAATATGTACTGGTAAACTTAAAGGAAATCCTGTTCTTAAAGCTACAAATAAATGAGCTAAAAGTCCTATTATTCCTCCAACTACAGGTGATATTATTATTCCCCCAACAAAAGCTGGCATTGAATCTAATGCTATACTAGAGAATATAGGGAAGTTAGCTAATATAACACTTATTGCTATAAGTATAGCTGAAAAACACAAACTCTTAACATCTAATCTCTTTTTTTCCTTAGTAAAATTCATAATTATTTTACCCTCCTAATTAATATTATTTTCCTTCTCTCTACATTATAAGGCATCTATTAACTAGTAAGTTATACTTTTAATATTAAATAAAATTTCATACCCAACAAAACATAAATTATAATTTCAATTTTTCATAATTATACTAAAACATAATATCTTTGTATAACCTTAGAATAATTGATCCTTAATTAAATAGAGTTAAAATTTTTAATTAGAAATCTCTATTTCTAATTAATCTTTAGAAAAGCTTATACTCATTCTTTCTGTAAATATTTTTTCAAAATAAAAAACTGGTACGGATAACTATCCCCACCAGTTAAAATAATTTACATACTTTTAAACTTATATAATGCTTCCCTCCGAAACAATAAGAATAGCATACTAGGCAGGTCTCCTGGCTAATAAATCATCCTAAAACAATCCTTTCCATGACTATTTATCACAGTGGCTTTTTGTTCTCGTCCTTATCAACAGTAGCGGGGGCTGCAGTTTTTAACTTTCCCTATTAAGTTACTAAACACCTAATGCTCTTATTTTATTTTCACTTTATAATTACACACTTATATACCTTTTGTCAACCTTCATATTTATATTGCTTTTACTTAATATTAAAATTTTCAACCTCATCTAAGGTCTTTGGCACATTAAATTCTCCCTGTATAATAGAAGTTCTATATTGTTCTACTTTATCTAAAACTTCTTTAGAAACTAAATTGCTTGTTGTCTTAGCTATCTCAATTCCATTATCCTTAAGCCCTATTTCCATTTTATTCTTTGGGCCAGCTTTAAAATCACTATTTATAACTTCTTTTGCTGTAGTATATACTGCATCATCTAGATTCTTTATCATTGATGATAATATAACATCAGCATACTCTGGAAATCTTTCTGCCCAATCAATATCAGCTCCAATAGCATACTTTCCTTTTTCCTTAGCAGCTTTAAAAAGTCCTTTTCCAGCTTCTCCTGCTGATTCAAATATTATATCTGCCCCTTCATCATACATTTTTTTAGCTATATCATTTGCTTTCTTTTGATCATTAAAGTTTCCTATGTACTGAACTAAATTTCCTTTTCTTATATTTTTATAGGCTTCCTCATTTGAAACCTTTAGTCCAGCCATAAATCCTGATAAAAATGTTTCTATTAATTCTTCCTTTATTGCACCTATAAAACCTACCTTGTTTGTTTTAGTAGTATTACCAGCTATTATTCCCATTAGAAATGCACCTTCTTCATCCTTAAAATCTATAGATTTTACATTTGGAAGGTCTGATACAGTATCTACTATAGCAAAGTTTTTATCTGGATAATCTTTAGCCACATTATTTAAACTCTCTAGAAATTTAAAGGCTGAAGCAAAAGTTAAGTCATTATTTTGAGCTGCTTCTCTAAGTCTCTTCTCATAATCCTCTGATGAATTAGTATCAAAAACTTCTATTCTAGCACCATATTCTTTTTTTATTCTCTCTAATCCATCTACAGCTAAGTCAGTAAAATAATTTTCCTCATTAGAAAAGTCATCTTTTACTAAAGCAAAATTATAAACTTGTTTTTCTATAACATCTACTTTTTTTAAAGCTGATGAATTGTTTGCACCACACCCAGCAATTATTGAAGTTACTCCTAAAAGCAAAGCCAAAACTTTAAACGTTTTTTTTAATTTCATTTTTAGTCCTCCTATTTTTTTAGTCAAAATTATTATTTCTTTAAGTAAGAAAATTTATGTAAAAAAAAGAAACTCCCTTAGGAGTTTCTTTTAATATTCTTCTACATAAAATAATGCACAAACTTTAGGACCAGAATGAATTGCTACTGAACATCCTAGAGGAAGTTTTAAATATTCAATATTATTATTTTCTAAATATTCCTTTATAGGTAAGTAAATGTCCTCATTTTCAAGTTCAACTAATATAATAGGCTCTCCTTCTTTTTTAGGGATTGAATCAAATTGTTCAATCATAGCCTTTACCATCTTTTTAGTTCCTCTTATTTTTCCTTGAACATTCATTTCCCCATCTAGTACATTAAGCATAAGTTTTATGCCTAAGGCATTAACAAATAAAGCTTTCCCTTTTGAAAGTCTTCCCCCTCTTACTAAGTTGTCCAAACTTTCAAAGGCTATAGTACTTTTAATATGATTCCTGTATTCTAAAATTTCTTTTTCTAAATCCTCTAAAGTTATTCCTGATTCTATTAATCTAGCTGCTTTTAATACAATTAATCCAAGTCCAACTGTTACATTTCTTGAATCTATTACAACTATATCATCACTTTCTAACTCAGCTTTAGCTAAACATGCTGATTGATAAGTACCACTCATATTAGATGATATATGTATAGATATAACTTTGTATCCCTCTTCTAAGTAACCCTTATATTTCTCTATAAATCTAGTTGGAACTATTTGAGCTGTAGTTGGAAGAGTATCTTCTCTTTCAATTCTCTCCATCATAGAGTCTACTTTTATTTCAACTCCATCTAAATAGCTCTCTTCTCCAAAGTTTATTAACATAGGCATTACGTCTATGTCATACTTTTCTATAATCTCCTTAGATAAGTCACAGGTACTATCTGTTATGATCTTTATTTTATCCAAAATATATTTCCCCCTTATTTCATGTTTGGAAATCCAATTTGTCTTAAAGCTTCATAAGCTATAATAGCTACTGTGTTTGATAAATTCAAACTCCTAGTAGTTGTATTTATCATTGGTACTTTTATTCCATGGTGAGCATTATGAACGTCCTCTGGAACTCCAGCTGACTCTCTTCCAAACATTATAAAAGCTCCCTCTTCATACTTTACTTCATCATAATGATCCTCAGCATGAGTTGTTGATAAGTAAATTTTCTTATCTCCATACTTTTTCATAAAATCTTCATAACTTTCATGAATTTCAAGATCTAATTGACTCCAATAATCTAATCCAGCTCTTTTTAAATGTTTATCATCTATAACAAAGCCCATAGGTTTTATTATATGAAGCTTTGAATTTGTTAAAACACATGTTCTTGCTATATTACCAGTGTTTTGTGGTATTTCTGGTTGATATAATACTATATTAAGATTCACCTTTGTCCCTCCAAATAAATGTAAAAAATTATAAATTTTTAAGTTAAGTCACAAGTATATGATATTATCTAATGAAATAAAATGCAAGTTAATCATTCTTTAATACAAATTCATATATTACCTTTGCTACCCCATTTTTATCATTACTTTCAGTTATATAATCTGCTTTTTCCTTTAAAGAATCTATGGCATTTCCCATAGCAACACCTAAGCCTGCATAAGTAATCATAGATAAGTCATTTTCATTATCACCTATACATATAATCTCTTCTCTTTTTATCTTATATTCCTCTGCTAAAGCCTTTACAGCCCTTCCCTTTGATACCCCTTTATTATTTACTTCTAAGGCATATCTTCCTGATTGAGTAATTTCATAATTACCTTTTTTAATTAAATTTTCTCTTATTTTCTTTAGCTTTTTAGTATTTAATTCTATTATTATACACTTACCTATGTTATTGCTTTTAAAGACCTTTCTCCACTCTTCTTTTTCTTTCACATAAATATTCTTAACTCTATATTTTTCAGGTATTTTTTTATTCAAAATAATATCACATAAATATTTTCTAAATCTTGATGGCCAATACACACTATCCCTTGAATGAAAACTAGGAACCCCTTTATACTCTTTACATATGCTCATAATATCCATACATTGATTTTCATCTAAAACATCCTTTGATATTATAACTTCCTTATCTTCATCAATTACCCAAGCTCCATTATTAGCTATTACAGCACAGTTTACTCCTAAAAATTCTGAAAAATATATTGCATTTTTAGGATTTCTTCCTGTGCATATTATTATGTGTACTCCTTTTTCATAAGCTTTTTTTAATGCAATTCTATTTTCTTCACTTACAACTTTCTTTGAATTTAATAATGTACCATCCATATCTATACATATCATTTTATACTTCATAAATTCTCCTCCCAAAATAAAAGGAGAGAGTTAATTTATTAACCTCTCCCCCTTTTAGCATATTAAATTTATTTTATGGCTTAAGTTTTAAAATAAATTTTTAATTCACTTTAAAACTAAAAATTATTTATTTTATCTTTTAATTTATTCCTGCATTTTACTGCGCTGGTGGTGTTTGCCCTGCATTAGGTGTTTGAGGTGTTGCATCAGGTGCTTGATTTGTAGCAGGTTGTGATGTTGATGGCTGAGTTGCCTCTTGTTTTGGCTCCTCTGGCTTTGCAGTAGCTGGCTGTTCTTGTTTTGGTGCTTCTTGCTTTGGTTGCTCAGCTTTTTTTGTTCCAACCTTTATAATTTCATCCTTTTGTTTATATACATCATGTCCTATTAATTTCTTATCTATTTCTTTTCCATTTTGATAAGTTACTAAATATCCTGATGACTTATATCCTGTAACTGGTCTTTGCTCAACAACTTTTTGTCCCTCTGGCAAATTAGGATCATCAACTGTTTTAACTGATGGTTTTAGAGTTTCATTTACTACAGTTTGTAATTCATAAGTTTTTCCATCCATACCTTGTACATTTCCATATATATTAAATGTTACATGTTTATTACTTGTATATCCTTGTATATATATTGGGAAATCATAAGGGTTTTTAAATTGATAGTCTAAAGATCCCCATGAAACTGTAGCATCTTCACTTGGGCCTGAATAAGTAGTTGTCATACTATGATTATGTCTCTCTGTTGGCATTATTCCAGCTCTTAAAACAGCTCTGTATAATGTTGTAGAAACTTGACAGATTCCTCCACCAGTAACCATTACTACTTTATTTCCTACGTAAGCCGCTCCATCTCTATATCCCTTAGCTGTGGTTCTTTCCCCTAAAGTATTATTATAACTAAATGTATCTCCTGGCATTAAAATAGTTCCATTAACCGTTTTAGCTGCAATTTCAACATTAGCACTTCTATTAGCATCTGAGCTTGTATAACTTGTTGTAAAACTTCCTATAACGCCGTCTATTTTTGAAAGCATTTCCTTAGTTATTTTTGGTTTTGTAACCTCTACAGGTACTTCCACAACTGAATTATCCTCTGGATTTGCATTTATAGCTTCTTTTACTAAAGAAACCATTTTATCTTCTTCTATGGCTCTTCCATCTTCGCCTTCTATTACACTTATATTACTACCATTTATACTTATGGTAGCATTTTTAGCATTTTGATTTACCATTTCAGTAAGTTTTTTCTCATAATCTGTTAACTTAGATTCATCATATTTAAAATCTAAATTTAATTCCTTTTTATCTTTTCCATTTATAAGGTTATTTTTCTCAAAAAGATTTAAATCTTTTCCATAATTCATAGCTTCATTAACAGTTTCATCTATATTATATTCTGGTGATAAATCAGAATATTTTATTTCAATACTTTTATCTGCCGCCTGAACTTTTATAGTTTTATGTTCTACAGGTTCTTTTACATCCTTCTCTAAAACCTCAATGGCCTTTTCCTTTGTCATTCCTGATAAATTTACATTTTCAACATATACGTTAGGATATATCTTATCATTCCACTCTTCAACTTTTTTCTGAATACTAACTATATATGCAACAATAGAACCTATTATAATTGCTAATACAATAACTATTGATATTATTATTTTCTTTTTGCTTTTAAGTAAGCCTGTGCTTGATTTCTTCTTTTCTTCTTTCACAATTACTCTCCTCTCTAAAACCTTCTAAAAAAACTATAATCTAAATATTACTAAAAATTATTACAATATAATAACATTTCTTATTATAACAAAATTTTTATAGCTTTTGGAGAAAAATTAAATAGAGCTAAAAAAATTTAACTCTATTTAACATAAAAACCAATCTATCCTAGGAATTCACCATTATTATCTAAAACATATTCAGTTCTTTCTTTCGAAAAATCTCCAGTAATATCAAAAGCTTCTATTGATATTCTTATTGGCTTTCCTTTTGGAAGATAAAATCTACTTTTATCAATTACAATTTTAGTTGCTTTTCTTGGTAATGTTCCTGCATAATTATCATTTACAAAAACATTATATCCATTTAAATCATCCTCTTTATTAGCTGTCCAATTAACAAATATTTTATTACCAGATATATATGCGTTTAGTCCAGTAACTGCAGAAGGTGGCATTAAACTATCTATGCTATTTGGCCCCCAGTTTAAATCTACCGGACTTCCAACTCCATCTAATTTTCCTTCATCAGTAAATTGCCACATAGTCCATCTCTTCCATCCTCCAACATTTGGTGGAATCCTTGGATTAGAAGGAATTCTAGTGTACATAGCAATCCATAAAGGCATATCACTTAAAGGGTATCCCTTTCCTGGAACTTTAAAATCATCATAGAGACCTATGAAGAATAATCCTGTATATAACATTAATCTTCTTCTAGTTTTTTCTTCAAATCTATCTCTAAATCTATCAATCCAATTTACAAGCTCTGTAGTAGTTAAGGATTTATCTGTAGGAGTTTCCACATCTAATACTGGAAATAGATCTCCATAGTCCCCATCTCCAAAACCCTGTTGCAAAACATCAATAAATTGATCTGCTTGAATAACAGCACTATCTAAATCCTTAGAAGGTTTAGCAAAATGATATGCACCACATGGAATTCCTAATCTTCTGCACTCTTTTGCAAACTCTAAAAACTTATTATCAATTCTTAGTTTACCTGTTCCAGAGCCTGAAGCTCTTAAATAAATAAAATCTGAATTTTTAGCTAGTGTTAAGAAATTAACATCTCTGCTAAATTCATTTAAATCTGGACCAAATGTACTTAATGGATTTTTATCTTGCATTAATACTCTCCCTGCAAAGTAGTTCTTACTATATAAAATATAATATTACAGGGAAAGTTGTTACTAAATAAAATTATTCTCTATTAACCTTTAAAGATTTTTCTATTATTGTATCTAAAAGTTCTTCAAAACTCATATTTATTCCTGCTGCACTTTTAGGGAATAAACTATTCTTTGTCATACCAGGTAATGTATTTACTTCTAATACATACGGAACATTATCCCTTACTAGCATGTCTACTCTAGCATATACATCACACTTTAATAACTTGTAAGTTTCTAAAGCCATTTTTTCTACTTCTTTATGAAGATCTTCATTTAATTTAACTATAAATTCATCTGCTCCTCCATCTTCATACTTTGAAGCTATATCAAAGAATTTCCCCTTTGGTTTTATAGCTAAAACAGGTAACATTTTTCCATCAATTATAGGACAAGTTATTTCATCACCTTTAATGTATTCTTCAATCATTACTTCTGTATCATATTTTAAGGCTTCTAACACAGCATCCTTAACTGCTTCTTTAGATTCAACTAAAGTTGTAGCAACTGATGATCCCCCATTATTAGGTTTTATAAATACTGGATAACCTAAATTTTCTATTTTTTCATAGTCTATTTCATCTACTGATGAAACCATTACCCATCTTGCTGTTCTAACATTTCCAAAGGCTAAAATTCTCTTTGTCATGTCCTTATCCATACATATAGCACTACTTAATGGACCACATCCTGAAAATGGTATTCCTAAAGTTTTAAGAACAGATTGAACAGTTCCATCTTCACCAAATTTTCCATGTAAAGCTAAAAGAGCAAAATCAATTCCTTTAACCTTTTCTATTAAGTCTTCTTTTTCATTTAAAACTATAGGAATAGCTTCATATTTATCTTTATCCAAGGCATGAACTACAGAATTACCACTTTGTATTGATATCTCTCTTTCTGAAGAAATGCCTCCCATTATTACTCCAACTTTCATATTTTTACCTCCAAATAGAAATAATTAAGGACTTGTCTTTTTTTAAACAAGCCTTTAATATTATATCATTATCTTTTTAAAATATAAAGTTTATGAAATCATTTAAACTTATTAAGTCTCCTAATATATTTCATAAATATCAGCAAACTCTATTGATATTTTTTCAAACTCTGTTTTATAATCTAAGCTTCCATTTTCGCAAATATCATTCTCCAATTTCACATTAGGTATTAATATTGAAAATTCACTACCTGATTCATTGCTTTCTCTTAAGAAAACTTTTCCTTCATGTAATTCCACTAAAGATTTAATTAAGGATAATCCTATTCCACTTCCTTCTTTATTTCTATTTAAGGATTTATCATTTTGTATAAATCTTTCAAAAATAAATTCTTTCATATGTGATGGAATTCCTATACCTGTATCCTTAACTCTTATATCTACCCAAGTTTCATCTATCAAAATACTAACTTCTATTTTTCCACCTGGCTCTGTAAATTTTATGGCATTAGATAATAAATTTAAAATTATTCTCTCAATTTTATCTGGGTCACACCTTATCTCTAATTCCTCACAATTAGTATCAAAGATTATATCTATATTCTTAGATTCTACATAAGGAATTACAGACATAGTTATATCTTCTGTAAGCTTTATTATGTCATAATTAATAAAGTCCATCTTAATAAAACCAGAATCTATTTTTGTTATATCTATAAGATTATTTACAAGCCTTAACATCCTAAAACAATTTTGTTTTAAAGTTTTTTCATACTTATCATATAAATTAACAAAGTTTGCCTTATTCTTTTTACTAGTGTTTAAAAGCTGTATGCATGAATATATTATGTTAATAGGAGTTCTAAGCTCATGAGATAAATTTGCAAAAAACTCACTTCTGACCTTGTCATATTGCTTTATTTCTTCAAATTTATTCTTTAATATTTCTATTTCTCTTATGTCCTCTATATTTCTAGCAACTCTTACCCATCCTAAGGTATTGTTTTTATTATCCTTAATTCTACTAGAAATAGATTCTAATTGAACCAACCCTTTTTTAGATCTTACCTTATCTATTGTTAAAATCTTATCTTCATTAAAATATTTGCTGTCTATTATATTTAAATTAGATTCAACTAATAATAAATCATAATAATTTTTTCCTATTAATTCTTCTTCACTATATCCTAAAACATCTATTACTGCTTTATTTACATAGCTTATTTTTCCTTCAACATCAATTGTAAATATTAAATCTTTTATATTTTCAGTAACTCCTCTAAGCCTTTGCTCCTCTAATTTTAAATTTTTCTCCATTTTGTATTCTTCTGTTATATCATTAATTCTAAGTACATAATAAAGATTTTTTTCTTTTTTTATTCTCTGAAGATTTACTTTTACAACTTCATCCTCTTCATTTAACTTTATTATACCTTTCCATTCCTTAGAATTTCTAAGCACACTTTCTATACAAATTATATTTTTATCATATAAAAATCCTTTAATTTGTTTTTCTAAATCAATATAAGTTTTATTTTCTCTATTTTTAGGTGATATTCTCTTACTTCTACATTTTTCATTTGCATAAAGAACTTTTAAATTGTTACTAAGTACTACAACTTCACTATTACAATCAAATTCTATTAGGTTAAAAAATGCACTTAGTTCTTCTTGCATAAAATTTTTATTTTTTATAACTTGAAGTAAATCAAAAAACATACCAAATACAAAGCTCATAAATGATATAAAATTAAAAAATACAATGTTTATTTTTATAAGATTATTATTAGTTATACTTAAAGAAAGGCCATAAACTAATTTTAATAACATAAGTGAAGCACTTATCATTATTACTAAATAAGTTATTTCTCTAAATTGAAAAATTCTAACTAAACAAAATATTATACAAGATATATATGTTAAAACTATTAAAACTAAAGTTAAATTATATATAAAATTATATGTATATATTCCTACGTTATAATTGACATTTAATATTTGTAATATAATCGTTACCAATATTACAAATACTAAGGTTAATTTTTTATATTTCCTTATAAAAGCATCAAAATTTTCAAGGCATAAAACAGCTAAAAGTAGTAATATCCCTCTAAATAACAAACTAAATAAATTCAAGTCATAAACCTGATTTTCAACTATTTTTCCTGTTAAGACTATAAAAATCATTTCAGTAATAATACTTACATAAACAAGGGATATACCAAAGAACTCTTTTCGTTTAAGTCCTCTATAATATATAAAGCATATAGATAATATCATAATACAAAGAATTATTTGAGTCATTACTATAATTTCTTCAGCAGCATAAACTACACTTACATCCTTAAACAAATCTCTATTTAAGGCACAAATTAAATTTAACCCTTTTATAAAAAATAAACTAAGTAATATTACTGTGACTATTGCTATTCTTTTTAATGTTTTCTCTTTAATACCTAAATTGTTAAAAAGTCCAATTAACATATCTAAATTTTCCCCATTCTTATTTAGCATAGTACTTCTATTATATATTAAATAAATATTTAAAATAAGTAAAAATACCTCTTTTTTCAAAAATTTATTCATTTCTTCATAAAATTACTATATATTATTAATATTGACCTATTTATTTTTAACATCTAAAATGTTATTATAAAAATTTCAACAATTTAATAGGAGGATTAAATGAATAATAAAACAAAAGGTATAATTTTAATAACCATATCAGCACTTAGTTTTGCTCTTATGAGTACATTTGTAAAATTATCCGGTGATTTACCATCAATAGAAAAAAGTTTCTTTAGAAACTTAGTTAGTTGTTTTGTGGCATTTTATTTAGTGAAAAAAGATAATGCCTTACTTTTTGGACACAAGGAAAATAGACTTGCTCTTATAGGACGTTCTGCTTTAGGAACCTTAGGAATTTGGGCTAATTACTATGCAATTGATAGATTAATATTATCAGATGCTACTATTCTTAATAAATTAAGTCCGTTTTTCGTTATTATATTTTCTTATTTATTCCTAAAAGAAAAATTAAAACCAATTCATATAATATGTCTTTTAGCTGCATTCTCTGGAGTTTTATTTATAGTTAGACCTTCTGGGAATTTAGCAAGTAACTTTATTCCTGCTATAATTGGACTTTGTTCAGCAGCCTTTGCTGGAGGTGCTTATACCTTTGTTAGATACTTAGGTGGTAAAGAAAAGGGAGCTACTATTGTTTTCTTCTTTTCTTTCTTCTCAATAGTAACTACTTTTCCTATTATGTTATTTCAATTTGAAACCTTTAGCTTAGAACAATTTGTATTTTTAATTCTTGCAGGGGTTGCCGCTTCTTGTGCTCAATTTGCATTAACAGCTGCCTATAAATATGCTCCAGCAAGAGATATTTCAATTTATGACTATACTCAAGTTATTTTCACAGCCTTAATAGGCTTTGTATTATTTGGAGATATACCAGATAAAATATCCCTAATAGGATATGCCTTAATTTTATTAGCATCTTTTTCTATATTTTTATATAATAAAAAAGAAGCTAGCAAATAAAAAAAGCTACACTATTTTGTGTAGCTTTTTATCTATTATTTTTAAAATAATCACAGTATTTATTTATCTTACATATATCACATTTAGGCTTTCTAGCTATACAACATCTTCTCCCGTGAAAAATTAAAAGATGATGGGTTAAGGACCATTCTTTTTTAGGTAATTCTTTTTGAAGTTGTTTTTCAGTTTCAAGTACATTATCTGAATGTGCTAAGCCAATTCTATTTGAAACTCTAAATACATGAGTATCTACTGCAATAGATGGAACTCCAAAGGCATTTGATAAAACCACATTGGCAGTTTTTCTTCCTGCCCCAGCTAAAGAAGTTATTCCTTCCATAGTTTTAGGAACTTCTCCACCAAAATTTTCTTTTAATTGATGAACCATCATAATTAAATTTTTAGCTTTATTTCTATAAAGTCCTATTTGCTTTATTCTATCCTCTAGTTCCTCTTGACTTATAGTTAAAAAAGAATCTACATCTGGATAGTCTTTAAAAAGCCCTTTAGTTACCTCATTAACCTTTTTATCCGTAGTCTGTGCTGATAAAATAGTGGCAACTAAAAGTTGAAAGGGAGTTTCATAATTTAGCTCACATTTAGCATCTGGATACTCTTCTTTTAATATTTCTAATACCTCTTTAGTTCTCTTTTTCATAGTATATCCCCCTAATCCTTATATACCCCTCTATAATCTTCTGGTAAAAGATTGGCTATATTTTTCATAAGGTAATTTAAAGCCCTTTCTTCGTACTCATGCTTTCCTTCATCTTTTTCTTTTTTTGGAAGGTCAATAGGAGTTCCAAACTTTATGTTAACCTTTGAATGATGAAACTTTTCTGCTCCCATATTTTCATCATTTATTGGCATAAGCTTTTCAGTTCCAGTCATTCCAAAAGGTACTATTTTAGCCTTTGTTAATCTTGCTATAAGTATAATTCCCTTTTTAGCTTCTATCATTTTTGCATTTCTACTTCTTGTTCCTTCTGGGAAAATAACTATATTTTCTCCACCCTTAACAGCCTTAACAATTTTGCTTAGGGATTCTCTATCTGCTGAATTTGGCTTTATTTTTATATTTTTAACTAATCTTGTACCTATATTAGTTAAAGCCTCATCATTTAGCTTTACTCCAGCAATAAAATATGGATCATATTCTTTTTGTAAAACCTTATCTAAAACTAATCCATCTGCATTACTTAAATGATTTCCTATAAATATAAATGGACCCTCTTCCTTCTTTATTTTATCAAGTCCATAAACATTAAGGTCAGCATATTTATTTAAACATCCACCGATTAACTTTCCTGCTATTGGTTTAAAAATACTATCCGGTAATCTAACTAATATATTAGCTCCTATACGAGTAAACATAACTTTACCTCCTGTATCAAATTTTAACAATATATTATTATACATCATAAAAATTTAAAAGTCTATTTCTAAAATTTTTAAGACTTTCAGAATTTAATTGATAGTTTGATATATCTTCCTTATTAATTAAGACCTTTTTAATCATTATATTCCTTAAAATTGTATTTTTACCTCTCCATCCACAAGAAGTCTTTTTAAAAGTTTCATTAAATTCTTTTTTACTTATTTGATGAAAATCTTCAAAAGAATCCTTTTGCATAAAAGTAAGAGGTTTAAAATCTTCTATATTTGTATAAGTTATTTCCTTATTATATGGACACTCTTTTTGACAGCTATCACATCCAAATATTCTTCCCTTCATAAGTTTTAAATATTTATCTTCTATATCTTTTTTCTGAGTTATATAAGACATACATGAATTAGTATTTTTCATCTTACTTCTATTTAAAACCTTAGTTGGGCAATTTTTATAGCATATCTCACAGGTACCACATTCCTTATGAGTTCTTAATTCCTCTAAAGTTCTTTCTTCTTCACACTGAATTTCTAAATCCGTAATTATTTCTCCTAAAAACACATAGGAACCATACTTTTTAGTGATTAGCATATTGTTTTTACCTATGAATCCTATATTACCTAAGTATGCAATATATCTTTCAGGTAATGAATTACTATCAACTAAAGAAATTGCCCGTCCCCCTAAAGACTCTATATATTCGCTTATCTTCTTAAGGAAATTAGAGACAACATAATGATAGTCCATTCCTCTAGTATAAACTGAAAATCCATTATCAACATAGTCTTCATTATATAAATAAGGAAAAGCAATTGTTATTATGGTCTTCCCGTCTTCCATGTACACATTAGGATTCACTCTTTTCTCTATATCCTGTTCCTCAAACTCATTTTCAAACCCTTTATCTTTTCTTATATTGTACACCTCTTCAAGTTCTGAAAATCTTCTACACTTTACAAATCCCACAGTATCTAATCCTAAAGATTTACAAAACTCTAAAATCTTTTCCTTCAAAAATTATCACCTCAAACTAAAAAAGACTATATTAAATTTTTAGTTAGTAAATGTAAAACATATGGTTTTAATTTTTCTCTAACTAATAAAATTTATATATAGTCTTATTATAAACCAAATAATAAAAATTGGCATATTTATAAATTAATTTTTAATAACTGCTGGAATTCCAACAGCAGTTTTTCCCTTTGGAACATTCTTTAATACTACAGAGTTTGCTCCTATTTTTGCTCCATCGCCTATACTTATAGGCCCTAAAATTTTAGCTCCACATCCAATAATAACATTATTCCCTATAGTTGGATGTCTCTTACCCTTGTCCTTTCCAGTTCCTCCAAGAGTAACTCCATGATATATAGTTACATTATCTCCTATTTCTGCAGTTTCTCCTATTACAACACCCATTCCATGATCTATAAAAAGTCCTTTTCCTATTTTTGCCCCTGGATGAATTTCTATACCTGTAAAAAATCTTCCTAACTGAGAAATTAATCGTGCTAGAAAAAATAATTTTATCTTATATAGTCCATGTGCTATTCTATAAAATATCAAAACATGTATGCTTTGGTAAAGCAATAAAACCTCTAGTTTTGTTCTAGCCGCTGGATCATTTTTCATAACATTTTCTATATCATATTTTAAATTTTTGAACAAAATTTTCACTCCTACAAATTACTCATATAGCCCTGTTGAAAAATATTTTTCTCCTCCATCAGGTGCTATAACTAACACTTTTTTATCTTTTGCTATATTTTCTAAAATATCCTTTGCTCCTTTTAGTGCAGCTCCAGAAGATATACCTACTAAAACCCCTTCTTTATCAGCAAAGTTTTTTGCCATAGTGTATGCATCTTCATTTTTAACCTTTATTATTTCATCAACTACTGATGAGTCATATATCTTTGGTATGAATCCAGCACCTATTCCTTGAATTTTATGAGGACCAGAATTTTCTCCTGATAATACAGCTGAATCACTAGGTTCTACAGCAACTATTTTTATATTAGGATTATATTCCTTTAATTTTCTTCCTACTCCTGTAATAGTTCCTCCAGTTCCTACCCCTGCAATAAATACATCTAAGTCTGGAATATCTCTTATTATTTCTTCCGCAGTAGTTTCATAATGTTTTTTAGCATTAGCTTCATTTAAAAACTGTTGAGGCATGAAATATCCCTTTGTACTAGCTAACCTCTCTGCTTCTTCAATAGCTCCCTTCATTCCTTTGCTTCCTTCAGTTAAAATTATCTCTGCACCATAAGCTTTGATCATATCTCTTCTTTCTTTACTCATTGTCTCTGGCATAGTTATAATAACTTTATACCCTTTAATTTTACCAATCATAGCTATGGCAATTCCTGTATTTCCACTAGTTGGTTCTACTATAACTCCATTTTCTTTTAATAATCCATTTTTTTCAGCTTCTTCTATCATTCCTAAAGCTGCTCTATCTTTTATACTTCCTCCTGGATTAAATTTTTCAAGCTTAACAAATACATTATTCCCTTCAAATAAATTATTTGCTTTTAATATTGGTGTGTTTCCTATTAAACTTAAAAGACTGTTAAAAACCATATAAATTTCCTCCTTAAAAATATAATAAAAAGGCCTTACACTATTTAGAGACGAAGCTTTTTACTCCGTGGTTCCACTCTAATTAGGTAAAGACCTCACTTAATCAAGTACTATAAATACTCTATCACGTTAACGGGTGATACTCGAAAATTTCTACTTATAACTTTTCGAAATTCCTGTTCAAAAGCGCACTTCTTATAAAGCTTTGGTGAAAGATTTCCAGCCCCACTTTCTCTCTGTGACCTATCCTTATAATACTTTACTTTATCACAACATTTATCCGACTATTTTGATACGAATTATATACTTTATTATATTCTTTTATTAAAATTTGTCAACTAATCTGTGTACTTTTTCTTAAATTTTCTTTTTAAGTTGTTAGGAATTAATTCATCAACTATATCGTGAATAAGAACCATACCAACTAATTTTTCTTCATAGTCCACAACAGGAATAGATATTAAATCATACTTTGTTGATTTTTCTATGGCATCCTCTATAGTACTATCTATATTAACACTTATGGAAGATGTGTGCATAATTTCCTTAAGTCTCTTATTTTCTTCATTCATTATTAAATCTCTTAAAGTTACAACTCCATTTAATCTATCTTCTTCATCAGTTATATAAACATAGTACATAACTTCTTCATCTGCATCTAATTCTCTTAAAAGTTCTATAGTCTCTTTTACAGTAAGATCTAAATTAAAAGATATAAAATCCTTGTTCATTATACTACCTACAGATTCATCTGAATATCCCATAAGCTCTTTAACTTCTTCTGCGTCTTCATTTTCTAAGGCAATTAATACTTTTTCTCTTTCTTCCTCATCTAGTTCATCTATAATGTCTGCTATTTCGTCATTTGGAATATTTTCAAAAAGCTCTGCAGTTTTAGAATGGGAAAGTCCCTTTATTATACTACTTTGTACTTCTGGTTCTATTTCTTCTAAGGTATCTGCAGCTAAATCTTCATCTAAGCTATCGAAAACTTTTTTTCTGTTTATGGCATCAAGTTCTTCAAGTATATCTGCTAAGTCAGCTGGATGTAATTTTTGAAGCTTTTTATATGGAATAGCTAACTTTAAGTTATCATTAATCATTTCTAAAGACTCAACATCTTCCCACATAATAACTTTTTCTTGAAACTTTTCTTTAAAAACTTTAGCTAATAATTTTCCTAATCCCTCTAATCCATTACGTCTAAACTTTACTATCTTTCCAGTTTCAACAGCTATTACCCTAAACTCACCTGCTATTTTTACTATTCTTAAATCATCAACCTTAACTACTTTTTTTCCATTTATATCTACTATTTTTCTATCTAATAAATTTTGAGATAAAAGATAGCTATAATTTCTAGGTAATATCTCTCTACTCCCCCTTATTTGTATTTTAAATTTCCCATTATCTTTTTGATAAAAATCTATATTTTTAAACTCATAATCAAATATGACTCCATCTCTCTTTACTTTATATCCTATAATTCTTGGATAACCATCCTCTGTAGTTACATAAACATCCTTTAAAACTCCTAGGACTTCATTGAATTCATCATATATTTTCTTATTGATTATGTTACTGTATAAAAACATTGTTAATTTGTTCATCCAGCTCTCCTCCTTTTTAATTTTAAAAAAATTTTAAAATTAAATTTCATTTTTAAGAAAAGGAGAAGTATATTATAAGTTTAATCTAATCTAGAAAATAACTTCCCTCTTTTCTTATAATATTTAATTTAAAATTGCACCTATCTTCTCGAGGGCTATCTTCCATTTAGTTTCACCACCTATAAATAAAAAATTACATAACTCTCTAATTTATTATATTATATAAACTCTAAAATGCAACGTTTTGTCAATATTTAAATAAAATTATTTCATTTCTCATTTGACTTTATTACTTCATCATGGTAAAGTATTAGTGTAATAAATCGAAAGGAGAAAGATATGAAAAAGTTATTATTTTTATTAATTAGCATAGTAATTTTATCTATTCTTATTTCTGGTTGTTCCTCAAAGAAAATAGAAACTAAAAAGGATAGTAACACAGTGATTATAGGAATAGATGACACTTTCGTTCCTATGGGTTTTAAAAATGAAAAAGGTGACATAGTTGGTTTTGATGTTGATTTATCAAAAGAAGCTTTTAAGCGTATGAATTTAAAAGTTATTTTTCAACCAATAGATTGGTCAATGAAAGAAACTGAACTTACTAATGGAAATATAGATTTGATTTGGAATGGATACACCATGACACATGAAAGAGAAAAAAAAGTTGCATTTACAAATTCATATTTAAAAAATAGACAAGTTATAGTTACCCTTTCTAATTCTAATATAAATACCTTAAATGATCTAAAAGGGAAAACTGTAACTACTCAAGATGGTTCTAGCTCTCTTGACACTCTATTTGAAAGACCAAAACTAACTAAATCCTTTAAAAATGGAGAGCCTGTACTTTTTGATAGCTTTAATGATTGCTTTATGGATTTAGAAGCTGGAAGAAGTGACGCAGTTGTTTGTGATGAAATTCTTGCTCAGTATTATATTTTTAAAAATGACCCTAGTAAATTTCATGTTCTTACTGAAGACTTAGGGGAAGAAAGTTATAGCATAGGACTTAGAAAAAATTCTAATTTAATAGACCATTTAAATAAAACTTTAGAAGATATGAAAGAAGATGGAACTATAGCTAAAATATCTAATAAATGGTTTGGAAAAGATTTAGAGAAATAAGGAGGTATTAACTTTGAATTATATTATTACTTTAATGCCCTCAATAATAGAAGGCTTAAAAAATACATTAGGTGTTTTTATATTAACACTACTTTTATCTATTCCTTTAGGAATAATAGTTGCAATACTTAGATTATCAAATATTAAAATAGTAAACTTTATATCATCTTTATATGTTTTAGTTATGCGTGGAACCCCTTTATTATTACAACTAATATTTATATTTTTTGGACTACCAATAATAGGAGTTAGCATAGATAGATTCCCAGCTGCCATAATAGCATTCACCTTAAATTACGCAGCTTATTTTGGCGAAATATTTAGGTCTGGTATAAAAGATATTGATAGAGGACAATTTGAAGCAAGTAAAATCCTAGGTCTTTCAAAATGGTTTACCTTTAAAAAGATAATTCTTCCTCAATCATTTAAAAAGACTTTGCCTTCAATTGCTAATGAAGTTATTACTTTAGTTAAAGATACATCCTTAGTTTATGTAGTTGGCATAGGTGAACTTTTAAGAGCTGGTAAAATTGCAAGTAACAGAGACGCTTCTCTCCTTCCCTTGTTTTTAATAGGCATAATATATCTACTGTTAATAGGAATTCTAACTAAAATATTTAATAGGTTAGAGAAAAAATATTCATATTATAATTAGGAGGATTAAAAATGATAGAAATAAAAAACTTAGAGAAATCCTTTAAGGGTAATAAAATATTAGAAAACATCTCCTTTACTCTTAAGGAAGGAGAAATATTAACCTTACTAGGCCCCTCTGGAGCTGGTAAAACAACGATACTTAGAATTTTAAATGGACTTGAAACCTGTGACTTTGGAGATATAACCTTAGATTCTTTAAAAATTTGCGAGAAGGGAATATATAAAGATTCCAAAGCACAAAAAGAAATTCACAAAAAAATAGGACTAGTATTTCAAACCTTCAATCTTTTTCCTCATATGAATATTTTAGAAAACTTAATTTTAGCTCCAATGCACACTCTAAACCTTTCCCTAGAAGAGGCTACTAAAAAAGCATTGCAAATTCTTTCTAAACTTTCTTTAGAAGATAAAGCTAGATCTTACCCTTGTGAACTATCAGGTGGGCAAAAACAAAGAGTTGCCATTTCTAGAGCTTTAATGTTAAACCCTAAATATATATGTTTTGATGAACCTACCTCAGCCTTAGACCCATCTTTAACTAAGGATGTTTCAAATATTATAAAATCCTTAGCTAAGGAAAATATTGGAGTATTAATAATAACTCATGATATGGAATTTGCAAAAGAGGTCTCTTCAAGAATTATAAAATTAGATTCTGGAAAAATATTAGAGGATATACCTTCAAAAGAGTTTTGGATCTAATCCACTTAACTTTTTAAATTTTATTTTTACTCTATTATTACCTCAAAAAATAAGGGAATGTATCAAAATTACTTAAGCAAAACTTATAAATAGTATAAAGAGAATTACTAGACTTTGACTTTCACTTAGAATCTAGTAATTCTCAGAATCTGTTTATAAGTTTTATTATTAACTCTTGATACAGTCCCTTATAGAAATTCTATTTTTCTTAAAAGTTAAAACTATATAAAAACCTAAAATACATAATATTAGCTCACTAATTATAGCACCATTTAAAAATCTAACTCCTAATAATTCTAAGGAGTTTTCTATTATTATAAAAGCTAAGGTCACCCCTAAAAATACTATACCTTTTTTATCAGAATGGTTTTCCTTTTTAAAAAGTATTAAAAAGCTTAATATAGCTACTAAAAAAAGAATATATATGGATTTAAGTAAAATTTGTTTTTCCGTTGTAATTACGTAACCATATTCCCAAGACATCTTAAAAAAAGGTTTAAAAATAGTTATTACTCCAATATAAAATCCTGTTAATACCATTGGTGCAAATTTAAAAAACTGAAAATTTATCTTGTCACTTCTAAGTAAAATATAAAAGGCTATTAATGCCATTAAAGGAATATATATTATATCTAAAAAACCTACATATTTAAATAAACTTATATACCTTTGATCACTTACTAAAGCTAATGCTATTAAGGATACGATTCTTATAATTTGCAACAAAAAAGCTATACCTATTATATTTTTTATTTTTTTAGGTGAATACCTATAATTTTCTACTAAATTACTTATAGTAATGAAAATTATAAGAAACAATACTGTGTAATAAATAAATGTTTGATTCATAATTCCTCCTAATTTATTTCTCACCTATCTTGTTTACATATTAAATCTCATTACTATAAGTTATTATTTATATTACTTATTTATTCCTAAAACTTGTATTCCATCTTTAATACATTGAACTCTTAATGGGAAATCTGGCCCTCTCTCTCCATCTATATCTGTAACTATTTCCTCATCAGATTCTATAAGAAGCTCATCTGTTCTTATATACTCAATTCTAGAATCTTCTAAGTGTTCTCCCTTTAATACCTTTATAAACATAGGTATTAATTCTGGAATATGACAAGCCTTAAATATAACTATATCTAAAAGTCCATCCTGAACCTTAGCCTTAGTTGCTAATTTAAAGTTTCCTGCTGTTTGACCATTAAACACAAGCATTAAATATATAGGCTCATTAAACACCTTGCCATTAGCAGTTATTTTAACATCTAGTTTTCTAAAGTTAGGCAATTCTTCTAAACCTTTTAAATAATATGCTAATTTACCTATTGTATTTTTTAAATTTGTATCTGTTTTTTGAGATACATCAGTAAATAATCCTGTAGATAATACATTTACAAAGTAATTATCATTTACCTTACCTAGGTCTACTCCAACTGCATAAGAATCTAATATTTGCTCAACACATGCACCTGCATCTTGAGGCATACCTAAATGTTTTGCAAAGTCATTTGCTGTTCCCACTGGAATAATTCCTATTGGAATTTCTATTCCTCTTTTTTTCATAGCATTTACAACAGTGTCTATAGTTCCATCTCCACCTGCAATAAGTATGTATTCATAAGTAGAATCTACTATATCTAGAGCATTTATTACATCTACTCCCCTTTGAATTCTATAGGGAACTATAGTATATCCCTTATCCTGATGCATAGTGATTATTTTATCAAGTTCCTTTAAAATAGCATTCTCTCCCGAATATGGGTTATATATAAATCTTACTTTCTTCAATGTCTTACCCTCCACTTTTAATTACTTACTATAAATAAATTAAATTGATATTTCTTTCAATTAATGGTATCATTTTTAATATATTATACAAACCCTACAATATTATAAAATTATATCATTTGTTAATCCTATTGTCGATAATGCTGTATAAGTAATTACATTTTGACTTATACTAAAAATTATGCAATAATATCTATGTTTTAACTTTTTATTCACAATTAGTCCAAAGTTATTTTGTTCTAAGATATATTTAATTTTGGGATTTACATTAATATAATTTTATTATTGTTAATATTTTTATTAGGAGTGATTATATGAGAAAAAGTAGTATACCAAATATATTTACTTTTATAAACCTATCTTTTGGTATATTATCATTATTAGCAACATTTAAATCAGAGTATTTATTAGCAGCAATATTTATACTTCTTGCTGGATTAGTTGATAGATATGACGGAAGAGTTGCTCGTTATTTAAATGTTTCTAGTGATCTTGGTAAGGAACTAGATTCTTTAGCGGATTTAGTATCATTTGGTGTGGCACCATCAGTATTAACTTTTGTATTTTATAATTTTGAATCTTTAGGTCCTATGGGAATTATAGGTTATGCATTATTACTTTGCTTCCCTATTTGTGGAGCTTTCAGATTAGCTAGATACAATGCAACTGAATTTGACGGTGTATTTAGAGGAGTACCTATAACTATTGCTGGAGCTGTTGTTGCTTTATTTATTTTATTATCAATAAAGTTTACTTTAAATATTTTATTCCCAGTAGTAATTTTAGTTGTATTCTCTTACTTAATGGTTAGTAATTTACAATTAAAGAAATTTTAACAAAAAATCCTATTAAAGAATTTTCTTTAATAGGATTTTTTATTATTTATTCTTCTTCCTCTCTATTAGAGTTTTCAAAAAGTAAGTCCTGCTCTACTTCAGTTTGTATTATATCCTTTGAAGCCTTTTCCATTATAAATTTAGATTTAAGTTTTATATACTTAATATAAGCTTCTTCATTATCCTTAATGACCTCTAAAATAGAATCTATTATCTTTCCCATTTCATCAACTCTATCTAAGGCATCATCTAAATCTCTCTTTCTAACTTTGGATATATTATTTAATTCTCCAGCAGCTCCAACTAAAAGTCTATAGGTATTAGCATAACTACTTAAAACAACACTTAAATTATTAACTTCTTTAAAATGTTTTCTAAAAATCTCGATTTGTCCCATTTAAAATTCTCCTCTTTAATACTAACATTCATTTAAAAGTCTAAAGTATCCTTGAGGGAATCTACATAGAGGACAATTCATTGGAGCTTCTTTTCCTTCATGGATATATCCACAATTTGTACATACCCATTTCACAGGTTCTTTTGATGAATATAAACTTTTTGATTTAACCTTATCATAAAAGTCCATATATCTTTCATTATGAGATTCCTCTACCTCTCTAAGTTCCTTAAAAAAGTCTGCTATTTCCTCATAGCCTTCACTACGTGCTGTTTCTTCAAACTCTTTATATATTTCTTTAAATTCATCACTTTCCCCCATAGCTGCTACCATAAGGTTATCTAGTATGTCTCCTACATTACCTAAAAATCTTCTAAAAACTTCTCTAGCATGAGCATATTCATTCTTAGCAGTTTCATCAAAGATATCTGCTATCCAATGTTGTTCTTCCTCTCTTGCCTCTTCAGCAAATAAATTATATTTTGTTCGAGCACGACATTCTCCTGCAAAGGTTTTGTAAAGATTTTTTTCAGTTTGAGATCCTTTTAAACTTTTCATATTAACTCCATATTTTATATTATTTATATTCTATAATATGAAAGTTTTTTCCTATTCATCACACATAAATAATATATCTGACCCATCTTTACCCTTACTACTTAAATTTACCTTTCTTCCCCATAAAATATTTATATACTTTAAGGTTTTCTTTGCATAATTAGCTTCTAATTCTCTTCCATCAAAAACATGCTCTAAATTTAAAGTCATATCTTTTTTATTTAGCTCTCTAACTCTAATATGTGGAATAGAGCTTACACCGCATTCATCTGCAATAAGATTCCTAATACTCTTCCATCCTAAATCATCAGAAACTTCCTCTACAACATAATCAAATCCCTTTTTAACATACTGGAATAAATTAAGCTCCTCACAAAGCTCCCTAGTTAAATATTTTCTTATAAAGGAATTATCTCTTTCTAATGCTCTTACTTCAAAGATCTTTTCTCTGCCATACCTTTTTTCTATATCCTGAAAAATTCTAAAACCTATATAATAAGGGTTAAGTCCATAAGAAACAGGAGCCACAACATCATTATGTCTTTTTAAAAACTCTAAATGAAGTCCCTGTGGTAAATTTAACTTTTTCAAAATATTATAATGCCAATAACTTGCCCAGCCTTCATTCATTATCTTAGTCTCTATTTGTGGTAAAAAGTATAAGCTTTCTCTTCTAACTATTTTTAGAATATTTTTTTCCCACTCTTCTAAATTACTATAGTCTATTATAAACTGAATAATATCATCATCTGGATTAAGTGGAATTTTACTTATATCAGGAGGAAGTATTTCTTCCATAGAGTCTAAAATACCTCTATTTTCTTTTTTCTTATTAAATATCTCTAATACTCTTTTTCTCTGCTCATCTTGCGACTCCCTCTTTTCACCTATAACCCTTGGCACTTGATATCTTATGGAATGAGCAGAATCTAATATTCTTTCAACTTGGCTATAACCTATACTTGGATCATTTATATATCCTCTTATAGTATCTGCATCTAGCTTAAACATTTCTAAAGCATTATTTGCATCTGTTCCTTCTTTAAACAATCTATTATTTTTAAAGAAATCATTATGACCATATACATGAGCCATAGTTAATATTTGAAGCAATAAAGTGTTATCCTTCATTAAATAAGCTAGGCAAGGATTAGAATTTATAACCATCTCATATGGTAATCCTGTCATATTTAATGAATATAAGGTTTTATTCTTTTCATAAGCCTTACCATAACTCCAATGTGGATATTTAGAAGGCATTCCTACATATGCTTCATAACTTAGCATTTCATTATAGCCTATAATTTCATATTCCTGAGGATAATAATCTAGTCCTTCACTCTTTGCTATTTCTTCTATCTTATTGTTCCATCCTTCTAAATCTTTTAAATTATAATCCATATTTAAAGCCCCTTATCTTAAAACTCTCATTCCTTATTCTTTTCCTGTAGTTCTTCAGATAGCATATATTTTATAGCATTCCACAGATCCTTCTTTTCCTTTACAGTTACAGAGACAAAATTTTTCTTACTTATTTCTTTTTTAAATCTGTAGAACATTGTAGTGGAATAAGTGGATGGTAAAAGCTCTATATATCCAAACATATTACTTAAATCTGAAATTTCATTTACAGCTTCCATAGCCTTTTCATTATCCTCACTCCAGTTATCGCCGTCTGAAGCATAGAAAGGATATATATTCCAAACGCCTGGGTTATACTTTTCTTTTATTAAATCTATGGCAGCATTTATTCCCGAAGATATATACGTTCCTCCAGATTCCCCTTTGTGGAAAAACTCATATTCATTAACATTCTTAGCTGTAGTAGTATGAGATATGAATTCAAAGGCTACATTATTATATTTTCTCCTTATAAACCTAGATAAAACAAAGAAAAATGATCTAGCTAAATATTTTTTAGTGTTATCCATAGAACCTGAAACGTCCATTATAAAAATCATTACAGCATTGCTTTCTTTTTTAGGATGTTTTTTCACTTTATAATATCTTAAGTCATCTTCTCTAAAAGGAAATCTTCCTATTTCCGCTTCTTCTCCTATTTCACGCAATGCTCTTTTTTTTCCTTGTTTTCTAGCTATTTTACACATAACAGTTTTTTTCTTTGCAAGCCTTGGCCTTACACCATATTTTTGATATCCTCTTTTTTTAGCTGCACTTTCAACTATTATTTCAGAGTACTTCTTCCTATCTAAGTTAGGTAAATCAAGATCCTCAACTATATAATCCATAAGTTCCTCTAAGGTTATCTCAGTTTCATATATATCCTTTCCCTCCTGATTTCCTGCTTTATTATTAGAAATAGCTTTTCTCTTATCACTAGAAATTCTATCCCCTCGTCTTTCTTCTCCAGTACCTGTTGTGACCCCTTTATTATTTGCACCATAAATAAATTGATATTCCTTTATTCCTCTAATAGGAATTTTATATTTTTTATTTTTAGTTTCTCCAATTATGCTCTCCTCTGAAAGTATATCTCCTAAATTTTCTTTAATAGATTTTTCTACTAACTGCCTGTGACGTCTTCTATCCTCTATAGATCTATCATGTTCTACATGGTTTTCTGCTTGATCTCTAAATATGGCCATATTTTAATCCTTCCATAGGTTATTAGCTGCATATTTTAATATTACATCGCAGCAATGTGGACAATAACCATTTTTCTCCATTTGATTTACCATTGAATTATACTTTCTATCTTGATCTTTATCTCTTACTCTAGATTTAGTTATTATTCTTGATAAATCCTTAACTGAAGCTGTTAGTTTCTTTTCAATAGCTTCTTTTAGTGGTTCATAAGATCTATAGTCCATTTTTCCGCCACTTCTAACTATATAGAACATATATGATGTTACATCTGCCCTAAATCCCTTGGAAGAAGATTCTGATATTCCTATTTGTTCCTCTATGCTTCTCATAAATTCTTCATCTGGCTCTAACTCTTCACTAGTTGAAGAATCCTTAAGTTTTGTTTTATTTACATAAGCCTCTGCATTATCTATATAATTATTAAATAAACTTTCTGCTTGCTCCTTAAAAGAGTGAATAAATGCCTTTGTAATTTCTTTTTCAAGAATCTTATTATATTCTTTTCTTATGGTATCTTGAATATATCCTAAATATTTCTTCTTATCCTCTTGAGATATATCCATATCCTTAACAGATTTTATTATACTTTCCATAACGCTTAATGGATTTATACACTTATGCTCTGCATTTGATAGAGCATTATCTATTGCCTTTATAATAAATCTTGTTGAAATTCCCTTCATGCCTTCCATGGTTCCAGCTTCTTCTTTTAACTCTAAAACATCAATTCTCTTAGTTGTTCCCTTTTCAACAATTTCCTCTCCATTATAAAGTTTAAGTTTAGTAATTGGATCAACTTTCATAGAAGGAAGTAATCTTGTTAATATAGCAAACATTGAAGCAATTTCCATAGTATGAGGAGCTATATGAGCATCAAAATTAGATTTCTTTAATATTTTTTCATAAATTTTAATTTCTTCACTAAGCTCTAAACAATATGGAACTTCAATTTTTACTATTCTATCTAAGATTGCTTCATTAGTATGATCTGATTTAAATTTATTCCACTCAGCTTCATTAGAATGAGCTATTATAAGTCCATCAAAATAAATCATTGATCCCTTACCTGGTGAAGGAATAGATTTTTCTTGAGTTGCAGTTATTATGGTGTGTAAATATTCCACATCATTTTTAAATACTTCAATAAATTCAACTAACCCTCTATTACCAACATTAAATGCACCATTTAATGAAAATATTCTTGGATCATCCTCTGGATACATGTCCATTTTAGAAATATCAATAGATCCTGTTAAAATTGAGGTATCTTGATTATTAGGATCTACTGGAGGTACAACTCCAATTCCTTTTCTAGAACGAATTGAAAAATTCTTTGTTGAAACTGGAAACTTTTCATATTCTCCACCAAATTCATTTAATAATCTATACTTACAAACTGGACATAAATCTCCTTCAATCTCAACACCTAACATATCCTCAAATTCTTTTCTTAAATGTTTAGGTATTAAATGCAGTGGCTCTTCATGCATAGGACATCCCTCTAAAACATATACTGGCGGTGCTGTTTCTAAAACTCTTTTAATTGATTCTACTAAAGAGGATTTACCTGCTCCCACAGGTCCTACTAAGTATAATACTTGTCTTGCTTCTTCTCCCCTCATTGAAGCTGAATGAAAATAATTCATTAATTTCATAACAACTGTATCAATTCCATAAAAGTCTTCTTTAAAAAAGTTATATCTCTTTATTTTTTCATTCCCATATATCTTTTTAATTTTTGCATTTTCCTCAGGTCTTAATATTTCAAAGCCCTTATCCATAATAAGATCATAAATCCTTTTATGAGAAAGTTTTGCAACATCAGGATTATTTTTTACAATTTCTAAATAATCAAGAAATGTTCCCTTAAACTTCTGCTTATTATGTTTTTCCCTATCACTTTTTATAAACTCTTTAAAATCCATTGTAATCCCTCCTTTACCCTAAATATATTCCTTATCTATTATGTTCTATGACAAAATATCCTTATAAAACAAAAAAGAAATTAGTAAAACTAATTTCTTTTTCCATACTTTTCATAATCTCTTAAGGTTGTAAGAATAAAAGGGCCATACTTTGTTATTTTCTGCTCTCCAAAGCCCCTAATATTTTTTAAATCCTCTTTACTTTTAGGATTTTTATTTATTATCTCCATAATCATTGAATCTGTAAAAACTATGTATGGTTTTACTCCTTCTCTTCTTGATATATCTTTTCTTAAAATACGAAGTTTCTTGAAAAGTTCTAAATCCATGCACATGCTTTCTTCATTATTATTAACCTCTAAAAGTACCTTTTCTTCTCCCTTTAATATTCCTATAGATTTTCTATTTAACTTTAGCATAGAATATGTTCCTTCTTTTCTCTCTAAAGCCTTAATAGATAAAAGCTCCTTTATTATGTCCTTTATATACTTACTTGTATATTCTTTCATTATTCCAAAGGTTGAAAGCTCGTATAGCTTATATTTTTCAATCTTTGGCCCATGAATCCCCCTTAAAATATCTATTAAAACACTTTCTCCAAAGGCTTCCTTTGTTCTATATATACATGATAATATTTTTTGTGCCTCTAATGTCATATCTATTAAATCACTATTTTTTAAGCAGTTAGTACAATTGTTGCAATACTTTATGGAATTTTCCTCTCCAAAATAATCTAAAATATATTTTCTAAGACACTTATCATAATTACAAAACTCTATTATTTTTTCTAGTTTTTTAAGCTCTATAGTTCTTCTAGATAGTTCTGTAGTTGAACTTATTAAATAATCCATGACTCTTATATCTTGCTCTGAATAAAGAAGATAACACTTAGCTAAGCTTCCATCTCTTCCTCCACGGCCTATTTCTTGATAATAATTTTCTATACTTTTTGGAAATGTTGAATGTATTATAAACTTAACATCAGGCTTATCAATTCCCATACCAAAAGCATTTGTAGCAATCATAACCTTAAAATTATCATTTAAAAATTCTTCTTGGTAATAATTTTTTTCCTTATCTTTTAAGGATCCATGATATTTCCCTACACTTTTCCCTCTATAAAGCATATGTTTATAAAGTTCTTCAACTTCATTTTTAGTTGAGCAATAAATTATTCCTGACTCTTCCTCATGTTCACTTATAATTTCACTTATAATTTCTAATTTATCAACTTCTTTTAATACATTTATCTCCAAATTATCTCTACTAAAGCTACCCTTATAAATAAAGGGATTATAAAGACCTAAAAGTTCAATGGAATCCTTCATAACTATCTCTGTAGCCGTAGCTGTAAAGGCTGTAATAATTGGTCTTTTCTTTAAATTACAAATAAATGGTTTTATCTTGCTATAACTTTTTCTAAAGTCATGGCCCCACATTGATACGCAGTGAGCTTCATCAACTACAATTTGTGCAATATTAGCTTTTTCTATATTATCTAAAAAATATCTATTTTCTAATCTCTCAGGTGATACATAAAGAAGCTTAAATTCTCCTTTTATGAATTTCCTAATTATATTTTTAACCTCTTCAAAGTCATTTCCTCCACTTATATAAGCAGCATTAATTCCTAAGGAATTTAAGTTATCAACTTGATCCTTCATAAGAGATATTAAGGGAGAAATAACAAGTGTTGTTCCTTTAAAAATATAAGCAGGTATTTCATAACATAAAGATTTTCCTCCTCCAGTAGGTAATATACAAAATACATCCTTTCCATTTAAAATCTTATCTATTACCTCCTGTTGCCCTTTTCTAAAGTCCCTATATCCAAAAATATTATTTAATACCTCAAACTCTCTTCTCATATCCTTCTCCTAAAATCACTACTTATCTAACTTATATAAAATTAAGACCACATCTAAACTAAGCATATGTAAAATAAAATTTATACCTATTTAAAATTAAGGTTTAGTTAAAATAGTCCTTAAATTATAAATATTATACTATAAAATAAACTCTAAATAAAAAAGAGATTCTATAACTTAAGAACCTCTTTTTGATTATTTCATATTTTAAGTTTAATATTCAAAAATTTTTATTTACTAAGAATATTTAAAAATTCCTTACTTTTTTCTCTTATATTATCACTATTTAACAAAGCAGATATGACAGCTACCCCATCTAGATTTTCTAAAATATCCTTATTTAAGTTATAAGGAGTTATACCTCCAATTCCATAAAGTGGAATATTAGAAACAGATTTTATCTCTCTTAAGGTTTCTAAGGTCATTAATGTTGCATCATCTTTACTATTAGTTGAAAATAAAGCTCCAACACCTAAGTTATCTGCTCCCTCTTTTATAGCTTTTAAAGCTTCCTCTTTATTATGAACAGTAACACCTATAACTGCATCCTTTGGCATTATTTCTCTTGCTATGAAAACTTCCATATCATCTTGTCCTATATGAACTCCATTAGCTTTTACTGCTAAGGCTACATCTATTCTATCATTTACTAAGAATAATGCTCCAAACTCATCACAAAGCTTTTTTAACTCCTTAGCTTCCTTACACATTTCTTTAGTTTTTTTATTCTTTGCTCTATATTGAACAATGGATACCCCTCCAATTAAAGCTTCCTTTGTTTTTTCTAAAAGCTCATTAAAGGGAATTCTATAGTCTGTTACTAAATATAATTTTTTGTAATCTTTATTAATCATAAATAACCTTCTCCCTTTCCTTTATTGTTTCATCATTAATAATTGAAAGTTCATCTAAAAGATTATGCTTAAATGTCATTAACCCTTCTTTTTCTCTTAATCTTTCCTCAGCTAATTCTCCACATATTCCCCATGTAGATACTGCTTTAACCACTTCTTTAAATCTTAAATCTTTATGGTCATAAAAACTTAAAGCTAGTGTTAATAAAGCTCCTAACATACATCCAGTACCTGTAATTTTACTCATTTTATAAGTTCCATTTTTAACACTTGCACTTTCTTCTCCATTAGTTATAAAATCAACCACTCCAGAAACAACTACTATAAGATTTCTTTCTCTTGCATATTCCTTTATCTTATTTTTTGTATTTTCACTTAAAGAATCATCAAAGGAATCTATCCCAATTGAATTTGAAGTTTCACCTATAAGGGTTTTTATTTCAGCTAAATTACCCTTTATAAGTGAAGGCTCTCCCTCTAGTATTAATTTTTTAGCAAAATCTTTTCTAAGTTTTGATGCTTGTACACCTACTGGATCTAAAACAGAGGGAATTCCTTTTTCCTTTGCTATTTTCATAGAAATCATTGATGACTCCATTTGGTAAGGCTCTAAAGTTCCTATATTAACTAATAATCCATTAGCCATTTTTGTTATATCTTTTAATTCATCATGATGGGTAGCCATAAGAGGTAAGCCTCCATAATTAATGGTTACTTGTGCTAAATCATTAACTGTAACATAATTAGTTATCATATGTATTAAAGGATTTTCTCTTTTTAAAACTTCCATTTTTATTCCTCCTAGTAAAATTTATAGAAATGATGTGTTGGTCCAACACCCTTTCCAAGTTCAAAGCCATTTTTTATAGCACCTGTAATATATTCTTTTCCACCTCTCACAGAATCAACTATATTCATTCCCTTTGATAAATTAGCTGTAATAGCTGATGATAAGGTACATCCTGTTCCATGAGTATGCTTTGTATTTATTCTCTCTTCATTAAAAAGAGTAAAGTTTTCACCATCATATAAAATATCTATGGCCTCTCCTTCTAAATGTCCACCCTTAATTAAAACATTTTTTGCTCCTAATTTTTTAAGATCACAGGCTGCTTTTTTCATATCTTCTATTGTAAGTATTTCTCTACCTAATAATTCTTCTGCCTCTGGTAAATTTGGAGTTATCAAAGTAGATATAGGTATTAACTTTTCTATTAAAGTATTTTTTGCATCATCTGATAAAAGCTTAAATCCACTTTTTGAAATCATAACAGGATCTAATACTATTTGAGGCAATTTTTCTACTCTTCCTAAAGCATTACTTATGGCTTCTATTGATTCAATTTTAGATACCATGCCTATTTTTATGGCTCCTACTTCTATATCATTAAAAATAACATCTATTTGTTTTTCTATTATTTCAGGAGTAACATCCATTATTCCAAAAACTCCTTGAGTATTCTGAGCTGTTATGGCAGTTATTATACTCATTCCGTAAACTCCATTAGCAGAAAAAGTTTTTATATCAGCCTGTATTCCTGCTCCCCCCGAACTATCTGACCCTGCAATTGTTAATGCATTAAATAATTTACTCATATTTTTCACTCCTTCTAAAAAAGAAAAAGCATATACAGCCCTAAGGCTATATATGCTTTAAAATCAATTTAAATATATGTGTCTCTTGGGCTTCCCTACGCTGGTATTAACCAGATCAGGTTAAAGGGTCAAGAAATTTCATTTCTAATCTCAGCCAGACACTACTGGCACCCCTAGCTATTTTTTATGCTATTTTCTAATCCAAATGATATCATAGTCACCCTTCTTTTTCAACATACCTTTTTTGAAATTTTTTAATTTAAGGATTATAATCTTAAATATATGATGAAGCTTAGGAGGATATTTTATGGTTAGCTTAGTTTTAGAAGGAGGAACTTTTCGTCCTATTTTTAGTGCAGGAGTTATGGATGCTCTTCTTGATAATAATATAATATTTCCTTACTGTATTGGAGTTTCAGCAGGAATAACTAATGGTTTTTCATATTTTTCTAATCAAAAAGGAAGAAATATTGAAATATTAAAAAAATATAGAAATGATAAGAGATATTTAAGTCTTTCTAACTTCTTTAAGTGTAGAAGCATCTTTGGTTTAGATTTTGTATTTGATGAATTAGCAAATAAACTCTTCCCTTATGATTTTAATGCACTTTCAAATTATAAGGGAAGAGTTTTAGTAGGTGTTACAAATGCTAACACAGGAAAAACAGAATACTTAGATGGAAAAGTTAAAGATGAAAAATATATGGCTTTAAGAGCAACTTGCGCTATTCCTATACTTTTCCCAGCAATAAAAATAAATGGAAATGAATATTATGATGGTGGACTATTAGATCCTATTCCAATAAAAAAAGCTATAGCAGATGGAAATGAAAAACACTTAATAGTTCTTACTAGACCTAAAAGTTATAGAAAAACCTTAGGAAAAAGTAATAAGTTAGCATCTAAAATAGTGGGACGTAAATACCCTAACTTAAAAGATACATTTTTATCAAGACATATAAAATATAATGAAACAGTAAAATTTTGCGAAGAATTAGAAAGAGCTGGGAAGGCGATTATAATAAGACCAAATGAAGATGAAGCTATTGAAAGTTTTGAAAAAGATGTAACTAAATTAGAAGAGGCTTATAACTATGGATATAATGCCTGTATAAAAAACTTAGAAAAAATAAAGGCTTTATTTTAATATTAAGCTCTATTTTAAATCTTAATTTATATTTTAAAATTATTTTTACCATAACTAAAAGAGACTACATAAAAAATTTCATGTAGTCTCTTTTAGTAAATAAAATTAAATTTATCTTTAAAGTCTTTTGCAACTTTCTCTTTCTATTAGTTTTACAGGTAAAACTATTTTCTTAGCTATTTCTCTTCCTGTTCTCATTCTCTCTAAAAGTGTCTCAACGGCAATACTTCCCATATGATCTGTAAAAACTTTTATTGTTGTCAAGGAAGGTGTCAAAAATTTAGCAGTACATATATCATCAAAACCTAATATACTTATATCCTCTGGTATTCTTAATCCTTCTTCAAATATTGCTTTGTAGGCTCCTATGGCCATAGGATCACTAGCTATAAAAAATGCTGTAGGAAGATCCTTCTCTTTTAATACCTTCTTCATAAGTTCATAACCATGCTCTGGTAAAAATCTTCCCTTTAGAACCCACTTTTCTTTATAGTTACCCATTTTCTCCATATATTCTTTAAAGGTTTTCTCTCTGTAATTTACCTTTCTTATGGACTCATTTCCATTATGAGGAATTGATTCACCACCTAAATATCCAATATCTTTATGGCCTAAGGATGTTAAATAATCTAAACAAATATTTACTCCATACTTAAAATCTACTACCACTGAATCGTATTTCCACTCTTCTGGAGAAGAATCTACAAAAATTATGTTCTTAGATAGCTTTTCCATTAAGCTTATCTCTTCTTCTTCAAATATTCCAATAGCTAATATTCCATCTAAATCCCTATATTCTCTTGTTCCTTCATTGATTATCTTTTGAAAATCTATTGGTTTAAATTTAATTTTTTCTTCATTACACTTTTTCTCAACAGCCATTCTTATTGAAAGAAAATATGGATCGTTTAATTCCTGTATTTCTGTGTACCAATAAACTATTCCTATGGTGTAATTTTTTATTTTATTTTTTCTTTCTTTTACTGGTACATAATTTAATTCTTCAGCTATTTCCATTACTTTTTTTCTTGTTTCTTCAGATACGTTAAGCGTTTCATCTAAATTTAAAACTCTAGATACAGTAGCTATTGAAACTCCAGCACCCTTTGCAATATCTTTAATAGTAGCCACATAATCACTCCTTACTTTTCTTATTTTATATTATATATTTTTTTACTAAAATTTTCTAACCTTTTCTTTGTATAATATATAAAATTTAACTAAACAAATATAAAATAATACTTTCTTTATTATTTTTTAACAAATTTCCCTTGTTTTATTTCCATTTTATGTTATAATTTACTTAAAATTACAATAAAGTTTTAAGGTAAAATAGGGAGGACTTATTATGAAAAAGAAAGGTTTAGCACTAATTTTAATTTCAGCTTTAACTATGGGTACTTTAGTTGGTTGTGGTGGAGGTTCAGGCTCTACTGGATCATCTGGTGATACACCAAAAGAAAACGATTCACCTAAGATAGGAGCTACAATTTATAGTTTTGAAGATAACTTCATGTCATACCAACGTAGAAATATAGAAAAACTTTGTAATGGAAAAGCCGAGTTATTAATGAATGACTCTCAAAATAATCAATCTAAGCAAATAGAACAAGTAGACACTATGATAGCTAAGGGTGTTGATATTCTTGCAATAAACTTAGTTGACCCTAAATCTGCTCCTACTGTAGTAGATAAAGCTAAGGCAGACAACTTACCAGTAGTATTCTTTAATAAGGAACCAGACGAAGCTGTTATGCAAAGCTACGACAAGGTTTGGTATGTTGGTACAACTTCTGAAGAATCAGGAATAATTCAAGGAGAAGTAATGGCAGAAGGTTGGAAAGCTAATCCTGCTTGGGACAAAAATGGTGATGGAAAAATACAATATGTAATGCTTAAAGGAGAACCTGGTCACCCTGATGCAGAAGCTCGTACAAAATATTCTATTGAAACAATAAACAAGGCTGGTATAGAAACTGAAGAATTAGCAATGGATACAGCTATGTGGGACTCAACTAAAGCTACTGAAAAAATGGATGCTTGGATTGCTAAAAATGGTGACAATATAGAAATGGTAATCTGTAATAATGATGGAATGGCTTTAGGTGCTATTTCTTCTCTTGAAAAAGCAGGATATTTAGATGGAACTCCTGAAAAGTTTGTTCCAATATATGGTGTTGATGCTATTCCTGAAGCTTTAGATAAAATCAAAGCTGGTAAAATGGCTGGTACAGTATTAAACGATGCTAAGAACCAAGCTCAAGCTCTAGTGGATTCTTGTATGAATTTAGTAAATGGAAAAGAGATAACTGAAGGAACTAATTGGAAACTTGATGATAAAAAATCAATCCGTGTTCCATATGTAGGAATAACTAAGGACAATATAAACGTTGCTGAGGATTCATATAAATAATTTATAAAAAATAAAGGGGCTATATCAAAATTAATTTTGATATATGCCCTTAATAAAACAGGAGGTAAAAAAAGATGAAAGACTCTTCAAACCTGTTAGAAATGCGAAATATCTCTAAAGAATTCCCAGGGGTTAAAGCCTTAGATAATGTAAGCTTAAAAGTAAAAAAAGGTTCTGTACATGCATTAATGGGAGAAAATGGTGCTGGTAAATCAACCTTAATGAAATGTCTATTTGGTATATATCACCCTAATTCAGGAGAAATTTTTATTTCTGGCCAAAAGGTACAATTTAAAAATTCAAAACACGCCTTAGATAATGGAGTATCTATGGTTCACCAAGAACTAAATCAAGTTAGAGAAAGAAATGTTATGGATAATCTTTGGCTTGGTAGATATCCTAAAAAAGGACTTTTTATAGATGAAAAGAAAATGTATGATGAAACAGAAAAAATCTTTAAGGATCTAGATATTAATGTTAATCCTCGTGATAAGGTTTCTACCCTATCTGTTTCTCAAATGCAAATGGTTGAAATAGCAAAGGCTGTTTCGTATAACTCTAAAATAATAGTAATGGACGAGCCTACTTCCTCTTTAACAGAAAAAGAAGTAAGTCACCTATTTAAAATAATAAATAAACTTAGAAGGCAAGGAATAAGTATAATCTATATCTCTCATAAGATGGAAGAAATCTTAGAGATCTCTGATGAAGTTACCATAATGAGAGATGGTAAATGGATTGCTACTGAAAAAGCTTCAGATCTTACTATGGATTTAATAATAAAACTTATGGTTGGACGTGAACTTACTGATAGATTCCCTAAAAAGGATCATATTCCTAAAGAAACTATTTTAGAAGTAAATAATCTTAGTGATGCAAAAAATGAATTAAAGAATGTTTCCTTTAAACTTAGAAAGGGAGAAATTTTAGGAATTGCAGGTCTTGTTGGTGCTAAAAGAACTGAGACCTTAGAAACCTTATTTGGCCTTAGAGAAAAGGGCTCTGGAGATATTATTTTACATGGCAAAAAAGTTGATAACAGTAAGCCTTTTAAGGCTATGCAAAATGGTTTTGCCCTTGTTACTGAAGAAAGAAGACAAACTGGAATCTTTGGAAAATTACCTATAGATTTTAATTCTATAATAGCTAATATAGATAGTTATAAAACATCAACAGGTCTTTTAGCAAATGGAAGAATCTCTAAAGATACTCAATGGGTTATAGATTCAATGAAAGTAAAAACTCCAAGTCAAAAAACTCTAATCGGTAGCCTTTCTGGTGGTAATCAACAAAAGATAGTAATTGGAAAATGGCTTCTTAGAAAACCTGAAATACTACTTCTAGATGAGCCTACTAGAGGTATAGATGTTGGTGCTAAATTCGAAATATACCAACTTATAAATGAACTTGCTAAAGAAGACAAAGGAATAATTATGGTTTCTTCTGAAATGCCTGAACTTTTAGGTGTATGTGACAGAATACTAGTCATGAGTAATGGTAGGGTTTCTGGCATAGTTAATGCTAATGAGACTACCCAAGAGGAAATTATGCATCTATCTGCAAAATATCTATCAGTAACAGGAGGAGTTAACAATGCAAACCAAATCAAAGAAAAAGTTTAATTTAAATAGCCAATGGTTAATGAATAATGCTATTTATATAGTTTTAGTGGCCTTATTAATAGGAATTTGTATTATTTCACCAGATTTTTTATCACTAAAAAACTTTATTAATATATTAAGCCAATCCTCTTCTCGTATAATAATAGCTCTTGGAGTTGGAGGAATACTTTTAACTGAAGGTACTGACCTTTCTGCTGGTAGAACAGTTGGACTTGCTGCCGTAGTATCAGCTTCTTTACTTCAAGCTGGAGATTATGCATATAAAATGTATCCTAATTTACCTGAATTACCTATATTCATTCCAATTTTAATAGCAATGGCTGTTTGTGGAATAGTTGGTCTTGTAAATGGATTAGTTGTTTCTAAATTTAATGTTCCTCCATTTATAGCTACTCTAGGAATGATGACAGGAATATATGGACTTAACTCAATATACTTTGATAGACCTCCATATGGAGCTATGCCAATAGGTGGTCTTAGCCAATCCTTTAGTAATTTTACACTTGGTTCCATTCCTATATATGGAAATATAAAAATACCTTATTTAGTTATATATGCAATTATTGTAATAGCTGTAATTTGGACTTTATGGAATAAAACTAAATTTGGTAAAAACCTTTATGCCATAGGTGGTAACAGAGAAGCTGCTGTGGTTTCAGGTGTAAATGTTGTTAGAACACTTTTATTAGTTTATATGTTAGCTGGAGTTCTTTATGGTTTTGCAGGTACCCTAGAAGCTGGTCGTGTTGGTAGTGCTACTGCTAGTACTGGTGAAATGTATGAACTAGATGCCATAGCTTCCTGTGTTGTTGGTGGAGTTTCCACTGCTGGTGGTGTTGGTACTGTTCCTGGAATAGTAACTGGTGTTTTAATATTCCAAGTTATAAACTATGGTCTAGCTTTTATAGGTGTTAGCCCTTATTTACAATTCGTTATAAAAGGTTTAATTATAGTTCTAGCTGTAGCTCTTGATATGAGAAAATACATGAAAAAGAACTAATAAAAATGGAGATGTATCAAAACATAACAAATTAAAACTTACAAACATATTCTGAGAATTACTAGATTTCGCTAAGAATTTATAAGTATTACTCCGAAGATATTACTAAAGCTTCAAAACTTGCTTCGCTTCGAACAGTTTCAGCTTCTTAACGTAATATCTTCTCAGTAATAATTTAAATTCTAAAGCTCATCTAGATATTCTCTTCATACTGTTTGTAAGTTTTATAAAAAGTTTTTTGATACACTCCATTTTTTTACATATACTCAAATTCAAAAGTTGTTTTTTGATAATACTCTTCATCCTTTTTAAGTATTATTCCATCTAAGAAGCAATCATCATATCCTACTGGTAAGTTTTGTGTTTCAAAACATATTCCATCATGCTTTTTGGCTACTTTGCCATTTTCTAAAGGCAATTCATCTGGAAAATTCATTGAATAACATACTACTGCCTTTTGATCTGTCTTAACCTTCATAATTCTTCCTGATTCTTCATCTACTAAGATTGCATCAAAATCACCCTTCTTATTTAAAACCCATGGATGATCATATCCTGATCCAATTTCTAATTGCAAGTGGTTTTTATTTATATCCTCACCTATTTTTTTTAACTCCCTAAAGTCAAAAGGTGTTTTTTCTACACTTAAAAACTCTCCTGTTGGAATTAAGTTTTTATCTAATTCACATATTTTATCTGAATCTATATAAAGTTTTTGTTCTAATACATTTCTTTTATTGTTTCCTGATAAATTAAAATATGAATGATTAGTTAAGTTTACTACTGTATCTTTATCTGAATAAGCTCTATATTCTATGGAAAGCTTGTCTCCTTCAAGAGAATAAGTAACCTTGACCTTTAAATTACCTGGGAATCCTCCTTCTCCATCCTTGCTAAAGCAAGTAAATGTTGCTGTAGATTTTTCTTCATCCTCATTATATGAATAGTCCCAAATTTTTTTACTAAAACCTTTATACCCTCCATGAAGGCAGTTTCCATTATTATTTTTATCTAATTCATAATTAATACCATTTAATTTAAAGGAACCCTTTCCTATTCTACCTGCTACTCTTCCTACTATAGCACCTAAACTTGAAGGATTTTCAATATAGCTTTTCTCGTCCTTATATGCAAGAACTATATTTTCTTTATTTCCATATCTATCCTCTACATTTATTTTTTCTACAATAGCACCTAAGTTTAATATTTCCACAGATACTTTATTATTTTTTAATACTATTTTACTTATTTCATCATTAATTTTACTTTCTATAACCAAATTATTCACTCTCCCTCTCATATCTATAGTTTGATTTTAACAACTTAATATAAGTTTTTCAATAATCTTTACTCTATTAAACATGCTAGTTTTAAGAATTTTATCAAAAATTCTATATTTAAAAATAACTTAACGAAAAATTAGTAAAATTTTTAGTAAAACAATTGATTTTTATTTTTTGTAATCGTATAATTAAGTTACAGATTTTCTATTCGGAGGTATATCATGGAATTAAATACACTTAAATCAACTTTTATTAATAATTTTGGTAAAGAACCTACTTCATTATTTTTCTCACCAGGAAGAATAAATCTTATAGGTGAACATATTGACTACAATGGGGGATTCGTATTTCCTTGCCCAATAACTCTTGGAACTTTTGCAGCAGCAAGCTTAAGAGATGATAGAATTTGTAGAGCTTACTCTCTTAACTTTGAATCTCTTGGAGTAATAGAGTTTTCTTTAGATGATTTATCTTATAAAAAAGAGGATAATTGGACAAACTATCTTAAAGGAGTACTAAAAGTACTTATAGAAAAAGGATATAAAATAGATAAGGGTATTGACTTAGTTATCAATGGAAATCTTCCAAACGGAGCTGGTCTTTCCTCTTCAGCATCTTTAGAAATGTTAATAGTAAAAATTTTAGATACTTTCTTTTCTCTTAATATTTCAAAGGTAGATGCTGCACTAATAGGTAAAGAGGTAGAAAATACTTATATAGGTGTTAATAGCGGTATAATGGATCAATTTGCTATTTCTCTAGGAGAAAAGGATAAGGCAATTTTACTTGATTGTAATAGCTTATATTATGAATATGTTCCTTTAAACTTAGGAGATAATTCAATAATTATAATGAACACTAATAAAAGACGTGAACTTGCAGATTCTAAATATAATGAAAGAAGAAAAGAATGTGATGATTCTTTAGACACTTTAAAGAAATATACTAATATTTCTTCTCTTTGCGAACTAACTTCCTTAGAATTTGAAACATATAAAGATAAAATAGAAGATTCTAATAAATTACGTAGATGTGTACATGCTATTTCTGAAAATGAAAGAGTAAAAGATGCTGTAAAAGCTTTAAAAGAAAATAATCTTGAATTATTTGGACAACTTATGAATCAGTCTCATATTTCTCTTAGAGATGATTATGAAGTTACTGGTAAAGAATTAGATACTTTAGCTGAAAATGCTTGGAAACAACCTGGAGTTTTAGGTGCTCGTATGACTGGGGCTGGCTTTGGTGGATGTGCCATAGCAATAGTTAATAATGCTCATGTTGATGAATTTATTAAAAATGTTGGACAGGCTTACAAGGATGCTATAGGATATGAAGCGTCATTCTATGTTGCTTCTATAGGTAATGGTCCTACTGAACTTTAAAATAAAACCTTTGGGCTGTATCAAAATATAATAATAAAACTTACAAACACATACTCTTTGTAAGTTTTATAAAAACCTATTTTGATACATGCCCTCTTCAATTTAATTAAGGGGGATTTTTCATGTATAATTTAAATGCTTTAATAGATAGATTAATAGAGATATCAATAAATAATAATCTTATAGAAGACATGGACACTGTATATACTAGAAATAGACTTCTTAGTCTATTTAATGAAAATAGTTATACTCCATGTGAAGAGAAGCTTACGCTTTCTTTTCATGAAACATTAAATGAACTAATAAATATAGCTATAGAAAAGAAAATCATAGAAAATGCTTTATATTCAAAAGACATATTTTCTAGTGATATAATGAATATATTTTTACCTACACCATCTTTAATAAACAAGGAATTTTATAAAAGATATGCTATTTCACCTAAGGAAAGTACAGATTATTTCTATTCTTTAAGTAAAAGTTCAAATTATATAAGAACTGATAGAATAGCTAAAAATATAAATTTTAAGGCACCATCTAAATATGGTACTATGGATATTACAATAAACTTATCAAAACCTGAAAAAGACCCTAAAGAAATAGCTTTAGCAAGAAATTCTGTTAAAAGTAATTATCCAAAATGTTTATTATGTATAGAAAATGAAGGATATGAGGGAACAGTAACTCACCCTGATAGAGCTAATCACAGAATGATAAGATTAGATCTTAATGATAGAACTTGGATGCTTCAATACTCCCCTTATCTTTATTATAATGAACACTGCATAATACTTTCAGAGGATCATGTTCCAATGAAAATAGATATTTCAACATTTAAAAATTTATTGAGTTTTGTGGATAAATTCCCTCATTACTTTGCTGGTTCAAATGCTGATTTACCTATAGTTGGAGGTTCTATTCTTTCCCATGAACATTATCAAGGAGGAAATCATAGATTCCCTATGAATGATGCTAAGAAACTATTTGATTTCTCTATAGAGGGCTTTGAAGATATAGAATGTGAAGCTATTAAATGGCCAATTTCTACTATAAGATTAAGAGGAGAAAATATAGATTCTCTAGTATTAGCTTCTGATTTAATACTAAAAAAATGGAGAGATTATTCAGATGAAACTTTAGATATATTAGCTTATTCTAATAGTGAAATGCATAATACAATAACTCCTATGGTAAGAAAAGAAGATGGAAAATTCGTAGTTGATTTATCTCTTAGAAATAACAGAACTTCTAAAGAGCATCCTCTTGGAATATTCCATCCTCATGAAGAAGTTCATCATATTAAAAAGGAAAACATAGGCCTAATAGAAGTTATGGGACTTGCTGTTTTACCTGGAAGACTTTTAAAAGAGCTTGAAAAAATAAAGGAATACTTAAGGGATGAAATTTCTTTAGATAATATTGAAGAATATCATAGACCATGGGCCCTTGAATTAAAGAAGAAATTTGATTATTTAAAATCATCAACAGATTTAAATGACTTTGTAAATAAAGAATTATCAAACAAATTCGTATCTGTTTTAGAGCACTGTGGTGTGTTTAAATTAAATGAAGAAGGCTTAGAAGGTTTCAAGAGCTTTACAAATTCACTTAATAGATAAATAAAATAGAGATGTATCATTAATAAAGCTTACACTTTATTTTGATACATCTCATTTATTTTAATATACTTTATTATTAAAATATCTTCAAACTAATCTTTATAAATTGTATTAATCCCTACTTAATTTCTAATATATTTTAAGTATTACAGATAATAAATTCCTTACTATATTTTTAATTTTAATTTAATTAATACTTATAGAAGCAACTTCCACCTATAAATTCTCTTAAAATCGAATTTTCAGGTACTCTCTCTGGCTTAACTTCCACAAAAAACTTTAATGTATTTATTATTCTTTTAGCTTCATAGTAAACACTGCTATTTTTATCTACTTTTTCTAATTCTCTTAAGGCATATTCCTTTAACGCTGCTAATTCATAAACTAAAGTGGAGTTAAACATAACATCTGCTTCTTCCTGATAAACAAATATGTTCTTTTCCTCTCCTCTTTTTATAGAACTCCACATTTCTAAAGTTTGCTCTGCTCCATATCCTCTTGATAAAGAATCCCTAACTATACGTCTTATTTTTCTGACATCTGTAGTTGGAATTCTATTGTGATTATCTAAATTTAATTGTGTTAAAGCAGAAATATAAACCTTAAACTTATTCTTTGAAGGAATTTTTTCTGTCAGTTTTGGATTTAGTCCATGTATTCCCTCTATAACAAGCACTCCATTATCAGGAAGTTTAATCTTGTTGCCTAGCCATTCTCTTTCTCCTATTTTAAAATTATAAGAAGGTATTTCTACTTCTTCCCCTTCTAAAATATCATAAAGATTCTTATTAAATAATTCTAGATCTAAAGCATTTATAGATTCAAAATCAGGTTTTCCCTCTTCATCTAAAGGAGTATGAATTCTATTTATAAAATAATCATCTAAGGATATAGCTATTGGTATATAGCCATTAACTCTAAGCTGTATAGAAAGTCTTTTTGAAAATGTTGTTTTACCTGAAGATGAAGGCCCTGCTACTAAAACAATTTTAACTTCTTTTCTTTCACTTATCATATCTGCTATTTGTGCTATTTTTTTCTCATGTAAAGCCTCAGAAACTCTTATTATGTCTTTAGATTCTTCTCCCTCTAACTTATAATCTAAAGAACCTACATCTGGAGTTCCTAATATATTTAGCCATGTTTCATTTTCTCTAAATACATTAAATAACTTTTTTTGCTCCTTAAAGACAGGTACAACTGTTGGCTCCTTATGGCTTGGTACCATAAGTATAAAACCTGGATTATAATATAATAAATCAAAATATTTTAAAACTCCTGTAGAGTATGCCATATCTCCATAAAAATAATCATACCTATCTTCTAATTTATATAAGTTTACATACTCTTCTTGAACCCAATGTAATAAATCAACCTTATCCTGCATCTTATAAGATTTAAATATATCAATAGCCTCTTTCTTAGGCATCTTTATTTTTTCTATTATAATATTTTTATCTATTATATCTTGCATTTTTTTCTTTATTTTTAGTATATCCTCTTTATCTAAGGCCTTTTCTTTGTGAATTTCCCCAAAAGTTCCCTTGCTTATAGAATGCTCTATATTTATTCTAGCATCTTTAAACAAGTCTAAAGTTGCTTTTATAAATACAAACTGCAAAGTTCTACTATAAGCTATTTTTCCATGTGGATCACTTATATTTATAAGTTCTATATCCCCATCATTATTTATTAAATCAGTAAACTCATAATACTTATTCCTCTGCTTAACCAAAGTAATAGGTATTTTTTCATTTATATAGTCCTTTTTTAAAATTGCTGAATATTTTTCTCCCTCATTAAAGAGTAAACTTTCCCCATTTACATTAACCCTAAAGCTTTTCATAAACACCATTCCTCTCTACTTATAAGCCGCCTTATTGTTATTATACACTTAAAACTTCAAAAAAATTATCTATTTTTGTATAAATCCCCTTTAAATTTGTTACCCTATTTTATTAGAGGAGGTATTTTTTATGCTAATAACTTTTATAAGAACAGCAATACTTTATTTCATTGTAATTATAAGTATTAGACTTATGGGTAAACGTCAAATTGGGGAATTGCAACCTTACGAGCTTGTAATAACCTTAATGCTATCTGATTTAGCATCCTTACCAATGCAAGATACTCGTCTTCCTCTCCTTTTAGGAATAGTACCTATAATTACACTTTTATTTGTAAAAATATTAATATCTGAAATCCAACAACATAGCCGTTTATTTGAAAAAATCCTAGATGGTACTCCTTCCATAATAATAAGTGATGGAGAGATCAACCTAGAAATGATGAAAAAACAAAGGCTAACAATGAACGATATATTAGAAGAATTACGAAGCGCTGGTTATCTAGATATAAGCGATATTCAATATGCCATTATAGAAACTAATGGAACCATATCAATAATTCCTAAAAGTGCTTGTGATAATGTTAAGAGAAAAGACTTAAAAATAAAAGAAAGCGAATCAAAAATTCCAATTGTTTTATTTGAAGATGGGCGTTTAAATAAAAAAGCTCTTCAAGGAATGAACAAGGATGAAAAATGGTTAGATGAAAAATTAAAGTCCCTTAATTATCCACCTAGAGATAAATTATTCCTAGTTATGATGGATTCTAATGAGAAATTATTTATTCAAAGAAAAAATCAGAAAGATAAGGAGGACATAATACTATGAAAAATACCCTAATTTCATCATTAATATTTTTTTCCCTCCTTGCTTCTGTTCTATTTTTTAATAATAAACTAATAAATGTATGTGACAAGGTAAATGATTATAGTAATAAAATAGAAAGTTCCTTAAGTAAAGAGGATTGGAAGGAATCTTATGAAGAGTCTTTAAAGTTAAGTAATCTCTTAGAAGAAAATTATGTTTCTTTATCTCTTTACATAAATCATGAACAATTAGATAATTTAAGTAAGGAAATTCTTAGTCTAACTCAATATATAAAGGCTGAAGATGTTTCCAACAGTTTATCCTCAGTACATATAATCAAGAGCTATACAAAGCATATAAAGGATATTCAGAAGGTTAATATAGGTAATATTTTAAATTCCAACCTAAAAAATATATTTTATTGTGGAATTTATAATGATTTTAGTTTATAATGTTATTGAAAGGGGCAAGTCCCGCATGGACTTTTTTTGTCCCTATATATAAATCTAATAAAAGTTAATGAAAGATTTTGAAAGGTGGTAAACAAAATGGCATTAGTTAACGCAAAAGAAATGTTAAATAAAGCAAGAGAAGGAAAATACGCTGTTGGTCAATTCAACATAAACAACTTAGAATGGACAAAAGCTATATTATTAACTGCTCAAGAAAATAACTCACCAGTTATATTAGGAGTATCAGAAGGTGCTGCTAAATACATGTGTGGATTCAAAACAATAGTTGGAATGGTTAACGGAATGTTAGAGGAATTAAAAATAACTGTTCCTGTAGCATTACACTTAGATCACGGTAGCTACCAAGGAGCTATAGATGCTATGGATGCTGGATTCTCATCAGTAATGTTCGATGGATCACACTACTCAATCGAAGAAAACATAGTTAAAACTAAAGAAATAATCAACTTAGCTGCTGCTAAAAACGTATCAGTTGAAGCTGAAGTTGGATCAATCGGTGGAGAAGAAGACGGTGTTGTTGGAGCTGGTGAAATCGCTGATCCTGCTGAATGTAAACAAATCGCTGAATTAGGAGTTACTATGTTAGCTGCTGGTATCGGAAACATTCACGGAAAATACCCTGCAAACTGGGCTGGATTAAACTTCGAAGCTTTAGCTAACATTAAAGCTGCTACTGGAGATATGCCTTTAGTATTACACGGTGGTACTGGAATCCCTTCAGATATGATCGCAGAAGCTATATCATTAGGAGTATCAAAAATAAATGTTAATACTGAGTGTCAATTATCATTTGCTGAAGCTACTCGTAAATATATAGAAGCTGGAAAAGACTTAGAAGGAAAAGGATTTGACCCAAGAAAATTATTAAATCCTGGATTCGAAGCTATAAAAGCTACAGTTAAAGAAAAAATGGAATTATTCGGTTCAGTAAACAGAGCTTAATAGTTTTAAATAATAAAAGAGAGATTAGATTTTCTAATCTCTTTTTTTATTTCTCTATATAATTTTTAATATTTTTTATAACCATATTTATGCTTCCATCACCATTTCTCACAATTTCAAATTTAGAGTCATCATGATAAGCTTCATCATCAATATATAAGTCTATTTCCTTATCTATTTTAAGTCTAGTTCTCTTCATCTTTTTTTCGATCCAAAGTTTATCAACTTCAACATCATTCTCTAAGCCATGACCTCTTACAAAGGTTGTAAAATCATTCTTTAGTATAGGCTCTTCTTCATTAAATAACTCACGGGATAATTCTTCTATATTTATAATTTCCTCTTCTTTAAGCTTATTCTTTATTTTACTTCTTATACCTTCAGCTTTTTCTGCATCTTCAATAATATTATTTCTAGTCCACTCTTCTGTTGCCTTTACAAAAGTTTTTGTCATATCTCTTTCATTTTGAAAAACTGTGCATCCTAAATAATTATCTACAAAGTAATTTAAAGATAAATAATCATCTTCTGAAGATTTCTTTTTCTTATCTATTACCATAAGATTAACCTTTTGATCTTCTCTTATAGGTTTTATAAATGCACACTTTTGAACTTTTTGTCCTGATGCTGGAAGTCCTGCTGCCTGTTCTACTATTCCTATTCCTATTTTATCATGGACAAAATCAACCTTATGAGTAAAGTTCTTTATGTAATCCATTTTTAAAATTCCTAGCATAGGTCCTTGATCTGTGGATATTGATACTGTAAGTAAATCACAACTTGGAATATTTATATTTGCCTTCATAATATAAAACATCTGTCTTGCTAGTTCCTTAGAAACTTCCACTATATCATTATTAACTCCATTTAAAAAATCTTGAGAAACTTCCTTAACTATATGTCTTTCTGGATTAAAAACAGCATACTTTAAATCTTCACTTTTTAACCCCTTTTCTACATGCTTATATATAAACTTATAAATTTCATCTGTTAACTCTAATTTATACTCATTTAATATAGGTTCATCACTGTTACTGTCTAATATATGTATAACAGCTTCTATTATATTTATATCATTTACGTATTCCATCTTTATCCTCCCACTTTTCTTAAATTTGACACATCTTATATTTTATCAAAGTATAAAGGAAAAATCACCATACTATTCTTTTCTCCCTTTAACAATTTGTTTATAATAGTATTATAAAGAATTTGGAGGTAGTTTAATTATGAAAGAACTTGAAACACGTATTATAGATATAGATTTTGAAAAGATAAGAGAAACATTAAATAAACTTGGGGCAGAAAATGTAAAGCGTGAAAATCAAACAAACGATATTTTTGATTTTCCAGATAGAAAATTATTAGATAAAAAAGGTTATGCAAGAATAAGAACTGTTGAAGATCTTATAAACAATAAAACAGTTTATTTTATGACTACAAAAAAAATGCTTAGCCAAGATAAGTTTAAAGTAATGGAAGAAAATGAAACAATCATAGAAGATGGAGCTATGGGTAAAAATATCTTTAAATCTTTAGGATTAGAATTATTTGAAACTATAAAGAAATATAGAGAAAGCTATAAATATAAAGATTCATTAATAGAAATAGATATTAATGACCCATCATTTTGTCCATTTCCATACATAGAAATAGAAACTTCTTCTGAAGAAAAACTTAGTGAAATTTTAATAGACTTAGGCTATTCAATGGAAGATACAACATCTAAAACAATTTATGAAATTTTAAAAGATAAAGGTATTTCCCCTGATTCTAATAAAAAAGGACTTTAGATAATAGCCTTAATTTATAAAAATAATTATAAAAATACAAGTAATTTTCTCTGAAGAAAAATTTATTTAAAGAAAAATACATTATATAGTTTTGTTTTTTTTAACAAAGCTATATAATGTTCTCTAATCCCCTTTTTATTTAAATAACTTAATCTATATAATAACTTAATAGTCTCAAAATCATAAAAAATATAATTAATCTCCATAAATTATATATTTTTTATTTAATGATTATATCCTAGTTATAAACCTAAGTAAATTGCTTTATTTTATTATTTATAAATTTAAAAAATCCACTTCCCTTTTTAGGTATAGCAAAGCTATTATGGTGGTATCTCTTTTCATTTACTATATCTTGACAAAACATTTCTAATTCTATTTCTAATTGATCATATTCTAAATCATTATTTTCTAAACCACTTTCCCATAGATTTAATTTAGCTAATACTCCTATGCCCTTCTGCCAAACAATATATTTCTTGTTACATATCTCCATGCAGTTTTCTAATAATTTTTCTATTTTTTCTACTCCACTTAAAACTTCAATATCACCATTTAAAATAGCTGAAAACTTTATTTCTTTATTATGCTCCTTATTCTTATTTTCCTCTCTAATGGCCTCTAAAAACATTTTTGATATTCTATTAAACTCATCTTTTCTTAATGAAGTAATAAAAATCACATTATCACAATTTCTAATTTTATCTTTTATTCCATCTAACTCATTATCACTTAATAATATTTTAGTACATTCTACCTTACCTAATAACTTTTTTTCTATATAATTTGCTATATAATAGGAATTACTCTTTTCCCCTTCATAACTACTAATAAATAATAATAATTTTTTCACCAAACCACCTCCCATTATTTTACATTTTAATTATATAATATTTTACAAAATTTGTATATTGAATAAATAAAAAAACAAGTTATATTTAGTAATAGTTTACTAAATATAACTTGCTTTATAATAAATTTATTATGTTAATCTTAAAGAACTCTTCTTGCTCTTCCTATTTTACTCCATGGAACAGATGTAATAGAAACAAATTTACCTTTGTTAGGAGCCTCTATCCATTGACCATTTCCTATATACATACCTACATGGCCTAAATTACTAAAGAATAATAAGTCTCCTGGCTTAGCATTACTTGGAGAAACTTCATATCCATTGTTTATTTGATCCCAAGTTGTTCTTCCTAAACTAATTCCAGCTTGTCTAAAACTCCATTGCATTAATCCAGAGCAATCAAAAGCTCTGTAATTTCCATTTAAATAGTTTGATGGTATATCATAAAATCCTCTTGCAGCATGATCTGGGAAAGTTCTTCTTAAGCTACTTAATAAGCTTGAAGTTAGTGTTTCTCCAGCTCCTCCATAAATATATGGAGAACCAATTTGAGATTTCATAATACTTAAAACTTGTTCATATTTACTTTGGTTAACTTGTCCGCCACCTGTGCTTCCATTTTGGCTTGAACCTAAATTTTCATTTACGCCTCCATTTGAACCTTCATTTGAAGATACTATTTTAACATAATCTTCATGTAAATAACCAATTTTTCCATTATAATTTACTTTAAACCATCCTGAAGAAGTCTTTCCCTGTAAAGTAAATCTTTCATTAGGTAATAAATATGCTAAAACAGAACTACTAGTACTAGGTTGACTTCTAAGTCTTAAATTAGTTGTTACATTTACAACCTTTCCAGCTTTTCCATTATAAGATTCATCTAAATTGTTATTTTGGCTTCCACTTTGGTTATTATTACTTCCACTATTAGAACTTTCGTTTCCACTTAATACTTGTACATAATCTCCATGAACATGTCCTTTTGTTCCTTGTGCATCAATATTATACCAAGCTCCATTTTTACCATTTATCTTAAAAGTTTGTCCTGCACTTAATGATCCAACAACTGAGCTACTTGTACTTGGTGATTGTCTAATTCTTAAAGAAGTACTTACATTTACAACCTTACCAGTTTTTCCTGCTAATGAAGTATCCATTCCTGAGTTATTTTCTGATGATTGTCCATTATTTCCTGATGATTGCCCACCATTATTTGAACTATTTTCACCTACTTGTACATAATCTCCATGAATATATCCTGTAAGTCCATTTGCATTTATATAATACCAACTTCCACTTTTACCCTTTATCTCAAATGTCTGACCACCTCTTAGGCTACCTACAACTGAGCTACTTGTGCTTGGTGATTGTCTAACTCTTAAAGAAGTACTTACGTTTACAACAGTACCCTTTTTCCCAGCTAATGAAGTATCTAAATTTGAATTACTTCCACTATTATTGCTGCTACTATTAGAATTTCCACTTACTTCTTTAACATAATCTCCATGAATATAGCCAACTTTACCATTAGCATTTATTTTATACCATGAACCTTCTTTTCCATCTATATTAAAAATTTCACCATTAGTTAAATATCCAATAACATCACTGCTTGTATTTGGACTCTTTCTAATTCTTAAATTTGTACTTACATTTATAACTTGTCCTTTTTTTACCGATCTAGTTTGATTATTCTCTTCTAATTGATTAGAATTTTTATGTTCTGTTGCATAAGCATTTTCACTGTGTGCTGAAACAACACATACCGTTGATACAGCAAAAATCAAAGCTGCTATCTTATTCCTATTCATACACAATCCTCCCTAGTAGTCATATTAAGCCCTGCCTAAAATAATTCTTCACCTTCTATAATATATTCTTTAGTAGAATTTATCAACAAAATAGTTACAAAAAAATATCAAAAATAACAAAAAAAGAAGTTGCCCCTATTTAAACTGGACAACTTCTATGTTCTATCATCTTTCTACACTCAACAAATCATCAGATTTTTCAACAATATATTTATAAGAATCTATAACCCCTTGTATATAAAATTGTGCTCCTAAATTTTCTACAAAAAATCTTATAAGTTTATCTAACTCTTCATCATCTAAACTTTCATTTTTTTCAAGTTTAAAATATTTTAAAAGTTCTTCTTTCAAAAAATCTTTTTTTTCTTTAGAAATATCAAAATTATTATTTATTGTAACGCTACCTTTCTTATTGTTATCTATAATAATATCACTTATAAAAAAACTAGTGTAACAATGCCCTTGCTTATCATAATAATCTTCCTTATTCCCATAATATCCTTCTTCAACTTTATTTAAATCATTTTTATTCATACAAATTCACGCCTTCTAAATAAATTTGGAATATATCCCATATAATACATTTTATTCACCAATCATATTAAAGTTACTTAATATATTATTTTAATCTTTAAGTTTTTATCATTAAGGAAATTATAAAAAGATTTTAATTTGTGATTATATAAATTAATTTTGTAAATAATAAATTTGAGGTGATTTTATGTATAAAGCAATTGGTATAAATATGGATAAAGAATACAAAGCCTTAAGAAAAAAATCTAAACGCTTTGTTCCCCCATCTCATTATAGAGATAACTATTCAATGAATAACTCTAAGGAAGATGACTTAGAGGATTATTCATTCTTTGATTCTATGGAAGATTTAAAGGATTGTGCTAACTCTAATGATGAGAATTGCAAAATAAGATCTTGTCTATTAAACAAAGAAATTCAAGTAAATAAAAAAGTTCTTATTGCATCCTGCATAGGAGCTGCAGCAGGCATTATAGGTGTAACCTGTGCAATGAAAAAAATGAATTCAAAATCAAACAAAAGTCTTTTAGCAGCTGCTCCTTCTTTAATGAAATTTGCTAAAACTATGCTTTAAAAAGTAAAAAGAAGCCACATAAAACTTTGTGGCTTCTCTTTCATTTAATAATTAAAATTTATTTTAAAATTCTAAACTTTTAATTTCTTAAAAGTTCTTTTAAACTATATTCTAATTAGTTTTTACTATTTTATTAAAAATGCAAATTCCCCTTCTACAACACTTAATAAATCTTTTGGATTCATTTTTATTTGATGTCCTATCTTTCCTTCACTAAATATTATAAAATCTAAATCTTCTGCACTCTCATGTATAAATGTTTTATAGTTCTTTTTCATTCCTATAGGGGAACATCCACCTATGTCTATTTAGTCAAAATTTTTAAAAAAACTCTTTAATCTATAGTAATTTTTTCTACATCTATATCCAAATATTTTTCTTAAACATTTAATGTTATGCTTAAATTTTAAATATAGGAACAAAGAAATTGATGCTAAAAATAAAATAAACCATATTTCAAAGTTAAAGTTTGTAAAATCAAAATTAAATCTATTTTTTATTAATTGTGTTATCTTATCTATTGCATCTACCCCTAATAATATTGTAATTAATAAAGCTAAAAAAGATATTAAAAAATTATTATTTTCTTTTTCTTGACTTTCTTTTAATTCCACAATTTGGTTATAAACTTCCATTTTTTTATTCAAAGATTTATCTTGTAAAAAATATGTCATAGTACTTTCCAAATATTCTGATACATCTATTAAAGAGCCATAAGCATATCTAGTTACATAAAACATATAATCTTTTATATATGTTAAATTTTGCTTTTTTATTATTATGTCTTTCTTTGATATTAAATCGTTATACGGTTCTTCTAAAAGTGAATTATAATATACCTTTTTCATCAACAAATTATGTATAGCTAATAATAAATATCCTATTGAGATAAAATACTTATTTCTCTCTATATATTCTTTATATTTCGGATCATATATTGTATTTAAAGAATTATTCCATGCAACAAGAATTTTATTATGTGTACCAGCAAAAACAGATGCATATTTATTCATAGTATATCTCTGCTCAAAAAATTCATTATACCTACTATCTATAGTTTCATTTACATAACCATATGGAGAATTTATTATCCAAAAAAAATCTCTTTTTAATTCATTATTTTTATTCATTTTCCCAAAATCTTTAGGCATATTATCATATTTATTTAAAGTAAATAATTGCAATTTAGATTGATGGCCCTCAAAATATCTCTCAAATCCTAACTTAGTAAAGAAATACTTATTATATTCTGTTATTGCTTTTTCATAATTTTTTATTTTTTTAGAATAAATATATTCTGCATAATCATCTTTATTTTCTATATATGATGGTAGATTTACATTTAAATTAAATGGTTTTTCTATTGTCTTTGTCCAATTATCAATATTTGAATTACTTATAGGAACCGTATATTGTATTATTAAACAACCTGATGTATATACCCATAAATATACGTTTATAAAATCTGAAAGTTTTTTTTCTTTTTCATATATTTTTATTGGTTGTAATATGTATGGTTTTAAAATATATGCTAATTCATTGTCAGAATAGTTATTATTTTTTTCTAACAAATCGACTAATTGTTGCATTTTATAACGAATAAAATCTTCTTCATTAGGTAAATATGATACACTACATTCAGAATCAACAGTATTATATATTGAACCAACTATTTCTAATGATTCTAAATCTACTTTATATTGTCTTGATTTTTCAAAAAAACTATCATTAATATCTAAACTAACATTTATTTTTATATCATCTAACTCTAAACAATTTTCTCCTACTTGAAAATTTTCCTTTGCTCTATAAAGATAATATTTCAAATAATTTTCATATTCTTCTTTTAAAGAAATCTTTTTTCCATTAATATTACTTATAACACAATTTAAATCAACAATATCTTTATTTATCTTTTTATATAAATTTTTATCTTTTAATTTAAAAGCATAAAATAAATCTAAATACCCTTCTTTTACCTTGCTATTAAAACCCAATTAAATATCCTCCAAATTTTTAGTTATATTTATTTTATTAAAAATGCAAATTTGCCTTCTACAACACTTACTAAGTCTTTTGGATTCATTTTTATTTGATGTCCTATCTTTCCTGCACTAAATATTATAAAATCTAAATCTTCTGCGCTCTCATGTATAAATGTTTTATAGTTCTTTTTCATTCCTATAGGGGAACATCCACCACGAATATATCCAGTATATTTCATTATATCCTTAACTGCTATCATTTCAACTTTCTTTTCGCCTGCTATCTTAGCAGCATTCTTTAAATCTAATTCTTCTGCTACTGGTATAACAAAAACATATAACTCTTTGCTTGTTCCTTGAGCCACTAATGTTTTAAATACATTTTTCTCATCTACTCCAATTTTATGAGCTACTGAAATTCCATCTATCTTTCCATCTTCACTTTCATAACTCAACATTTCATATGAAACCTTTTTAGAATCTAATATTCTCATAGCATTTGTCTTAAGCTTCTTATCTTTTGCCATAATTTTCACCTCTTAAACTTAAATCATTTATAATTATACAATAAAACACTTAAAATATATAATCCTAAAATAAAAAAGACTAAGATTATATAATCTTTCTACACTTTATACATCCACTAGACTTTAGGAATTAGCTTAAATACCCTTTCCTAAATTTCCCTTTTAGTGACCATACCATTTCTATACTTAGCATGTATTTCCTGATGACATGAATTAAATAAAGAAAACAGGAAGCTTATCCTTAATCCAAGCTTCCTGCTTTCCTTTAACTTTATTATGTGATGTACAACATAAGTAACTCTTATTCTTACTTAAACAAACTTTGCATAATCCTAAATCTTTAAAAATAACCTTATGACATTCTTTAGAATTATGAAAAGCTTGTTCATCTTTGTCTTTTCTTCTTAACTTATAATTCTTAGGTATATCATTATTTTTATTAAATGAATACTTACTACAATATGTTTCATTTAAGTTAATAAGTTTATTGCATCCACTATAATTACAAACCTTTTTAATTTTTAATCTCTCCTAATAGATATTTTAGTGCTTCTTCAATATCTTTATTTTCTTTAATTAAATTTTTATTTTTTCTATATTTTTTAAGGAATTTAAATATACTCTCCATCTGTTTTGTATCTAATGGTAAAAATTCTTTATCTGATTCTATAGTTTCTACATCAATATCATCATCTATAAAATCCCAATAATCTCCTAAAAGTTCTTCTCTTGTATATATTGGAATAGGTTTGTTTATAGTGCAAAATAAAATATCTTTACACTCATCTCCTAATATATTTTCTACTAAAAAATATATGATTTCTTCAATATTATAATTTGTTTCAATCATCTTTTTATTTTTAATATAATAATCATATATATTCTTTATAGTTCCTATATTTTTATTTGTATCATAAATCATTAATTCATATATTAAATCTTTTATTTCTGGCTTTATATCTGGAATTATAATTTTAAAGTTTTCATTTACACTTTCACTTTCAAAATTACATTCTCTTCCCCAAACATATTCATAAAAACTTTTTTTTACTGAGATAATATATTCTAATATCTCTGTATAAACTATAATATTAATTCTTCTTAATTTTTCTCTTTGCTCATCCTTTTTCTGATTTTTAGAATACTCAATTGAAATTAAAACAGCAATTATTGTTGCATACACTCCTATTAATGTAGTTACTACAGTTGCACAAAATATAATCCATTCATTAACTTTAAAATAATTACCCCATATCTCCCAAATGCTAAACAATACAAAATATATAAATGTTAACATTAATATTAACGCTATTGTTATATTTTTTATAATAGTTTTTTTCTCCATTTAATCACCCCAATATTAAATTATATATTATTGCAATATTAACCTCAACAACTTGCAAATAATACCCCATAGTACATATTGTGTTCTTTAAATGGTTTATATTTTTCTTCTCAATCCCTATATAGTGTAAAGTTATTGAAGGGTCAGAATGATTAAGTCTCTTATTATTTCTACATAATTCATATCACCGCCTCACATATAATTAAATTTAAAAGTAATATTTTTATCTATTACAAAATTAAAAGAACCTACATTTGATGGAAGTTCTAGTATTTTAAATTATATATATCTATTTATTATCTCTTTTCTCTCTCTAAATATTTTTCTGCTATAAGTTTCATTTCTAATTTTAAAAAGAATTTTATTCCCCTTTCTTGAGATAATATATTGGTAAAACAATTTGTTGTTTTAGTTTGCAAAAAAATATCCTCTATTGTTGTTTCAAATAAATTTGAAATTTTATATGCTAAGTCTAAAGAAGGTTTTCTTACTCCCTTTCCTATAATACCTAAATAACTAGTTGTAATACCTAAAATACAAGCTATTTCTTTCTGAGTAAGACCTTTTTAAGTCTTAAAAATAATATTTTATTTTTCATAAGTCCACCTCTAAACAACTTATCGTTGTTTATTCTCTTATGCTAATACAACAAATAGTTGTTTGCCAAGTTTTTTTGAACATTTTGTTGTTTTAGGTGAATTATACAACTTTAAGTTGTATAATTATATTGATAATGAAAGGTGGTTTTTATGTTAAATAATAGATTAAAAAGTTTAAGAAATGAAAAAGGTGCATTACAAAAAGATGTAGCTGAATACTTAAAAATATCTACAAGTGCCTATGGTTTCTATGAACAAGGAAAAAGAATTCCTGATGTTGAAACTTTAAATAAACTATCTGATTATTATAATGTTTCTATAGACTACCTTTTAGGCAAATCAAGTATTAAAGAATCAGCTGAAGATATTATTAATGATAATAGTTTAACTTTAGCTTTACATAATGATAATGATATCGATGGTGAGCTTCCTGAAGAAGCTAAAAAGGAAATTAAAGACTTTATTGAATATGTTAAACATAAATATAAAAAATAGAATTTAAAAGGAGATTTTTATTGAACGAATATACATATACAATCCCAAATAAGATTATTCCAAATAAAGGTGTCTATGAATTTGTAAATATTCTCTATTCTACTTTCAAAGATAAATCTAACAGTAAAATTTCTTTATTATCTGAAAATACTAAGTTCATAGATCCATTATTAATGGCACCACTTGGATTAGTATTAACTAAATTAAAGTTAAGAAACAATTACATTGTTTTCAATAAACTTAATAAACTTAATTACTATACTCTTAATAGTTGTGGTTTTTTAAAACAATCTCAGCTTGATCCACATTTAATATATACAAAATTACTTTTATATAAAACATTTAATTTAAAAGATTATTTAAAATTCAAACAATTTTTAAGTGATGAGTTATTAAATATTTCTGATAAAGATTTAGTTGATACTATTATCTCGCATTTATCTGAACTATTTGAAAATGTTAGAATGCATAGTGGAATTTCAATAAACTCGACATATTCTCAGGATATTTTCATAAGTGGATATTATGATGAAAAAACTAATTATATTAATTTTTCAATTTGCAATATAGGAGATACTTTTAAAGATGTAATATTATCAAAACGTAAAATAAACTATGAATTTGATTATGAATATATAAAATGGTCTTTAATACGTTCAAATACAACTAGAGATTTAACTACTCCTGGTGGCTTAGGTCTATTCATGATTTATGATTTTATAAAAAAATCTCATGGTAATTTATATATATCTTCTGGAAAAGGCTATTGTGAGATAAAAAATAATTCTGATGATTATTATGCTGAATTCTCTTCTCCATTTCCAGGAACTTCAATAAGTTTAAGTATTCCAATTGAAAAAATATATAAAAAAGAAAATTTAAATTTAAATACGATATTTAGTATTTATGATATGTTTAAGGAGGATTAAGAATGTGTCTACTTTGTTATTTAGATAGCTATAACCAACACAATATACGGGAAACAATCCAATTACGAACAGATAGATTTGAACATGCATTAAATAGATATAAATTACAATTCTTACATGAATTTAAGGAAAATATCAAATCTGACTTGTGTGAAATACATAATTCAAAAGAAAATTATGCTTTATTGGAATTATTAAAAAACATACCTCCAATAGAAATAAATAATTTCTTTGATACATTAGAAAAAATTTATTTATTTTGGATTGATTCCAAACCTACTAAAGCATTAAATTTATTTAAAAACTTGTTAAAAAATCATAAAATTTTATCTTTAAAATATATTATTGATGAAAAAGTTTTGTTTAGAGGACGTCAATGTGAAAGCATTCTTTCTCATTGGGATATGTTTCATATTCCATTTAATAAAAGATATTTAATAGGTAATCAACGCTATTCACTAGTTGGACAACCTCTCCTATACTTAGCAAGTAGTCCTCTTTGTGTAATATCTGAATTAAGAAATTGTGATAATATAAAGATTTCTTCATTCAGAATAAATAATGCATCAAAAAAATCAAACGTTTTAAAATTATTTGATAATTCTTTTAATCTTTTAAAATTTATTAAAGTAAATAATGAAAACCCATTAAATGAATCAATAGATCAAATGATAATAGATGACGATTTTAATCAAGATGGTATAAGAAAATATTTTTTTCAGTATTTATTAGCTTGCTGTTGTAGTTTTAAAACTTATGCTGCTAAAAGAAAGTTTACATTCTGCGAGGAATATGTATTACCACAATTATTAGCTCAACTAGTAAAAGAAACTGGATTTGATGGTATAGTTTTTAATTCTACAATTTGTTATGACAATAAATATTTTTCCAACAATCCACAATTATATAACTTACTATGTAAAAACTTTTGTGTTTTTACTAAATATAATCATAGAAATTCTCATGATATAACTTATGTTTATGATAAAATTTTATATAAAAAATTTATAATTTCATCTCCATTGATGTGTGAATCTAAAATTTGTGATAATATTTCAGTTTTTATTGAAGAAACACAAGACTTGCTAATAGATTTTATAGGTGCTATTCTTAATTTAAAAGATTATATATATTATTTATCAGTTTCTAGTAACTTTCTATTATATATTCAACACTATAAAATCTTATTAAAAAACATAAATAAATCTAATAATTTATCTAAAACTGAAAAAACTATACTTGAAAACTCAATAAAGTTGCACATATTGTCAATAAGAAATATAATATTTAATATGAGAGATGAAATTAATCTCAAGGAGGATTGGTTATGGAATTAAAGGTTTTAGAGGAATTAAATACTTCTTCTGCAGTATCTTCCGAAATTGGAGATAAACTTTATGAAAAATTATGCAATATTGTTAAAAATAATGAAAAAACTAAGGATTTAATAATTGTTGATTTTAATGGTATAGATGATTTAACTACTGCATTTTTAAATAATAGTATAGGTAAATTATTTTTGAATTATAATACTAAATATTTAATGGATACATTAAGATTTTCAGGTTTAAAAAATTCAAATCATATTAATTTATTAAAATTAACAATCTTTAATGCAATAGAAAACTCACAAAGTTAAAGCGATTAGTAAAACTAATCGCTTTTTTTTATCCTCATAAGAACATACGTTCGACTTTTCCGCATATAAATGTTATAATTATCCTATAAATAGATAAAATGGATGGTGAAACTAATGAAAAGTTTAAGTGATATTTATAGTTTAATTGAATATGAGAACATAGCATTAGAAGAAGTTTATTTTAAATCATCTAATATTGAAGTTATCTATTTTAAAGTATCAGAAATGAATCCTATAATTGGAATACATAAAAATTTACTCACTGATACTAGAAAATATATATCTGTATTAGCTGAAGAACTTGGTCATCACTTTACTTCCTCAGGAAATTTAACTTCTGAATGTATAACTTACTCTGATAAACTTAATAGAAGTAAACAGGAAAAAAGAGCTAGAATATGGGCTTCTAATTTTTTAATATCTGATAATGAAATAATTGGAGCTATACTCCAAAATATAAATACTATATATGGACTCTCACTCCATTTTAATGTTACAGAAGAAATTATAAAATATAAGTTATTATCAATCTACCTAAAAGAAGATAAATTTAGAATATCTAAATTAATGATTATAGAAGATGAAATTATTTATAATTCTTGTTCAGTTTAATGGAGGTCTTACTATTAAAAAAGTTGCTATTTATTCAAGAAAATCTGTTCTAGTTGAAGGATCAGTATCCATAGAAACTCAGATTAATATGTGTAAAGATTACATAAATAATAAATTTCCTAATGCTAAATTTAAAGTTTTTGAAGATGAAGGTTTTTCAGGTGGAAATACTAATAGACCTGCCTTTCAAAAAATGCTTAGAATGGCTCAACTAAATGAAATTGATATAGTTGTTTGTTACAAAGTAGATAGAATTGCTAGAAATACCCTAGACTTCTTAAAAATATTAGAACTATTTAAAGAAAATAATGTTGAACTTATTTCTATAAGTGAAGGTTTTGACCCAAACACTCAAATGGGAAAAATTATGTTGACACTATTAGCTAGTTTTGCTGAAATGGAAAGAACTAATATTCAACAAAGAGTAAAAGATAATTTATTATCTATAGCAAAAAAAGGTAAATGGACTGGTGGCTCCCCTCCTACTGGATTTAAAAGTGGTTTAAATGGTGGACTTGAATGGAATAAACAAGATATGATTTTAGATGTTTTTAATATGAAATATGAGAAAGAAAAAAACTCTAATATTATTAAATATATAAAAGAAAAATATAATCATAATTTTCTTGGGGGAACTTTAGCTACCACATTAAGAAAACCTATATATGTTAAAAGCTCTCCCTCTGTATATTTATACTTAAAGACTAAAGGCTATATAGTTCAAGGTGATGAAGATAATATACATTCATATCTAACATATACAGATAAGAAAATAGCTATGATTTTAAATTTAATTCTTCTGCAACTGGTATAACAAAAACATAAAGCTCTTTGCTTGTTCCTTGAGCTACTAATGTTTTAAATACATTTTTCTCATCTACTCCAATTTTATGAGCTACAGAAATCCCATCTATCTTTCCATCTTCACTTTCATAACTTAACATTTCATATGAAACCTTTTTAGAATCTAATATTCTCATAGCATTTGTCTTAAGCTTCTTATCTTTTGCCATAATTTTCACCTCTTAAACTTAAATCATTTATAATTATACAATAAAATTCTTTAAAAACTAAGCTTAACTTTATATTAACTCAGATAAAGTTAATATAAATTAAGATATTTTGTGTCCATATTTTCAGTATATAATATCAAATCTTATTGAACCCAAATTCTAGATTAATGGTAAAATACACTAATTATAAACTCTTAAATCTAGTAAGATTATAAAGATCATATATAAATAATTTAGAAGCTAAAACACAAACTCATCTAACCAAAGCTAAATTAATTAAGCTACATTATTATCTAGATTTATTCTATTTATTTACTTCCAGGTGGTCATTTATGTCATTCCTTTTCTACACATATAAAAAGAAATGCTTTCATAATAAATTTATTATAAAAGCATTTCTTTTTATTTGTTTAAATCTTCAAATATAGCTTTATCATTATTTGAAAATTTGTTTAAATCATTTGATTGTATAAGATTCCCATTGGCATAGTTTAATTTAGTATAACCTTTTTCGCCTATAGTATAAACATACGGTTCTATTTCTTTATAATTTGATATAATATCAATAGCGTCCTGATTTTTAGTATCATACAAATCTAATTTTTTATTGAAATTTTCAGATGGCAAACTGTCCATCTACACCAAAGGATTCAATAGTATCTCTATCTCCTGTAGAAGAGTATCTAGGCACTTCATTATTTCCACAAAATAGAAATAAAAGAACAAAGCTTAAAGCTATAAATATTAAAGAGATTTTTTTCATTTGTTCCTTCTAAAAAGTAATTTTAAAAATAATTAGCTATTATATTAATATACTATTATCTTCTATATAATTATAAAATAAAGCACTTAAAATATATAAGCATAATAATTCTAAATTAAAAGCACAGTTAAAAACTATGCTTTTAATTCAGAATACTTACACTTATAATACTTTTACACATATAATGCTAATTTAAATGCTCTGTTTTTATCGCCGCATTAAATCCATCTTCAAAGCCGTCTTTAATATCTTTAAATCCGAAAATTAAAAATAAAACTATTACAATTAAAATTCCTATTACAAATTTCTTTTTTATATATTCCTCCCAACAAACCATATATTAACATTATATTATATTATTGTAAATAAAAAAAGAATAAGTAAGAATTAACCTACCTATTCTTTTAATATTATTCCCAAATATTAATTTTATAAATTTATTAAAACACCTTATTTTTATTTATCTTAGTAGAATTTTATAATCCATTTTTAACTACAAAATCTGTTACTTCCTTTGTTAAATCCTTAAAAGATCCGCTATTATCCACTGTAAAATCACATAAATCAATTATTTTTCTTGTATTCTTTTCAAGGTCATCTTGTGAATTTTGTTCATAACCATCTCTACTCTTTAATCTTTCTATTCTTACTTTCTCATCACATTTAACCCCCAATGTTTTGAAACCGCTCTTTTTCCAGAATTCAAAATCCTCATATGTTCTTCCACCAGTTACTATTATAAGTTGCTCATTATCTATATCCTTCATAGATTTCTTTTTAAATTTATCTAGTATTTTTCCTAATACATAATAACTTAAAAAGTCCTCATCTATTTCCTTAAGTTTTATAGCCGTATCTACATAAAATTCTCTTTTTTTATTTTCCCACTTATCTGTTGCTAAAAATATACATGACATATCCCTAACTAAGTCTCCTATATTAAAGAAACTAACACTTTTTTCTGAATATTCATTTATAAGCTTAGCCACAGTATCTTTTCCTGAACCTTTTTCTCCAAAAACTATTAACCCCTTCATATTATCAATCCCTTTCTTAGTTATAAGATTACATATCAATTATAACATTTATTGGAATTTTTAAACATCTTATTTTATTTTAATTATTCTTTAAAATTTAAAACTCTTTCTTCTCCATCACTTCCAGCATGGGAATTTTCAAATACCTCTCTTGCATTATTTATAAATTCCTTTGGATCATTAATAGATGGACTAAAATGAGTTAATAATAATTCCTTTACCTGACCCCTTTTAGCTAAATTAGCTGCCTCCTTAAAAGTCATATGTTTATTTTTTATAGCCTTATGCATATCCTCTTCACTTCCATAAGTCCCTTCACATATGTATAAATCACTTTCCTTTATAAAACCTGGTATATCCTCTGTAGGTCTTGTATCTGTTGTGTAACTTAGTTTTATTCCCTTTCTTTCACCCCCTAAGACCATATAACTATAATATTTAACTCCATTTAAACTAACTTCATCATTTCTTTGAAGTTTAGACCACACTTCCTTTGGAACTTTATTCATTAAAGCTTTCTCCACATTAAATTTTCTTCCTCTCCTTATATTAAAAGAGTATCCTAAACAAGGAAAAGAATGGTCTAATTCTAGAGTTTTTATACTTAAATCTGAACTTATTTTTTCATTCAATTCAACTAATTCCATTTTTTCTTTTTTAACCATGAATTCTAAATTACTTGCATCTTCTAGTATGTTAAGTTTATATGGAAGATGTGGGAGGGTTATTAAAAATCCATCTATAACCTCTTTTATTCCCTTAGGTCCTATTATATATATATCCTCTGTTCTTCCACTATTCCCAATTGTAGAAAGTAATCCTGGTAATCCATATATATGATCTCCATGAAGATGACTTATACAAATAATATCTATACTTTTAAATCCAGTTCCATTTACCCTCATAGAAACCTGCGTGCCCTCTCCACAGTCTAAAAGAATTTTTCTCCCCTTGAAATTCATAACAACTGATGATAAAAATCTATTTGGCATAGGCATGCCTCCCCCTGTTCCTAACAAGGTTACATTTAACATGTTAATCAATCCTCTCTTTCTATAACTAATTATATTATATAGCAAAATAATATTTATTATAAAAAAAGACCAAAATCAAAGATTCTGGTCTTTTTCTTATTTTTTTATTTCTCTAATTTCTGCTTGTTCTTAAAGTTATTGACTTCTTACTAGAAATTTCTCCATTTGAATACTTAGCAGCTATTTTAAAGTTGTAAATTGTGTGTCTATTTAAGCCTTTGAATTTATAAGTTGTCTCATCAGCACCAACTTCTCCAACCTTTTTACCATCTTTATATAAAATATATCCTTCTAAACCTTCAGTTGTCTTCGGAGCTTCCCAAGTTACATTTACATATTTTCTACTAACCTCTGAAGCCACAAAGTTTTCTACTGGGTTAACAATTATCTCTGCACTACCTTTGCCTACTGCTACCTCTCCACTTGTTAATCCTAATTCATAAACCTTTCCATTTTCTCCATCACCTAAGTTTGCTGAAATTACTTCAAAAATTTCTCTTTCTGATTCACTCTTAGGAGTAAGTGTTGCCTTTACTAAGTTTGCAGCATTTTCTATAGGATTTCCTAAACTAGCAGCTAATATTTTTACTACGCCTGGTTCTAATTCTTTATAATTTACTAAAACTCCATCTATTCCATTTGTAACTTCAACTAAATCAAATACTTCTTGATTATATTTTAAAGTAAATTCTGCTGCATAAGCTGATAAATCTTCTTTTATTTCATTAGCACCTAAGAAAACATCAAAATTCTCATTTACTTTAACACTTTCAGGTAAAGTTAAGAAACTTTGACCCACATTTTCCTCTGGAACCTCTAAAACTTGATGAACATTTAATTCAGCAGCTGAGGCAAATCCACCATGACCAGCTTTAGCCACTAATCTTACATGAGTAGCTTCTACTGGATCAAATTTTAATACCTTAGTACTATGGTCAGCAGTCCAATCTCCCTCTAAAACCTTTGTAAAGTTTTCTCCATCAGTACTAACTTGGAATTCATATCTACTTATACTACCATTTAAGGCATCTTGTCTTGGCATATAAGTAAATTTATTTATATTATAACTTCCACCTAAGTCTAAAGTAATGTGTTGAGGTAATGCTTCTACAGGACTCCATTTAGTATGCCATATAGTACTTTCATCTCCATCTATAGCAAAATCAGCTATTCCCTCTGATCCTATATTAGGATGCTCACTGCTAGCAGTTGCACTCATTTGCTCTTGAGGTATAACTGTAGGATCTACAATTTTATGAGCACCATCCTTAATAGTAATTTCATCTATGCTACCCTTAAAGGAATTAGTTGAACTTCCTATTTTATCTAAAGGTAAAATAAATGTTCCTACCTTACCACCATTACTCTTATTTATAGTTTCTATAAATTCTCCATTTACATAAAGACTTGTTTTATTTAATTCTCCAATGAAGGTTAACTCAACCCATTCATCTTCTGGTAATTTATAATTAAATGAATAGTCATATCCTTCTCTTGAGAAACCAACATTACCAGTTTCTTTTTGACAAGCCTTTAATACCCCTGTGTTAGATTCTGATAATATTTGCTCACTATAATCTCCATTTGCATCTTTCTTCACCCACATAGAAACTGTATAGTCTAAACCTTTGTTATCAATTGGAGTATCAATATAACTTTCTCCTCCACTTAATTTAATTCCTTTTCCTTCTTTACCTTCTACAGATTCTACATTTACTCCTGTAGCATTATATTCATTTCCAGAACTATCTTTAATATTTTCTGTAGCCTCGTCTTCAAAGTCATAATCAATTACAGTTTCAGTTTTAGATTCCACATCATAAGTTAAGTTAGAATCTGGAACATCACTTACTTTGTCTACTCTTTCTTTAAACTCTTCAAAGCTTGTTTCACTATCAGGTGCCGCCCACATTTTTTCTGATAAAACTTGAGCTGCCTGGAATGATCTATCATAAATATCTCTTTCAGATATTCCATTGGCTTTTTCATCTATCATATCATTCCATACAGCAAACATTCCTCCCTTTAATTGAGGATGTCCTGCTGGAAGTTTGTAATCTGAAGCAAATCTTCTTGGTTCCCACTCATTATATAAAAATCTTGTGTTAAGATAGTTATTATAGTAACCTGCTTCTGGAACTATATAAAGATCTGCATCCTGTGTATTTAAAATATCATATCCTTGATTTATCATATTTCTAGCATCAGCATATCCCCTATACCATATATTCATAAGGACTCCATCGCTAGTTACAGGAGTTTGTCCTGGGAAAACATCTAAACTTCCCCATAGTCTTGGATTTCTACCATAATCATCTCTTACTCTTTTAAGATATCTATCTGTAAATGCTCTAAATTCTTCTTTTTTCTCAGGTGCTCCCTTATACTCATCTGTTCCAATATGGAAATCTTGATCTCCAAAGACTGGATTTTCTCCTCCTAAATATTCATCAAATAATCCATCTACAAAATCATAAACCTTTGGATTACCTACATCTAAATAAGTTGCATCTCCTCCTGTACCTAAGGCTAAAGATTGATCATAGCGAGTAAATGCTAAGGAGTGAGCAGGAACATCTATTTCTGGAATAATTTCTACTCCATGATCCCCAGACTTTTCTATAAATTCTCTAAATTCTTCTTTAGTATAACTTCCATCTGTTGCTGTTAAACCTGGATATGTTTCAGATTCTAATCTAAAAGCAGCATAAGCAGTTTCCCAATTCTCATTATTAGTCCAAATATAGTTATCACTTAAATGAACTTGGAAGTTATTTAATTTGTACCAAGACATAGCTTCCATAAACTGCTCTAAATAATCCATTGTAAAGAATTTTCTTCCAACATCAAGCATAAATCCTCTATTTTCATATCTTGGGAAGTCTCTAACTATTCCTTTTTGAATAGTTTCTCCATTTTGCTTTAATATTTGAAGTATTGATCTAGTTGAGTAGAAAGCTCCTGTATTGTGAGTAGCTTCAACTTTCACGTACTCATCTACATACATATAATATCCTTCTTCTCCAATACTCGTATCTTCACAATTTAAAGTAAAATAAAAATCTCCTTCTACAGGTGAACTTGAGTAAACTATTTCAATTGGTTTACCAACTATCTCCTCATAATCAGATTTAAATTCACTTGCAGTTTTGCTTAGTTCATTTTCATAGGTAGGATCAATAACTATTCTTGAAGAATCTCTTATAGTAAAGTTTCCATCTTTTCCAACCCATTCTCTTAAACTTGGAACTACTTCTGGCTTAGTATTACTTCCTAAAGAACCAGAATATTTACCAGGTACAGTTATTTCAATACCAGTAGTTTCTCTTTTTAGACTGCCTTTTTTTATTTCAAAATCCACAACTACCTTTGTATCTACTAAAGGTTCATTTATGGTCATATCATCATTTATTATTTGATTATAATCTGCCCCAATAAATTTTATCTCAAACCCTTTTGGAACCTCTGGCATTTGAAGTTTAGAGTCCCCCTTATTTATAGTAGGAACTTCTAATGAGTTTAAAACTTCATCTAAATCACCAGATGAAGGAATCTCTCCATTATATATCTCTACTTCATATAAAGATACTGCATTCCATACTGATGGATTATTTTTTTCACAATAAACTCTTACATACCTTGCATTTTCTTTTTCACTTAATTCTATAACCTCAGTGCCACCTTTTCCAGCTTCGTTTCTATGAACTGTTTTCCAATTTTCATTATCATTAGAAGTTTGAATTTCATAGACCTTAGCGTTGGCAGCTTCCCAGAATAATCTAACCTTGTCAAAAGTGCTTTCCTTTTCTAGGTCAATAGTTATCCACTGTTTAGCACCATTAGAAAATCCTCCACTTGACCATCTTGAATTTCTTGAAGATGTATCTCCATCTACAACTTTATCTGGAGTAAGTGTATTAGTTTCTGATGCTGATGCCGTAGCAGTTTTATTTAAAGCAATATTAACTCCTATCTCTGTTTCTGGAGGAGTTACATTTTCCTCATTTTCGTTATCATAAACCTCAACTTCATATATTGATACATTTCCCCATTCATGAGTTGTATCTTCACAACTAACTCTTAAATAATTAGCAGTTATATCTTCTCCAAGATTTATAGACTCTTGATTTCCTTTCCCCTCACTAGTTGCGTAAACTTCTTCCCAAGTTTCCCCATCATTAGAAACCTCTAATTTATAATTTCTTGAATATGCACCATCCCAAAGTATATCAACTTGATCAAAGGTTGTTGCTTCTTCAAAATCAATGTATATCCATTGTGGTACACTTCTTGAACTAGCCCACCTAGAATTTCCTGGCTTAGCATTTGGATCACTTGGCTTATCCTTAATACCATCAGTTATTAATTCTGCACCCCATTTGTCATTAACTTCTCTTGAAGAGGCAACAGTTTTTTTGTTTAAAGCTAAATTAACTTTATCTGACTTATTTAACTCAGAAGCAAGAACAGATAATCCATTAACTGAAACTATACTTGCTGCTATTCCACAAGCTATTAACCTTTTCATCCTCTCTCTATTCTTTAACAAAATTCCACCCCCAAATTTTCACACTATTCTAAGTACCATATTTATTCAATACATTAAATATATATGAATAATTTTTAATATATATGTTGATTAAATTTTATTTTCTACTCTTATTTTTTACTAAAAACATCCTTTATAATTTACAAAGCCATTATCTAAGTGATAAAATCAATTTAGTGCAATATATTAATCCTATGGAGCGTGATATTATAATGGCTAAACGTACAAAAACGCCAAACTACATAAAAATAGCTATTGATATAGCTAATAGAGTTTTAAATAATGATTTTAAAGAAGGAAGTAAAATTACAGGTCGTACAACCCTAGTTAGCATATATAAAGTTTCACCAGAAACTATAAGACGCTCAGTGGCCTTACTTAAGGATATGAACGTAGTATCTGTTAATGAAAAAAGTGGAATAATCATAAATAGTAAAGAAAATGCCAAGGACTTTTTAAGCAAGTTTAAAGCTCAATCTGACTTTACAACCCTAAGTAATGATACTTATAAAATATTAAAAGCTAAGAACGAATTAGACAAGCAACTTGAAAAAAACATAGAAAATATAATTGAATTTGCTACGCAACTTAGGAATGTAGGGACTGTTATACCCTTTGAAAGCATTGTTGAAAGTGAAAGCTTTGCTGTTGGAAAAAGCATTGGAGATCTAGACTTTTGGCAAAATACAAAGGCAACTATAATAGGAGTTAAAAGAAAAGGAGAAATGTTCCTTTCTCCAGGACCTTATTTCAAAATAATGGCTGATGATATAATAATGTATGTTGGTGAAGATGAAGTTTTAAAAAATGTAAAAAACTACATATCAAATAATGAATAACTAAAAAAGAAGTATGATATGACCTTAAGAGGATATATCATACTTCTTTTTTTATAAATAACTACATTCTTTTTCCTTTAATGATCTTTTATCAAAAGGATTTGTAATTAAGGCTTTTAAGAATAATTGTGGATAATTAGCTTTTAATTGTTTCATGTACTGAATCCATTCAAAGGTTAAATACTTATAAGCAACATTTATATCTTTTGCTAAATGTTTTATTTCATACTCTTCTAATTCATGAGAACATCTACTACTTAGTTCTTCTCTTAGATGTAATATTGACATAAGCATGTCTGAAAACTCTTCATGCTCTATTAACATGGGATTAGTTATTAAGTTTATAACTAAATCCTTTTGAGCATTTAATTTCTTTTCTAAAGCTATTAAGTCCACCTTTTTAATATCTATATCATACTCATATTCATCTACTAATTTTTCTAAATTCTTAAATTCATTTTTGTTCCATTCCTTAGTTACTAAGGCCTCTTTAGCAATTATTTCTGTATTATCATCTGCATAAACAAATGTATTTAAAATATCTGTTCCTAATTCACTAAAAAATACTCCTATAAGCATACTTAGCTTATCCCTTAAATGCTCTTTCTCCCTCTTTTCAAGTAATTTATCAATTACTAAAGTAGTAAAGAATACTTCCATAGGTATAAAGGCTATATCTGCAAAAAGAAATATTAGTGTATGATGTAAATCTTGAAATATAAGATAATGCACGTAATGTAAAACTAGTGATAACCCTATTAATCCAATTCCAATCATAAGAAACTCTTTCTTTTGTTTGCTCATTCTTGTCCTCCTCATTTAGTCTTAAATATTCTCAATTAATAATGTCTAGATTTTTATACTATCATATTATATCCCTGATTTAAAAGACCTTTTACACTTTTTTTAAATTCAACTTACAAAAATAACTTGCTATAAAAGCTGTTATTGGCACTGTAAGTATAATTCCTATACTGCCTGCAAGGCCTTGTATAACTTCTATACAAAGCACATCTAAATTTAATATTTGATTTTTACTCATATTAGAAGCATATAACATTATTATTGTATTTAAGGACCCTCCAGCAAAAGCTAATATTAATGTATTAGCCATTGTTCCTATTATATCCTTTCCTATATTCATTCCACTTTTAAATAATCCCATTTTATTTAAAGTATCATTAATATCATTTATTTCAAAAATTGATGAGGAAATAGACATAGCAACATCCATAACTGCTCCTAAAGATGCTATTAATATAGCTGCAAACATTATTCCATGAATATTTAAGGAGGTATTTTCAGCTATATACATCATACTTTCAGCTTCTTCCATACTAATACCTGATAAATTTGCAAGTTTTCCAAAACTTATTGCTATTACCCCTGATATAATTATTCCACTTAAGGTTCCTAAAATAGCAGTAAAAGTTTTTTTATTTATTCCAGAAACTAAAACCAATGTAACAATAGTACTTATAAGCGCTGAAAAAATTGCTGCTAATATTGGATTTACCCCTCTTAACATTAGTGGAATCATTAAAAATATTATACAAACACAAGTAAAAAACAGTGAAACTAATGATTTTATTCCCTTTACTCCACCTACTCCAATTATAACTATTACAAATAATAGTACTAGCAAAAATATTATGTTACTTCTTTTATAACTATAAACAGCTATATCTTTTATTTCATCCTTCTCATAAAAGAAACCTAGAATTACTTTAGTATCTTCCTCAACTGGCATATTGTATATTCTGCTAATATTATTTACGATTTCATATTCCTTACCCTTTTCTGGTCCCTCTAAAATTTCTATGACTATATTTTGATATCCTAGCTCTATACCCTCTATGTATTTATCTCCTTCTAACATCTCTTTAGTTATTCTCTTTACTTTTCCTTCATAATATTGCACATTTTTATTTAGTCTATCCTTCATAAATCCATTATCAAATATAAATCTTGAAAATCCTATAATTAAAAAAGATATTAAAACTGTACTTATAATAAAAATAATACTCTTTTTACTATTTTTCATAATATTTCTCCTACTACCCTAACTTACTTATTATTGAGGCTGACCTAAAGAAGGCCAGCCCTAAAAACTTAATAAATTATTTATCTTACTTTTTTTCTTTTAGAAACCATATAAAATCCTAAAGCTAAGTATAAAGCTCCAAAGCCCATAAGCATGTTAGCATTCATTCTATTACCAGTGTTAGGTAATTCTTCTGGTTTCTCTGTATTAGGTTTATCTATGCCTGGTTTATTTTCTTCACCTGAATCATTTCCTAATCCATTATTTGAATCTCCACCATTATTGGCATCCCCATTATTATCAGAATCTCCACCATTAATTTCTTTTAAAACAACTAGTGAAAACTCTTTATTCTTACTTTTTATTTCATTTCCTTCAGAATCAAAAAGCCTTATTCCTATACTATATCTACCCTCTGATTCAAAAGCATGTTCAAAAGTTAATTCCTTAGATTCATTAACACCTAAAGAATCTATTTTTTCTTCTTTTAGTAAAACTTCATTTTCACCATTGTTAGCAAAGATTTTTAAAGTTACATTTTCTAAAGCTTCCTTATTGCTATTTTCTACTTTAGCTAATAAGCTTATTTTTTCATTTTCTTTTATTTCATTTTTATCACTTGTAATTTCAGTGTTTATAACTCCAAGATTTTCTTCTTCCTGAAGAACAATTTCTCCAGTATTTCTTACCCTTAATCTATTGCCCTCTGGGTCTTCTGAGCTAAGTCCTATTGCTGAAACAGTATCACCAACTTTTATTCTTGGATCCCATTTACCTTTCATATTTTCATTTATTCCATCCCATATATATCCTTCAACATATATTCTTGAAACTCCTGAACCATCATCTAAGTAAAGATTGCTATCATCCATGTTAACAACTTTGCCTGTTACCTTTGTTAACCATCCTTCATTTTCATGAAGCATACTATCCCCAGTGCTCATTTCTTTAGGACTCACTTCATTTATATTTTCATCAATTATCTCTAAATCTGCACTTTCATCACTTATTTGTATTTCAAATTCACCTTGGTATGCCTCTACTCTTCCCTTAACTCTTACTTTTTGTCCAACTTTTACAGGAGTATTAGAAACACCAAAAACATTTATTCCACCAGTTTCATCTTGAATGTATATAACTTCAAAGAAAGCATTTTTAGGTTCTACAGCCTCTGACTGAGCTGTTACTATTCCCTCTAAAACATACTCTTCTCCTAATCTATCTGGTTCTCCATCATTATTTTTATCTTCTCTAAATTCTTTAATAGTAAGCTTTTCTAATTCTTTTTCAGGCAACATCCAATTTATTATATTTTTTGTTACCTTACTATTACTTTTACTTTCAGCATTAGTTCCATCTATTTCAAAGTTTGAGAAGAAAGTACTTCCAGCTACGGCTACCTTTCCTCCATTAGATAATTCTTCTACTGCTAAAACATTAACTTGTCCTTTTTCTAATGGAACATTATCCCCTTGATTATCTGAATCATCTGTTCCTGTAGATTCATGACCACTTACTAAGAAGTCAACCTTTTCCCCCTTAGCTCCATCCTTTAATACTACTGATGATCCACTATAGAAGCTAAATTTATCCTCTTCACCTAATCCTTCAACAAGATTAAAGTTAGGAGAAGAATACTTATTTAACATAAGTCTAAATTGTTGTCCTTCATTAACTTCATAATCTGCAACTTGGTCATCATTTACTCTTAATTCTGAATTTATTTTCTCTAAAATAGGATTTAATTGAGCACCATTACTATACTCTCCAACTCCATCTTTATAATCTGCCCTTGATGTAATGATTATATTTCCACCCTTATCCATGTATTTTCCTATTGCGTCAATTTCTGAATCTGTAAAATTACTTTTGTAAACTTCATACTTAGGCTCATCAATTCCTTGAGGGTCAGTTATAACTAATAGGTCAACATTTTCTAAAGATTTCTCTGTTATTTCTTCTTTGTTTATTATAGGAATACAATCATTTTCTGTTAATAACTTTTCAAAAGCATCTATTTTTCCTGCATAGTTTCCTGTTACATATTGATTATCATGAGCCCCATCTATCATTACCTTATAAACATCACCTTCATTTACAACTTCTATCTTAGAACTCTTAGTAAATGTCTTGTCTGTTCCATTTATTGAAATTGTAGCTTTTGCATAAATAGTAAATTCTCCTGCTCTTTCAGGTTGCCATGTTATAGAACTTTCCTTTAAGCTATTTCCTTCTAAGCTTTCTATAATTTCTTCTCCAATTTTCTTCTCATCTGAAATTTCTCCATTGAAGAATTCAACCTTTATATTGTTTAATCTTTCAGAACTATTATTATAAACTTCTATTGAGAATTTAGCCTCGTCACCTACTAAAAGCATATCTTTATCAGTTTTTAATTCATTTAATCCTACATTTACATTTTCCCCAATCCATACTGGAGCTGTAACTGCAATATCTTGATCTCCTTGTACTACTTTCACATAATAGTAGCTATATTCAGGTTTAAGCTTAAAATTCCAAGAAACTTTATTGCTATTAAATTCCTTTGAAATGACCTCTACTCCACCATTAGCTATTATTGAAACTTTCTTTATAGTATCCTCTTTATCCTCATCATTTATTTCTATATTAAAATCTAAGTCTTCTACTTCACCTAAATTGCTTCCCATTATTTGATTATTAACAGTATAATCAATAGTCGTATTCTTATCCTCTGAAGAATACACTTGCTTTTTGTTCATAGCTTTATATAAAGCATCCCTTGAATTTTCTTCTGATAATATTATTGTTCTAGCATCATTTGCTGTAAGCCATTTTCCCTTATGATTATCTTGGTTATTAGTAGGAGCAACATGCCATCCCTTATCTAAAGCTCTTGTATAATATTCATAGCTTGGGAAATATCCACTACCTCTTACAGGTCCTTCTCCATTTCCAACCTCTATTAAATTAACTACCTTGTCTGCCCCTTCACTATAAAAACCAAAGTCTGCAAAATCGCCAAAAGTTTTTCCTGGATGATTTAATTGAGAAACTGACTCTGGTAATTGAGAAATAGTATTATAATAATTTTTTAAATTCATATCACTATTTTTTCTTGTTTCAAATCCTGGAGTATTAAATGTATTTATATGTCCCCAGCCTCCAGTAGATCCTGACCAAGTCATTTCATAACCATACATAGCAACAAAGTTACCATCATCATTATATTTATCAGATATATTTTGAGCATTAGTCCAAGCTTTACTCATTGATCCATCATTTATATTAGCTTCAGTATCATTATCAAACCAGTTTGAATGGTCTGTTACGGCAAAATAATCAGCCTTACCTTCATCTCTTGCCCATTTATAAGCATCCTCTAAGCTTCCAGTTCCATCTGAAATATTAGTATGTGAATGTAGTTGTCCATAATAATGATTTATCTTTCCTACTCTAAACTTCCATTCTTTCACCCTATTATTTCCTAAAGAATCACTTACACTAACTTCCACTCTATGTTCTCCATCCTCTAAGTCTTCCTTAATCTCATATGAAAAACCAGTTTCTGTTATTTCAGCTACTTTAGTTATGTCTTCATTATCTAATTTAATTTTTACACTTTCTACATTTACTCCAGAATTATCTATAAATTCTCCACTTATAATAGGTTTTCTGTTTTCTCCTACACTTGAGTTTTCCTTAGGTAAAACATTCTTAACCTCTGGTCCACTTAAGTCTTCGTCTACTACCTGAAAAGCATATACTCCACTTTCTGGTACTCTTGAAATATTTTTACCATCACTAGCTTTAATATAATATTCCATTCCAGAAGCTTTTAAATCTTCCTTAGGTATTAAAGTTTTAAATATTCCATCTTCCTCTTTTAATACTACTTTTTTAAATTCAGTATCCTCTTTTCCCTTAAAGCTAATAGATACCTCTTCTAATTTATTATTATCACTTACTTTAGCTTCAATGTTTAAATCTTCGTTTATATTGGCCTTTTCAATTTTTTTATGAGTTATTACAGGACTTTCATTATCTTCAACTATTTTTGTAAACTCTGCTGAAGAACCATAAAGTTGAACTTTATCATTGAATCTTCCAATAACGCCTTTTACATCTACTAAATCTCCTGTTTTAACCTCTAAACCTGAAGGTATAAAGTAAATATCTAAAACATCCTCTCCTTGTGTTAATGTTTTAGCTTCTAAATCAACTACTGTATTTTTCAACTCAATATAATGAGAATCAAAATTTGACTCTTTTAATTCCTTAATAGTAACTAACTTAGGATCAGGCATTCCTAAATCTCCTAAGACTTTTATATCAGTAGCTTGTACTTGAAGTAATCCATTAAAATTATCTAATGTGCCACTTATTTCAATCTTATTCCCCTTAGTTATTGCTCCAAAATCCACTCCTGATTTAAAGTTTGAAATTGCAATAGCTCCTGTTTCATCCTGTATATGAAGAGTTTTATTTCTATCATTAAAAGTTACAACACCTCTTGTAGTAACTTCCTCTCCTAAGTTTTTATTTCTTGCTTCCTTTACCTTAAGAACTTTTCCTGAAGGATTTTCTCCTTCACTCCATGAAATATCATGCTTTCCTAAATCATCATATAAATTTTCTGTATCTACATCCCATTGAATAGAAACATCAAATGGTGTTTTATCTATGTTATTTTCACCATCTTTTATTTCAGATTTTCTTCTAGCACTTATGAATTTACTATCATAAAACTTTTTATCTTTTTCTGTCTTAGCTCCAAAGGAGTCTATTATTTCGTATCCATTTCCAGTATTTTTTCTAAGTAATATAACATCATCACCATTGAAACCTACTGTTTGGCTTCCTACCCCTAATTTATTTTCTAAATCATTTATAACCTCAGTAAATTTTTCATCTTTTCCTTGGTTATTGTAAATTACATAAGTCTCTCCACTTTCTATAATCTTATCTTCTAAACTTTGAGAAACTGGACTCCCCTCATATTTTCCATTTGAATATACAGCCAAATCATAATTAGAAAGATTTATTCCTTCCCCTGTTCCATTAAATATTTCAATAGCCTTTGAATTAGATGGTCCATGTAAATATTCAGATATTATTAAGTCTCCCTCTTGTGCTTTAAATTCCTTAGCAAAAGTAGGATAAGATGTAAATAAACTTCCTACCATGCTTAAGGATAATGCTTTAGTTATTAAAATCTTATAATCCTTTTTCATATGAATCCCCCTTGAAACAAATTTTTAAATGCTAATTTTCCCTCCCCTCTTTTCAACATATATAGAGTAATAACTACATTTTTTAATCTTTTACCCTATTTTTTTCATAGCATTCATTATATGTTTATTCATAAAAAAAACTCATTATTCTCACTTTACATAACCTTAATGCAAATTTAACAATAAAAAAACCAATTCATAGTCTATTTAAAACTATAAATTGGTTCATATCATAATCACATTATTGATTTTTCAAGACATAAGAAAGGTTCTACTATATCTCTCATAGACATCATTTCTCCTACATGTACATATCCTAAGTTTTTATATAAATTAACTGCATTTTCATTTTTATGATAAGCACTAATTCTTATGGAATTGCACTTTTTTTCCTTTGCCATTTCTTCTACAAAATCTATCATTTTTCTTCCATATCCTTTTCCCCTGTGAGATGGTGAAACAGCTATTCTATGAAATGACAAAAATGGTCCATCAACTTGCCATGCAATATCATTATAAACATCATAAGCATAATCATTAATAGTTGCAACAGCTACTATTTCTCCAGAAGCTTCTATTCCATAAAGATGTTTATTAGAGATATCCTTAAAAATTATTTCAGTATTGGGATAACTTTCGTTCCAATTATAAAGTCCTCTTAAATTCATTTCTTTTACAACATTATCATAAATACTTTTAACCTTGTTTAATTCATGTTCTTCTATTAATCTTATTTTCATTCCTCTTTTTACCTCTTCTAATAAATTAATTTAAAATAATGTTTTATTCAAAAAATTAAATCAAAATTTTACCCCATGTTCATATCTCCTTTAAATATTAATAATAAAATAACTTTAATTAGATAAAGTTTCCTTTGTAAACTATCTGCTTTAAATATGGTTCATTACTTATCGTGGAATAATTTTATTTTATTCAAAAGAAAAAGTCAAAGAATTTTCTGTTAACATTTTTCTGTTTAAAATTTATTAATATTTATCTTTTATTTGCTTTTTTGATATACTCTATTTGAGGAGAGGAAGTGGAATTTATGTTAAAAAAAATTAATTTTCATACCCATACTAAAAGATGTAAACATGCTAAGGGAGAAGATAAGGATTATATTGATGCAGCTATAAAAAACAACTTAGATATTTTAGGATTTAGTGATCATGGTCCTTATCCAGATAATAGATTTAATCTTAGAATGAACTTTAACGAACTTGAGGAATATAAGACTACTTTAGAAAAACTTAAAATAAAATTTAAAAATTTTATTCAGATTAAAATTGGTTTGGAAATAGAATATTTGCCTTCAGATGATTTTTATTATAATTACCTAAAAAATGAGCTCAAATTTGATTACTTAGCTCTAGGTCAACACTTATTTTTAACTGAAAATGGCGAATTGAAAAATACATATTCCTTAAAAAGTACTAAAGAGTATATAGAATATGCTAAAAGTATTTGTCTTGGTATAAAAAGTGGATACTTTGACTTTGTAGCTCACCCTGATTTAATCTTTATAAATGATTTTCCTTGGGACGAAAATTGTGATAAAGCCTGTAATTTAATTATTGATACAGCAAAAAAATATGATTTCATATTAGAATTTAATGCAAACGGTATTAGAAGAGGAAAGAAAAAATATTCTGATGGAGAAAGATTCCCTTATCCCTATGAAAAGTTTTGGAATAAGGTTTCTTTAGCAAAGGTTAAAACCATAATTAACTCTGATTGTCACACTCCTTGTGATCTTTGGGATAATACTATGGATTATGCCTATACCCTTACTAACAATCTTAATTTAAACATTATTGATAATATTTAACAATTAAAACCTTGCATTTTAATATTTTTAGGTATATAATCAATGTAAATTTGTTTTTAGGAGAATTTTTTATGATAAATAGTACAAACTTAATAAAAGCAAAACTTAATAATTCTTATTATTGCTATTATAGATAGTTTGTATTTATGATTGAATATATGCAGTCATAGATACAAACTCCAAAGGAATTTTGGATTGTATCTATGATGGCTTAATTTTCGTTATAAAGATAGGTCACATAGGTAATACTATATGGCCTTAATAAAGAGTTTTAATACCCTATAGGTCGTATAGTTTAACTATATGACCTATTTTTTTATATTTATATAAAAATCTAGGAGGTATTTTAAATGAAAGAACGAGAAAATTTTACTGGAAAGTTTGGATTTGTAATATCCTGTGTTGGCGCTGCTTTAGGTCTTGGTAACATATGGTTATTCTCCTACAGACTTGGTCAATATGGAGGTGCTGCTTTCTTAATACCATACTTTTTATTTGTTTTTATACTTGGAACTACAGGTCTTATAACTGAATTTTCCTTTGGTAGAAAGTTTAAAGCAGGTTCATATACTGGTATAGTTGAATCTTTTAAAAGTAAATCATTAAAGGGAGGAAAATTCTTTGGTATGCTCCCTCCTATAGGATTAACAGGAGTTTTTATATTCTACTCTATAGTAATAGGTTGGATTCTTAAATACTTTTTCTTAAGTTTAACTGGATCTATTAATACTATTGATACTACTACTTACTTTAGTAATTTTGCTGGTACACCTAATACAATCTTTTGGTTTTCCCTAGCAATAATATTAACTTTAATAATAGTTTCTTTAGGAATAGACCGTGGTATAGAAAAATTAAACAAAATAGTTATGCCACTACTTCTTTTAATTTTTATAATTTTAATCATAAGATCTCTAACTTTACCAGGATCTTTTGAAGGAGTCAAATATCTATTAGTTCCAAGATGGGAAAACTTATTTAAAATAGATACTTGGGTAATGGCTCTTGGCCAAGCATTTTTCACAGTCTCCCTTAATGGATGCGGTATGGTTGTTTATGGTAGTTATATAAATGATAAATTTGATATTCCATCATCTGCAATACAAACTGCCATATTTGATACTTTGGCTGCCCTTTTAGCATCTTTTATGATTATGCCAGCAGTTTTTGCATATGGATTAAATCCTTCATCTGGGCCATCTTTATTGTTTATAACTTTACCAAAAATATTTCAAGGTATGAATTTTGGTGCCTTACTAAGTACATTATTTTTTCTTAGTGTAATATTTGCTGCTATTTCATCCTCTGTAAATATGTTAGAGGGGCCTGTTGAAGCTTTCATGGCTCACTTTAAGTCAAATAGAATAAAAACTTCAATTATAATATCAGTCCTTTGTTTTTTATGTGGAATACCTTTATCATTAAATATGGGAATCTTTGATAACTTCTCAAATCTTATTACAATAATAATTTCTCCACTTTGTGCTTTATTGGTAGCTGTTGTATTCTACTATATTATTGGTGGCGAAAATGTATTAATAGAAGTAAATAAGGGAGCTCATAAAAAACTTGGAAAATGGTTTATTCCTTTAGGGAAATACATTTTTATCTTAGTTACTATACTAGTAATAATTCTTGGAATAATATATGGTGGTATAGGTTAAATTTAAACATTGTAAGTTTTGATAAAAATTTTTATTTAATAATTAATATTACTTGACCTAATTGTCATTTGCATATAAAATATACTTAGAATTATTTCATGTGCTAGGGGTGCCTTTAGGCTGAGAGATGATTATTTTATCATTAACCCTCAACACCTGATCTGGTTAATTCCAGCGTAGGGAAGCGTTTAGGGCTGTATTTAAACCGGATCTATATTTAGATTCGGTTTTTTATTTACATTCTTTAGACTCTCTAAGCACACTTAAAGTTTAAGGAGGGGGTAAAAACTATGATGTCATTTTCACAAATAATAAATGATTTTATTCAAAGTTTTTCATCAATTAATTTAGGAGGAAATTTTAAGGAGATTGTAACTAATCCACTAACAATTCTCACTTTAATAGGAGTCCTAATAATATTAGTTTTACTTATAAAGGCTAAAGACATCAAATTTGATGCAAAAATGCTTACAACAATAGGAATTGCTTTAGCACTTACTGCTGTATTAAACATGCTAAAGATATATAAATTTCCTCAAGGTGGAGGAATAACTTTAGGCAGTATGATTCCTATAATACTTATTGCTTATGCTTATGGTCCATTAGTTGGAATGCTTACTGGATTTTTATTTGGTATAATTTCCTTATTTATAGATCCATATATCCTTCATCCTGTACAAGTATTATTTGATTATCCTATACCATATATGGCATTAGGGGTAGCAGGATTCTTTAAAAATCATAGAATTTCAGGAGCTGTAGTAGCAATATTTTTAAAATTTTTGGCTCACTTTATTTCAGGAGTTGTTTTCTTCGGATCCTTTGCTCCTGAAGGAATGTCTCCAATTCTATATTCATTTTTAGTAAATGGTTCTTTAATAGGTGCTGATGGCTTAATATGTGTAGTACTTTTAGGTATTTTACCTGTTAATAGACTTATTAAAGCTATAAGTTCTAAAAGCGTAACAAGCAAATACGCATCTTAAAATAAAGTAAGGTCTAGATTTCATTAAAATCTAGACCTTTTTATTTTTTAATTAAAGAATTATACTATAGATAAGAGATAAAAAGTTATATAAACTTAGGAGGTACTTATGAGTATTAATCATGGTGCTAATTTATTTGATTTATCAAATGAATTAGGTATAAATAAAAAAGATATTAAAGATTTTAGTTCAAATATAAATCCCTTTGGAGCATCTAAAAAAGCTAAAGATGCAATTTTAAATAATATTGATATGGTTTCTATATACCCAGATCCTAAATATAAAGATTTAAAGGAGTCAATCTCTCAATATTGTCATTGCAAAAAAGAAAATATTATAGTTGGTAGCGGAGCTACAGAATTAATATCCTCTTTTATAAGTGTTATAAACCCTAAAAAAGCTTTATTACTTTCTCCATCTTATTCAGAATATGAAAGTGAACTTGAAAAGATAAATTGTGAAATAACTAAGTTTTTTTCCAAAGAAGAAGATAACTTTAAAATAGATGTTAACAAATTAATAGATAGCATAAACTCTTCAAAGTTTGATTTAGTTATAATTTGTAATCCTAATAATCCTACTGGATTCGCCTTTTCAAAGGATGAAATTTCTTTATTACTAAAAAATACTTCATCAATATTCATGGTTGATGAAACTTATGTTGAGTTTACAGAGCCTGAAATTTACTCCTCTACTCCACTAGTAGATATATTTAATAATCTATTTGTAATTAGAGGAACTTCTAAATTTTTCTCAACTCCAGGTATAAGATTAGGTTATGGACTTATTTCTAATAAAGAAATTAAAAAGTCAATGGTTGAAAAACTTGATTTGTGGAATATAAATATCTTTGCTACAACAATGGGAGAAATTATGTTTAAGGATAAAGAGTATATTCTTTCAAATACCTCTAAGTTAAAAGAAGAAAGAGATTATTTATTTAGAGAATTAAGTTCAATAAAGGACTTAAAGGTATATGAAAGTTACAGTAACTTTATACTTTGTAAAATTAGATCTAAAAAATTCACTGCTACTGAACTTTATAATAAACTTTTAGAAAAAGGATTGATAATAAGAAACTGTTCTTCTTTTGAAGGTTTAAATGAATATTTCTTTAGGGTTTGTGTCTTAAAACCTGAAGATAATAAACTTCTTATAGAAAATCTTAAAAATTTATTTTTATAATTTAAAAAATTAATAGGTTGCATATACATAATTTTTATTATTAATTATATATGCAACCTCTTAATTTTTGAAATTATATCTTATATTATAAGTACTTTTTAAAATTCACCTGTTTTATTTAATTAATCTTTTAATTTAAACGATCATAAACATAGCTGCTATTATTATGTAAACAGCTAAAAGTTGTACCCCTTCAAGCCAATTTGATTCTCCATCATTAACAATTCTATTAGCTATAAGTACTGAAACTATTAAAGCTACTAATTCAAAAGCATTAAATATTATACTCATAGGCTTAAATATAAGACTTAAAAATATTAATACTGGAGCCACAAATAAAATAACTTGAAGACTTGATCCTATAGCTATTTCCACTGAAACATCCATTTTATTTTTCATTGCCATTATTATTGCTGTGCTGTGTTCTGCAGCATTACCTATTATAGGAATTAATATTATACCTACAAAAAGCTTACTTAACCCAAGAGTCTCTGTCATTGGTTCTACTGCCCCAACTAAAAATTCACTCTCTATGGCAATTATTACTGTAGCTACAACAAGCACTGTTATGGCCTTTTTCAATGACCATTTAGCTTCTCCATCTTCCTCATCTTGTTCCACTGCATATATATCCTTATGAGTGAAAAATGAGAATATTAAACTTAATATGTATATAGCAAACATTACTACAGCAACTATTACACTTAAACTTTCATATTTTGTGTTTAAAAATTCTGGCTTTATTGTATGCATAAATATAGCAGGAATTGTTAATCCAATAACAGCAAATAACAACATACTTGAACTAGTTTCCATCACTTTTTTATTGAAACTTTGTGTTTTATATTTTAATCCTCCTGCTAACATACTAGCACCTAGCACTAATAATATATTCCCTATTACTGAACCTGCAATAGAAGCTTTAACTACATCAAACAAACCATCTTTTAATGCAAAAAATGAAATTATAAGTTCTGTAGCATTCCCAAAAGTAGCATTTAAAAAACCACCTAATTTTGGCCCAGTATAAAATGATATTTCCTCTGTTGCCTCTCCCATAAGACCTGCTAAAGGAACTATTGCCAAAGCAGATAATATAAACATAAGAGTTGGAGAAAAATGCATAAATTCACCTATAATACTTATAGGAATAAATATTAAAAGCCATTTTAGTATTTTCATCTTTAGTCCTCCATATATAAAATAAATTTTACTAAAGATAATTATATCACTTTTGTTAATTATTTTAACAAATTATTCTTAATTTACCTATTTAAAATATTAACATTAATCTATATTTTAACTAATTTTTATTTTATCAATATATTAAAAACTAAATACATCTTAGCTATATCTATAAAAAGATAACTATTATCTTTTTATAAAACTTAAATTATATATTTAGTATGCTCAGAATCAACTTTTATTATAGAGCTTTTTTCTAGAATTATTATTAAAAGCAAAAAAACGCTATTTTAAGCGTTCTTTTAATTAATTACATATCTACATTATGAAATAATTTTTGGCAATATTTTTTCTACTATTTTAAAATATCATAATTTTGCGACAATTTCAACAATTTTATTCAATTAATTATTTTATTCAAAATCATAGAAAATTATTATATATTCAATATCCTCTCTTCAACTATTCCATCTGCATTTTGAAAATTAAAACCTAATATTCTTCCTAAGGTTGGTCCATGATTTATAAGCTTACCTTCCTCTAAAACAACACCTGATTTTATTCCTCTTCCAAAAGCTAAAAAGAATGTTCCATAATCTTTTTTTCTAGGTGAATATCCATGAACTGCTTTGTAAGTATGTTTATTTTTTATATCTTTAGTTTCCTCAATAACTTTTCCTTCATATTCATTTGAAAAATAATATCCTCTAGTAGCTTCTACCATAAAATCACATTGATCATTAGCTCCAGCTTTTATGGCCTCTTCCTTATTTAATATGTATTCTAAAGCTCCTTCTTCCTTAAGCTTTTCTAAAACTTCTAAACATTTCTTCTCATCTTCTTTATTTTTATTATCTAAATAAATATAACATGAGCCTCCACATTCCCTAGCTATTGCTTTAAAGCTTTTAAGCTTTCCATCCTTTAATTCTATTAATCCTTCTTCCCTAAAGGCACTATTAAGCCTTATTACCTTATTAGTGTCTATTGCACTATGATCTCCTAGTAAAATCAATGTCGTGTTTTCATATATTCCTGACTCTTTTAAACACTGTATTATCTCTCCTACTCTAATGTCATGTCTTTTTAAAGCTTCTAAGGCTTCTAAACTTTCATATCCATAATCATGTCTATGAGAATCTACATCTATTAGATGAACCATAGTTAAATTAGGCTTATATTTTTTTATTGTCTCTTTAGCACATGCTGTAACAAAGTTATCTAAATAAGGCTCCTTTGTACCTTTTCTAAGAGACCCAAACTTTTTATTCATACTAAATTGATAAACTTTACTTCCAGCTAAAGCAGACATGATTATTTGATTATGCCAAGGTTTTGTCTCAAATATTTCTGGCATATTATAATCTATTTTCATTTTTCCTGTAACTGGCCAAACCACTGAAGCCGTTGTAAGACCATTTTTCTTAGCTAGTCCAAAAAGAGTTTCTCCCTTTATTTTATTTCCGTACCAGTTCCAATTTGGATTTTCATCCTTAAAATTTAATACTATATTATTTGTTATTCCATGATTAACTGGATATTTCCCAGTAATAATGGATACATGAGCTGGATATGTCAAAGAAGGATATATTGTTTCTACATTTTTTATAAGTGACCCTTCTTTCATTAGCTTAGATATATTAGGTAACTCCTTCATTATTTCAATATCTTTTGAAGATACTGCATCTAAAGAAATTACCACCATGTATTTATTATTCATTTTAATTATCATCTCCTGTTCCTATTAAATTATTTTAATTCTTTTATCCTCTATGTCAATGATAATTTTTATATTTTTAATAACTCTTTAAGTTCTTTATAAATAGGATCCTCTATATCCCCTTGTAATTTACTTAAAATCTTTTTTCCTTCATCGACTCTTCCATTTCTCACCTTTTCTAAAAAAGTACTTACCCTCCATGATACTTTCATTTTCTTACTTAAAAACATTAATAAGCTTAATAAAAAAGTAGGTAATAAAACTCTAGGCTCTACTAATGCAATTACAACTACAATCCAAGCTATATTTGAAGCTATTTTATAAGGTTTACAAATTTTACTTATATCATCACTATATTTTAAATCATAAACTCTATTTTTTCTCTCAAAAACTTTACTTCCCATATATTCTCCCCCTATTAATAACTTTATAATTCAATTATAACCCCATTATACATATTTTTCCATATAATTAAATAAAAAAGGCTTATACCAAAATAATTTTTATTCTTATATTTTGATACAGCCGATTCTATTTTTTTTATTATCCTATTATATCTTTTGCCATTTCCTCTAATTTTTCTTCTCCATCTTTTTCTGAGAAGTTATAGAAACAATTAGCTACTTGTATTTTTTTAGCTCTTGATATATTTAAATCTTTGCTTATTTTTTCTAAGAAATCAACTTCTTCTATATCACAATCCTCATCAACAAGTCCTATTCTGACAAGTTCAAAATAAACAATATTTTTAACCTTTTCTGATGAATTTTTTATAGTTTCTACTGATTCTTCATATGAAAGATTTCCTAATTTCTCTTCTTCTAAATCTAATTCCTTAAGATATATACGAATTAAATCTTCTTCTTCTTTTTTTATATTCTCATCAGCTAAAGCAAATTCAGTTACTAAATTTATAAATGCTAATCCTTGTTCTTTATTTAACTCTTTTAAAAACATTGCTTATCCCTCCGTATAAATAAATTTTTAGCTTATTAATAATATACTATAAAAAATTTAGTATAACAAAGGCTTTAAGGTTAATTTTTAATTAAGAAATGACTACAATCCTCTATTTCTCTTATTATATTCTAAAAATCTACAATATTAAAGAAAAAGCTGTCATTACTTCTACGTAATGACAGCTACTATATATTTTTTATATATTAGAAACTTTTTCTTTCTTCTCAAGGTATCCTTTTAACTGTTGCAATCCTAAAATTAAAGCTCCTCCTATAATAAAGAATAGGAAATTAAAGCTACTTAAATTCATAGCAGCCTTTGGAATCTCTAATGTAGTTGGTCCCATAAAAACTGCATATATAGATCCAATCATTAATCCTATTATAAAATAAATCATTTGAGACCTATAATTTGAAAGTAAGAATTTTATTAATCTTATTGTAGTTATTATTCCTACAACTACCCCTAGTCCAAAAACTATAAGCATAGGTAAATAACTAAAATTAAATGTTAAAACTTCTTTCACTCCATTTACAACAGGTGCATAAAGACCAAATATTAAAAGTAATGTTGATCCTGATATCCCTGGTAAAACCATTGCTGATATAGCAATCATTCCAGCAAAGAAAACATATAGTGCAAGTGGTAATGAAAACTCATTTAATACTAAACTTGTTCCTTTTGCACTTCCTGTAGCTGGGTTAAAATATGTTATTGCAGCAACAATAGCTATTCCTAAAATAGCATATATTATGTATCCATAGTTTTTCTTTAATGATTCTTTGTCTTCACTAATTATTATTGGTATAGAAAATATTATAAATCCAGTAAATAAAGAACTGATTTTATATATTTCTTTATCAAATATTGATGCTATAAATAATATTGATAAAACCATACCAGTTATCCAACCTATTCCTAATTTTAATAAGAATATTATAGCATCTTTTTTGCTTACATCAGTTTTTTTTGTAGATGTTAAAGCATTTAATGAACTTATAAACTTATTATAAAATCCCATTATAAATGCTATAGTACCACCAGAAACCCCTGGAACACTATCTGCTAAAGCCATTAAAAACCCTCTTATAAAGTTAATCACATACATAGCCTATCTGCTACTCAAAATATGGTCAAATGTATCCATATCGAGATCATTCCTTCTTCATAAAGCCTCGCCTTGCCTAAGCTACTACGATTTTGTATGGCTCTCCAAAGGCTTAAATTCCGAAGTTAGCCCTCCGTACATATATAAGTGCTTTTGATTTTAAGCTATCTTATATTCTTTTGCATTTTTAAGATTAATACTTGCGTTTAAATCTCTATCAATAGTAAATCCGCAATCGCATTTATAAATTCTATCTGATAGTTTTAAATCCTTCTTAATCTTTCCACAATTACTACAAGTCTTTGATGATGGATAAAATCTATCAACTATTCTAAGTTCTATATTATTTTGTTTGCATTTAGACATTAGTTTAGTTTTAAATTCAAAAAACTTCTGACTTGCAATAGCTTTAGATAAATGCTTATTTTTCATCATATTAGATACTGCTAAATCTTCAATTGTTATATAGCTTGGTTTTTGCTTAACTATTGAAAATACTGTTTTATTTATATAATCAGTTCGTATATTAGCTAATCTCTGATGAAGTCTTTGTACTTTGACTACTTGTTTTTGAATATTTTGACGAGTAGCTCTCCCTTCTTTTATATTTTTATTTCTTATTTTTAAACTTTCATATTTCCTTGAAAGTTTTCTTTGCTCTCTTTTTAACTTCTTTTCGATTTTCTTAACCGTTGAAGTTTTATTTATATTTTTAAATTTATTACCATTTGAACATATTGCAAATTCCTTAATACCTAGGTCAATTCCTAAACCTTCATTATTAGGATTAGATATTTTTATATATGTTTCTTCAACCAATATAGATACATAATATCTATCAGCTTTTTGACTTACTGTACCACTTTTAACTACTGAATTTTTAGGAATATATCCAAACTCTTTTAATCTTACCCATCCTAAAGTTGGTATTTTGACTCTATGTCTTTCTAAAGTCCAATCAGTCTTATTATTCTTAGGAAAATAAGCTTTTACATCTTGATTTTTCTTTTTCTTAAATCTTGGAAAACCCTTAGCTTTTTTAAAGAAATCTTTAAATGCTTTATCTCCATTCATAATAGCTTGTTTAGTAGCTTTAGAAGATACTTCTTTAATCCATTTTTTATCTTGATTATTTGGGATATATTCGTTATTTAACCACTTTGAAAAGTCCATACCACTAACAAACTTTCCTTCTTTCTCGTAAATCTCTTTATTATGAGCAATGTAGAAATTATATATAAATCTTGATACACCAATAGTTTGGTGTATTTTAGATTTTTGATCATCAGTAGGATTAATTTCTATCTTGTATGCTCTTTTCAACTTCTTCATCCCCTCTAATTTTTTTCTTATATTTTCTTAATCCATATATGCGACAACTAAAAATATGAAGTATTGATATTATATCTTGGAATAATTCTTCTTGTGGTGAAAGAAAGACTTTCATTATTTACAACTATAATCTCTACATTGAATTTATCTGAAAAAATTTCAAACCAATCATATCCAAAACTCATAAATCTATCTTTATCAGTTATAATAATTGTACTTATCTCATTTGTCATACAACTATCAATAAGTCTATTCTATTTTTACGATTATACTTTAGTCCACTTCCATAATCCTCTATAACTTCATCTACTATTATTCCTTTAGTATTAGCATATTGTCTAAGAAATTCAACTTGATTTTTTAAATCATTTTTCTGGTTAGAAGTTGAAACTCGTGTATAAATAACTATTTTTCTACTATTTGTTTCTTTATGTATTCCTGTATCTCAAGATACTGTTCATAAGTATAGCATCTTCTATTTGTAGGAGTTCTAAATACTTTTAATTTTCTGTCATTATCCCACCTTTTCAGCTCAATAACTGATACATTTAATAATTCTGCAAATTCTTTAGGTTTATAATATTTTCTCATATAATCACTTCATCTTGTGATTATATTATATCCTATTAGACCATATTTGATTATATTTTTATAAACAAAATAATATCTCCTTTAAAATCTTATATTTATATATTATTTTGTTATATCCAATTCATCATATAATTCCTCTAATGTAAGATTATTATCATAACAATATTTGCTTACTTCTAAATCTCCAACATATCTATAGTGCCAAGGTTCATAACTATACCCAGTTATATCTTCCTTTCCTTTTAAATATCTTAGAATGAAACCATATTTATGAGAGTTTTCTAAAAGCCACTGTCCTTCTTTTGTATCCTCAAAAGACTCTTCTAATTGAAACCCTATAGATCTAGTAGTAAGGTCTACAGCTAATCCTAATTGATGCTCACTTGTTCCTGGTAAAGCCACAAGATTGCTTGAATCACTCTTCTCTTTTTCTAAAGCTCTGCCATATAAATATTCCTGCTCTTCATAAGACCTATAAGCACAAGAAAGGTATAAGTCTAACCCAGCTTTTTTTGCATCACTAAAAAGATTTTCTAAATCTTTCTTTAATACATTGCTAACTCTGTTTCTAGGTTCATTTTCTAAACCTACAAAATTAACCTTTGGAATAATTAATTCTTCTGGCTTATAACTTTTATCTATTGAGTTTTCCTTATTTACAACCTTAAACAATCCATCCTTATCATTTAAAATTATTTTTTTAATACGAAGCTGCTCTTCACTAAGCTCTTCTTTATTTGATTCTTTATTCTCATTATCTATCTCTTCATTAGAACTTACATTACTCACCTCTAAAGCTTTCAATTTGTAAGACTCATAGCTTCTTCCTATAAAAAAACTAGTTATTGTTAATGTAATAATAACTCCTGTTAATATGTAACTTTTAAGTTTCACCTAAACATACCTCCAATTATTTATTAAACAGACTAATCTTTTAAATTATTACCAAATTAACATTATATAAACGTAATATTTCAAAAATTTAAACTGTAAAATAATAAATTGAAGTTTTCTATTGGGAATTAATACAAAGTTTATTATATTATAAACTTTATTCCATATTCAATATTATAAATTAAAATCATATATTTTGATTAAAATTTAGCAAAGTTTAAAGTAATTTAAAAAAGTACTAAAAGATTTTAACTTTTAGTACTTTTAATTTATTTTGCTGCTTTTAATTTGCTTCTTCTGTGTCTATCTGTTTTAAAGGTAAGATTAACTGTAAATAGTATTATAACTCCTACGTAACAAATTAAGTATAATCCTACTGAAATACTATTAATTAGAATCAAATAAATAGCTGTAATTATAACCCCTAAATTTCCAATCCACTTAAAGGTATTTCCTAAGACACTACTTACATACTCCAAATCATCTTTTTCCTTATCAAAACCTGATAAAAGATGAGCTAGATTTTTATCCTTTACTTTTTTTCCTATGAATATGTTAAAAATACTTAGTAATAATAATAAAATAGCAATAAGCATATATCCTCCTAAGACCCTTTTATTATATAATACTATAATTTTACATATATATTCTCAGTTTCCACTTAACTTTATTAAATATTTTTTAATTTTACTTTTTAAAACTTCTATTTTGTATTATAAGCTTTTCATACCAATCCTTTAATACTAAAGATTATATTTATCTTATTAATAAAAAAAACACCTGATAATATTCAGGTGTTTGGTGCCGAAGACGGGACTCGAACCCGTACGAGTATTAGCCCGGCGGATTTTGAGTCCGCTGCGTCTGCCAATTCCGCCACTTCGGCTTGAACATTTTTATTATATATTAACTGTTCATTTCTGTCAATACATATTTTTCCATATAAATTCTTGTAAATTTTCATTCTAAAAATACTTTTAAAATTTTTAAGTTTATTTTATTTTTATATTTAATATTCATAGCAAAGTAATATTCATAATATAAATTATAATATGATCAAGTTAGTTTAGGAGAATAATAATGAATGATCTTTTAAATCTTTTTATATACATAGATGAATATTTAATAAAAAGTCTATCTTCTGTATATCTAAATGGATATATAGATATACGTACTTCTAAAAGAATTTGTGACAACACCTTATCTGGAAGAATTCACTTAGATGAAAATAATAAAACCTTTTGTAGTGATGGAAAAAGTCGAATGTATAATAAGGGTTTTAAAACTAGTAATAGATCAAATGACTTTAATGAAACAAATTGTTATGGAAATGATAGAAGCATAGAAAATAGACTATTTGGAAGAACTGAAGAAGAAATAAAAAGAATTTATACTTCTTTTGAAATACACAATACTATGCTTAAGAGAATGACTACCTCAAAAGTTATTAAGGATCTTGAAAATTCTCATTTAGTTGATTCTCATATTTCTGAAGGAGATTTTATAAGAACAAAGGGATGCATAACAGAAACTTCACTCTCTTCTTACTTAGATTCAATAATAAGCTTAATAGAATGCTTTCCCTTAGACATATTAGACTCCCTTTTAAAAGATAAAAACTTAGGCAATTTAAACTTTTCTATAATATTAAATTTACTAAAAACAATTAAAGATAAACTTTCTTTAAATTCAACTGAAGATATAATTATGAATTGTTCTGGCTATACTGCAATACTTAATACCAATTCAAAATACTTTTTAAATGGAGATTGTTATGTATTTGATAAATGTAATTGTAATTGCAATGTTTTAGGAAAAGTTATTAAAGTTTGTACAAATAATAATGATTGTATAAATTTATTAAGAAAGCTTACACAGGAAAATTATTATATTGATTTATTAAAGTCAATTGAGCCTTATTTAGATCTATTGAAAAATCTTAATATACCAATTCCTAAATGTCCAGAACCTAAAGTTAAATCACCAGCTGTACTAATAGCACCAATAAGCATGTATTTTTAAAGCCTTCTAAATTTAATTAGAAGGCTTTAAAATTTTATTATTTAGCTATTATTTCAATTCCATCCTCTGTAACTAGTATTGTGTGCTCCCATTGAGCTGAAAGTGATCCATCCATAGTTAAGGCAGTCCAATCATTTTCTGCATCTACAAAGACATCATATTTCCCTTCATTTATCATAGGCTCTATTGTAAAGATCATACCTGGTACTAATACCATACCCTCTCCAGCATCTCCATAGTGATATACAAATGGATCCTCATGGAATTTTAATCCTACTCCATGACCTCCAAAATCTCTTACCACTGAATATCCATTCTTTTCTGCATGCTCTTGAATTGCTGCTCCTATATCTCCTAAGAATCCCCAAGGTTTAACTGCTTCAATACCTTTTTCTAAGCATTCTTTAGCTACTTTAACTAATCTTTTTGCATTTTCACTAGCTTCTCCAATAATAAACATTCTTGAGGCATCTGAATAATATCCATTATATATAGTAGATACATCAACGTTTATTATATCTCCTTCTTTAAGAATTATATTTTCATCAGGAATTCCATGACAAACCTCATCATTTATAGAAGTACAAACACTTTTAGGGAATCCACCATAGTTAAGTGGTGCTGGAATAGCTCCTCTACTTACAGTATAATCGTGTACTATTTTATTTATATCTTCAGTACTCATACCTGCTTTTATTTTCTCTGCAACTAAATCTAAAACAGCATTGTTTATTTCTGCACTTTTTCTTATACCTTCTATTTGTTCTTCATTTTTTATTATATCTCTAGTAGGAACTTCAAATCCTTCTCTAGCTAAATTTTCTATTCTCTCATCAAATTCCATATGACATTTTTTATATTTCTTACCACTGTTACACCAGCATAAATCATTTCTATTTATTCTCATTTTCCTGTCTCCTTATAAAAACTTTAAATACACCTTAAAGTATATATCTATACTTTTAAGTATATACTAAGTTATACTTTTTTCAAGTTTACACCTTATTAATAAGATTATAAAAAAAGATATAGGATTTATGTACTCTATACTATCCCATATCTATAATTCTAAAAACAATATAAGTTTTACTTACTTTTATCTATAAAAAGAGCTATATTTTCTCTTATTATACTCATTATAATTCATTAAATTATATATAACTCCCTTTATATTAATCCTCTTTGCAAATATTATCATATTAAGTTCCTCCCATTTATCCTTTTTATAATAATATGTAATATTTGCTTCAATTATTAAAAAGCAATGTGTTTTTCTTTTGAAAGATTTATTTTATCATTTTCTTCTATGGATTCTAAAACATATCTAACAACTGAATTATTTAAATACATTGCAAAAAATAGATCATTTCTATGTCCATATACATCTCTATATTTCTTTAAAGCATTTTTAAAGAACACATCATAATCTGAGTTTCCTAGTATTTTATAACTATCTTTTATTATTATATCTTTACTAAAAACCTTATGTAACTTTTTCTCATATAACACATGCTTTAAGGTTACACTCTCCTTAAAACCCCATTCCTCATCATGAGGCAAAGAAAAAAAGTCACATAGAAAATGACATATTACTCCTAACTCTATACTAAATTTTTCTTTTCCTAAATGATTTATTATTTCATCACTACTTAACCTACTTAGCTCTTTTACCTTTTCATCAATAATCTCTTCAAACTGTTTTCTGCCATGTTTTTTCAACCTATATTTAGGTGAAATATCTGGAAGAACATTTCCTTTTAAAAAACTTTTTTTATCAATTAAATTTCTTCCTCTTCCTTCAATAGTATTAAATGTATTTTCTCCTATTTCAAGATGAGTTTTATAAAGCATATTAATCACCACCCTTAGTATATTTTGTTCAAAGTGCAAAAAAAAATTACAATAATAATAAAAAATAGATTATATGCATATAATCTATTTGAGGTGATTTTATGACTTTAAAAAACAAAAATAATTTAATAAAACATCTTAGTTTTATTACTATTATTTTAATTTCCTTTACTTTAATATTTACCTTTAAAGATAATTCTACTAAATCTGTTATTAATGAAAATACTATTAAAGAAACTATAAAGTCAGATTTAAATGGTGATGGGAAAGAAGATTGTTTATATATAGAATTAGGAAGTGAAAATAATTATATAATAAATGCAACTATTAATGAAAAAAGTTATGAATTAACTCCAAATAAAACAATTAATTCTCTAGGTAACTTTTCGCCTAATCGTCCTATAACTTTAAACTTATTAGATTTAGACAGAAATAATATTAAAGAGATAATTGTTCAATCTTCTGAAGAAGATAGCTCTATACAGCATTTATTTAAGTGGACTGGAAATGGCTTTGAAGATATATTTTACTCTACAAACAATATATTAGGAATTGTAGATTCAAATAATGGGAAAACCCCTAAAATACTTTCTTTTTCCTTAGGTGATAGTAAAGAAAATATTCAAAAATATATGCTTTTAAATAAAAAATTTAAAAATATATCCTATGATACAGTTGAACCTACTGGACTATATTCTATAATTTCTTTTATAGACATAATATCTTTAAATTATGAAATATCTGAACTTCCAAATATATTTGCAACTTATATTTCTAAAGAAGATCTATCTCAAATATGGAGATTAGAAAAAGAGTCTTATTATTATGACTTTCAAGAGGCTTTCTTTATGGATATAGCTTGGAATAATACTGGAGAAGCCACTAATTGCTCTTGGACCTTAAACTTTAATAAAATCCCAAAAGAAAACCCTAATAATAAATCACAAGTTAAATTCATAATTCAATTAGAAAAAATTAATGATACATTTTTAATAAGTTCCATAAATTTAAATATTAATAAATAATAAAAAGAGATTTATCAAAATAACTTATAAATAAAAATTATAAATAAAATTTGATCAAAGTTAAGAATTTCTCATAATATATTTATAAATTTCATATACAAGTTTTGATAAATCTCTTTTTTAAATTAAGTATATAAATCTAATAAGTTATTTTTCCTTCCTTATACATCTTTAAAACCTTATCTAAAAATCTAGCTCTTTGAGGATCAACAAAATTTCTAAGGGAAAGTATCATAGTAACTATTGGATCCATACTTGTATCACCACTTACATTATTTGGTGCTCCTAAATTTCCACCTCCCATATTTCCACCCATCATATTAGCAATAGCTCCTAAGTTCCCCATATTACCCATTGGATTCATTCCTTGTGCTCCGCCACCTAGTAATCCCATAAGTGAGCTTAAATCCCCCATAGGGTTTCCATCTCCCATAATAGCTGATAAAGGATTATTATTATTCATATTTCCTTTCTTACTACTTTTATTCTTAGAAGAATTATTCTTTCCTCCATCCTTGTTATTTAAAATAGAATTTATAGAATTCATATCGAATCCATCACTGCCCATAGAAGATAGAACTTCTGATACTTTGTTTACATCAACATCTCCAAGTCCTAACATATCTAACATCTGAGGATTTAATCCCCCCATAAAATTTCCTTGATTTGAATTTTCACTAACTTTATTTTTGCGTCTACGCTTTGACATCTCCTATCCTCCTTAATAAATTTATGTATATGTACTATAATTTTTTATTTTTTTAGGAGGGTTAAAAAACCCTCCAAAAATTATTCTAACAACATTCATAGCCGCAGCTATTTGCGTTTACACCACCACATAGCCAGAATAATAAGAATAAGATATATGCTCTATCATTGCATAATAAACCTGATTGACAAAGTATTAGCAATGTTGGTAATGTTGTGCAAGCATTAAATCCTGAACAACCAGTATTTCTACTTTGTTGACTGCAGCAATCATGTTTTTTGCCTTTGCATTTGCATTCGCATTTACATCTGCATCTACATTTGCAGCATTTCTTTCTACTCATAAAAATTCACTCCTTTTTCTATTAGCAACATCTATTATTGTTGCATCCACAAGCATTAAATCCACCGCATAGTAATGATAATAAAATTAAGATATATGCTCTATCGTTACATAATAAACCTGAACATTGTAAAACTAAAAGAGTTGGTAGTACTGTACAAGCATCCATTCCTGTACATCCGCCATGTCTACTATAGTTTTCATGACTATTACAGCAACATTTTTTCTTTCTACTCATTTCTCTTTACTCCTTTTCTATTTTCTAAGCCTTTGTTAACATCCACAATTACCTAATAATCCATTGCAGTTATTGTTTCCGCCATTATTTCCGAAGCCACCACATAAAGTTGCTAAAATAATTATCCATATTATAGCGTTACATCCAAATCCACCATTTCCGCCTCCACAGCAGCATTCATCTTCACAGCAGCAACAGCATCTGTTACTATTTCCACCGAATCCGCCATTTCCGCCGAATCCGCCACCACATAATAAGAATAACCAAATTAATGTCCATATTCCGCCACCGAAGCCAAAACCACAGTTATTTCCGAATCCTCCGCAGTTATTTCCAAAGCCACCACAATTGTTTCCAAATCCACCACAAGAGTTATTTCCAAATCCGTTAAAATTATTAACTCCTCCTACAGATTGTCCACAATTATCAAAAGAATTTCCACATCCTGAAGTATTACAGCATCCTGAGTTACCACAATTGTCATTTGACATTCCTTCTAAGATTTCATTTAAGTCCATAAATGTTACCTCCATATATTTTCTTTATACTATATAGTATTCTCTTCACAAATTTTTGACACATATTTATGGAATATTTTCTACTTTTTGTAATAAATATTGATAAAAGGGCATATACTTCAAAAAAAGAAGCTGCGAAGATAAAATCTTCACAGCTTCTTTAATACTATATTCTAGAAACATCTAAAAAGTTAATTTTATATTTAATTTATGAAATTAAACTTCTTCAACTAAATCATCAAAAAGGTAATCTACAAGTTCATCTTTTCCTTTTTTATTTAATGAAGAGAAGAACTTAAGTTTGTGATCTTTAGGTAATCCTAGAGTTTCTTTTATAAGCTTTTCGCTTTTTCCTATTTGATTATTAGATATCTTATCACTCTTTGTTGCAATAACTACAACTTCATATCCATAATGCTTTATCCATTCATACATTTGAACATCATCAGCAGTAGGCTTATGTCTACAATCTACTAATAAAACAACCTTCTTTAAAGGTCCTCTATTTAATAAATATCTTTCTATTGTAGCACCCCAAGATGCCTTCTCTTTTTTAGATACTTTTGCATATCCATAACCAGGTAAATCTACTAAATAAAAATCTTTATTTAATAAGAAGAAATTTATTAATCTAGTTTTTCCTGGAGTTTGACTTACCTTTGCTAAGCCTCTTCTATTAGTTAATGAATTAATTATAGAAGATTTACCAACATTTGATCTACCAACAAAAGCTATTTCTGGTAGGTTATCATCAGGATACTGTTCTCTCTTAACCGCTGATATTATAAATTCCGAACTTTTTATTTTCATTATTTTTCAACTCCAACCAATGCATTTTCTAATACATCATCAATTTTATCTGCAAGTATTATATTTAAACTATCCTTAACTATTTTAGGAAGTTTAATTACGTCTTTTTCATTTTCCTTAGGAACTATAACCGTATCAATTCCTACTCTTCTTGCTGCTAAGCATTTTTCTTTTAAACCACCAATAGCTAAAACTTTTCCAGTTAAAGTTATTTCTCCAGTCATAGCAACATTGTGTTTAACTTTTTTACCAGTTAATGCTGATACTAAGGCAGTAGTCATAGTAACCCCTGCAGAAGGACCATCCTTTGGTACTGCACCCTCTGGAGCATGTATATGAATATCTTTCTTAGAATAAAACTCATCCTTTATTCCTAATTCCTTCATATGAGCTCTCACATAAGAGTAAGCAGCTTTTGCAGATTCTTTCATTACATCTCCAAGTTGTCCAGTAAGCTCTAATCTGCCCTTACCATCCATAACCATTACTTCTACTGGTAAAGTATCTCCACCATAAGCAGTCCAAGCCATTCCTGTAACTACTCCAACCTTATCTTCCTTATCAATTTCTTCATAGCTAAAGATTTTTGGCCCTAAGTATTTTTCAACTAACTTAGTAGATATATTTAAATTTTTCTTATCTTTTTCTATTATATCCTTTATTCCTTTTCTTATAACATTAGCTATTTGTCTTTGAAGATTTCTTACTCCAGACTCTCTTGTATAACTATCTATAATAAGTTTTAAAGCAGAATCAGATATAGTTATTATTTTATTATCAACACCATGTTCTTTTAATACCTTTGGTACTAAATATTTCTTAGCTATTCTGAATTTTTCTTCATAAGTATATCCTGATACCTCTATTAATTCCATTCTATCTAAAAGAGGTCTTGGAATTCCATCTAAAGAGTTTGCTGTTGTTATAAACATAACCTCTGATAAATCAACATCCACCTCTAGATAATGGTCTCTAAAAGTTTTATTTTGCTCATTATCAAAAACCTCTAGTAAGGCATCAGCTGGATTTCCTTTGAAATCCATTCCTAACTTATCAATTTCATCTAGTAAAAATACTGGATTCATACTTTTAGCTTCCTTTAATCCAGTAACTATTCTTCCTGGAATTGCTCCAACGTAAGTTCTTCTATGTCCTCTTATATCAGCTTCATCTCTAACTCCACCTAAAGACATTCTTACAAACTTTCTATTTAGTGAAGTTGCAACACTTTTAGCTATAGAAGTTTTACCTACCCCTGGAGGTCCAACTAGGCAAAGAATAGGGCCTCTTAATGAATTACTTATTTGCTTTACAGCTAAATATTCAAGAATTCTATCCTTTACGTCCTTTAATCCATAATGATCTTTATCTAATACTTTTCTCGCATCTTTTATATTTAAAGTATCCTCAGTAAATTCTCCCCAAGGCATGTCTAATAAATTTTCTAAGTAAGTTCTTGTAACTCCTCCATCTTGAGAATATGGAGATGATGCCTTAAGCTTTGAAATTTCATATTGAGCTTTTTCCTTAACCTGATTAGGTAATTTTTTCTCATTTATAACTTTTTCAAACTCAATTATAGCTTTCTTATTATCATCATCTTCTCCAAGTTCCTCTTGGATTACCTTCATTTGCTCTCTTAAATAATATTCTCTTTGGCCTTTATCTAATTTCTTCTTAACTTTAGTTCCAATTCTTTTTTCTATTTTAGCTACTTCAATTTCTTCTTTCACATAAAATATTAATTTTTCTATTCTTTTCTTTAAATCTAAAGTTTGAAGAATATCCTGCTTGTCCTCTTGTTTTATAAGAGCATATGAAGAAATTAAATCTGTGACCTTATTTAAATCTTTTTCTTCTTCTAGATTATCAAATAAATCAACACCATTTATTCCACTACTTGCTGTAATATCTAAAAACTCAAAAAAATCATCCTTTAACTTTCTTGATAAAGCTTCAAGTTCATGGTCAATTTCATTATCAATATCTATTTTCTCTATTGATGCTTCAAGTAATTCCTCTTTATCAAAGAATTCATCCATCTTTGCTCTTTCAATACCTTCTACTAAAACTCTTATAGTGTTTTTTGGCATTTTTACAATTTGCTTTATTTCACAGATTGTACCTATATTAAAGATGTCATCTTCACTCGGATTGTCAATCTCTATATCTTTTTGAGCTGCTAAAAATATTTTTTGATCTCCTGCCATAGCCTTTTCAACAGCTTCTATTGACTTTTCCCTACCAACGTCAAAGTATATAACCATATTAGGAAATACAGTTAGACCTCTTAGAGGAATTAAAGGAAGAATTAATTTATCTTCTTTCATAAATATCCCCTCCAAAAAAATTAATAACTACATATTATATAAATATATAGTCTTTAACAAGTATACACATATTACAAGTTTTTTTCAAGCTTATTTAATTCCATAAAAGAAAACTAACACTTTAAGTGTTAGCTTTCTTTATAGATTCTGCATTTAAGGCACCAGCACCAAAAAATGCCCTATTATCTTTAATTATTAAGCTCTCTTTTTCTATACATTCTTCTTCATAAAGTGCAAGATCTAATACCTCTTCAATTTTCTTAACACCAACTATCTTTATTCCATCAATATCCCTAGTTATACTACTTAAATTTTCCTTTGGAACAATTACCAATTCTACTCCCGCTCTCTTTGCTGCTAATATCTTTGCATTTACTCCCCCTATTGGTTTTACCTTTCCCTTTATTGATATCTCACCAGTCATAGCCACTCTATTATTTACAGGCACTCCTTTTATGGCACTATATATGGCTGTAGCTATACTTATTCCAGCAGATGGACCGTCTACTGGTATTCCGCCTGGAAAGTTAACATGTATATCATATGCCTTTGAATTTAAATTAAATATATTATCTAATACTGTCAATACATTCTGTACAGAACAATATGCTGTGCTTTTTCTCTTTATTTTCTTCTCTCCACCGCCTAGTTCCTCATCATCAACTATTCCAGTAATTTTTATACTACCTATACTATTACTTGATAGCTTTGCAGTAGCTTCTATTTCCATTAAAGCTCCATTGTTAGCTCCATACACAGCTAAGCCATTTACATACCCAATTTCAGGTTTATCATTTATCATTCTTTCCATTCTAGGATTATATTGACCATTTTCAATAACCCAATAAATATCACTCTCTTTTATGTAATCTCTATTTTCATTTATTGCAAGACCAGAACATAATTGCACTAAGTTTATAACTTCTCTTCCATTAGTACAATATCTAGATACTATGTCTAATCCCTCATCACTTATTCTATAGCCAACCTTATTTGTAGCATTTAAAGCAATTTTTCTAATCTCTTCAACAGTTAGTCCTCTAAAAAATATTTCTACGCACCTTGACCTTATAGCTGGCACTATTTCCTCTGGACTTCTTGTAGTTGCACCAATTAATCTAAAATCTGCTGGTAATCCATTATCAAATATTTCTTTTATATATCTAGGAGTATTGGGATCTTCTGAACTATAATAGGCTGAATCTAAAAAAACTTTTCTATCCTCTAAAACTTTAAGAAGCTTATTTAATTCAATAGGATGGAGTTCTCCTATTTCATCTATAAAAAGTATTCCTCCATGAGCCTTTGTTACAGCTCCTGGCTTAGGTTGAGGAACCCCTGCAATCCCTAAGGAACCTGCTCCTTGATATATTGGATCATGAACGGAACCTATTAGTGGATCTGCTATCCCCCTCTCATCAAATCTTAAAGTTGTGGCATCTATTTCAACAAATTTAGAGTCCTTATTAAAAGGAGATGCTGCCATTTTCTTAGCCTCTTCTAAAATTATTCTAGCAGCTGCAGTTTTTCCTACCCCTGGCGGACCATATATTATTACATGCTGTGGATTTGGCCCACAAAGTGCTGCTTTAAGAGCTTTTATTCCCTTTTCCTGTCCTATTATTTCTTCTAAATTACTTGGTCTACTTTTTTCAGTTAAAGGTTCTGTCAGTTTTATCATTCTTAATTTATTTAATTTTTCCATTTCTTTTTCATTTTCTTTTTCTAAAACACTATTATCTTTCTTCTTACTCGCAAAGGACTTGCTCATATATATATAGAATAAAATTGATATAAGTAATTGTAGAAACATTATAAATGTATAAGTATTCATCTCTAATACCTCCCGTTCTATACGGTTAGTATTTACCTATTTTTGTGATGATATTCCAAAAACTCCATAAAAAATAAAAAAGATGCATAAATAGTATGCATCTTTTTCTATTAAGCAGTTTCTATATCTTTTCTAGCTTTATTTTTCTTCTCAGTTTTTAAAGTTGGTCTAACTTCTCCTTCTGGAAGCTTTTCAAGCTCTGGATCTTTTCTATCTTTGATTGTTTCTTCAGTTATAGTAGCTTTTACAATATTCTCTTCTGATGGTATATCAAACATTATATCCATCATAGTTTCTTCTACTATAGCTCTTAATCCTCTAGCACCAGTTTTTCTATTTATAGCTTCATCTGCAATAGCTTTTAAAGCTTCCTCTGTAAAATCTAGTTTTACATTATCAAGCTCAAATAACTTTTTGTATTGTTTTACTAGAGCATTCTTTGGCTTAGTTAAAATACTTACTAAAGCCTCGTTATCTAAAGCTTCTAAAGTTACTAAAACTGGTAATCTACCAACAAACTCTGGTATTAAACCGAATTTTAATAAATCTCCAGGCATTATATCCTTTAAAAGTTCTCCAACGTTCTTTTCGCTTTTTCCTTTAACCTCAGCGCCAAAACCTATAGAACTCTTAGTTCCTCTTTTTTCTATTATTTTATCTATTCCATCAAAAGCTCCACCACAAATAAATAAAATATTTGAAGTGTTAATTTGTATAAACTCTTGATGTGGATGCTTTCTTCCACCTTGTGGTGGAACTGAAGCTGTTGTTCCCTCTAATATTTTTAATAAAGCTTGTTGAACACCCTCTCCAGAAACATCTCTTGTAATAGATGGATTTTCTGATTTTCTAGCAATCTTATCTATCTCATCTATATATATTATACCTTTTTCAGCTCTTTCAACATCATAATCTGCATTTTGAATTAGTTTTAAAAGTATATTTTCAACATCTTCACCAACATATCCTGCCTCTGTTAATGTTGTAGCATCTGCTATAGCAAATGGAACATTTAACATTTTAGCAAGAGTTTGTGCAAGTAATGTCTTACCTGAACCTGTAGGTCCTAATAAAAGTATGTTACTTTTTTGTAGTTCAACATCATCTTCTGCCTTATTAGCATTTATTCTCTTGTAATGATTATAAACAGCTACTGCTAAAGATTTCTTAGCTCTATCTTGACCAACAACATATTGATCTAAATAGTCTTTGATTTCTTGTGGCTTTGGAAGATTACTAGCTTCTAATGGTGATGATTCTGTATTTCCTTCAAATTCATCTTCTATTATTTCTGAACAAAGCTCTATACATTCATCACATATATATACACCAGGACCTGCGATTAATCTCTTAACCTGTTCCTGATTTTTACCACAAAAAGAACATCTTAATTGCTTTTTGTCTTCAAATTTTCCCATCTTATCCACCTCAACTTTCAATAAGATTTAAGTTGTAGATTATTTTCTTTCTATAACTTTATCTATTAATCCGTATTCTACTGCTTCTGATGCTTCCATGAAATAATCTCTTTCAACATCTACTTTTATCTTTTCAAGAGGTTGATTTGTATTTTCACTTAAGATTTGGTTTAATTTATCTTTTATCTTTAATATTCTCTTAGCATGAATATCTATATCAGTTGCTTGCCCTTGGAATCCACCTAAAGGTTGGTGTATCATTATTTCAGCATTTGGTAATGCAAATCTCTTTCCTTTTGCTCCTGAAGATAATAAGAATGCTCCCATAGAAGCAGCCATACCGATACAGATTGTAGATACGTCAGGCTTTATATATTGCATAGTATCATAAATTGCCATTCCAGAAGTTATAGAACCTCCTGGGGAATTTATGTAAAGATGTATATCTTTATCTGGATCTTCACTTTCTAAGAATAATAATTGCGCAACAACAAGGTTAGCCGTTACATCATTAACCTCTCCACTTAACATTATTATTCTATCTTTTAATAATCTTGAGAATATATCGTAACTTCTTTCGCCTTTGCTTGTTTGTTCAACTACCATAGGTACTAAATTGCTCATTAAATTCCCTCCTTTTAAAAAAAACTCTAATTATAATATTGCCATATATATCATAAAAACATACATTATCATAATTATTATATAAAAAAAATAGACATTTGTTAATTAGTCTTTTTCTAAACAAACTTTTAATTTTAAAATAATTGCCAAGAAATACTTCCTGGCAATTATCTGAAAGTTTATTTATTTATTATTTTAAAGATTCAAATAACATTTTTAAAGTTTTTTCTCTCTTAACATCTAACTCTAAAGCAGCTCTTTGAGCATTTAATAATAGATCAACCATTTTCTCAGTTTCTGCTCCGTTTGAGTACATTTTAGCAACTTCTTCTGCTTTTGCTTTTAATTCTTCTTCAGTAGCTTCTATAGCTTCTGCTTCAGTTACAGCACTCATAACTAAATCAGTTTTTACTTTTCTTTCAGCATTTTCTTTCATGTAAGATTTCATCTTATCTTCAGTGCTTCCAGTGAACTCATAGTATTGCTCTAAGCTTAGTCCTTGTTGTCCTAATCTCATTTCTAAGTCTCTTACCATGTTTTCAACTTCTCTGTTTATCATAGCTTCTGGAATTTCTACTTTTGCGTTATCAACTACAGCGTTTATAACTTTTTCTTCCATTTCTCTTTTAGCTCTTAATTCGTTAGCTTTTACAGCTTTTTCTTTTAAGTCAGCTTTTAATTCTTCTAAAGTATCAAATTCTGAAACTTCTTTAGCAAACTCATCATCTAAAGCTGGTAATTCTTTAACTTTTATTTCTTTTACAGTTACTTCGAATTTAGCTGGTTTTCCGTTTAAGTCTTCTTTTCCATAAGCTTCTGGGAATGTTACGTTAACATCTTTGCTTTCTCCAACTTTTAATCCAACTAATTGCTCTTCAAAGTTATCTATGAAGCTTCCTGAACCTATTTCTAATGGATAATCTTTTCCTTCTCCACCTTCGAATGCTACGTCATCTATGAATCCTTTGAAGTCTATAACAGCTATGTTTCCATTTTCAACTGTTCCTTCTTCTTTAGTTTCAACTCTAGCATTTCTTGCTTGCATATCAGCTAATTGTTTTTCTATGTCTTCTTCTTTTACTTCGTAAGATACTTCTTCAACTTCTAATCCTTTGTAATCTCCTAAAGTAACTTCTGGGTAAGTAGTAACTTTAGCTTTGTAAACTAAGTCTTTTCCTTCTCCAACTTCTACTACTTCGATTTGTGGATAATCAACTGGTCTTACGTTGTTTTCTTCTAAAGCAACTCCGTAAGTTTTATCTATACAAGCGTTTATTGCATCATCAAATAAAACTTCAACTCCGTAGAATTTTTTAACCATGTTCATTGGAACTTTTCCTTTTCTGAATCCTGGTATGTTAAACTTCTTTGAGTTTTTATTATAAGACTTTTTTAACGCCTCGTTAAAGTCCTTAGCATCAACTTTAATTTCTAATTCTACAACATTTGTGTCTATTTTGTTCATTTTAGCTTCCATTGTATATTCCTCCTGTAAATAGCCTTTTAAATTCATGTTTTATGAATTAACCTAGGCAATTATAACATATAATTTCTTTTTTTATCAAATATTTCTTTTATTTTATTCTTACATTTATACATTTTATCATACTAGTAGTTTTTTTTCTATAAAATCTTTAACATCTTTTAATTCTTCGTAAGTTTTAAAATTATCCCTATAAACTTCTATTATTAATGGTCCTTTATAATCTAAAGTTTTTAGTTTTTCAATGATAGGTTTATAATTTACTCTCCCCTTACCTGGAAGTAAACAAATACTTTTTTCATCTCTATCGTTTATATGAAAATTAACTAAATCCTTCCCCATGATATCAATATAATGGAGAGGATTTTCATTACTTTTATATGCTTGTTTTATATCACAGGTAAATTTAATATCATATTTTATGTTATTTTTTAAATACTTTAAAAATTCTATATCTGAAGACATACACCAGGAAACATTTTCTTGAGATAAATATATATTATTTTCTCTTGCTATATAAGCTAATTCATTATATATATCTAAAATTTCCTTCTTATTAATAGTATTAAACTCTTGTTTTCTCATACCATGAAAGGTATATGAAAAAGCTCCTAATTTATTAGTAGCTTTGCATATATTCTTAAAAACCTCTAAAGAATCTTTTCTTCTTCTCTCATATTGATCAAATAAATAAGGTTCATACATAGATGAAAAAAAATGTACTGATTTTATATTAAAGTTATTTTTCTCTTTTTCCTCAATTAATTTCTTTACAAAATCATCACTATACTCATAATAAGTATTTAAAAATAATTCTCCTGTATTAAAATCCAATTCTTTCATTATTTTAAATGATTTTTCCAATTCAAAATCTGGATAAAAACATGCTGAAGAAATTCCAACTTCCAAATTAATTTCTCTCCTTCCTTTTTAATCCTTATTATTATAACTTATAGTAAACATTTAAATAAACTTTTTTAATTTTTATTTTAAATAATATCATTTGCTTATATGGAGATACTATGTTATGATAAGCTTTGTTTGATTGTGAGAATTTTAAAAATAAAATAAATTTTAAAAACTAAAAATATACAAGAAGAAAGAGGATAAAGAATGAACAATATAAAATTTGATGACTTAGGTCTTAAGGAAAGCTTACTTAAAGCTATAAAAGATATGGGATTTGAAGAGCCATCTCAAATACAAGCTGAAAGTATTCCTGTAGCCCTAGAAGGACACGATATAATCGGTCAAGCTCAAACTGGTACTGGTAAAACAGCTGCTTTTGGATGCGCTATAATAAATAATGCTGATTTTTCAGGAAAGAAGAAATCTCCAAAAGCACTTATTTTAGCACCAACTAGAGAGCTTGCTATACAAGTTAATGAAGAACTTGTAAGACTTGGAAAACATGAAAAACTTTCTGTTTTACCAATATACGGTGGTCAACCAATAGATAGACAAATTAGAGCTTTAAAAAATGGTGTTGATATAGTTGTTGGAACACCTGGTAGAGTATTAGATTTAATAAGAAGAAAGAGTTTACCTCTTAACGATATAGGATTCCTAGTGTTAGATGAAGCTGACGAAATGTTAAACATGGGATTCATTGATGATTTAGAAGAAATTGTTAAATCATTAAAAACTGATAGACAAACACTTTTATTCTCTGCTACTATGCCTCCGCAAATAAAGAAATTAGCTAGAAATTACATGAAAGAAGATACTAAGCACATCGCAATAAAGAAAAGTTCTTTAACAGTTTCAAAAATAGAACAATTTTATTTTGAAATAAAACATAGAGATAGATTTGAAACACTTTGTAGAGTTTTAGATTTTGATGAACCAAATGCTGCAATAATTTTCTGCAAAACAAAAAAAGGTGTTGACGAAGTTGTAGAAAAAATGCAAGCTAGAGGATATATGGTTGAAGGTATGCACGGAGATATGAGCCAAAACCATAGACTTCAAACTTTAAGAAAATTCAAAGAAGGAAGCTTAGACTTCTTAGTTGCTACTGATGTTGCAGCTAGAGGAATAGACGTTGAAAGCGTAACTCACGTTATAAACTACGATCTACCACAAGACAATGAAAGTTATGTACATAGAATCGGAAGAACAGGTAGAGCTAACAGAGAGGGAGTTGCTTATTCTTTAGTTACTCCAAAAGAATATATGATGCTTAAACAAATACAAAAGCATACTAAGAGTAAAATAATAAGAAAAGCTGTACCTACAGTTGATGAAATATTCCAAAATAAACATAATAACATAATAAATAATGTAAAATCTACTATAGAAGAAGCTTCAGAAGATTTCCAAAAGTTTATTCCAATAGCTACTCAATTAGATGAAGATTATAGCTTAGTAGATGTTGCAGCTGCTCTTTTAAAAATAGTATTTGATAAAGAATCTTCTTTTGATTACACTTCAAATTCTATAGAAGCTCCTGTAATGGACGAAACTAGATTATTTATGTCTGTTGGAAGAAGAGATGGTATAACTCCTAAATCTCTTGTTAACTTCTTAAAAGAGACTGCTAGAATAAGCCCTAAGCAAGTTGGAGATATAGACATAAAAGAAAACTTCTGCTTTGCTAACGTTGATGCTGATGCAGTAAATAATATAATGAAAAAATCAATGGGTAAAAAACTTAACAAAAGAACTGTTAATATAGAAGTTGCTAAAAAAAGAAAATAATATAAAAAAATACATACTCATATGAGTATGTATTTTTTTTATTTATTCTTACAACAACCAGATCCATTTGAACATCCACATCCATTTTTAGAACACCCTCCTTGGCATCCTCCCTTTGAAGAACATCCTCCACAGGTTCCATTTGCTTTTTTAGGACATCCTCCTCTACTTCCACAGCAACTTTTTTTAAAGCCTAACTCTTCTAACTCTTCTTCACTTAAGTATTTCAGTGGAAATTCATTTTCACCAAAGCTTTCATACTCTGGAGTATCCTTAATTTCATTTCTATCTATATTTAACAAAATTATCACCTCATTATTTTTATAAATACAAATTTAATAAATTATTATTTTGTATTATTACCTATTAATATAACATACTAAATAAGCTTTAACTACTTAAATTAAAATTTTAATTTTTTATAATTTTTAGCATTTTTTCATTATTTATGATAAAATTTATTTATAAAACATTTACATTATGAGGAGGTACATTATGAGTATTCATATAGGTGCAAAAGAAGGTCAAATAGCCGAAACAATTTTATTACCAGGAGATCCTTTAAGAGCTAAATTTATAGCTGAAACTTTTTTAGAAAATCCAGTTTGTTACAATGAAGTTAGAGGAATGTTAGGATATACAGGAACATATAAAGGAAAAAAAATATCAGTTCAAGGTACTGGTATGGGGGTTCCTTCAATTTCTATTTACGTTAATGAACTTATAAGAGATTATGGAGTTAAAAATTTAATAAGAGTAGGTACTGCTGGCGGTATGCAAGAAGATATAAAAGTTAGAGATTTAGTTTTAGCAATGTCATCTCATACTGATTCTGCAATAAATAAAGTTAGATTTAACGGTTTAGATTTTGCTCCAACAGCATCATTTAAACTTTTAAAGGCCGCTTACGATACTGCCGTTGAAAAAGGATATTCTCCTAAGGTTGGTAGCGTATTCACAGCTGATAGCTTCTATAATGATAATCCTGAAGCATGGAAACAATGGGCTAAATTTGGTACTTTAGCTGTTGAAATGGAAACTGCAGCTTTATATACCTTAGCAGCTAAGTATGGTGTTAATGCCTTAACAATACTTACTATAAGTGATCATTTAATTACTGCTGAGGAAACTACTAGTGAGGAGCGTCAAACTACCTTCACAAAGATGATGGAAGTTGCTCTTGATGCTGCTATAACTTTATAAAATAAAAGAGCTTTATCAAAATAACTTTTGATAAAGCTCCTTTTTATTTATTAATTACTCTTCTTCTAATCCTGGTAATGAAAAGTCTTGTACATTATAAACTATCCATTTTCCATTTTCATACTTCATATTTGTGAAAAAGTTTTTTTCCATTGATTCACTTTTAACATCTATTCCTAATATTTTCTTTTTTATCTTATAAGAAACATTAACTACAATACTAGCTTCATAAACACCATGATTTCGTTCTATTGAACTATTTTCCATCTTAATTTTAAGATCGCTTATATCATAGTCATTCTTTAAAAGAAAATATTTTTGACTTAATGTATTATATATATTATCCTTAACTTCATCCTTAGCATTTCTTATATCATTTTTATCCTCTGAATTTAAAGCCTGAAATACGCTACTATAAAATTCCTTTACAACTTTTTCAACATCTTCTTTTATGATTGTATCTTTTAAATCTAATTCTATATTTATTTCTGGATGATCTTCTATATAAAACTTTTGGCTATCTATCTCTCCCCAAGGAGTGTTGCATTTTATAGTTAAGTAAGTTGAACCATCCTTTGGGAAAGGACCAACATCCTTAAAATCTTTTACCTTTATACCCGAGTCCTCTCCATTTATATATACATTACTATCATCAAAACTACTCTTAACTGTGACTAAGGTTCCATTTAAAGGTATGTCTATCTTATTATTATCCATGAAAACAATATTTTTTTCTTCTACTAAATTAGAATTATATGCTTTCTTTTCAATCTTAAGATCATAGACTCCTGGTATTAAGTTAGGTATTTCTAAAGTTCTACTAGTATTAGTTGTACCTATAAAATTACCATTTAAATACACACTAGCTTCCGGGAAATTAGATGCCACAATAAGTTTCTTTTTTTGTATTACAACATACCATTTTTCTCCCCAAAAACTTTTTTTAGACTCCAATTTTGTAGAGTATATCTCATCCCCATTTTCTAAAGAAGAAACTAACTTATTAATTCTACTTTTATCCGCTTTAAAAAAATCAATATATGGTATTAACTCCTCTTTTGTTATTCCAGAATTTTTATTTCCATCTTCTATTAAGTTCATTAAAGCTCTTTCATTTCCTTTGCTTAAGGAATTAGATAATTGTTCAATTACATCTCTCTTTTTACTACTAACATTACCATATAGAAATACTATAATTAAGGCTAAAGCAATAACACAAATTATTATTACCTTAGGATCCTTTTCTTTTATAATTTTATCCTTTACTCTTTTATAAAAGCTATAAATGTTATGACCTACCCCTGTAATACTCTCTCTCAATTTATCCATATGTTAAAACTTACTCCTCTAGTAAATTTATAATCCATTTATTACATTCTGTACATTTATAAACTTGTATTCCAAAAGGATATAGCATTTCATCTTTAAATCTATTATAATCACTTCTTAACTCTTTTAATGAATAAAATTCATCATCTTCAGTTAAAGCCCCAACTAATTCACATATATAATTTTCTTTAGTTTTAAAACAGCAATCATTCTCATCTGTACACTCTATTTTCTCTAATTTTAATTCTTCTTGAAAATCTTGTAATATAGGTATTATATCTTGAAATTCACTTATATCATCTTGAAAATCCCCTGCCAAAAAATCTACTCCACTTATAGTAAATAATTTATCCATTTAATCACCTCTAATTTCCTAATTAAAATTTGCTAACTAATTCTAGTATTACATAAATTAATTAATTTTACTAACTTATTTTAGCATAATAAATATTATTGTAAATAACTTATTGTTAACAATAGTAAAAATAGCCCCTAAATGAGCTATTTATTAATATTTAGATCTAAAATTAAAGTTTATTTATTCTATTATAGATAAAAATTCCTCTTCATTTATTATCTTAATATCGAAATTTTCTTTTATTAAATTTTCTGCTTTTTTTAATTTAATACTCTTTTCATTTTCTTTTAATTTATTTAAATCTCTAATTCCTGTAATTAAGTAATTTGTCTTTTTACTTACAGAACTTGAGACAAAACCACCACACCTTATTACATTTCCTATGGCTTCTCCTCTAGACATAGAACTTAAAGGCCCTGTAAAAACTACATTTTTACATTTTAAAGATATTTCTCCCTCTTTCTTCTTTTCTTTAAGTCTTAAATTACTTGAATATTTGCATTCTCCCTTTCTTCCAGAAGACTTATATCCATTTTCATAAACAGCACCTATTCTTATGGCAAGCTTATCTGAAAGCTCTTCAACTGATTCTATATCTAAATCTTTGCATATATTAAGTAATATGTTAGCACAAGCCCTTGCATCTTCCCCTGCATGGTGATGAGAAAATTCAAATCCTAAAGCTTCACTTACAGTTCCTAATTTATGATTTGGTAATGATTTATAATAATTCTTTGCCATAACTACTGTACAGGCATATTCAAAGTCTGGATAAGGTATATCATAAAAATCTAAAGTTTTTCTAAGAACGCTAATATCAAAAGCTGCATTATGAGCTATTACTAAATTTCCATCTATGTAATCCTTTATTTCTTCCCATATTTCATTAAAAGTTCTCTCATTTTCAACATCCTCTGGTCTAATTCCATGTATCCATATATTCATGGGCTGAAATCTCATTTCACAAGGCTTTATTAAAAAATATTTTTCTTCAACAATTTTATTATCCTTAACAACAGTCAATCCAATAGAACACGCACTATTTCTTTTCTCATTAGCAGTTTCAAAGTCTATTGCAACAAAATCCATTTATGTCTTTCTCCCTTTCTATGTAACAATAAACAATATTATATCACATTTTATTTTATTATTTTAATTTATTTAAATGTAATTCAAAATAAAAAGACCTTACTGTAGAAATAAAATATTTCAAATACAATAAGGTCTAAAATTATTTTTTAAGTTGTATTTATAGATTAAAATTCATATTTACAATTAAATCTCTAAAAATAAACTTACTTTTTAATAAAAGAATTTTAAAATCAAATTTAAAATCTATTTAATTACACTTTTAATATTATTAAATAGGTCTTTATTTTCTTTTATCTTTTCTTCATTGCCTAGTACACAGATGTAGTCTTCCTTCATTAAATCTTTAATCATAGGTGCAAAACTCTTAATTTTTTCTACATCTGCATTTATGATTTCTTCTCTTTCCTTTTGAAGATCTTCATAAGTAAAGTTACTTAAGTAGTATGAAACTGCTATATCACCTTTTATTCCATTGCTTATAGGTTGATCATATTTTCTTATTGTACCTATGATGTATTTAGTCATTTCTCTTTCGTCAGCTTCAAAATCATTTAAATACTTAGGTATATTATCATAAGCTTCTAAAGTGCTTTTTATATTAGGATCTCTATATGAAACTATATATGCTCCGCCATCTCTTCTAAAGTTAGAGAACACTCCATAAGCTCCACCTTTAACCCTTACGGCATTCCATAAGTAGTCAAATCCTAGAATACTTTCTAATAAAGATAGTGCACCAGAATACTTATATCCATGAGTTTTATAATTTCCACCCTTAGCTACATATTGTACATTTCCTTGAGTTAAAAGCCCTTCATTTTTCTTTCCTAACTCAAAATTATATTCTTCTTTTTCAAAATCATTATTATTTGTTTTGCTTATTAAATATTTTACTTTTTCCTTAAAGTTTTCATATTCCTCTTCTTTTCCTGAATAACTTATAAGCATATTTCCCTTATTAAAGATTAAGTCTCTCACCTTTTTTAAGCTATCTGATATCTTTGATTTTTTATCTTCCTTCTCTATATTTACTAGAAAATCATAATAATCTAATCCACTTATTTTTTCATCATAAGCTCCTCTATTTGTAGAGTATGATAAAACTTTTTTCATAGCTATTCTATGACCACTATCGAATATAGCACCTTCTAATCTAGCTCTCTTTTCTCTAATTATTTGCATAATTCTGTCCATATCATCTAAGTCAGTGTGATTTACAATCTCATCAACTAATTCTATAGCTTTATTAGTCTTGCTGCTTAATGCTTTATATGAAATTTCTAAATATGGTCTAAACTCATTATTTTTCTTTAGATTAGCAAAAGTTATAGCTCCAAAACTTATTCCACCTGTACTTATATTTATGGCATTTGATAACTTAGAATAATCATAATTTTCTGTTCCACACTTACCTAATATATCGCATAGTAATCCAACATAAGGTATTAAATCTTCAGGAACACTATTTGTATTAAAGAAGAAATTAACATAGTCTATTTTATTAGTATGGAAATCATGGTGTAATGTTGTAATTCCATCTATCTCTTTCTCTTCTGTAGGAATTTTAGTTGCTTCTTTATCTATATCCTCTAAAGATAACATAGGAATACTTTCTAAATCTTCTTTTTTATCAGGTGTACTTTGTCTTTCTTTTAACTTTTTACAATTATCAATTATTTCATTTAAAGTCTTTTCATCAAAACTATTTTTAATCTCTTCTAACTTTTTCTTTAATTCAGCTGACTTTTTCTCATTTATTCCTTTTTCAGGATGAAGAGAAACAAGTGAAGAGTGAGTATTATTTATCATATATTTTTCTATTAAATCTTCAAAGTAATTGCTTGTTAAAGCAGATTTTATTTTTTCAAGATTTTTTTCATATTCTAAATGAACATATGGATCCCCATCATAAAGCCAACTATCCATAACTTTTAAATAATAAATTAATCCATTAGGATAAGAACCATAATCTCCTTCTCTTAATTCAAATTCAACTCTATTTATGGAAGCTTCTATAAGTTCTTTATCTATTCCATTTTCAACTAAATCCTTTAAAGTATCCATTACTACTTTTTTAAATTCTTCTTCTTTGTTTAGCTCTGCATTCTTAACTAAAACAGTAAAGGCTGATTGTTTAGTTGAGTTATCAAAGTCTCCTGATACAGCTTTCCCTATACCTGCATCTATTAATGCTTTCTTTAATGGTGCTGCTGTGCTTCTTGTTAGAAGATATGCTAAAACATCAAAAGCTAAGCCTTTTTCTCCGTCTGTGGCATCTCCAATTACAAAGTTTAAACTATAATAACTTTTATGATTTAAATCTTCACTTTCAGCTATTCCATAAGTAAAACTTTCTTCTTTCATACTTTCAAAGGATTTTTGTTCTTTTATTTCTGAATCTATCTCTTTATATTCAAAATTCTTTAAATACTCTTCATTTATAAATTCTAATTCTTTTTCAGTATCTCCATTACCATATAAGAAAATATATGAGTTCGATGGATGATAATATTTCTTATGAAATTCCACAAACTCTTCATAAGTTAAATTTGGTATTTCATCAGGATCTCCTCCTGAAGATAAGGCATAACAAGTATCTGGGTATATTGTTTGAGGAATCTTTCTATAAAGTATAGAATCTGGAGATGAGTATGCCCCTTTCATCTCATTATAAACAACACCATTATACTTTAATTCATCTTCCTTATTTTCTATATAATAATGCCATCCCTCTTGCATGAATATTTCCTTATGCTTATATATATTTGGATATAATACAGCATCTAAGTAAACATCCATAAGATTCATAAAGTCTTTTTCATTTCTTGATGCTACTGGATATATTGTTTTATCTGGATATGTCATAGCATTTAAGAATGTATTTAAAGACCCTTTTAAAAGCTCTACAAAGGGTTCCTTAGTATTAAATTTTCTAGAACCACATAAAACTGAATGCTCTAAAATATGAGGAACTCCTGTACTATTTTCAGGTGGTGTTCTAAATCCTATTGCAAAGCACTTATTGTCATCTTCACTTAGGATTTTTATAAGTTTAGCCTTAGTTTTTTCATGCTCAAACCTTAAACCTACTCCACCTATTTCATTTAAATTTTCTATGTTTAAAAGTTTAAATCCACTATAAATATTATTCTCTTTAAAATTCATTTTTCACACTCCTATGGAAAGGTATTTTGTTAATATGTTTATTTTAATAATTGTACCATAATTACCCTATATTAAAAAGTTTGCTGTTATAGATTAAAATTTATCCCTTTAGATAAATTTAGTTTTTTAAATAATATATTCTAAAAATAAAGATTATCCTAGTTTATTTATTTCCAAATAGCTTTTAATTTATTTAAATTTCTTCCTATATTTTGTTTAAGAGAATGTTAATTTCTAAATAAAAAAGAAATGATATAACTAAATCTATATCATTTCTCTTTTAGCTTAAGATTATTCCTTATGGTTAATTAATTTTATTAAATTTACTAATATTTCTTTTTAAAATATTAAACTAAAAATTATGTATATAATTTTTATAGTATTCCAAAATATCTAGCAATAACATATAAAATTATTGCTCCACCACCTAAAAAACTAACCTTTGCATTTCTTTGATTATTAGCCATAACTTTTTCAAATATTCCTCTAGCTATAAGCAAAGCTCCAGCTGCCACACCAACCCATTGATTTGTTGTAAACCATTCCGGATTAAGGTATGTATAAAAGTATCCGATTACAAGTGGGAAAATAAAACATCCAAAAATACTTCTTATAAATGGAATTTTTCCTTTTACTAATTTCATCTTATGTAATTCTCCTTTACTCTCTTATTACATATTAATTTTATCAACATTTTTAAAAATTTAAAAGCATATATCTCTTATTAAGTTAATATTTACTTTTATTTATTATTTTTTTTAGTTATTCATCATATACATTATTGAATTATGTATTAAAAATAGGAGGAGCTTAATGAAAAGAAAACCAAAAATATTATTAGTGACTTCTTTATCCCTAATAGTATTATTAACCTTATCCATATATGTATCCTTAAACAAAAAGAAAACTTCAGCATTTTCAGAAGCCATAAATTTATTAAAAGAACCTGACAAAAAAGAAGATGATGAATTAAAGGGAAAATTTGAAGAAGTACTTCAAGACTTATTTAAAAATAGAAATATAGCCATATTAAACAATGATTTAGAGGAATTAAAGAAATTTTATGATTTAGAAAAAAAGCCTAGTCTTTGGGCCTATGAAAGTGAAAGTAAAAAAGTTAAGTATTTAAACAACTGGTCTCAAAAACAAGGAGTTGTATTTAATGAAATAAAATCAAAAACTGAAATAAGAAAGGCTAGAGAAAGAGAAAAGGACTTATACGGAATAATATGTGTTGTTTCAAGTGAATTTACATATTATTATCTTAATGATCCTCTTAAAACTAATACCTTTAGATTAGGTACTTATCACTATTTAAATTTAAAAGATGAGGGAGATAGGTATATTATCACTAAGGAATGGTACACTGATCCTTTTGCTGATTCTCTAGATTTAAATAATATAAAATCTGATGAAATTAAATCCTATATTTTAAATAGTTCTAGTCCATCTTATTCACCTGATGAAAGAACACAGAAAGCTATAGATTATGCACATACCTATTGTGGAGCAGCTGCAGATGATGAACTTGGTTTTAACTATAATAAAAAATACACAGACTTTAACCCTCAAGGAGGAGACTGTGCAAACTTCGCCTCTCAAATTCTTTTTGAAGGTGGTGGATTTAAGAAAAATTCAACATGGAACTATTCTGATGGTGAAGGTTCTAAGGCTTGGGTAAATGCTCAAGCATTTAAAAATTACATGGTTAATAGTGGACGTGCTTCCTATATTGCTAAGGGTAAATATTCCGAAATATATAAAGCGGCCTATAACTTAAGACCTGGTGATTTTGTAGCTTATGAAAAAAATGGACGAATAACTCACATTTCAACAGTTACAGGATTAGATAGTAAAGGTTATCCCCTAGTAACTTGTCACAACACAGATAGACTTCTTGTTCCTTTTGATTTAGGTTGGAGCAATGACAATATACGCTTTCATCTAGTAGATGTTTATTATTGATTTAAATATAAAAATGATATGTATTAAAGTTTTAATACATATCATTTTTAACTATAGTTCTACTCTATATTTTTCTAAGGACTTAACTATTAAATCAGCTATTTTCTGTTGATATAACTTATCTCCTAATAAAGCGTCATCTTCCCAATTGCTCATAAATCCCATCTCTAAAATTATTACAGGTCTTTGTGACCAGTTAAATCCAGTCATATCTTTTCTTTCAAAAACGCCGTTAACTTTTACTCCACCCTCTTTTAAAGTTTCACTTAAAATTTCTCCATATTTCTTACTTTCTTCATATATACCTTTTAACTCCTTTGTTTCAGAGGAAGGAATTAAAATTGAGGCTCCTCTTTTTCCTGAATTATTTGACCCATCACAGTGAAGTTTTATTGAAATATCTGCCTTTGATGTATTTCCTATTTCTGCCCTTTCTCTATTGCTTAAGGTAACCTGGTTTTTCTCCCTTGTCATAACTACTTTATAGCCCTCTCTATTTAAAAGCTCTTTTAAGATCATAGCTACTTCTAAGTTTATTTCATACTCCTTATTTTTTGTACCAACTCCCGCTGTCCCTGAAGATACTCTAGGCTTTTTTTCATTAGACCAAGGTGCTATAGGTTCAAGCTTCTTATCTCCTTTTTCTTGATGCCCTGCATCAATACATATAGTAACCTCTTCTTTTTCTTTTCCTAAAACTTTCTCTCCCAGTAAAGTAGTACTAACTAAATTTACTAAAAGAAAAATTCCTAATAAAAATATAAATCTCTTTTTCATAATAAAAATCCTTTCTAGTATTTAAATAATAAATAGTATTTCTCTAAATACTAAAAAATATTATTCACTAGTTTTACATATAAATTTTTCATGTTATAATTTTAAAGTCTTAAATTATGTCTAATAAAGAATTTAATATAAATTAAAGGAGATACATATGAAAAAAGTTAATTTTAAGGGAAGTGTAATGTTAAATCCTACTCCAGTAGTTCTTGTTACTTCTAAAAATAAAGAAGATAAAGTAAATGCTTTTACTGTTGGTTGGGTTAGCACAGTTTGCACTAAACCTCCAATGATCGCCATGGGAATAAGACCGGAAAGATTATCCCATGAATATATAAAAGAAAGCAAGGAATGTGTTATAAACTTACCATGTAGAGATATGGTTAAATTTGTTGATTTTTGCGGTGTTAAATCTGGAAGAAAAGTTGATAAAATTAAACACTTTGGATATGCCCTTGATAAAGGAATAGCTGTAAGTACTCCTTCTATTGAAAAAGCACCTGTAGCTTTAGAATGTAAGCTTAAATCCATAACACCTTTAGGTACACACGACATGTTTTTATTTGAGGTTCTTAATGTAAAAGTTGATGAAAGTCTTATAGATGAAAAAGGAAAGATTCATTTTAATAAGGCTAATTTATTAGCATATAGTCATGGAGAATATTTTGGTCTTAATTCTAAACCACTAGGTTCTTTTGGTTATTCAATTAAGAAAAAGAAAAAATCAAGATAATATTCCTAACTAAATATAAAAAAGACACTAAGAAAATTTATTTTTACAAATTCTCCTCGTGTCTTTTTTTAATTCTTATATAATAAAATCTTTATAAAGTTTATTATTATATTTTCATATGTATAATTAAATTTCTTCTTTAGCAGAGGTTAAGAATTGAATTTCTTCTAAGACAGAGCTTGCTCTGCTCTCATCTACCATAACCACTAAATAATCTCCACTTTGTATTTCAATAGATCCCTTAGGAATTATTTCGTTATTTCCTCTTTTTATTGCAACTAAAAGAGCTGTTTCTGGCCAATTAACATCCTTTATTTCTTTTCCTTCTGCTTCACTACCAAGTTCTACTCCAACCTCTAGTAGAGTTTTATTATTAGAAGGTTCTTCTACTTCTGAACCAACCTTTTCTATCCATCTTTCTAATAAAGATTCATATATTGGTTCACTTTTTAGTAAGTCAGATGTTACATAGGAAATTATTACAACTACAGATAAAGCTAGCATATGTTCAAAAGAACCAGTCATCTCTGTAATAAGTATTATACCTGTAATAGGTGCCTTTACTATTGAAGCAAAGTTACCTGCCATAGCTAATATTATAAAATCTATTATATATTGATTTGGAACTCCAAATGCATTACAACTTACTATTCCAACTATATTTCCTACTACTGCACCTAAAAGTAATAGTGGGAAGAATATACCACCTGGTGTACCTGCACCAAAACTTATAATAGTTAATAAAAATTTAACTAAAAGCACAGCTAAAAGAAGCTTTATTGGAAAGCTCTTAGTTGCTAAATCCATTATAAGTTCATGTCCACCACCTAGTATTATTGGTGCGAAAATACCTAATATACCTGTTAATAAGAAAGGAATCATTACCTTAACTTCTACAGGAACATTTTTAAACTTTCCATATAAACTTTGTACTTTTAAAATTCCCTTTGAGAATATTGCACCACCTATACCTAAAATTACTCCTAATATTATTAATACCCAGTAATACTTTAAAGGTAATACAGGAACATTTTCTATTCCTAAACTAGGATTCATTCCTAAAAATTGTTTTGAAACAAAATCAGATACTAAGGATGCTGCCATTGCAGAAACTAAAACTAAAGGTGAGAAACTCTTATGTACCTCTTCTAGGGCAAATATTACCCCTGATAAAGGTGCATTAAATGCTGCTGCTAAACCAGCTGAAGCACCTGAGGTTATTAAATATTTTTTCTCTATATTTATTCTTTTTAAACCATTACTAAATCCTTCTCCTACAGCGGCTCCCATTTGTACTGATGGACCTTCTCTACCTAAAGACAATCCAGCTCCTAAGGAAATTACTCCTCCTAAGAACTTATAAATTAAAATCTTTAGCCAATTCATTTTAAGTTTACCAATTAATTCTCCTTCAACTTGAGGAATACCACTTCCTGAAATCATAGGTTCTCTTCTAACCATAAATCCAACAAGTGCTCCTAAAATAGCTAATATAACTAAAACTATAATCATATTAGTTATACTTAATGCTGCCCATGCATAAAGCTTTTTAAAAAGTGGAAATAAGTAATTAACAATAATTCTATTTAGCACTAAAACTAAAGAACATAAAAGTCCTATGGCAGCACCTTCTAGAACTAATTTAAATCTTAAATCCTTTCTATGTGACAGTACTTTTTTCGTACTCTCATTACTCAAAGATTTCCCCTCCTTACACTTAACATTTTATTAACATATTTATTATACCCTTATGTTTTTACAGATTCAAATTTAATTAAACTTCAATTTCAAATTATTTTTTCAAAAAATCTCATTGTAAACCTTACACTCTTCTTATAGCAATAGTTTTACATAATTTTATTTTCTTAATATAAAATCTTATTAATTAAAAATATGTAATTTCTTAAAAATTTTATACATAGTATTAAAATATGAAGATTATATGAAAGGGTGTGTATCCATGAGTCTTTTTACCTTTAAAAAAGGACTTCATTTACCTTATAATAAAGAACTTACTAAGGATAAAAGCATAGAGATTTTTAAACCTAAAAAAGAGTTGATTTTCCCACTTTCTCAACATATAGGAGCACCCTGTGAGCCTATAGTAGAGGTTGGTCAAAAAGTTTTAGTAAATGAAAAAATAGCTGATTCTTCAGCCTTTATTTCTGCTCCTGTTCACTCTAGTGTATCTGGAACTATAAAAGATATTAGAGAGATTCAATCTATAAATGGATCTACTACACAGGCAATAATCATAGAAAATGATTCTAAATATGAAAAATCTCCAAGGGAAAATCTTAAGTATTCTAGTGAACTTTCTCTAAAGGATGTGGTTAAGTTAGTAAAGGACTATGGCATAGTTGGCCTTGGTGGTGCTACCTTTCCTTGCCATGTAAAGCTTAATGTTAAAGAGGATAAAGAAATTAAATATATAATTATAAATGCAGCTGAATGTGAACCCTATTTAACCTGTGATCATAGGGTTATGCTAGAATATACGGAAGAAATAATTGGTGGCTTAAGAATCCTTTTAGAACTTTTCCCTAAGGCATTAATCTACATAGGTATAGAAGACAATAAATTAAACGCCATAGATAAATTTAAAAGAATTTTAGGAGAAGATAATAAAATTAAGGTAATGCCATTAAAAAGTAAATATCCTCAAGGCTCTGAAAAACACTTAATTTATACTTTAACTAAACTTCAAGTTCCCTCTGGAAAGCTTCCTTTAGATATAGGATGTATTGTTTTTAATGTATCTACTATATATCAATTATATGCTAGTTTAATAAATGGGTTACCTTTAACAGAAAGAATTATAACAGTAACTGGAGATTCCATAAGATTTCCTAAAAATTTAAGGGTTAAAATTGGAACACCAGTAAAGGATATAATTGAATTTTGTGGTGGATTTGTAAATAAACCAAATAAAATCATATTAGGTGGGCCAATGATGGGAACTTCTATAAATTCTTTAGATCTCCCTATTACAAAAGGTACCTCTGGAATTTTATGCTTATCTAAAGTTGATGATTTTCCTAATAGTCATTGCATAAGATGTGGAAAATGTTTAAATTCATGTCCAATGAATTTAATTCCTCAAAAATTAAATGAACTTGCTTTAAAAGATAAATTAGATGAATTTGAATTCCTTGGTGGAATGGATTGTTTAGAATGTGGTTGCTGTACATTTTCCTGTCCTGCAAAAATTTCTATAGTAAATAATATTAGAAATGCTAAGAAATCTCTTAGAAATAAATCTAAAAATTAAAGGGGTGAAAAAAATGGTTGATACAAAACAAGAATCTATGGAATCCTTAATATTAAACCACATAAATGACGAGAATCTTTTAGTTGATTCATCTCCTCACATAAAAGATAAATTATCAACACAGAGCATAATGAGAGATGTTTTAATAGCTCTCATTCCAACCTCTTTAGTTGGTGTATTAGTATTTGGATTAAGAGCAATTTTTATAATTGCAACCTGTGCAATCTCAGCTGTAATTTCTGAATACGCCTTTCAAAAAATAGCAAAAAAAGAAATCACCATAAAGGATTTAAGTGCTATTGTTACAGGAGTTTTACTTGCTTTAAATCTCCCTATTAATACCCCTCTCTGGGTGGCATGTATTGGCTCAATTGTTGCCATAGTATTAGTAAAGCAAATTTTTGGTGGTATAGGATGTAATTTTATGAATCCAGCCTTAGCAGCTAGGGCTTTTCTACTAGCAGCTTGGCCTGAAAGCATTAGTATATTTACATTAGATGGAGTTACTACAGCTACCCCATTAGCTTTACTAAAAAATGGACAAGGAAATCTTCCTCCTTTAAGCAATGCTTTTCTTGGAAACATTGCAGGATGCATAGGAGAGGTTTCTTCTCTAGCTATACTAATTGGTGCTTTATACTTGCTTTATAGAAAAGTAATAACATGGCATATTCCCCTTGTTTATATTGGTACAGTTTTAATATTAACTACTGTTATAGGTAGAAATGGCTTTTTAAGTGGAAATGGAATTTATGAAATCTTTACAGGTGGATTATTTTTAGGAGCCTTTTTCATGGCAACTGATTATGTAACTTCTCCACTAACAAAGAAAGGACAAATTATATTTGCCTTTGGCTGTGGACTTATAACTACTTTAATAAGAATATTTGGTGGTTATCCTGAAGGGGTGTCATATTCAATTCTTCTTATGAATTTACTTGTACCTGTTATTGATTATTATATTAAACCTAAAGCCTTTGGTAATGAAAAATAATTTTTAAATTTGTATATAACTTAATATATTTGACAATAATACTAACTGTAGGGTTATTTAATCTATACAGCTGTTCCTATATAATATTTCTCTACTTTAGAGAGTTACTTTAAAACCATATTCTAAAATGTACGCGTTATTATTTTAGGGTTTTAAATTTCTCTAAACTCATTTTTCGTTATGGCTAATCTGCTGTAACCTCTTATTCATTAAGATAGCTCAGAAGGATTTTAAAATACTTTCTGAGCTATTACGTTATTTTAATTTTAAAATTTTATTAATTTAAAATAGAATTTAAAGATCCTATTAATAAATACTATTATTTTCTATTTAAGCTTTTAACTTCAAATTCTTGAAATCTATATTTCTGTCCTGTAGGATTTTCTTTTTCCTTTGGAACTTCTTCTAAAAACATATCATAAGGTCTTACAAATTGGCCACACTCTCCATATAAAGCTCTATATAATACCATCTTCTCTCCACTTTCTGAATGAGTAACTACTCCCTCTACTAAGTAAAGATCACCTTTAAAATGTCTAAATATTTTTCCTATACTTTTTTCAATATTTCTATCCATAATAACTCCTCCTAAAAAAACAAAAGGGTTTGTATCAAAATTTAGTAATAAAACTTATTTTGAAACATTCCCTTTTATTTTATATTTAGTTTCTTTAAAATACAATAAATAAGCTTATATAAAACTAATTATTCAAATATGAAAGTTTCCATTTCATCAATAGCCTTATTTACTAAAGCTTCTATATCAAGCTTTCTTTCTGCTATTATCATATCCTTAACTCTAGGCTTAGTCTTTGGATGTTTTGGTACAAATATTGTACAACAATCTTCATATGGAAGTATTGATGTCTCATAAGTATCTATATCTCTTGCTATATCCATTATATCCTCTTTATCCATAGCTATTAGAGGTCTAAATACTGGTCTATCTGAAACATCATTACTTACCATAAGTCCTTCCATAGTCTGAGATGCCACTTGCCCTATACTTTCTCCAGTAGTTATTGACTGTATTTTTTTTCTTTCAGAAAGTTCACAAGCCACTCTCATCATGAATCTTCTCATTATTATTGTTAATTCATCTTCTCTACACTTCTCTATTATATCCATTTGTATTTCTGTAAAAGGAACCACATAAAGAGTTATTTTTTCTGTGTATCTTCCTACTATTTTTGCTAATTCCTTAACCTTATCCTTAGCTCTTTCTGAAGTGTATGGATGAGAATGATAATATACACAATGAGTTTCAACTCCTCTTCTAGCCATTAAATAAGCTGCTACTGGTGAGTCAATTCCTCCTGATAACATAACCATAGTACTTCCGTTCATTCCATATGGTAAGCCTCCTACAGCTTTTATTTTATCTTTATCAGTAAACACATAAGCATTTCCTCTTATTTCTACATAAAGCTTACACTCTGGATTATGTATATTAACTTCTATTTCATCCCCAAGTTCTGAAAGGATATATCCCCCCACCTCTCTTGAAACTTCCATAGAATTCATCGGGAATTTTTTATTAGCTCTGTTTGTTTCTACTTTGAAACTCTTAGCTTTGCTTTCTTTAATTTTCTTTAATCCCTCTTCTTTTATTGAATCAAAGTCCCCTTCAACCTGAGTAACTAAGCAAAGTTCTTTAACTCCAAAAACCTTTTTTACCCTTTCAATAACTCCATCTAAGTCTTCTGATTTTATAAACCATCTATTTTGATCTGTTATAAATTCATGATCTATATCTTTTAACTTTTTTCTTATATTTTCTTTTAATTTTCTCTCAAACTTATTTTTATTAAGCCCCTTTAAAAATATTTCTGAGGCATATTTTACTAAAATTAAATTATTCATATTTTTATTCTCCTTAAAAATTTTAAAGCTTTTTCTAGTGAAGCTATGGTGTAATCAACTTCTTCTAAAGTGTTATATTTAGAAAAGCTAAATCTTATAGCCCCTTGAATGCACTTTGGTTCTAATCCCATAGCATTTAATACATAACTTCCCTTGGCTACAGCAGTTTTTGAAGAACAGGCTGACCCTGTTGAAACAAATATGTTATCCTCCTCTAAGATGTGAAGTAAAACCTCTGATCTAGTTCCTAAAAAAGAAACATTTAATATGTAAGGACTATATTCTTCACTACTAGGGCTATTTATTACTACATTTTCTATTTTAGAAAGTTTTTCTATAAAATACTCCTTAAGATTTTTTACATGATTATAAGAATCTTCTAAAGAATCATAGGCAATATCCATAGCCTTTACCATGCCCATATACGAAGGAGTATTTTCCGTTCCTGCCCTTAGTCCTCTTTGTTGTTCTCCACCAGTTATTAAGGATTTTAAATTTAATCCCTTTCTCATATACATGAATCCAACTCCCTTTGGGCCATGAAACTTATGAGCTGAAACAGAATAAAAATCTATATTACATGCCTTAACATCAATTTCAAATTTTCCAAAACCCTGTACTCCATCTACATGAAATTTTGCTCTTTTACTTTTTTCTTTAATTAATCTTCCTATTTCCTTAATCTTTTGTACGCTTCCCACTTCATTGTTAATCTGCATTATAGATACTAAAACCGTATTTTTATTTATTGCCTCTTCTAATTCTTTTAAATCTATAAAACCTTTATTATTAACCTTTAAATATGTTACACTTACACCTTGCTTTTCTAATTCCCTATAAGTATTTAAAACACTAGAATGTTCAAAGGTTGTAGTTATAATATGATTATTTTCTCCAACTAATCCTTTAATAATCATATTATTGCTTTCACTTCCTCCTGAAGTAAAAATTATTTCTTCCTTAGAAGCATTTATTTTTTTTGCAATCCTCTCTTGAAGCTCTTCAATCTTTCTTTGCATCTTTACCCCTAATTTATGTAAAGATGATGGATTACCCCAGAATTCATCCATAGCATAATAAACTTCATCTCTAACTTCCTTTAAAGGCTTAGTAGTAGCACTATTATCAAAATAAACTTCCATCTTCACCCTCCTTATACTTATATAATTTCTATATACATAATTATATATACACATTTCTTATATCATATTAATTATTAAACCATAATAATTATCCTTATCAAAAACATTTTCTACCAAATACATAAATTTCAAAAAAAATTCCCAACTTAGATTATTCTAAGTTAGGAATTTTTCTATTCCATGGCAACAAATTCTACCTTTTCAACACCATGAACTAATTCTATTTCATTTAACATTTCCTTTATATCACACTTCATTGTTGATATGTCTATTGTGAAACTTACATGAGCTAATCCATGTATAGGTAGCCCTTGATCTATTGTAAGTATATTTCCCCCAACATCTGATAATATATTTAAAACAGATGATAAAACTCCCTTTTCATGAGTAACAACCATATTAAATATAACTTTTCTACCTTGAAGGGTTTCTGCAAATTCAAATATATAGTCTTTATACTTATAATAAACACTTCTACTAATACCAGCTTGCTTTGCAGCTTCTGTTATCTCCTTAACTTTTCCTTCTTTTAAAAGTCTTTTAGCGTTTATTACCTTTTCAAAAACTTCTGGTAACACTCTTTTATCTATAACTAATAAGTTTCCTTCCATTGGAACTATTCACCTCTTTACATCTATAAAATATCCAAAATCCAAGTAAAATAATAGCCCTCTTTTATTCGCTACTTATTAAAATACCACCTATAATTAATATTTTCAATAAAAAACATCATTTATAAATTAAATTTAAAAATACTTTAACACTAAAATAAAAATATTAATTAAAATATTTTTATTCTATTTACTTTATAT
>OGSU01000007.1_pt1 | contig 213594 bp, 186 predicted proteins | sample 1573911 | NCBI WGS metagenome assembly OGSU01 (sample SAMN03295839, study PRJEB24534) | human gut metagenome | isolation source: fecal sample 7 from infant 5 | host: Homo sapiens | place: USA: Pittsburgh, PA | collected 2014-07 | reverse complement strand
TGAAAACCAGTATTATCAACGGCTCGGAAGTGTCTAGATTATCCGTGGCGATTCAATTTTTATATTAGAGGGGAGGGGATGGCGTCACCTCTAATATTTTCGCTGATTGTATTTAGCATCAAATAATAAAGGTACAATTAATTTAAGTGACTATCATGAAAAAATTAGTTCCGCCATATCAAGTAACCCCGGCACAAATCTATCGTTCCGTTGCCAGTTCTACAGCCATTGAAACCGGAAAACCCGTGCAAGAAATTGAGCGACAGCTCAAACGTAACCGAACACTGGCGAAGAACGTCGGCCTCGCCAGCAAATCCAGAGATCCGATTAAGCCTCTATCTCTGCCCAAACAGGTTAACGACATTGTTTTCCTGCTGTTGCTGGTGGTTATTCACCCGAGACTCCCAGATCTCGAGAGCCTTACGCTTTTCAACTAGGTAATCGTAACGATCGTAGTGTTTAGAACTCACATCCTGTAGAGCATGGTTCTGAATGCGGTCACGCAGGTCTTTAGCAATACCCGCTTCGCCCATCAGGGTCTTACAGGTACGACGAATATCACGCGCAATAAAAAATGGGCTCAGCGCAAAGTGTTCCCGGTAATAGATGATGGCTTGTGCAAAGCTGTCTGTGCGCAAATGCTGCTCTGGCTTGGTTCGTTGCGGGAAGATGTAAGGACTCTGATTTAGATTTTCAGCTTTTAACCTTTCGAGTATCTCAAGAGCTGAGTCAGTCAAGGGCACCAGATGATCCCTTTTATTTTTCGACACACCCGCCACTACCAATAGCGTTTTCTCTTCCCAGTTAACAGCATCCCAACGGCTGGAAACCAGCTCATGAGGCCGCTGACCACCAGTGTAGACACACAAGTTGAGCAATTGGCTAATTAACGAACCTACCTTTGAAGCTTTAGGGAAATCCCCCATCAGCTGCTGCAACTCATCCAGCTTGAGCCAGTTTGTCCCTGCCTTCTCCGCTGAGGATTGTTTGGGTATGACGCCCACTGGATTCATCTGAAGACCAAACATCACATTCTGCTGATGGTTTGCCGGATCGTTGTCAGCTTTCAATCCATAGTTGAAGGCTGCCATCAGATAAGAGCGGACACGGTTTGCTTCAACCGAGGCACCTCGTTTAATAATGGCTGCCAGAATCTGTTTGATATGAGCAGGTGTAACGTCACGTGCTTTTGTTGCTTTAGGTATAAATGGGTAGGTTTCTTTTTCCAGCCGGTACAGAACCTGCTGCCAGGTACGTTTACCGTCTTCACGCATTTTGGTGGTGTACCCCAAAATGAGTTGCTCAATGCTGCCTTTGAGCTGGTCTTCATACTGTTGCTGTTCGGCAGTTAAAAGTTGTTCCGCGATTTCAGCCTTGGGTGCTTTTCCTTCTTTAAGAAGACCCGCATGCTCTTTACATTGCTGCCTGGCCTGTGCCAGTGACAGCTCCGGGAACCGCCCTAGCAGAATGAACTGCCGTTTCCCTTGCCAAAAGTAGCGATAATAAAAAACTCTCTGGCCTGATGGCTCAACTTTCACCCCTAATCGCCCTGCCCCGCGTTCACCACTTTTGTCCCACTCATAATAGGCAGTTTTCTTCGGCTTTAAGCCGCTTATCAGCGAGACAGTTAAATTATCAGACATAGCCTTTTTCAGTCCTTCGGTGTTACGTTACCTGAACATTTACAGGTGACGTAGTGGGTGACGTAAGGATGATACTGAAGGCCAAAACACAGCACAACATGAAACAACGAAAATGAATTAACACCATGTTATTAAACAAAATAAAATCATGGCGATGAAAAATGCACAAAGATGAAACGCGTTATTAATATGACTCATAATCGCTTGGTCTCTGGTTCAAGTCCAGCAGGGGCCACCAAATTTTAGCTTTAAATTCATATGATTAAGCCACTCGAATGAGTGGCTTTTTTGTTGGCTGAATGACGGGTGCCCCCTTGTTGTCCCCTGAGTTTTCCTCCTGGCATTCGCCAGGCTATATTCCTCCTCTGATTTTTTGCTGCACCCTGTGCAAGCACACACAGAATCAATCAAATGTAGTCCGTCCTGCCGCTCACCCTCACAAACCCTAAAAACTAAAGAAATCCCCCATCGCGCCGATCATCATCCGTGTGTATTATTTCCTGTAGCGTTGCCCACAACTACCCTTAACTCAAATACTTAAGCGCCAAAGCGAAAGGCATCATGAGCACACCGATCAAACGGCTAGAAATCATTAAAAATGCCATTGAACTGGAAGATGACGACATCATCCAGAGCCAGCTGACACGGCTGAAGAATGAAGCGTTTGACGATGAGCTACAGGCAATCGTCGTGGCGCTTGAGCAGAAGAACTACACCGCCGCCATCAGGGCCATTACCGCCTGGCTGCAGGGCCAGCGCGCCATCACTCCGTGGCGCGACCCGCAAGTGGCAGCCAGCAAGCTGGAGCTGAAGGCGCTGGAAGAGCGTCTGCGCGATCTCATCGATCGCCGCAACGCGCGGGTGCAGCAGCTTGATGAGTTCAACGATCTCTATTTCTCCCGTCTCGGCCCGCTGATGCAGCAGATCCTCGCCCTGCGTAAAACGCTGGCAGAGCTCAACCTGCGTCGTCAGCAGGCGGAAGCGCGTCGTCGCGAGGAAGATTACCGTCGCTGCCAGCGCTATATGGCGCAGGCGGTGGAGGTGCTGGCGACGCTCACCCAGCGCTGGCGCGATCTCCCGGCCGACTCCGTGCAGGCGGCTGAGGCGCGCAAGCATCTGGAGCAGCAAAGTAATCTGATTGCTAATCTGCTGGCCGAGGCGCTGGAGCTGGAGAGCGGCTTAACGCGCGAAGAGGAGCCTGCTCGCCAGGCGCGTGACGAAGCCAACGAAGAGTACGAGAAGTATCGCGAGCAACATCACGATGTCGAAATGCGGCTGCGCAAAGGGAAGCACCTCTCTGAAGAAGATCAGAACGAACTCAAGCGTCTCTGGCGGCAGGCGAGCAAACTCTGTCATCCGGACCTGGTGGCGGACGACCTGAAAGAGGAAGCCAACGCGATGATGGTGCAGCTCAACCAGGCCAAACAGCGTGGCGACGTCAAGGCTATTCGCTCGCTGGTCGCCCGCCTGCAGCAGGGCTTCGAGCCGCTGATGGCCAGCGACAGGCTGAACGATCTGGAACGTATCCGCAAAAAAATGGCGCAGGTACGCGAGCAAATCGACACCTTAGTGAACGAGCTGGCGGAGCTGGAGAAAGAAGAGTCCTGGCTGCTGGTGTCGTCGCTGAGCAATATGGAGGCGTACTTTGCTCAGCAGGAGAAAGCCCTGCACGAGGTTCGCGCCTCGCTCGAACACCAGGTGAACGAAGCGCAAATGGATTCAGCAGCCTGATTATTTAGCGTGCCAGTAGGCGCTGGCACGCACCAACTGTTGATCAATCGCGTCAGTGTCAAACTGACGGCTCAGGCTTTTTACTACCTTTCCTTCCCCGGTCAGCCAGATAAAGTACTCTTCCGCCGGAACGGTCAACGCCGCCAGACGATCCGCCACCGCCTGCTCGCTGTGGCCCACTACCCAGGTGATGTCGACGTCGCTCAGGTGCGCCAGATAGTCCTTATATGCGTCGTTCCCGACCGTTACTACCGCGTGAATTTCTGGGCGAACCGGCAGTTTAGCAAGACTCTCTAAGCGTCGACGTAGCGCAGGCATACCGGATTCATCGCACACGTACAGTTGCCAGGCGTAATCTTCCGGCACCACCAGCGAACCGCGCGGCCCACCAATGGTCAACGTGTCCCCCGCTTTCGCCTCAACCGCCCAGTTGCTGGCAATGCCGCCGTCATGAATGAAGAAATCGAGCACCAGTTCATGGCGAGACTCATCATACAGCGGCGTATAGTCGCGCGTCTGCGGACGCACGCCGTCGCCCCAGTCGATGCCTTCATCAGTCACCACGGGCGGCACAAACACCGCCCCCGGTGCCGGGAAAAAGACTTTGGTGTGGTCGTCGAAGCCGCGGGAGCTAAACCCCTCCAGCGCCTCGCCACCTAATACAACGCGCTGGAAACCCGCGCTCACGCGTTCCACGCGGAGCACCGTCAGCTCGCGAAAACGCAGGTCATTACGAACACGCTGTGGGTAACGGGTAGATGCCATTTTTAGCCCCTTCTCTGATGAATACGATATATCTAAATTAATTTTTAAATGATAATGATTACTAATCAGTAAAAAAGCAAGATCTTTTAGATTGCATCTGAATATATCTTAGATATAGTTTAGATATATCAAATTGAAGGAATTACTATGCGACACGAACATGATGGCGGCGGACGCCGACCGCGCTTTTTCGGCCACGGCGATCTGCGGCTGGTGATTCTGGATATCCTGACCCGCAATGCGAGCCACGGCTATGAGCTGATCAAAGAGATTGAGAACCTGACCCAGGGTAATTACACCCCGAGCCCTGGGGTGATCTACCCGACGCTGGATTATCTGCAGGATCAGACCTTTATCACCATTACGGAAGAAGAGAACGGCAGAAAGCGAATTGCGATTACCGTGACGGGCCAGCAGTGGCTGGATGAGAACCAGGAACAGCTTGAGCACATACAGGCACGCATCAAAGCGCGTTCTGTCGGCTTCCAGCTGCGCAAAAACCCGCAGATGAAGCGGGCGCTGGATAACTTTAAAGCGGTGTTAGACCTGAAGGTGAATCAGGGAGAGCTCAGCGACGCGCAGCTTAAGCAGATTATCGGCGTCATTGACCGCGCGGCGCTCGAGATCTCCCAGCTGGATTAAGCCGGAGCGTGTTCGCTCACGCGGAAGACGCGTACCAGCTCTTTCAGGTGCATCGCCTGTTCGTTAAGCGATGCCGCCGCGGCGACGGACTCCTCCACCAGCGCGGAGTTCTGCTGGGTGGTGGCATCAATCAGGCCAATCGCGCTGTTAATCTGCGAGATCCCTTCCGTCTGCTCATGGCTGGCCTGGCGGATCTCACGCAGGATGACGTCCATCTCTTCCACGTTGCCCACCATCCCGTTGATCAGCGCGCTCGCTTTTTCCACCAGGTTCATGCCGTCCTGGGTCTGACTGGTGGAGCTCTCAATAAGCTCACGGATTTCGCTGGCCGACGACGCGCTCTTCTGGGCAAGCTGGCGCACCTCACCGGCCACCACCGCAAAGCCACGACCGTGCTCACCGGCGCGCGCTGCTTCCACGGCCGCGTTCAGCGCCAGAATGTTGGTCTGGAAAGCAATGGCGTCGATCAGGTCGATAATGTCGGACATCCGGTTCGACGTCTCGTTAATCAGGCGCATTTTGCTGGTCACCTGCTTCATCATCTCACCGTTGTTTTTGACCACCGTGGCAGCATCTGCCGAGAGGTTGGTCGCTTCGCCAGTGTGCGAGGCGGTGTTTTTCACCGTCGCGGTGATCTGCTCCATCGAGGCTGCTGTCTGTTCAACGGAACTTGCCTGCTCTTCCGTGCGCGCGGCGAGATCCTGGTTACCCGCAACGATCTGCGCGGCTGCGCTGGAGATATTCTCCGAGCCGGTTTGCACCTGCTGCACAATGTCCAGCAGACGGTTTTTCATCTCCATCAACGCATGCAGCAGTAAGCCCGTTTCGTCTTTGCCGTGCGGCGTGATGCTGCCCGTCAGATCGCCCTCTGAAATGGCCTTCGCAAAATTCACCGCCTCGCCGAGCGGACGGGTGATAGCGCGCACGATAAACCAGCCGATCAGGCTGCCTGCCGCGACGCTAAAGAGGGTGATGAGGATCAGCAGCAGTCGGTTAGACCTGAAATCCCCTTCTACCTGCGCGCCTGCACTTTGCATCTCGCTGTTTTGAATGGCAATCAGCTCCTTCACTTTCGCTTTATAAGCCTGCTGCACGGCAAGGGTGGTGGTCATCATCTCTTGAATGGCACCCGCACGATTGTTGTTCTGCACCGCCTGCAGGATGCGATAGCGCGAGTCCAGATACTGCTGGCGCACGCTACGGATATCCGCCAGCACCTGCTGAGACTTTTCATCCTGCAACGCGTTGTTCAGCTCGCCCAGGATCACCGTGATGTGCTCGCTGATCTCTTTCAGGTGCTGCTGAGATTGCCCCGTGTAAGTTCCCTGCTCGTCCAGCAGCATCAGCTGTTGAGTGCTAATAAATTCCTGGAAGTTATCGATTAACTGGTTCGCTTTTACCGTGGTCGGATAATCACGGGTAATAATGGATTGCATCCCATTATTTGCCCGGTTCAGACTCAGCAGAGACAGGCTCGCGCTGATTGCCATCAGGACAATAAAGAACCCAAACGCCAGAAATAATTTCGTGCCGATCTTTACGTCATGTAAGAACATATTTACTCCATCGATGTGATTATTTCTCAGACGATCGCTGTTATCGGTAACGAATTCGCTAACTTTATGACTTTGATCGTTTTTTTATTTCATAACCATCACAATGGATAGGCAGAGACTATTAATTTCGTCTCATCGATCGTTACCAGACCACCAGAAGCGTGTTTTGCAAAACAGCATCATGGGAAACTGACTTAGGCAGGAATAAATAACTGAGGTACTTTTTTTAGTTATTTAATATTATATTAACAATAAAGCACATTAATAGTCACAAGCAGCCATAAAAAAGCCGTTTATTCCTTACGGAATAAACGGCTTTTCCGGAACTTTACTGACTCAATGGAGCACGGTTACCGCATCCTTCAGACGCCCGGCACGGTGTTTCACCATGGCAGAAATGTGCGCGCTCTCCTCGACCAGGTCGGCATTTTTCTGCGTGATGCTGTCCAGCTCGGCCACCGCACGGGTTAATTCTGAGAGCCCGGTGGCCTGCTCGGAGGTGGAGTGACTGATCTGAGCGATAAGCTGCGTCACGTTTTTCACCTGCTCGACAATGTCATCCATCGTGCGGCCGGCGGCGTGCACCTGCTCGGAGCCGGACTGCACTTTGCTGGCGCTGGCATCGATGAGTTTACGAATATCGTTAGCCGCACTGGCGCTGCGGCTGGCGAGATGGCGGACTTCGCCCGCGACCACGGCAAACCCTTTCCCCTGCTCACCCGCCCGTGCCGCTTCAACTGCCGCATTGAGCGCCAGGATATTGGTCTGGAAAGCGATGTCGTTTATCAGGGAGGTAATCGAGCCAATTCGCTGCGTGCTGTCGGCGATGTCATCCATGGTTTTGACCACGGTCTGCATCGCATTGCCGCCCTTCGTCGCCGCACTGCTCGCGGCAACGGAGAGTTTATCCACCTCGGCGGCAGTTTCAGAGTTGCTCTGCACGGACGCGGCCATCTGGTTCATCGTTGCGACGGTCTGCTGCACATTCGCTACCGTCTGACGCGTACGATCGTTCAGATCTTCATTACCCCGGGCCAGCCTGTCGCTGCCGTCACGCACGCTCACCACCTGGCTCGAGACGTCGTTGATCAACCAGCGGCACATCAGCCCCAGCTGGCCTATCGCGCGCAGGGTTAGCCCCAGCTCGTCACTGCGGTTCAAATGCTGCACGCTGTTGCGCTCCCCGGTAGCCACCCTCAGGGCCTGTCGCGCCACGTTTTCGACCGGACGCACAATCTGTTGCTCAAACAGCAGCGTCCCCAGCAGCATGACCACCGCAGCCGCAACGAGCGGCATCCACCCTGCGGAGGTGGCGACCAGCGTGGCGGCGAGGACGGCAAAAAGCACCGCCATTACGCTACGCACCCGCCAGCGCAGCGGCATGGCCGGCAGTTTACCCAGCCAGCCCTTTCCCACCACCAGTCCTTTATGAATACGTTTCTTACAGCTGCCGTCATTCAGCGCGCGGTAGAGCGGCTCCACGGTGGCTATCTCTTCCGCCGTGGCTTTGGTGCGGATCGACATATAGCCCGTCACCTTCCCGTGACGCACCATTGGCACCGCATTCGCGCGCACCCAGTAGTGGTCACCGTTTTTGCGCCGATTTTTGACAATCCCGCTCCACGGTTCCCCCTGTTGCAGGGTGTACCACATATCGGCAAAGGCGGCTTTTGGCATATCAGGGTGGCGCACCATATTGTGCGGCTGGCCCGTCAGCTCATCAAGCGGGTAACCGCTCACCTGCACAAACGTGTCGTTGGCGTGGGTAATGTAGCTGTGGATGTCTGTGGTAGACATTAAGGTGGTGTCATCGTCCAGAGGATATTCATTCTGGGTGACATAGGTTGGAGAGGACATTGTGAGCATCCCTTGCAGGTTATTTGAATGTTAAATTTGTGGGTAATTGTTTTTTCGGCGGTAACCAATTTATCTTTAGTTGTTAAACTTGATGGAGATCGCAGATTTCACTTAAACCGCACTTTTTGTGAGAATTTATAATTCATTGATTTGAAATACTTTCTCCTGGAAATTACCTGCAAAGCATGACCTGTTAACGCCCGCTTAAGTGGCATGCAGTGCACTCCTTTCGTGCAATTGCGCTTTTATGCCCCGTCCTGCACATGCTGTACCTTATCGCTAAATCCCGTTTCGGTTGTATCGGCATGATTAAATATTGTGCAACATTATTTTAACCTGGCGTTTATCCCGATTTTCGTTACGTCCTCTGAAGTGGCGTAATCCCTGCAATACTTAAACCAGTATCATATGATACGCGATCCCCGGGAGCATATTTTGAACAGGTTACCTTCCAGCGCCTCGGCTCTTGCCTGTACCGCGCACGCATTGAATCTCATAGAGAAGCAAACGCTCGATCATGAGGAGATGAAACAACTTAACCGAGAGGTCATCGATTACTTTAAAGAGCACGTCAATCCAGGATTTCTGGAGTATCGCAAATCTGTTACCGCCGGCGGGGATTACGGAGCCGTAGAGTGGCAAGCGGGAAGTCTGAACACGCTTGTCGACACCCAGGGACAGGAGTTTATCGATTGCCTTGGTGGTTTTGGTATCTTCAACGTGGGGCACCGTAATCCAGTTGTGGTTTCCGCCGTACAGAATCAACTTGCGAAACAACCTCTCCATAGCCAGGAACTGCTCGACCCGCTTCGCGCCATGCTCGCGAAAACGCTGGCGGCCTTAACGCCCGGCAAACTGAAATACAGCTTCTTTAGTAACAGCGGCACGGAATCGGTCGAAGCGGCGATTAAACTCGCCAAAGCGTACCAGTCGCCGCGTGGGAAATTCACCTTCATTGCCACCAGCGGCGCGTTCCACGGTAAATCCCTGGGCGCACTGTCGGCGACCGCTAAATCCACCTTCCGCAAGCCGTTTATGCCGCTGCTGCCGGGCTTCCGCCACGTGCCGTTCGGCGACATTAACGCCATGCGCACCGCGCTGAGTGAATGCCGTAAAACCGGCGATGACGTGGCGGCGGTGATTCTGGAGCCGATTCAGGGCGAAGGCGGCGTGATCCTGCCTCCGCAGGGCTTTTTGCCTGCCGTGCGTCAGCTGTGCGATGAGTTTGGCGCCCTGCTGATCCTCGACGAAGTCCAGACCGGGATGGGACGCACCGGCAAGATGTTTGCCTGCGAGCACGAGAACGTTCAGCCAGACATTCTGTGTCTGGCGAAAGCGCTCGGCGGCGGCGTGATGCCGATTGGTGCTACGGTAGCCACCGAGGAGGTATTCTCGGTGCTGTTCGACAACCCGTTCCTGCATACCACGACCTTTGGCGGTAACCCGCTGGCCTGTGCGGCCGCGCTGGCGACCATCAACGTGCTGCTGGAACAAAACCTGCCTGCGCAAGCAGAGCAGAAAGGCGACATGCTGCTGGATGGCTTCCGCCAGCTGGGCCGGGAATATCCGGATCTGGTGCAGGATGCACGCGGCAGAGGGTTATTGATGGCAATTGAGTTTGTCGACAATGAAATCGGCTATAGCTTCGCGAGCGAGATGTTCCGCCAGCGGGTACTGGTGGCCGGAACGCTCAACAACTCGAAAACCATCCGTATTGAACCGCCGCTGACGCTGACGATTGAGCAGTGCGAGCAGGTGCTGAAAGCGGCACGTAAAGCGCTGGCAGCACTGCGTGTGAGCGTGGAAGAGGCGTAAAAAGCGCCGGGTGACGCTACGCTTACCCAGCCTAAGCAAGCCCGGTAAGCGTTAGCGCCGCCGGGCAGTTTTTTACCGGTGAAACTCCGCCACCGTCATAGTGAAGCGAAGCACGGTATCGCCTTCATTCCCGTAGCCGTGTGCGGCTTCCGTTTTCGCCACCGCCGACGCGCCAGCCTCAACCTGCGTCACCGTCTCGCCCACCGTCAGCGACAACACCCCCTCGTTTACGTGTAGCAGTTCACATGTGCCTGCCGGGTGCCCCGGTGAAGAGAAGTGTTCCCCCGGCTGCATCTCCCACTGCCACAGTTCAATCATGTCCGGGCCAGCGGTACCCGCCAGTAATCTGGCAGAACCGCCCTTTGCGCCCTGCCACAGAACCGGGATGGCCTGTTTTTCAATAACATGCACGACCGGTTCGCTGGAGACGTTAACAATATCCGCCACGGAAACGCCCAGCGCGGCAGCCAGTTTGCACAGGATAGCGATACTGGGATTGGCGGCCCCCTTTTCGATTTCCACCAGCATGCCTTTGCTGACGCTGGCGCGGCGGGATAGCTCATCCAGCGACAATTTTTTATCTTTACGCCAGTTGCGGATGCGGTTCGCCACGGCCAGGCTTACCTGGGCAACATCGGCCCCCTGCTCAGTCATTATATTGACTTTATCAGTCATTGGTCACTACCATGGTATAAAACAGTCGATACAGGATTATTTATGTCTCTCGTTACGCCGTCAATAGACCCGCGTCTTGCCGGGATTGCCCCGGGCTTTCGGGCGCTGAGCATTCTGGTTGAAGCCGCACAGATTACCCATCCAGAAGTTGCCCCCGCCGCGCTGACACAGGCTTGCCAGCAGGTGTTGAATGATGATGTACCGTGGGCACAAGCGCATCTCGCTGCCTGGGATGAGGTATTTAAAAACTTTGGCGCGAAGCCAAAACGTACCCCCTGCTCGGCCTCCGCACTGCGAAAGCGGGTGCTTAAAGACGGTTCGCTACCTTCACTCGACCCGGTAGTGGACATCTATAATGCGGTCAGTATTCGCTACGCCATTCCGGTAGGGGGCGAGAATCTCGCGGCCTATTCCGGTGCGCCGCGCCTGACGCTGGCCGAGGGCAATGAACCCTTTGACACCCTGAAAGAGGGCCAGCCGGTGGTGGAATACCCGGATGCTGGCGAGGTCATCTGGCGAGACGATATGGGCGTCACCTGTCGTCGCTGGAACTGGCGACAAGGGATACGCACCCGTCTTGATAGCCAGGCGCAGACCATGTGGTTTATTCTCGAAAGTCTGCCAACGATGCCGTCAGGTGCGCTCGAAGAAGCGGGCGAGGAGCTGGTCAGCAATCTGCAACGATTAATGCCAGGCGCAACGGCTCAGGTTCAACTGCTGGAACTGTAAGAGGACAACACGATGTTTCACGGGTTAAGTGCGTTTCCGTTAACGCCCCTGAAAGAGGGGAAGTTTGACGAGCAGGCCTTTATCAACCTGCTGCGCCCCCTGATCGACGCGGGGGTGGATTCGCTGGGTATTCTGGGTTCAACGGGCAGCTATGCCTACCTCACGGTTGAGGAGCGCACGCATATTACCCGCTGCGCGGTGGAACATGCCAATGACATTCCGGTCATGGTCAGTATTGGCGCACTGAGACTGGATGACATTCTGCGTCTGGCTGAGCACGCGCAGAAGGCAGGTGCATCCAGCGTGCTGATGGCACCGGTGTCGTACCAGCGTTTGACGACGGACGAGGTCTATTCGCTGTATGAGACGGTAACTCGCCAGCTCTCCGTCCCGCTGTGCGTTTATGATAATCCCGCCACCACCGGGTTTGAGTTTAGCGACGAGCTGATGTTTGCCGTGGCGGCGCTGCCCAATATTGGCTCGGTGAAAATGGGCCACATGCCGGAGGATGTGTCGCAGGTGCGGGCGCGTCTTCCGAAGACGGTCACGCTGGGGATAAGCGGCGACTGGCGGGCAGCATCCGCCCTGCAGGCCGGGTTTGACGTCTGGTATTCCGTCGTCGGCGGGCTGTTCCCTCAGGCGGCACTGGCAATTGCGCACTCGAAAGACAGCATGGAATCAGAACGTCTGGAGCCACTGTGGGCGCTGTTCCGCCGTTACGGCAGCGTGCGGGTGATGGCAGCGGCAGCCGAGATGATGGGAAAAGTGGAGGCACCGGCGCTCCCCTTCCCACTGCAGGCGATTCAGGGTGAGCCGCGCGAGGCGCTTGCTGCGATCCTGGCGGACCTGAAGCTGGCCTGAAAAATGCCGGGTGGCGCTAGCGCTTACCCGGCCTACAAAACTTCATCAATCTGTTGCGTCCCCGATCAAACGTGGAATCTCGCAATAATGATTCCTTTTCCAGTATGAGATATCATTTCCCGATAATCTGCCAGCCATCTCTGAGGGACCATGCGCTATTTTTTTCTGGAATGGGTCAATCCTTTCGAAATCATGATGCTTAATTCGCTTGCTCAGGATCATCCCGTTAAGCAAATTAATCGCATTATGCGACGTTATAAATCAATCAATGCCCTGTTACCAGGCAACGCATTAAAAAAATGGCATAAACGCACCCACTGTGCTGTGAAATTATCAGCAATCAAGCCCGATGATATTGCGATTTGCAATGGATACAGCGTCTTTCCATTCCTGGATTATGTCGCCAGTATGCCTTGTAAAAAAGTGCTGATTCTCCGCGACTCCGTTGAAGCCCTGACACGTAAACGGCGTCACCTTGGGCAACTGGCTCAGGATCAAGATTACATCGAGACCGTTCGCCCGATCTTTGATGCTATTTATAGCTTTGATCCCGCTGATTGCGAACGTTATAACCTGCGTGCAATTGAGCAGTTTTTGCCCTTTAGCTGGAAAGAAATCGAGCAGTTTCAAAAACAAAATCCAACTGAAAATAAAAGCTGTTTTTTTGTCGGTGGCTATGAACCCATTCGCGCAAATGTTGTGCGCACATTGACGCCGGTACTCGAAAATTGCGGCTACAAGACAGATTTCTACCTGCTGGATAAGTACGATAACCAGGATAACTATCCCGATAATTGTCAAAATAAAAAACTGAGCTATCAGGAAAATATTGAAAAAGCCAAACGCTGCTCTGTCATGCTGGAAATAAACAAACCCGAGCAACAGGGATTAACTCTCCGCGCTCTGGAAGCCCTGATTCTGAATAAGAAGCTGATCACCACAAACGCGTCGATTAAAAACATGGCGCTTTACCATCCCGACCGTATTTTCATTTTTAACGGTGTAAATACCGAGAGTCTGGAAGCGTTTCTTCACAGCGGCCTGCCTGAAAGAGATGAAAAACTCCTCAGACAATATTGTGCAGACAGCCTGCTCACAACGTTACAAAAGCATCATCCCTGATCGATGCTTGCCCGGCAGACCGGTCTACCGGGCAAAAAAACTACTCCGGCAACAACCCCACAAAACTGCGTTTTTTGCGCGGCTCCGACATCAGGTCCTCAAGCTTATCCACGCACGCCAGATAGTGCGGCGTCTGCTTATGCGCCAGCACCGCCGCTTCGTCTTTATAGGCTTCGTAGATAAAGAACCGGGTTTTCACCCTCGGATCCTGCAGGACGTCAAAACGCAGGTTTCCCGGCTCCTTAATCGCCCCTTCATGGTTGGCGCGAAACACCGTCAGAAACTCGTCCACCCGCTCGGGTTTGATGTTGATCTCCACTAACGTCACGTTCATTTTGCTTCTCCCTGTTTCTCTTCCTGCCAGAACTGGAACGCTTCACGGGCGCTCATGTTCTCGTGAACCACTTTTTTCACTGCCTTCAGCATGGCGAGCGGCGCGCTGGACTGGAAGATATTGCGCCCCATGTCCACACCGGATGCGCCTTGGTCAATCGCGCGCCAGCACATCTCCAGCGCCTCGTGCTCCGGCAGCTTTTTGCCGCCGGCGATGACGATCGGCACCGGGCAGCTGGCGGTGACTTTTTCAAAGCCCTCATCCACATAATAGGTTTTGACGAACTGCGCCCCCATTTCGGCGGCAATGCGGCTGGCAAGTGAGAAATACCGCGCGTCGCGCGCCATCTCTTTCCCCACCCCTGTCACCGCGAGGGTCGGCATGCCGTAGCGGGCACCGGCGTCGACAAGCTTGATGATGTTGTTGATCGACTGATGCTCGAACTCGCTGCCAATGTAGACCTGTGCTGCGACCGCACAGACGTTCAGCCGGAGCGCATCTTCCATTGCCACCGCCACGCACTCGTTGGACAATTCGCCCAGAATTGAGTTACCGCCGGAGGCGCGCAGCACGACCGGTTTGTTGGTGGCCGCAGGCACGGTGCTCCGCAGGATACCGCGGGTACACATCAGCACATCGGTTTCGCCAAACAGCGGCGCAATGGAGAGATCGATACGCTCAAGGCCGGTGGTCGGCCCCTGGAAATAACCGTGGTCAAAGGCCAGCATCACCGTGCGGTTGCTTTGCGGGTTGAAGATGCGCGAAAGCCTTGACTGCATCCCCCAGTCCAGCGAACCACAGCCCTTCAGGGTAAACGGCACATTTTGCTGTGGCGTGCCGATGCCAAAATCCTTCCCGTCTTTGATGTCGTCTAAATCAGCCATTTGTTCCCCCGTCAGAAATCGTATTTGTTGATGTTCTCTTTAGTGAACACCACGCGTTCCGGCAGCAGCACGATGCCGTTACCTTTCGCCTCATACTGGTAGCCCTGCACGCTGTTCGGTTCGACCTTCAGCGTACCGATCTCTTTCACGTCCACGCTGTCGCCAACGTTAAGATCGCCTTTTTTCAGTAAACGATCGGCGACATTGACCGCAATTTTGCCCTGTTGCACCACGTCCCACAGGCCGAAGGCTTTTACCGTGCCGCGCTCCACGTATGGACGCATGACGTTTGGCGTGCTGAACCCGACAATCGCCACCCCTTCCCGCTTCAGATTTTCTGCTGCCTGCGCAGCGGCTGGCAGGGCGTTGGCATCCGGGGCGATGATCGCATCCAGATCCGGATACGCTTTTAAGATCCCCTCGGCGGTTTGCAGGGATTTGGTGGCATCGTTATAGCCAAACTGAGTGGTCACGATCTGCCACTGAGGATGATCTTTCTCGATTTTAGCCTTCGCCTCTTTCACCCACTGGTTCTGGTCGGTGACCGTTGGGCTGGAGTAGAAGAATGCCACTTTGGCATTCGGTTTGGTGACCTGCTTGCCCGCCATCTCCACCAGCAGGCCGCCGAGCTGTTCCGGCGTCCCCTGGTTGATATATATGCTGCGGCACTCCGGTTTGGTGTCGGAATCCCAGGTCAGCACTTTGACGCCGCGCTGCATCGCGCGTTTTAAGGCCGGGCAGAGGCCGTCCGGCGACACAGCAGAGACGATAATCGCGTTGTAGCCCTGGTTAACGAAGTTGTTGATGAGCTGCACCTGGCCGGAAACGCTCGGCTCGGTTGGACCGTCATAGGTGACATCCACGCCGAGGTCTTTCCCCGCCTCTTTCGCACCGTTGCCGCCGCTGGTGAAGAAGCCAACCCCCACCAGTTTCGGGATAAAGGCAATCCGATCCGCCGCCTGCGCCGAGGCGAAGCTGAGGGCCATTGCCAGGACTATCAGTTTTGTTTTCATCTTACGCTCCGGAAAGTTTTCTAAAGAGAGAACGCACCCATTCGCGGTGCAGACTCAGCGAACGACCCATCACCACCACAACCAGCAGCGCTCCTGAAAGCGCGCTCGATACCTGGCTGGGGATGCCGACCATCTGTAAACCCTGTTGCAGGTACCCCACCAGCAGCGCTGCCAGCGCCGTACCGACAACCGAACCTGACCCGCCGTAGATATTCGCCCCGCCGAGTACGGCGGCGGTGAGCGCAGGCATCAGCAAATCGCGCCCCAGATCTGACCGCGCGGAACCGAAATAGGAGACCATGACCAGTGCGGCAATGGCCGAGGCCACGCCCACCAGACCATACAGCGCGTAGGGCATACCGTTAACCGACAGCGCCGCATAGCGTGCCGCACGCGGGTTCTGGCCAATCAAAAACAGATGACGGCCAAAGCGCCCGCGGTGGGTAATCAGCCAGAAGAAAACGGTAATCACAGCGAACAGCACCAGCGGGAGCGGCAGGCCAACGACCGTGAGATTCGCGAACGCAGTAAAGCTGTCCGGGAAGCCGCCGATGCCCTCATAGCCCGTCGCCCCCGCCATGCCGGAAAGCAGCAACGCCCCGCCACCGTAGAGATAGAGCGTGCCGAGGGTAATCACCAGTGGACTGATGCCGGTGTAGTGGATCAGCGCCGCATTCACCAGCCCGCACAGCAGGCCGAGCAGCAGCGTCAGCGGAATGGCCACCGCCATCGGCCACCCGGCCTGCATCATCACCCCCAGCGCGATGGCGCACAGGCCGATGGTCGAACCCAGCGAGATGTCGATCCCGCCGCTGATAATGACAAGCGTGAGCGGCAGCGCCACGATACCGATACAGATGAAGTCGCTGGTGCTGAACAGCAGCATATTGATGTCGAGCATGCGCGGGTTAATGGCGCCAAAGAGCAGGATCTCCAGCACCAGCAAAACCAGCAGCGCGCTTTCCCAGTTAAGCTTCATTTACGCCACCTCTTTTTTGCGTTTGGGAAAGGGAGTGACGTGCTTTCCCCCTCTGTGACCTGGCTGGAAGCGGCCGTATTTCAGCGCCCGCTGATGGCGCGCCAGCGCCTGACGCAGCCGCCCGTCGAGCACCAGTACGCCCAGCAGCACCAGCCCGGCGATAAAGTCATTCCACCAGGCTGGCAGCCTGAACAGCACCAGTACGGTGTCGATTTGGGTGAGGAAGAAAGCCCCAAGCAAGGCACCGATCAGCGTGCCGGTGCCGCCCAGCAGAGAGATCCCCCCGAGCACGCAGGCGGCGATGGCCTTCATCTCCAGCCCGCTGCCGGTCTGGTTGGGGACAAAACCAATTTGCGCGGCAAAGACAATCCCTGCGCAGGCCGCCAGCATGCCGTTCAGGGTAAAGGCGAGCATGCGGGTGCGGTTCACCGCTACGCCCAGCTGACGCGCGGCGGCGAGGTTATCCCCCACCGCGTAGAAATCACGGCCGAACGCGGTACGCGACAGCGTCCACGCGCCCGCGGCTGCGATAATTAACATCACCATACCGAGTGGCGACATGCCGATGGCAAGCGGTTCAGAGAGAGATTTCAGCCCCGGCGGCAACCCTTCAATCCACTTCCCGCCCGTCCAGAGCAGCATCGCCCCGCGATACAGCCCCAACGTGCCGAGGGTGGCGACAATCGCCGGGATGCGCAGCCCCACCACCAGCACGCCGTTGAACGCCCCGGCCAGTGCGCCAATCGACAGTGCGAAGAGGATGGAAACGGGCAGGCTGTAGCCGCCATTGAGCGCCACGCCGACGGCGATTGCCGACAGCCCAACGGTCGAGCCCACCGAGACGTCAATATTGCGGGTCAGCATGACCAGCGCGGCACCGATGGCCAGCAGGATCAGGATCTGGGCACTGGCGAAGATCATCCCCAGCGTTTGCAGGCTGAAGTAAGACGGGTTCAGCGCCACCAGCACGGCAAACAGTGCCAGAATGGCGAGAAACGCGCTCAACTCACGGTTCTTTAATAAGGTCTTCATGATTGCCCTCCGAACGCCAGCGCCATCATCCTGTCGAGGCTAACGGCATGGCGCGGCAGCTCGCCGCTGAGTACGCCCTGATGCATCACCAGTACGCGATCGGCAAGGCCCGGGAACTCATCGAGATCGCTTGAGATCATCAGTACCGCGACGTTCTGCGCGGCTACGCTTTTGATGAGCTGGTAGATATCGGCGCGCGCGGAGACGTCCACGCCACGCGTCGGTTCATCGACAATAAGAAGTAAAGGATTGGCCTCCAGACAGCGCGCCAGCAGTACCTTCTGCTGGTTGCCGCCGGAGAGCGTACGCACGGTTTGATCCGCATGGTTGAGCTTAATCCCGAGTGCACGGTGATAGCGCTCTACCACCGCCGACTCCCGCTTGCGCTGCTGCCAGAAAGACGGCTCGTTCAGCACCACGGTGTTCCAGCGGATCGGCGCGTCGAGGAACAGGCCGGAAACCTGCCTGTCTTCCGGCAGGTAAACCAGCCCTTTTTCCAGACGTGAACCAGGCGGCTCGGCAGTGATTTCCTGATTCTCTAGCCAGACGCGCCCCCCGCGCACCGGACGCAGGCCGTAAAGCGTTTCGGCAAACTCGGTGCGCCCGGATCCCACCAGCCCGGCCAGGCCGACGATCTCACCGGCGAAGATCTCAAGACTCAGATCGATAAACCCCTCCCCGGTGAGATCCTCCACGCGCAGCACCGGGAAATCCTGCGGCTGGGTGCGGCGGTTGCCCGGCAACGCCAGCCACAGCTTTTGCGTCTCGCTCAGAGATTTTTCCCGACTCACTGGCGTCATGGCGGCAATCAGGGCGTTATCGTCAAACTGCGCGGTTTCACCGCTCAGCACCACTGCACCGTCGCGCATCACCGAGATGTGGCTCGAAAGCAGGCGAATTTCCGGCAGCTTATGCGAGATAAAAACAATGCCGACGCCAAGCGCCTGCAACGCACGGATCTGGCGGAACAGGCGTTCGGTTTCGCCGGGCGTGAGCGAGGCGGTGGGTTCGTCGAGGATCAGGATCCTGGCGTTGCGCATTAATCCGCGGAGGATCTCTACCATCTGCTGATCCGCCACTTCCAGAGTGCTGGCGGTGGCATCAAGGTTAAGCTGGCATTGCAGCTGCTGGAGCTTATCGGCCAGGCGCGGTTCCAGATCCCGTTCACGGGGCAGGCGAAAGAGGATGTTTTCCCGCACCGTCAGGTTGGGGAACAGCAGCGGCTCCTGCGGTACCAGATAAATGCCGAGCTTATGCGCCTGCGCTGGCGTAAGCCGTGCAAAAGACTCCCCCGCAACCGAAAGTTCACCGCTGTCGGGCGTTTCAACTCCGGCGATGATCTTCATCAGCGTCGATTTTCCCGCGCCGTTCCCGCCCATCAGGGCGTGTACCTGGCCCGCGAGCAGCGTGAAATCAATGCCTTTTAACACCGGCACGCCCGAGAACTGCTTGCTGATCCCCCGCGCTTCAATAAGTGGTGTCATCATCGCTCCGCTATTGAACAAATGATTTTTAGATTTAATAATGTTCAAAAGCGTAGACGGTGAACTATATTTACAACCGTGCAGGGATCACAGTTTTATTGATTAAGATCCAGATAAAACAGAAACCCGCTTAAAGATCCGTTTTGTCGCGTGGCTCACATTTTCCCTTCGCGTCATCACGAACATATGATCTAAATTTTTATAAGAGTTCAATTATGAGCGATAAACGCACTGCGGAAGAAGGACGGTTTGCCGGGCTGGCGCTGGCGGAAGAGGAGCTGGTGGCGCGCGTGGCCTGGTGCTATTACCACGACGGGCTGACCCAGAACGACATCGGTGAGCGACTCGGGCTGCCGCGTTTGAAGATCTCCCGTCTGCTGGAGAAAGGCCGCCAGTCCGGGGTGATCCGCGTGCAGATCAACTCCCGTTACGAGGGCTGTCTGGCGCTGGAAACCGAACTACAGCAGCGCTTTGGGCTGAAGCTGGTGCGCGTGATGCCCGCCCTGAATACGCCGCCGATGAACGTGCGGCTGGGCATTGGCGCGGCGCAGTCGCTAATGGGCGTGCTGGAGCCCGGCCAGCTGTTGGCGGTGGGATTTGGTGAAACGACCATGAGCAGCCTGCAGCACCTGAGCGGCTTTATCAGCTCGCAGCAGATCCGCCTGGTGACGCTCTCCGGCGGCGTCGGGCCGTATATGACCGGTATCGGCCAGCTGGACGCGGCCTGCAGCGTCAGCATGATCCCCGCCCCGCTGCGCGTGTCATCCGCCTCCGTTGCCGGGATCTTAAAACGTGAAACCAGCGTGCGGGACGTGATCCTCGCCGCCACCGCCGCCGACGTGGCGGTGGTTGGCATTGGTTCGGTGAACCAGCGCCGTGACGCCACGATACTGCGCTCCGGCTATATCAGCGAAGGTGAACAGCTGATGTACGCCCGCAAAGGCGCAGTCGGCGACATTCTCGGTTATTTCCTTAATGCCGAGGGGGAATGCGTTGAGGAGCTGGAGATCCATAAAGAATTACTCGGCGTCACGCTCGATGAACTGGCGCAACTGCCCACCATCGTTGGCGTGGCCGGCGGGGAAGAGAAAGCCGATGCGATTTATGCCGCACTGAAGGGTCGCCGTATCAATGGCCTGGTGACGGAGGAGACGACAGCCCGCGCGGTGCTGGCCCTGGCGTAACGGGGATGCCCTGCGCTAACAACGAGGCAAGCTCATGAGTTACCTTTTAGCGTTAGATGCAGGGACCGGCAGCGTTCGCGCCGTGATTTTCGATTTACAGGGCAACCAGATTGCCGTCGGTCAGGCCGAGTGGAAGCACCTGAGCGTGGAGAACGTACCGGGATCGATGGAGTTCGATCTCGACACCAACTGGCGGCTGACCTGCCAGTGCATTCATCAGGCGCTGGAGCGTGCGCACCTGACCGCGGCGGATATCCAGTCCGTTGCCTGCTGCTCCATGCGCGAAGGGATTGTGCTGTACGACCGCAACGGCGAGGCCATCTGGGCCTGCGCCAACGTCGACGCCCGCGCCAGCCGCGAGGTGGCCGAGCTCAAAGAGATCCACGACAACCGCTTTGAATCCGAAGTGTATGACGTCTCCGGGCAAACTCTCGCCCTGAGCGCCATGCCGCGCCTTCTGTGGCTGGCGCACCATCGCCCCGACATTTACCGCAAGGCCGCGACCATCACCATGATCAGCGACTGGCTGGCGGCGAAGCTTTCCGGCGAGCTGGCGGTGGATCCCTCCAATGCGGGCACCACGGGCATGCTCGATCTCTTTTCCCGCGACTGGCGTCCGGCGCTGCTCGACATGGCCGGGCTGCGCGCCGATATTCTCTCCCCGGTGAAAGAGACCGGCAGCGTACTGGGAGCCATTACCCATGAAGCCGCGCAGCAAAGCGGCCTGCGCGAAGGCACGCCGGTGGTAATGGGCGGTGGCGATGTACAGCTGGGCTGCCTGGGGCTGGGAGTGGTCCGCGCCGGACAAACGGCGGTGCTGGGCGGCACCTTCTGGCAGCAGGTGGTGAACCTGCCGCAGGTGCGCACCGATCCCGATATGAATATCCGCGTGAACCCGCACGTCATCCCCGGCATGGCCCAGGCGGAGTCGATCAGCTTCTTCACCGGGCTGACCATGCGCTGGTTCCGCGACGCCTTTTGCGCAGAAGAAAAGCTGATTGCCGGGCGGATGGGAGTGGACACCTATACCCTGCTGGAAGAGATGGCGAGCCGCGTGCCGGCAGGCTCCCACGGGGTGATGCCGATCTTCTCCGACGCGATGCATTTCAAGCAGTGGTACCACGCCGCGCCGTCGTTTATTAACCTCTCTATCGACCCGGAAAAGTGCAACAAAGCGACGCTGTTCCGTGCCCTGGAAGAGAATGCGGCAATCGTTTCGGCCTGCAACCTGGCGCAGATTTCGCGCTTCTCCGGCGTGACGTTTCAAAGTTTAGTTTTTGCGGGCGGAGGAGCAAAAGGCGCCCTGTGGAGTCAGATCTTAAGCGACGTCACCGGACTGCCGGTACGCGTGCCGGAAGTGAAAGAGGCGACAGCGCTCGGCTGCGCGATTGCGGCAGGCGCAGGCGCGGGATTATTTGCAGATATGGCCTCAACGGGCGAGCGGCTGGTGAAGTGGAGCCGTGAGTTCACGCCAAATCCCCAGCATCGTGAGCTGTATGACGGCATGATGCAAAAATGGCAGGCGGTGTATGCCGACCAGCTTGGGCTGGTGGATAGCGGGCTGACCACATCGATGTGGCAGGCCCCGGGATTGGTACGGGCAGCGGCGCCGTAAAAAAACGCCGGATGGCGCTGCGCTTATCCGTCCTGGGGTTTTGTAGCCCCGGTAAGCGCAGCGCCACCGGGGAAGTTCTTTGAGATCTATCACAATCATTCGATCCCGCTTTTACCTTTCCGCTGCCGCTGGCTAAATTAGTAACTCATCCGACCACATAACAATAATTTTACACTGGAAGAGACTATGAGCCGCTACCCGTCGTTGTTCGCCCCCCTGGATCTGGGGTTCACCACCCTTAAAAACCGCGTGTTAATGGGCTCGATGCACACTGGGCTGGAAGAGCGTCCGGACGGTGCCGAGCGTCTGGCGGCCTTCTACGCCGAGCGCGCGCGGCATGGCGTGGCGCTGATTGTCACCGGTGGCGTAGCACCTGCGTCTTCAGGCGTGACGATGGAAGGTGGCGCGGTGTTGAACGATGCGAGCCAGCTTGCACATCACCGTATCGTTACCGACGCGGTTCACAAAGAGGGCGGCAAAATCGCCCTGCAAATCCTGCACACCGGGCGCTACAGCTATCAGCCGAAACTGGTCGCGCCGTCGGCCATTCAGGCGCCGATTAACCGCTTCACACCGCATGCCCTCAGCCACGACGAGATCATAGCGCTGATTGACGACTTCGCCCGCTGCGCGGCGCTGGCGCGTGAAGCAGGTTATGACGGCGTCGAAGTTATGGGCTCAGAAGGTTATCTGATTAACGAATTCCTTGCCGCCCGCACTAACCAGCGCGAGGACGAATGGGGCGGCGACTATGTCCGCCGCATGCGCTTTGCCGTTGAAGTTGTGCGTGCGGTGCGCGAACAAACAGGAACAGATTTTATTATCATCTTCCGCCTGTCGATGCTCGACCTGGTGGAGGGCGGCGGGACGTTCGACGAAACCGTGCAGCTGGCGCAGGCGATTGAAGCCGCTGGTGCCACCCTCATTAACACCGGGATTGGCTGGCACGAAGCCCGTATTCCGACCATCGCCACACCGGTGCCGCGCGCGGCATTCAGTTGGGTGACGCGCAAGCTGAAAGGCAAAGTGTCTGTTCCGCTGGTCACCACCAACCGCATTAACGACCCGCAGGTGGCGGACGATGTGATATCGCGCGGCGATGCCGACATGGTGTCGATGGCGCGGCCGTTCCTTGCGGATGCCGAGCTGCTGTCCAAAGCGCAAAGCGGACGCGCGGATGAGATCAACACCTGCATCGGCTGTAACCAGGCCTGCCTGGATCAGATCTTCGTCGGCAAGGTGACCTCCTGCCTCGTCAACCCGAGAGCCTGCCACGAAACTAAAATGCCGGTCGTTCCGGCGGCCAGCATAAAACGCCTGGCCGTCGTGGGCGCAGGCCCGGCGGGCCTGGCGTTTGCAGTGAATGCCGCCTCGCGCGGCCACAGCGTGACGCTTTTTGACGCCGCAGGCGAGATTGGCGGGCAGTTTAATATCGCCAAACAGATCCCCGGCAAAGAGGAGTTCTACGAGACCCTGCGCTACTACCGCCGGATGATCGACCTGACGGGCGTCGAGCTCCGGCTCAATCAGTTTGTCAGCGCGGCGGATCTGATCGGTTTTGATGAGGTGATCCTGGCAAGCGGGATCGTACCGCGAACGCCTGCGATCGCAGGTATCGATCATCCAAAAGTGCTGAGCTATCTCGACGTATTGCGTGACAAAGTGCCGGTCGGGAAAAGCGTAGCGATTATCGGCTGCGGCGGAATTGGCTTTGATACCGCCATGTACTTAAGCCAGCCGGGTGAGGCTACCAGCCAGAACATTGCCGAGTTTTGCGTGGAATGGGGTATCGACACCAGCCTGAGCCAGTCCGGCGGCCTGCGTCCGGAAGGACCGCAATTGCCGAAAAGCCCGCGTCAGATTGTGATGCTGCAGCGTAAAGCCAGCAAGCCGGGCGAAGGACTGGGTAAAACCACGGGCTGGATCCATCGGGCAACCCTGCTTTCACGCGGGGTGAAGATGATCCCGGCGGTGAGCTACGAAAAGATCGACGACGAGGGTCTGCACGTTACGATCGGCGGCGAACCGCAGCTGTTGCGTGTGGATCATGTGATTTTGTGTGCCGGGCAGGAGCCGAGAAGGGATCTGGCGGATCCGCTGCGAGAAGCCGGAAGAACAGTGCATTTGATTGGCGGGTGCGATGTGGCGATGGAGCTGGACGCACGGCGGGCGATTGCACAGGGGACGAAGTTAGCATTAGCGATTTGATTTCTTGCCCGGTGGCGCTGCGCTTACCGGGCCTACAAAACCGTAGGCCTGTGCAAGCGCAGCGCCGCCGGGCAAAACAACCTTACCGACGACGCCCCAGCTTCACCGCCTTCAGCACCACAAACTTGTTGTTGGTCGCGATGGTGACGCAGTTGCCGAAAATTTTCTTCAGCTTGTGGAAGTAGTCCAGGTGGCGGTTCGCCACGATATACAGCTCGCCGTTGATTTTCAGACAGCGGCGCGCGTGGTGGAACATCTCCCAGGCGACGTTATCCGTCAGAGCATGCTTCTGATGGAACGGCGGGTTACAGAACACGGCGTTGAAGCGGAACGGCTCCACGCCGGAGAGCGCGTTGTTGATCATAAACTCGCAGCGATCCAGCGCCTCTGGCAGGTTAGTTTCCACGTTCAGACGGCTGGAGGCCACCGCCATTGGCGATTCGTCGCTAAACACCACGCTGGCGTCCGGGTTTTTCGCCAGCAGCGTCAGGCCAATCACACCGTTCCCGCAGCCCAGGTCGACGATCTCCCCTTCCAGAGTTTCCGGCAGATGTTCCATAAAGAAGCGTGCGCCGATATCCAGGCCGGTACGGGAGAAGACGTTCGCATGGTTGTGGATGGTCCAGTCGGTGCCTTCCAGCTTCCAGCTCAGCGTCTCTGGCGCGTCGGCCAGCTCCGGTGCGCTAAACGTACAGTTGATCAGGCGCGCTTTTTTCCAGGCAAGCGTAGTGGTGGTTGGACCGAGGACTTTCTCGAACAGCTCCAGCGTCGACGTGTGGATATCGCGTGCCTTGGCACCCGCGATAATACGGGTTTCTGGCGTGACGACTTTTCGCAACGCGCGCAGCTGCTGCTCCAGCAGCGCCATGGTTTTTGGCACTTTGATCAGCACTACACCCGGCGCCTGAGGGTACTCCGCGGTGCTGTCGAGGAACTTCACGCTGGATTCGTCGATTTCGTTATGGCGCAGGTTTTCACGCGTCGCCAGCTCGCTTAAGTAAGAATCGCCGATGCTGTAAGGTTTGTGCTCCGCCAGCGCGCAGCCCAGCGCGCCGAATGCATCATTCAGGATCAGAACCGGCCCGAGGATTTCGGTATCATCCAACTGCTGCAGCAGATACTCATCCGCCGCTTCCCACGCCTGAAGCGGGTTAACGTCGTCCGTTTCCGGGAAACGTTTAAGGTTGAGTGAACGGAAACCGTTGTCTAAGTGGCTCATCGGCCCTCCTGAATGGTAAAATTTGGCGTATCCCTGAAAAGGGTGCGTGAGTATACCCGTTTTATTGTCGATTTGGGGCGTTGATGAACCAACTTACTTATCTCCAGGGCTACCCGGAGCATTTACTTTCTCAGGTTCGCAGCCTGATTGCCGAGCAGAAGCTGGGCGCGGTGCTGGAAAAACGCTACCCCGGTACGCACGATTTCACGACCGATAAAGCCCTCTGGGGGTATACGCAGGATCTAAAAAGCCGGTATCTGAAGAGCGCGCCGCCGATCAACAAGGTGATGTACGACAACAAAATCCACGTTCTGAAAAACGCGCTCGGCCTGCACACCGCTATCTCCCGCGTGCAGGGCGGCAAGCTGAAAGCCAAAGCCGAGATCCGCGTGGCGACGGTTTTCCGTAACGCACCGGAAGCCTTTCTGCGGATGATCGTGGTCCATGAGCTGGCGCACCTGAAAGAGAAAGAGCACGACAAAGCGTTCTATTCCCTGTGCTGCCACATGGAGCCGCAGTACCACCAACTGGAGTTTGATACCCGACTGTGGCTGACGCATTTATCGTTAAAGAGTAATGCGCAGTAACGCACGCGAATTGTCATGATGACGTGCTACAGTGGTTAAAGGTTCCCCGCTACGGAGTACGTAAACGTTTATGATACGTTTCGCAGTCATTGGAACGAACTGGATCACGCGCCAGTTCGTCGACGCCGCCCACGAAACCGGCAAACTTAAACTCACCGCAGTCTATTCCCGCAGCCTTGAGCAGGCGCAGAGTTTTTCGAATGATTACCTCGTCGAGCATCTCTTCACCTCTCTCGACGAGATGGCGCAAAGCGACGCCATAGACGCGGTGTATATCGCCAGCCCGAATTCCCTGCACTTCCCCCAAACGAAGCTGTTTCTCAGCCATAAAAAGCATGTGATTTGCGAGAAGCCGCTGGCGTCGAATATCCAGGAAGTGGAAGCCGCCATCGCGCTTGCCCGCGAAAACCAGGTGGTGCTGTTCGAAGCGTTCAAAACGGCCAGCCTGCCGAATTTCCTGCTATTGCAGCAGTCGCTGCCGAAAATAGGCAAAGTGCGTAAAGCCTTCATCAACTATTGCCAGTACTCGTCGCGCTATCAGCGTTATCTGGACGGCGAGAACCCCAATACCTTTAACCCGGCCTTCTCTAACGGCTCGATTATGGATATCGGTTTTTACTGCCTGGCCTCTGCAATCGCGCTGTGGGGCGAGCCGCACGGCGTCACGGCCACGGCCAGCCTGCTGGAAAGCGGTGTGGATGCGCACGGGGTCGTGGTGCTGGATTACGGCGATTTCAGCGTCACGCTGCAGCACTCTAAAGTCAGTGATTCTGTGCTGCCGAGCGAAATTCAGGGCGAAGCCGGGTCGCTGGTGATTGAGAAGATTTCCGAGTGTCAGAAAGTGAGCTTTGTGCCGCGCGGCGGTAAAGCGCAGGAGCTGACGCAGCCTCAGCATATTAACACTATGCTCTATGAGGCAGAGGTCTTCGCCCGTCTCGTGGAAGACAATGAAGTGAATCACCCGGGCCTCGCGGTGAGCCGCACCACGGCGAAGCTGCAAACGGAGATCCGCCGTCAGACCGGCGTGGTGTTCCCGGCAGACGGCGTGGGCGCAGAAGCTATCGCGTAAAGCTGTGTAATGAAAAGGCGCAGACCATTGACGAAACCGATGGTCTGACATATTTTGTTACCTGCAAAGGGGAGTAACTTCTTCGCCGGTGGATCGTCATTACGATGCGTGCAAAATCGCATCCGGTCGCCGGGCAACCTTCGTGGTTGTAAGTGAGACCTTGCCGGAAGGCGAGGTCTATGCATAAAAAGCTAACGGCTATCGTCTTCTGACCATAGCCGTTTTTGTTTTTTATGTGTAAGGAAAATAGTATGCATTCTGTCGGCACTCCAATGTTGTGGGGCGGATTCGCGGTTGTCGTGCTCATCATGCTGGCGATCGACCTCTTTTTGCAGGGGCGTCGCGGTGAGCACGGCATGTCCATAAAGCAGGCCGCCGTCTGGTCCCTGGTATGGGTCACCCTCTCTCTGCTCTTCTGTGCTGCCTTCTGGTGGTACCTGGCCTCAACCGAAGGCCGTGCGGTGGCCGATCCTCAGGCGCTCGCCTTCCTCACTGGCTATCTGATTGAAAAAGCCCTCGCGGTCGATAACGTCTTCGTCTGGCTGATGCTGTTCAGTTACTTTGCCGTGCCTGCGTCACTGCAGCGCCGTGTGCTGGTCTATGGCGTGCTGGGTGCGATTATCCTGCGTACGATCATGATCTTCGCCGGTAGTTGGCTGATTACCCAGTTCGAATGGCTGCTGTACGTCTTCGGCGCGTTCCTGCTGTTCACCGGGGTCAAAATGGCGCTGGCGAAGGAAGATGAAACCGGTATTGGCGAAAAGCCGCTGGTCAAGTGGATCCGCAGCCACCTGCGCATGACGGATAAGATCGAGAGCGAGCACTTCTTCGTGCGCAAGAACGGTCTGCTGTTTGCCACCCCGCTGCTGCTGGTGCTGATTCTGGTTGAGCTGAGCGACGTGATTTTCGCCGTAGACAGCATTCCGGCCATCTTTGCGGTGACGACAGATCCGTTCATCGTCCTGACCTCTAACCTGTTCGCGATCCTTGGCCTGCGCGCCATGTACTTCCTGCTGGCAGGTGCCGCAGAGCGCTTCTCGATGCTGAAGTATGGCCTGTCGGTGATCCTCGTGTTCATCGGTATCAAGATGCTGATCGTCGATTTCTACCATATCCCGATCGCTATCTCGCTCGGCGTGGTGTTCGGCATTCTGATCGTGACGCTGATTATCAATACCTGGGTTAACCGCCAGCACGATAAGAAGCAGCAGGTTTAGTGCGTTTTGCCGGGTAAGCTCAGCGCCACCCGGCATTTCCGTTAACCAATAGTTAAAAAACATGACGCAACACGTAAAATCCAGCATTTTACTCTTCCGCCTTGCCCTGCTTTCCCTGATACTCAACCAGGCAAACAAATACTTACATCCGGACATAAATGTGACTTAGAGCACATACAGAATGGAACGCAATTTCACTCAGGAATAACGTATGAGCACACAATCAAGCGGTCTGTTCGCGCGCCTGGCGCAGGGCAGCCTCGTTAAACAAATTCTCGTCGGGTTGGTACTGGGCATTCTGCTGGCAATGGTGTCAAAACCCGCTGCAGAAGCCACCGGGCTTCTCGGCACCCTCTTTGTTGGCGCCCTGAAGGCCGTCGCACCGGTTCTGGTTCTGATGCTGGTCATGGCCTCCATTGCCAACCACCAGCACGGACAAAAAACCAACATTCGCCCTATTCTGTTCCTGTATCTTCTGGGAACCTTCTCCGCTGCCTTAACGGCCGTGGTATTTAGCTTCCTGTTCCCGTCTACGCTGCACCTGACCAGCGCGGCCGGTGACATCACACCGCCGTCCGGCATTGTGGAAGTGCTGCGCGGTCTGCTGATGAGCATGGTATCCAACCCCATCACGGCGCTGATGAACGCGAACTACATCGGCATCCTGGTCTGGGCGATTGGTCTGGGCTTCGCGCTGCGTCACGGCAACGAGACCACGAAAAATCTGGTCAACGATTTATCGAATGCCGTCACCTTTATGGTGAAACTGGTGATTCGTTTTGCGCCAATCGGTATTTTCGGGCTGGTCTCCTCCACGCTGGCTACCACCGGTTTCGACGCGCTGTGGGGCTACGCGCAGCTGCTGGTTGTTCTGGTCGGCTGTATGCTGCTGGTGGCGCTGGTGATCAACCCGCTGCTGGTGTTCTGGCAGATCCGCCGCAACCCGTATCCGCTGGTGCTAACCTGCCTGCGTGAGAGCGGTGTGTATGCCTTCTTCACCCGCAGCTCTGCGGCAAATATCCCGGTTAACATGGCGCTGGCGGAGAAGCTGAATCTGGACCGCGATACCTATTCCGTGTCGATCCCGCTAGGTGCGACCGTGAACATGGCGGGCGCGGCAATCACCATCACCGTGCTGACCCTGGCAGCGGTACATACCTTAGGTGTTCCGGTCGATCTACCAACGGCGCTGCTGCTGAGCGTGGTGGCTTCTCTGTGTGCCTGTGGCGCGTCCGGCGTGGCGGGTGGCTCGCTGCTGCTGATCCCACTGGCATGTAACATGTTCGGTATCCCGAACGAGATCGCCATGCAGGTTGTGGCCGTCGGCTTTATCATCGGCGTATTGCAGGACTCCTGCGAAACGGCGCTGAACTCCTCAACCGATGTGCTGTTCACCGCAGCGGCCTGTCAGGCGGAAGACGCGCGTTTAGCGAAGAACGCTCTGCGAGGTTAACAGCAAAGCGGCAACCTCTGGTTGCCGCTTTTAATGTTTTCACCCTCTCCCCGTGGGAGAGGGCCGGGGTGAGGGCACCAGCCCGCACTCAACCTAAAGCGTCACACCACTCTTAAAGATCGCCAGCTCGCGAAAATCGTTCTTCTCATTGCAGGTCTGTCTGCCGCTGGCAAACGCCACGATGGCGTCCACAAACTCCGTCAGCAGCTGCGGCATCGCTTTGCCGTGAATCAGCTGGCCTGCGTCGAAATCAATCCAGTGCTTTTTCTTCGCCGCCAGCTCGCTGTTGGTCGCGATTTTGACCGTCGGCACAAAACCACCGTACGGCGTGCCGCGACCGGTACTGAACAGCACCATGTGGCAGCCTGCCCCCGCCAGCGCGCTGGTGGCGACCGCATCGTTACCCGGTGCGCTCAGCAGGTTCAGACCGTGGGTTTTCAGGCGCTCGCCGTAACGCAGGACGTCCACGACCCGGCTTGCCCCCGCTTTCTGGGTACAGCCGAGGGATTTCTCTTCAAGCGTCGTGATCCCGCCCGCTTTGTTACCCGGCGACGGGTTCTCATAAATCGGCTGATTATGGGCGATGAAGTACTGTTTGAAGTCGTTCACCATGGTGACGGTCTTCTCAAACGTCTCTTCGTCGCGGCAGTGGCTCATCAGAATGCGCTCTGCGCCGAACATTTCCGGCACCTCGGTCAGCACCGTTGTGCCGCCGTTAGCGATCACGTAATCCGAGAAGCGGCCCAGCATCGGGTTCGCCGTGATGCCGGACAGGCCATCGGACCCGCCGCACTCCAGACCAAACTTCAGCTCGCTTAGCTTGCCCGGCTGGCGTTTATCGTGACGCATCACCTCGTACAGCTGGTGCAGATGTTCCACGCCCGCCTCCACTTCGTCATCCTGGTGCTGACATACCATAAAATGAACGCGCGCCGGGTCAAATTCGCCCAGCGTGTCGCGGAAGGCATCGACCTGGTTGTTTTCACAGCCGAGGCCAATCACCAGCACCGCTCCCGCGTTAGGGTGGCGCACCATGTTTTGCAGCATGGTGCGGGTGTTGATATGGTCGTCGCCGAGCTGCGAACAGCCGTAGGTATGGCTGAAGAGATGTACGCCGTCGGTACCTTCAGCATCGTGAGTTTCTTTCAGAAAACGCGTCTGGATCTGGCGTGCAATGCCGTTCACGCAGCCGACGGTTGGAAGGATCCACAGCTCGTTGCGGATCCCCACCTCACCGTTCGCACGACGGTAGATCTGCACGTCCCGATCCGCCGCCTGCTCTTCTTCCACCTGAAAATCAGGTTGATAGCTGTACTCGTCAAGATCGCTCAGATTTGTGCGGGTGTTGTGGGAATGAATATATTCACCCGGCGCAATATCCGCCAGTGCATGACCGATGGGCAAGCCGTACTTCACCACGTTCTCCCCTTTCGCAATGGGGATCAGGGCAAACTTGTGTCCACGCCCAACGGCCTGGCGTAACGTCACCGACTGGTTGTTGAAGGTCACTTCCGTCCCTTCGGTTAAATCTGCCAGCGCGACGGCAACGTTATCCAGCGAATGGATTTTGATGTATTGCATATCAACCTCAGACGGCCTTAGTTCAGTTCAATGGCGAAGTAGTCACGCGCATTGTTAAAGCAGATGTTTTTCACCATGTCGCCCAGCAGCTGGATATCGGCTGGCGCTTCGCCTGCGTGAACCCAACGGCCAATCATCTGGCACAAAATGCGGCGGAAATATTCATGGCGCGTATAGGACAGGAAGCTGCGGCTGTCAGTCAGCATGCCGACAAAGCGGCTCAGCAGGCCAAGCTGTGCCAGCTGCGTCATCTGACGCTCCATGCCATCTTTCTGGTCGTTGAACCACCAGCCGGAACCGAACTGCATCTTGCCCGGCATCCCTTCGCCCTGGAAGTTGCCAATCATGGTGCCCAGCACTTCGTTATCGCGCGGGTTCAGGCAGTACAGGATGGTTTTGGGCAGCAGGTTTTGTTCGTTCTGTTTGCTCAGCAGTTTAGATAACTCTTCCGCCAGCGGGCGATCGTTGATGGAGTCAAAGCCCACGTCAGCACCGAGCAGTTTGAACTGACGCTGGTTGTTGTTGCGCAGCGCGCCGATGTGGTACTGCTGTACCCAGCCGCGACGGGCGTATTCCGCACCGAGGAACACCAGCACCGCCGTTTTAAACTGCGCCACGTCGTGCTCGTTAAGCGTTTCACCCGAGAGACGACGCGCCAGAATGCTGTCCAGCTCGGCTTCGCTGGCGTCCGCAAACAGCACCACGTCCAGCGCATGGTCAGAGACTTTACAGCCATGTGCCGCAAAGTGATCCAGACGTTTGGTCAGCGCGGTTTGCAGATCGGCGAAACGGCGGATATCGGTATCGGACACCTCTGCCAGCTTCGCCATGTAATCGTTGAAGGTGGCCTGTTCGATGTTGAAAGCTTTGTCCGGGCGCCAGCTTGGCAACACTTTAATATCGAAAGAGGTATCTTTCGCCACGACAGCGTGATGTTCCAGGGAGTCAATGGGATCGTCGGTGGTACCCACCATCTTCACGTTCATCTGCTTCATGATACCGCGTGCGGAGAAGTTATCCTGCGCCAGCAGTTCGTTGCACTGGTCCCAGATTTCATCCGCAGTGGCAGGTGAAAGCAGTTTGCCGGTGATGCCAAACGGACGGCGCAGTTCCAGATGGGTCCAGTGAAAGAGCGGGTTGCCGATCGTGTGTGGAACGGTCGCGGCCCAGGCGTCAAACTTCTCGCGGTCGCTGGCGTCGCCGGTACACAGGCGCTCAGCCACACCGTTGGTGCGCATCGCACGCCATTTATAGTGGTCACCCTTCAGCCAGATGTCATACAGGTTTTTGAAACGGTAATTTTCGGCAACCTGCTGCGGCGGCAAGTGGCAGTGGTAGTCGAAAATCGGCTGGTCTTTGGCATAGTCATGATACAGACGGCGAGCAAATTCGGTATCTAGCAGAAAATCGTCAGTCATAAACGGCGTCATTATCGTCATCCTCATTACGGGAGCGTCAGAAAGCGTATGTTCATATGCTGCAAAGTTATCACACCAATTTCCATCAGCAGACGTTTTTTTCGTGAGTAAGATCAATAAACGCCAACAAATAAATCCCCCTGAATGACGTAAACTCTTCTCCATCCCGCGCCAGCACTGGCTTCATCCGCAAAGCAGAATGCCCACACAAATAATCATACATTTGTGATATCACTCACCTTTTAAAGTTGTATGACAAGTTATCTTTTCGCCGTCGCAAACCATAAGCCGACGGAATGAATTGCCGGTGTGAAACATCGGATTTAACGGTACGGATACCGACTGAAAGACGCTTACTGATGGCAAAGTTCGGGCCGTTCCGGAACCACCTTCCGGCTACGCCCCTCCCGTTACACAGCTGCTCCCGGAAACGGTTGAGAGGTTGTCGTGCTCTGGCACGGAAATAACATAACGATGAGGTTTTAGATGCGTAAAATTAAAGGGTTACGTTGGTATATGATCGCACTGGTGACGCTGGGCACCGTGCTGGGCTACCTGACGCGTAACACCATAGCGGCGGCGGCGCCTACGCTAATGGAAGAGCTGCACATTTCAACCCAGCAATATTCCTACATCATTGCGGCCTACTCCGCGGCTTATACCATTATGCAGCCGGTTGCTGGCTATGTTCTGGATATTTTAGGCACCAAAATCGGCTATGCCTTCTTCGCCGTCACCTGGGCCATTTTCTGTGGCGCAACGGCGCTGGCAGGCAGTTGGGGCGGGCTCGCGCTGGCGCGTGGTGCAGTAGGTGCCGCCGAAGCGGCAATGATCCCGGCAGGGCTGAAAGCCAGCTCCGAATGGTTCCCGGCGAAAGAGCGTTCCATTGCTGTCGGATACTTCAACGTGGGGTCGTCGATTGGCGCGATGATTGCACCGCCGCTGGTGGTGTGGGCTATCGTGATGCACAGCTGGCAGCTGGCGTTCATTATCTCAGGCGTGCTGAGCTTCGCATGGGCAATGGCGTGGCTGATTTTCTACAAGCATCCGCGCGACCAGAAAAAACTCTCCGAAGAAGAACGCGAATACATTATTGGCGGTCAGGAAGCGCAGCATCAGGTCAACAACGGCAAGAAACTGTCCGTCTGGCAGATCCTGGGCACCCGTCAGTTCTGGGGTATTGCCCTGCCGCGCTTCCTCGCTGAGCCTGCCTGGGGGACGTTCAACGCGTGGATCCCGCTGTTCATGTTTAAAGTCTACGGCTTTAACCTGAAAGAGATCGCGATGTTCGCCTGGATGCCGATGCTGTTCGCCGATCTGGGCTGTATCGTGGGTGGCTACCTGCCCCCGCTGTTCCAGCGCTGGTTTGGTGTGAACCTGATTGTCTCCCGTAAAATGGTCGTGACCATGGGCGCGCTGCTGATGATTGGACCGGGGATGATTGGCCTGTTCACCAGCCCTTACGTGGCTATCGCGCTGCTGTGCGTTGGCGGTTTTGCTCACCAGTCACTTTCCGGCGCGCTGATTACGCTCTCGTCTGACGTCTTCGGCCGTAATGAAGTCGCCACCGCTAACGGCCTGACCGGGATGGCGGCATGGACTGCAAGTACGCTGTTTGCGCTGGTAGTGGGTGCCCTGGCAGACACCATCGGCTTTAGCCCGCTGTTCGCCGTGCTGGCCGTCTTCGACCTGATGGGTGCGGTAGTGATCTGGACGGTACTGAAAAACAAATCCGCCGAGGAGCTGCAGAAAGAGACGCTCGGGAAACCGGCCACGCAGAGTTAGCATCGCTGTGCCGGGTGGCGGCTTCGCCTTACCCGGCCTACAAACCCCGTAGGCCCGTGCAAGCGAAGCGCCGCCGGGCATTAAAGGCCGCTCCGTAGCGGCTTTTTTCATGTCAAAATCTGGAGAGTGGCACGCAGAAGTGGTATAACAAATCATCTGCCGTACCCTGCCTGGAGCGCATATGGACATCACCGAACCACGTCGTTTATATCAACAACTTGCTGCGGAGCTGAAAGATCGCATCGAGCAAGGCGTCTATCTTGTCGGTGATAAACTTCCCGCCGAGCGTTTCATTGCCGATGAAAAAAGCGTGAGCCGTACCGTCGTGCGTGAAGCCATTATCATGCTGGAAGTGGAAGGCTATGTTGAGGTCCGCAAAGGCTCCGGTATTCATGTGATTTCCAATCAGCCTAAACACTCTCCGGTAACGGATGAAAGTCTGGAATTCGCCAGCTATGGTCCGTTTGAGCTGCTCCAGGCTCGCCAGTTAATCGAAAGCAATATTGCCGAATTTGCCGCGACGCAGGTGACCAAGCAGGACATCATGAAGTTAATGGAAATCCAGGAGAACGCCCGCAAAGAAAAATGTTTCCGGGATTCTGAGTGGGACCTGCAGTTTCACGTCCAGGTTGCGCTGGCAACCCAGAATACGGCGCTGGCGGCAATCGTTGAGAAAATGTGGACTCAGCGCGTTCACAACCCTTACTGGAAAAAACTGCACGATCATATCGATTCCCGCACCGTCGACAACTGGTGTGACGATCATGATCAAATCCTTAAGGCGCTGATTCGTAAAGATCCTCACGCGGCAAAACTGGCGATGTGGCAACATCTGGAAAACACCAAGCAGATGCTGTTCAATGAAACCAGCGACGACTTCGAATTTAACGCAGACCGCTATCTTTTTGCTGATAATCCAGTGGTTCATCTTGATACGGCACCCAGTGCCGCAAAATAGATGACCTTTCTGCTGGCAGGCGCTTCGCTGCGCCTTCCGGCTTAAGTGGGTAAGCAAAACATATATTGTGTCAGCCTTTGTAAATCCCCTCGCTCACTTCCAGGGCTTACGCCAAAATCACCTCACCCTGCAAATTCTGTGACGCAGAACGTTGGGCTTTGTTACAATTGGATTCACTTCGTTATTTTGTAAGTTAGTGCTTGCTAACCAGCCAATTAACAGGGAACAGTGTTGGCCACACCGCAATGTGTCCGCGAGCGACCATAATGAAATCACAACAATGTCGCCGTGCTGTTTGTCCCGGCTAACAGGCGTGACGTTAACCGATTTCCAGGAACACTGAATGGAACTTTTGACTCAACTACTGCAAGCCCTCTGGGCGCAGGATTTTGAAACGCTGGCCAACCCTTCCATGATTGGCATGCTCTATTTTGTCTTATTTATGATCCTGTTCCTGGAGAATGGTTTGCTGCCTGCGGCCTTCTTACCGGGTGACAGTTTGCTGGTGCTTGTCGGTGTGCTGTGTGCCAAAGGGGCAATGGCATTCCCGCAAACCGTTTTATTACTGACCATCGCGGCCAGCCTCGGCTGCTGGGTAAGTTATATCCAGGGAAGGTGGCTGGGCAATACCCGGATCGTACAGAACTGGCTTTCTCATCTGCCGGCGCATTACCACCAGCGGGCGCATCACCTTTTCCATAAGCACGGGCTTTCCGCACTGCTGATGGGCCGCTTTATTGCCTTTGTGCGCACCCTGCTGCCCACCATTGCCGGGCTGTCCGGGTTGAGCAGCACGCGCTTCCAGTTCTTTAACTGGATGAGCGGCCTGCTGTGGGTGCTGATCCTGACGACGCTGGGCTATGCGCTGGGTAAAACGCCGGTCTTCATGAAATACGAAGATCAGCTGATGTCTTGTCTGATGCTGCTTCCAGTGGTTCTGCTGGTCTTCGGCCTGATTGGCTCGCTGGTTGTTCTGTGGAAGAAAAAGTACGGAGCGCGAGGTTAACGATGGTTATCTCTCCCCTCGCCCTGCGCCGTTCTGCCTGTGCATTCATTGTACTGATGTTCCTCTGCGCCCTTCTGCTGGCCTGGAGCGCGCTTTCACATGAGGAATCTACGCTGGCCATTCGTCCGGTTAATCAGGGCGCCAGCGTGCCCGACGGTTTCTCTGTCTGGCATCATCTGGACGCGAACGGGATCCGCTTTAAAAGCATTACGCCGAAAGACGATGTGCTACTGATCAAGTTTGACTCCCGCACGCAGAGCGCCGCGGCGAAAGCGGTTCTTGACCGTACGCTGCCGCGTGGGTATATCATTGCCCAGCAGGAAGATGACAACCAGCCAGCGGCGTGGCTGTCATTGATTCGCGATACGTCGCATCGGTTTGGATAATTACCAGGATTCCGAATCTTTTCACTCACTTTGGTGAATCCCCCGTTTACTTACTATGCTTAAGTACGCGGAGCACCCCTCGAATGTACTCCGCATCATTCTGGAAAGCGGCTTACGCCGCAACACAATGGAAGGTTTCGATAATGAAATTCCGCATGACTCTGGCTCTGGCCCTTTTTTCTTTAAGCACAGCGACCTTCGCCAACTCTCTCTGTCAGGAGAAAGAACAGGATATTCAGCGTGAGATCGGTTATGCCGAAAAGCATAACAATCAGCACCGTGTTGATGGTCTTAAAAAAGCGCTGAGCGAAGTGAAAGCAAACTGTACAGACAGCAAGCTACGTGCCGATCATCAGAAAAAAATCGCTGAACAGAAGGACGAGATAGCCGAGCGCCGTCAAGACCTGCAGGAAGCGAAAGAGAAAGGGGATGCGGAAAAAATTGCTAAGCGCGAGAAGAAGTTGAAAGAAGCGCAGGACGACCTGAAAGCGCTGGAAGCTCGCGATTATTGAGTTAACGGAAATCTCAACAGGAGAGAATCATGTCAAAAGATACGACGTCTGAACATCTGCGCGCTGAACTGAAATCCCTGGCCGATACCCTTGAAGAGGTGTTGAACTCTTCCGCCGACAAGTCGAAAGAAGAAGTGAGCAAGCTGCGTAGCAAAGCGGAGCAGGCGCTGAAAGAGAGCCGCTACCGCCTGGGTGAAACCGGTGATGCACTGGCAAAACAGACCCGTGAAGCGGCGGCTCGCGCGGACGAATATGTGCGCGATAATCCATGGACGGGGGTAGGTATTGGTGCCGCCGTCGGTGTGGTACTGGGTGTTCTTCTGACGCGTCGTTGATATGGAAGATCCTCGTCACGCACAAGGGCCTGCTAACAACGTCCTCGGCATCGGCCAGCGTATTTTAACCACGCTGGTCGGGATTGCCGAAACGCGCGTCCGGCTGGCAGTGGTCGAGCTGGAAGAGGAGAAAGCAAATCTCTTCCAGATGCTGCTGATGCTCGGCCTGACCATGCTCTTCGCCGCGTTTGGTCTGATGAGCCTGATGGTGTTAATCATCTGGGCCATTGATCCGCAGTATCGACTCAACGCGATGATTGCCACCACCGTCGTTTTGCTGGTCGCCGCGTTGATTGGCGGCATCTGGACGCTGCGCAAAGCACGCAAGTCGACTTTCCTGCGCCATACGCGTCAGGAGCTGGCTAACGATCGCGCCCTGCTGGAGGATGACAAGCCGTGAGCGATAAAGCCGAACGTCAGAAGCGCAAAGCCTACCTGTTAAGTCAGATCCAGCAGCAACGGCTGGATCTTTCTGCCAGCCGTCGCGACTGGATTGACGCGACGCGGCGGTTTGACCGTGGCTGGAATACCTTTCTGAGCCTGCGTTCATGGGCGCTGGTCGGCAGTAGCGTAATGGCTATCTGGACGGTTCGTCATCCAAATATGCTCATCCGCTGTGCACGCCGCGGTTTTGGTGCCTGGAGCGCCTGGCGTTTGGTGAAAGCGACGTTGCGTCAGCAGCAGCTGAGGTAGCCTTCTCGCCGGGTGGCGGCTTCGAGGTAAAAGCAAAACGGTAACTCAGGTTACCGTTTTTGTTTTTGCGCCCTCTCCCCGTGGGAGAGGGTTGGGGTGAGGGCACCAGCGCGCACCTGTTTTTACTCAATATCTTTGAAGAAGATTGACAGTTTTCCTTGCTAACAATTGTCACCCGCCCCGTTTATTATCCTCTCCATCGACAGCAAAGCCGCGGTATCTACCCGGAATTGCACACAAATAAAGTTCAGCCGCTGATGTGGTTTCCTGGAGAGTAAAATGAAAAAATTAGAAGATGTTGGTGTACTGGTAGCGCGTATTCTGATGCCAATCCTGTTTATCGTAGCGGGTTGGGGAAAAATCACCGGTTATGCGGGTACCCAGCAGTACATGGAAGCCATGGGCGTGCCGGGGTTCCTGCTGCCTCTGACCATTCTGCTTGAGTTCGGCGGCGGCCTGGCGGTTCTGTTCGGTTTCCTGACCCGTACTACCGCGCTGTTTACCGCGGGCTTCACCGTGCTGACAGCGTTCATCTTCCACAGCAACTTTGCGGAAGGCGTGAACTCTCTGATGTTCATGAAAAACCTGACCATCGCGGGTGGCTTCCTGCTGCTGGCAGTCACTGGCCCGGGCGCATACAGCATCGACCGCCTTCTGAATAAGAAGTGGTAAGCACGCTATACTGAATAAACACAAAGCGAGGAGACATCTCCTCGCTTTTGCTATCTGACGGAGGAGAAAAAATGGGACAACTCGTAGACGGCGTCTGGCAGGATGTCTGGTATGACACAAAATCCACCGGAGGACGCTTTAAGCGCTCTGTTTCGGCCTTCCGTAACTGGCTGACCGCCGATGGCGCACCTGGCCCGAGCGGTGAAGGCGGCTTCGCGGCCGAGAAAGATCGTTATCATCTTTATGTTTCTCTGGCCTGCCCGTGGGCACACCGCACGCTGATTGTGCGCAAACTTAAAGGCCTTGAATCCCTCATTCCGGTTTCGGTGGTCAACCCGCTGATGCTGGAAAACGGCTGGACGTTTGACAGTGATTTCCCCGCCGCGACCGGTGACGATCTTTACCACCACGATTTCCTCTACCAGCTTTATTTGCGTGCCGATCCGCACTACACCGGACGCGTTACTGTCCCGGTACTGTGGGACAAGAAAAACCAGACGATTGTCAGCAACGAATCTGCGGAAATCATCCGCATGTTCAATACCGCGTTTGATGCACACGGCGCCCGCGCCGGGGACTACTACCCGGTTGAGCTGCGCGATAAAATTGACGAGCTGAACAGCTGGATCTACGACAACGTCAACAACGGTGTCTATAAAGCCGGGTTTGCGACCAGCCAGGAAGCCTATGACGACGCGGTCGGGAAAGTGTTTGAATCGCTGGAGCGTCTGGAGCAGATCCTAGGCCAGCATCGCTATCTGACAGGCGACCGCCTGACGGAAGCCGATATTCGTCTGTGGACCACGCTGGTGCGCTTTGATCCGGTCTATGTCACTCACTTTAAGTGCGACAAGCATCGTATCAGTGACTATCTGAACCTGTATGGTTTCCTGCGCGACATCTACCAGATGCCGGGCATTGCCGAAACGGTCGACTTCGACCATATCCGCACCCACTATTTCCGCAGCCACAAGACCATTAATCCGACGGGCATTATCTCCATCGGCCCGTGGCAGGATCTGGATGAGCCGCACGGTCGCGACGTGCGTTTTGGATAAATATCAAGGGCATCACCAGATGCCCTTTTTTAATTCACAATCTCCATCTATCCTTATCTCGATCGCTTAAAAAACAAGTGATTGACCGATTATTGAGGCAAGGAAAAATGGACTGGTATTTAAACGTACTGCGCAACTATATTGGATTTGGTGGCCGCGCCCGCCGCAAAGAGTACTGGATGTTCATTCTGGTGAACTTCATCTTCGCGCTGGTGCTAAGCATCGTGGATAAAATTCTGGGCTGGGAGTGGGCGAGCGGGGAAGGCGTTCTCACCTCAATTTACGGCTTATTTATTCTGTTGCCTTCCTGGGCCGTGCAGTTTCGACGCCTCCACGATACCGATCGTTCGGCGTGGTGGCTGTTGCTGCTGCTGATCCCGATCGTGGGATGGATTGTGATTTTGATCTTCAACTGCCAGTCCGGTACGCCGGGCGAAAACCGCTTTGGTCCGGATCCTAAGATCGCTGCGTAAATTATTGCCCGGTGGCGCTTACGCTTACCGGGCCTGCACGCTTATTTGTTGTGGTGCGCAAAGAGTTTGGGTATTTCGCGCAGGCACCACGATTTGGCTTCGCCCATGCTGTCGCGACGCCAGGCCATAATAATGTCCACTTCGCTGGTGTACTCCGGGCTCACAACGCGCAGACGCCCTTCCGCAATATCTTTTTCCACAAACGGATACGGCATGGTTGCCACGCCAAGCCCGGCCAGCAGCGCCTGTCGTTTGTCTTCCAGTGAAGTGACCGTCAGACGAGGCTGTTTATCCAGCAACTGCACCGTCAGCACCGGACGTTCACGCGCGGTATCAGCGACCGCCACGCCGCGATACTTCACGCGCGTCACCTCAGAGAGCGGCTCTGGCTCCTGGTGAATCGGGTGATTGGGTGCGGCAACGTAAACGTTCATCACGCTGTAGAGCTTGCGCGAGTTGATTTCCGACGACGAGCGGAAGTGCATATCCGGCGCAATAACGATATCCGCCCTGCCCGTCTCCAGGCGCTCCCACGCGCCTGCCAGCACTTCGGTAATGATCGACAGCTGCGTGTTCGCTTTATCAGCCAGACGGTCAACCAGCGGGAACAGCGCTTCAGTAGGCACCAGCGCTTCGGTCACTAACGTCAGATGGGTTTCCCAACCGCGCGCCAGCGCTTCGGCATCGGTCGTTAACTTATCCGCCGCTTCCAGAAACACGCGACCGCGCTCCAGCAGCATTCGGCCCACGTTGGTGAATTTTGTTCGATGACCGGAGCGGTCAAACAGCACCACGTCCAGCTCCTCTTCCAGCTTCTGCATGGTGTAACTCAGCGCCGACGGAACGCGCCCCAGTTCATCAGCGGCTGCCGCAAAACTGCCGCGCCGGTCAATCGCGTCCATGACGCGAAGCGCCTCAAGCGTCAATGCTCTCTCTTTAGCCATCTCGTTCTCATTCAGGAAATTTGAACATACCGGGCAGAATATCTGGCTAACAATGCAGCGTCCATACCTTTACCATTGTTTTAGTGTAAAGAGAGGTCAAGTTTATGATTACGACAAGAACAGCTAAACAGTGCGGACAAGCCGATTTCGGCTGGCTGCAGGCCCGCTACACCTTTTCTTTTGGACACTACTTTGACCCTAAACTCCTCGGTTACGCTTCATTACGCGTATTGAACCAGGAAGTGCTCGCCCCTGGCGCGTCCTTCCAGCCGCGTACGTACCCGAAAGTCGATATCCTGAACCTGATCCTGGAAGGCGAGGCAGAATACCGCGATAGCGAGGGCAATCATGTCCAGGCAAAGGCTGGCGAAGCGTTGTTAATTTCCACGCAGCCGGGCATCAGTTACAGCGAGCATAACCTCAGCAAAGATAAAACGCTGACCCGTATGCAGTTGTGGCTGGACGCCTGCCCTGAGCGGGAAAACCCGCTGGTACAAAAGGTAGATTTAACGGGCGATAAGCAGCAGCTGATTGCGTCGCCTGATGGCAGCAAAGGCAGCCTGCAGCTACGTCAGCAGGTATGGCTGCATCATATCGAACTGAAGAAAGGTGAGCAGGCGAGCTTCCAGCTTCATGGACCGCGTGCGTATTTACAGTCCATCCACGGTACGGTGCATGCCGTAACGCATACGGAAGAGAAAGAGGCGCTCACCTGTGGTGACGGGGCGTTTATTCGTGATGAAGCGAATATTACCCTGGAGGCCGATACGGCATTGCGGGCGCTACTGATTGATTTACCGGTGTAATTAACCTTACCCCTCTCCCAAACGGGAGAGGGGTATTCTTTACACCTTACTCGCCATAATCTCGATAATCTGCCGATCCGTTGCCTGCATCGAGCGGCACGCCAGTGCGCACAGGTTGGAAATAGACTGTTCCACATCGTGCGCCACAATCCCCTCATTGCCCGTTACGGCAGAATCGTCCAGCGCCATCATGACTGCTTTCCAGGCACTGTTGACGCTGGTGGAGACTTTCATCGCGCAGCTATTGGAGGCGCCATCACAGATCATCCCACTGACATCCCCGATCATACTGCCGATTGCCATCGCAACCGTCTTGTAGCTTCCGTCCATCAGCCACGCCATGCCTGCCGCTGCGCCCATTGCCGCCGTCGTTGCTGCACATAATGCGGACAAGCGCGGAAGCTGGTAGTGGATATAAATGGCCGCCAGATGTGAAAGCATCAGCGCCCGCGCCAGCCGCTCGTCGTCAGCCTGAACGTGTTCAGCCACAACAACAACCGGCATAGTCGCGGTGATCCCCTGGTTTCCTGACCCGGAATTACTCATCGCTGGCAGTGTCGCACCGCCCATGCGGGCATCCGAGGCCGCGCTGGTGCGGATAACAATATCTGAACCCAGATCCTGTGCCATCCATCCGCGGGTGCGCTGTTTATCGAGCGTCGCACCAATGTGCAACCCCCATTGCCCGCTGAGCCCTTCACGTGAGAGCGCATCGTTCAAACGCCCGGCATCAAGGATAAACCGGATCGCATCGAACGGGACCTGCTCGACAAACTCCAGGATCTGCGAAAGCGTCGTGGTTGACAGCACCGCCAGGGGGTCACTCCCTGCCTCTGCCTGTTGATCGTCCAGCCTGAAGCGCGTTTCGCCCTGACACACCACCTCCACCACACGGGTATGCCCGCCCGCGATAGTCACCATCGCCGAGGCATCACCGGCGTATACACAGGCTCGTGAATAGAGAATCTCTTCGCACGGTTCCTGAAGTTTCACCTGCACCTGACCGGCATTCAGCAGCGCTTTAGCCCGTACCAGCGCATCCGCACTGGCATCTTTCAGTACCTCCAGCCCCGCCTGCGCATTACCACCGATGGCGCCCAGCGCCGCCGCAATCGGCAACCCGACCATTCCGGTACCCGGTACCGTTACGCCCAGCCCGTTCTTCATCAGGTTCGGCGATACCCACGCCTCAATTTGTGTTACGTCGCCTGACAGGTGCTCTGCGGCAATTGCACAAGCCAGCGCCAGAGAAACGGGTTCGGTGCACCCCAGTGCAGGTTTAACTTCTTCCTGCACCACGCGAATAAATTGATTCCATAAAGGATGAGTTTGCTCAGACATCGTTACGACCTTAATTACCCTCAGGAGAATGCGAGGAAAGGAGAAACACAAAGCAGCAGCCCGGTGATAACAATAATCACCAGCGACACGCCTTTATATTTATGCAGTGCTGGCACTTTATAGACCAGCCATGCAGGGATCAGGCAGCCCACCATGCCGAAGATAGGGCTACAAATGGAGGTGAAGCTTAATACCGGCGCGTTTAAGACAATCGCGCTCCAGGCCAGCAGAATGGCGAATAACATGATGCCGCGCTGGACGGTGCTTTCATTGATTTTCTCTGTTGGCATTTTGCGGCGCAGGACGTTCATCACGATCCCCTGCGTGGCCTCACGAAAGCCCAGATAGACGCCGAAGAATGCCGTCATCACGGCAAAGATATTGAGAATTACGCTGACGATTTTGACCCAGCCCGCACCGTCGCCGCTGATAAATTGCGCCGCGATCGCCAGGGCAGAGATATTCTGTTCGTAGGCTTTGACCGCTTCGTCGTGTCCCATTGCCAGGGTGAAAGAGACAGCGTAAAAGAAGACCGTCACAAACAGTACGCCAAAAGCGATATTCATTGCCCGCAATGCTTTGTGTCGCGCCACTTCAACGGACTTTTCCCGTGAGCGGTACGAGATAACCATCGGGCTTAAAGTCTGAATAAACAGAATGGAGGTTAAGGTAAAGGGCAACGTAATAATGGCGTTTTTAATCAGCAGACCCACCGGTGGCAGCATGCCCACATTGGCTAAATGCCAGAGGCCAATCATCGACAGCCCCAGCGCGGCAACCACGAATAGTTTGGTCAGCACCATCAGGCTGGAGACCTTAAACAGCAGCTTTTCACCGCGTGAAGAAATGGCGACCAGAATGCAGATCAGGAATAAACCGTAGAACGGATTGTCAGACAGCAACCCGTCGGTCACACCGAAAGTATGCAAATACGATGCGCTGTCGTTGGTGATGGCAGTGGAATAAACAAACATCCAGATCACCAGCATCACGAAATAGAGCGCACCTAATAGGATGCCCCAGTTTTTACCTAAGTAACCGCTAATTACGCTTGGGTAGTCTTTGCATTCCGGAGACTCCGCCAGCGTATTAATAAACAAACGCTGGAACAGATACATGGCCGGATAACCAATAATCGACGAGAGCAAAAAGACCCACAATCCCATTAATCCAACCTGCACTGGGAGAAAAACAATCCCCGCGCCAATGGCCATCCCGATACTCATGATGACCCAGCCCGTGTCGGTGCTGTCGAATTTAATCGCTTCTCGCCACTCGCTTTCACTCATTCCCGCCCGCCTTGCCGCAGGGGAATCATTCACAATCACACTGCTGTTTGTTGCCGTATCCATTGGGTACTCGCTTATTTTGTAGGGTAAACAGTTGTTTTTATTAGATTCCGATCGCCAGCGATTGCGAGTCAGAGGGCAGCAGGTGCTTGTTATTGGTGTGGGAAGATCATATCCGCTGAGGCGGAGAAAAAAGTCACAATCTTTGTGAGGATTTGCTAAATTGCGAGTAAAGATTTTCTATAAAATCCTAAAATACAGGTAAATAATTCTAAGTGTGATGCAGCTTAAAAAATTATATCATCCTCAAAACGAGAATATTTCGGAATTTATAAAGATGAATGTCCTACTCTCACCCCTTTCTTTTTTATAGGATGACATCTCAACAAACCACCTGATGATTATGGTTATACTATGGACACCGTTGAAGAACTCAATGGAACATACTTTTATAAAGGAGTGTGTAACATCTCGGCATCTGAGCTATTTTTTTGGATTTTTCTCGATGCCACCGATGAACAGTTCGGCGGATTAAAGGATGCAGTAATGATGGCAAGTATGATTCTTGGTTTACCTGTACTTGAAACCAGAACAAAACCAGAAACGGCTACAATAGGCACATCCGTGGCATCTAAATACCTGCGAGATCTACTGAATGTACAGCTACCACACCGACTACCTACAATTACACTCGCAAGTTTCAAATACAGAAAACCAATGTATACCAAAAATTTAGGTGCGTTCATTGGCCGATGGATACCTGCCCTCGGGATAACCATACTTGCAGCAGATGTTGCAATGATAAGTTACAAAACGCTTTCGAGATATAATACGATTGCTCACCCAAAAGACCGGATTTGGTGAAGATGGACACTGAAACTGATGTTTTAAAATTCTTCAGGGACAACTTACCAGAACAAGGAACATTTACAGGCAAGAGAATTCCGCTTGAGATAGATGATGTTTTACAGGATTACACCGATCTGGATGATGTCATATATGCCATTGAGAGATTTGAAAAAGAGTATCTTATCGAAGTTAACACTGGAAATTATTTCCCCTGGACTCAAACATGGTTTTTCAGGAAATGGTTTACAAAAGAACCGGTTAAGCAAATATCAAAGCCATTGACGGTAAGAATGTTTGACGAAGCGGTAAAAGCAGGAAAATGGATACACGATTGATATATAGAAGGAGTTTTTTATCATGGCCGTACCTGTTCACATTTGGTTCTATGACGACGGTGGCTCACTCATTAAAGGTTCATGTGATGTTCAGGATCGTGAAGGGAGTGTTGAAATTAGAGGTTTAACCCATAACTTGAGTATTCCAACCGATCCACTCTCCGGAAGATTAACCGGAACGAGGAAACACGCGCCTTTTTTATTCGAGAAGGAAATTGATAGCTCATCTCCCTATCTTTATAAGGCGGTAGCGACAGGGCAAAACCTTAAGAAAGTTGAGATTAGATATTACCGAATCAATAACGCAGGTTGGGAGGTTGAATACTTTAGAACTGAGCTGGAAGGTGTGAAAGTTGTCTCTATTTCGCCTATTGTTAACGATACTCGTAACTGTCCAGGTACTGGCCACCTTGAATCTGTTCAATTGCGCTATGAAAAAGCGACCTGGACCTATTGCGACGGGAATATTCAATTCTCTGATGCATGGAACGAACGGGCATCAGCATGATGGTCACGCTCATTCCTCACAGAATCTACTTAAAGCGATTCTGTGAGGTTTCATTTTATACGAATGATTCCAACATCACTCAGCCAGCGCGTTAGCCATATCGGTTCTGATCTGCTTACGCTGTTCCGGTGTCAATACCTGGCTGACGTCGAAGTAATATTTCACGCGGTAATAACGGGTCTGCTCTTCAATTTTGCTGAAGGCGGTAAGCTGGCTTTTCACCGTGCTTTCGTCCCATTTACCCGCCTGGAACATGTCGATCAGCGCGCCGTCCTTCACGCCCGTCATTGGGATCTTGCTGACGTTTTGCTCCAGTTGCTGATGCAACTCTTTAATCTTATTAATCTGCTCATTGCTGAGCTTCAGGTGCTGTACCAGCGGATCCTGCGATGGAGACGGGGCTGCCTCAACGTTCGCGGCCTGCGCGGTAAAACTGCACACCGCCAACGACGCTGCAATCAAAGCAATACGGGTCATTTTCATCATCTTACTGTCCTTACATTTTGTTATTGGGAAAAGCAGGAACATTGTTTTTCAAGAGCGGATGAATATGTGTGAGTAATTATATAAACAATTTTGTATGTTTAGCGGGCAAAAAAGTGCCCCCTGCGTTGAGGGGGCATGTGAACACACTTTTAGATAGATTGAGTAAACGTCCTCGATATCACATCCTGCTGCTGCTCGCGCGTCAGGGCATTAAAGCGCACGGCATAGCCTGAAACACGAATGGTCAGATTCGGGTAATTTTCCGGATGCGCAATGGCGTCCAGCAGCATTTCCCGGTTCATTACGTTGACGTTCAGGTGCTGCCCGCCTTCAATGGCCGCTTCATGGTGGAAGTACCCGTCCAGCAGCCCCACCAGGTTGGTTTTGCGCACCAGCTCATCTTTGCCCAGCGCCTGCGGCACGATAGAGAAGGTGTAGGAGATCCCGTCCTTCGCATAGGTGAACGGCAGCTTGGCCACCGACGTCAGCGAGGCCACCGCCCCCTTTCTGTCACGGCCATGCATCGGGTTCGCGCCAGGGGCAAACGGCGTGCCGCCGCGGCGACCGTCCGGCGTATTCCCGGTCTTCTGACCGTAAACCACGTTGGAGGTAATGGTCAGAATAGACTGGGTCGGCACCGCATTGCGATAGGTCGGCAGCGCCTGAATTTTCTTCATAAAGCGCTCAACCAGGTCGCAGGCGATGCTGTCCACGCGGTCGTCGTTGTTGCCGTACTGCGGATAGTCACCTTCGATGACGAAATCAACCGCCAGACCGGTGTGGTCGCGCACCGGTTTCACCGTGGCGTATTTAATCGCGGAGAGAGAGTCCGCCGCGACCGACAGCCCGGCGATGCCGCAGGCCATGGTGCGATAGACGTCACGGTCATGCAACGCCATCAGTGAGGCTTCGTAGCTGTACTTATCGTGCATATAGTGAATGAGATTCAGCGCGCTGATGTACTGCACCGCCAGCCAGTCCATAAAGTGATCGAGGCTGGCCATCACGGTGTCGTAATCCAGCACCTCATCCAGCAATGGCGCGGTTTTCGGGCCGACCTGAATCTTCAGCTTCTCATCCACTCCGCCGTTGATGGCGTACAGCAGCGTTTTCGCGAGGTTGGCGCGGGCGCCAAAGAACTGCATCTGCTTGCCGATCACCATCGGGCTGACGCAGCAGGCAATGGCGTAGTCGTCGCTGTTGAAGTCGGCTCGCATCAGATCGTCGTTCTCGTACTGCAGTGAGGAGGTGACAATCGACACCTGCGCGGCATATTTCTTAAACGCAATCGGCAGCTGTTCAGACCAGAGGATCGTCAGATTGGGCTCCGGCGCAGGCCCCATGGTGTGCAGGGTGTGCAAATAGCGGAAGCTGTTTTTGGTCACCAGCGTGCGGCCGTCCAGCCCCATTCCGCCAATCACTTCCGTCGCCCAGATCGGATCGCCCGAGAAGAGCGTGTCGAACTCCGGCGTGCGTAGGAAGCGGACCATGCGGATCTTCATGATGAAGTGGTCGATCAGCTCCTGCGCCTGCGCCTCATTTAGCCGTCCGGCCTGCATGTCGCGCTCAATGTAGATATCAAGGAACGACGCCGTGCGCCCCAGCGACATCGCCCCGCCGTTCTGGGATTTCACCGCCGCCAGGTAGGCAAAGTAGACCCACTGCACCGCTTCCTGCGCGTTCATCGCCGGACGCGCAATATCAAAGCCGTAGTTCGCCGCCATCTGCTGGATCTGGAGCAAAGCACGCTTGTGCTCCGCCAGCTCTTCACGCAGGCGGATCGTCGCTTCGAGATCGTCACCGCGTTCCAGCTTCGGCTGGAGATCCGCAAACTGCAGCTCACGCTCGCGCACCAGATAGGTGATGCCGTACAGCGCCACGCGTCGGTAGTCACCGATGATGCGCCCGCGTCCGTAGCCGTCCGGCAGACCGGTCAGCACGCCGGATTTACGGCAGCGCATCATCTCCGGCGAGTAGACGTCAAACACGCCCTGGTTATGGGTTTTACGCAGGTCGGTAAACAGGTATTCAAACTGCGGATCCATCTCGCGGCCATAGGCTTCAAACGAGCTGCGGATCATGTTGATCCCGCCATACGGATGCAGGGCGCGCTTGAGCGGTTTATCGGTTTGCAGCCCGACGATCGTCTCCAGATCCTGATCGATATAACCCGGCCCGTGAGCGGTAATGGTGGTGGCAATGTTAGTATCAAAATCTACCGGGGCGTGGGTGGCATTCTCCTGACGAATGCCGACCATCACCTTCTGCCACAGCGCCGTCGTTGCTGGCGTCGCCTGCGCGAGGAAAGCTTCGTCGCCTTCATAAGGGGTGTAGTTATGCTGAATAAAATCGCGCACGTTGACGGCGTTTTTCCATTCTTCACCGCGAAAGCCAGCCCATGCGTCGCTGTAGGGCGCGACGCCTGTATCGATTGTTACGTTCATGTGTTTCTCGCTATATCAGGCGTAAGCCGCAGCCGGGGTGACCTTCCCAAGACGGAGGGCGTCCAGCGCGATCATTTTTTCTTCATTGGTAGGGACAACCGCGCAGACTACGCGGGAGGAATCGGTGCTGATGACGCGCTCGCCCGCGCTGCCCGGCAGGGCATTTTTAGCCTCGTCGAGGAGGATGCCGAAGACCTTCAGATGCTCCGCCACCAGCGCGCGGATCAGTTTCGAGTTTTCGCCAATACCACCGGTAAAGATCACGCCATCCAGACGATGCAGCGATGCCGCGTGACCGGCGATATGCCGCGCAATCCGGTGGACAAAGGTGTGGATCGCCAGCTGCGCCCGTTGATTGCCCTCGTGCCAGGCTTTCTCCAGCGCGCGTAAATCGGAGGAGATGCCGGATATCCCCAACAACCCTGACTCTTTGTTAACCACGCGCTCCAGATCATCAAATGACTGGCCGGTTTGCTGGGCAATCCACGCCATCGCGCCAAAATCCACGTCGCCACAGCGCGTGCCCATCACCAGCCCTTCCAGCGGCGTCATGCCCATGGAGGTATCGACGCTCTCACCGTTGCGCACCGCGCAGATGGAGGCCCCGTTACCAAGATGAGCAATCACCAGCCCGCTGTCGTCGGGGGACAGCCCGAGAAGCGTATGCGCCTGTCCGGCCACGTAACGATGGGAAGTGCCGTGAAAACCGTAACGCCGTACGCCCAGCGCTTCAAAATAGCGGTACGGCAAGCCGTACAGATACGCCTGAGGCGGCAGCGTCTGATGGAAGCTGGTATCGAATACCGCCACCTGCTGCACGCCCGGGAACAACCGCTCTGCGGCTTCCACGCCGCTTAAGTTGGCGTAGTTATGCAGCGGTGCCAGCGGGGAAACCTGACGGATCTGCTCAATCACCTCTTTCGTAATCAGGGTCGACTCGCTGAAGAGGTCGCCGCCGTGTGCAATACGGTGGCCAATTAAGGCCACGCTGCTCATCAGGTTGCGCTTCTCCAGCTCCAGGGCGATGGCTGCCAGCGCCCCTTCGTAGTCCTGGTGAGCCAGTTTGACTGGCTCACCCCCGTTCACGGAAATAAAGGCCTTTTCGGTGTTGATACCGTCCGCAATGCCCGTCATCAGGGTCTCACAGCTGCTGGCGTCGAGCACCGAAAACTTAACAGAGGACGAACCGCAGTTAATAACCAGTACTACCGGAAACTCAATCATCATATGACTCCGCTCTTCCTGAGCTATGGGTTAGAACAGTTTGTAAACGATATTCAGAATGGTCAGCAGGCCCACAACCGTGACGAAGATGTTCTCGGGTTTGCCCTTATATTTCGCCATGGCTGGCGCTTTGCGGATGGCGTACATCGGCAGCAGGCACAGCAGAGAGGCGATGATCGGTGCGCCCATGGCTTCGATAAGGTCGAGAATGTTCGGGTTGGCATAGGCCACAACCCAGGTGGAGCCCATGATGAAGACCATGCTGATGGTGTTCAGCTTGCCAACGGAAACCTTCTTCTTATCCCCCTTATAACCGAACTTGAGGATCAGGCCGTTCAGCCCTTCCAGCGTGCCCAGATAGTGCCCAAAGAAGGATTTAAAGATAGCGACCAGCGCGATGATGGACGCACCGTATTCCAGCACCGTGGCAAATGTCGATTTGGTTCCCGACATGGAGGCAAAGTGGTTCGCCAGATAAGAGAGCACCGGAATGTTCTGCGCTTTGGCATCCGCCATGTTCTGCGGAGAGAGCGTAAACAGGCAGCTAAAGGCGAAGAACATCACCACGGCGACCATCAGCATGCTGGCGCGACCGATGATTTTGGAACATTTCTGCTCGGTAAACGCTTTACCGAACTCGGGCTCGTACTCTTCACGCTTGGAGACCACAAATGAGGAGACGATGGGCGAGAAGTTGAAGGAGAAGACCATGATGGAGATCCCCAGCCACACCGTGACCAGAATGCCGTCATGACCGGTAAAGGAAATATCGCTCAGGTTGACCTGGTCGATCACCGCCGAGTTCCAGTATGGGATCAGCGACAGGGAAATCAGCACCAGGCTGGCGATGAACGGGAACACCAGGAAGCTCATCACCTTCACCATCAGATCTTTACCAAACCAGATCACAAAGGCCATCAGCAGCAGCAGGAACAGCGCCACTACACCACGGTTCAGCGCAGGCAGCTGGAGCTGGTTTTCCCAGAACGTCATAAAGGTGTTGGTAATGGTCACGCCGTAAATCCACAGCAGTGGGCAAATGGCAAAGAAGTAGAGGAAGGTGATGACCACCCCGCCGGTCTTGCCGAAGTGCTCTTCCACCGTTTCGGTAATGTTGCCGGAGACATTACTCCCGGACAGGCACAGACGCGCCAGCGCGCGGTGACAGTAAAATGCAATCGGGAACGCGAGGACCAGCATCAGCAGGATGGGGATCAACCCGCCAAAGCCTGCGCGAATAGGGAAGAACAGCACGCCTGCGCCAATGGCGGTTCCGAACAGGCCCAGCGTCCAGGTGGTATCAGACTTACGCCAGGAGGACGTTTTTGTCTGGCCAACGATAATGCTTTCTGTGTTGCTCATAGGTCACCTTTATGCGTCAACGAAGCCGGTAATTTGGGAAACACGGGAGAGATCGATATTGCCGCCGGAAATAATGCAGACGGTTTTTCGGCCCTGAATATAGTGGTCAAGTTTGCCGCTTAATAATGCCGCGCAGGCCAGCGCGCCAGCACCTTCCGTCACCACTTTATTTCGCTGAATAAGCGCAATCATGCTGTTGCGAATATCGTCTTCGCTCACCAGCACAATGTCATCAACCAGTTCGCGGACGATTTCGAAGGTTAATTTACCCGGACGAGATACGTCGCAACCGTCAGCTAATGTACCGGTGACGCGATGGTTGATGATTTCTCCGGCCTGGTATGATGCCGCCATCCCATGAACATTTTCAGACTGTACGCCAATAATATTAATGGTCGGGTTAATGGATTTAATGGCCGTTGCAATCCCGGCAATTAATCCGCCACCGCCGATGGGAACAATCACGTTATCCACATCATACAAATCTTCGAGAATTTCCAGGCCAATGGTGCCCTGTCCGGCGATCACTTTCGGATCGTCATACGGCGGGATAAAAATGCGCCCTTCCATCTCGACGATTTCACTCACTTTCGCGATGGTGTCGTTGAAGTTCTCGCCGTGCAGCACCACTTCCGCCGAGTAGTCACGCGTCGCGGCTACTTTAGACTTTGGCGCGCCCATCGGCATCACCACTTTGCCGTCAATGCCGAGCATTGCACACGATAGCGACACACCCTGCGCGTGGTTTCCCGCCGAGCAGGCGACGACGCCCTTACGCTTTTCAGCATCGGTCAGCGAGCTTAATTTATTAAACGCACCGCGAATTTTAAACGAGCCGGTACGCTGCATATTTTCAAACTTCAGGAATATTTCACCCTTACAGCGCTCGCTGAGATAATTCGAACGCGGCATGCCGGTTTTATATATTTTACCCGCCAGGCGTTTTCTGGCGTCCTGAATATCTTCAATCGTTACCGGAAGGTCGTAGGTAATGTGCATAATATCCTCGTTATAATAATTCATTCTTTTCAGGCAAAGTCAGGGTATCAGAGCATAAAATTATCTCTGGGTGTTTTTTTTAAAAAATGTTTATTGCTTCTAAGGAGATCAATATTTCATCGTCGTCTTTCACCGGTGAGTGAGGCATATTGTTTTGCCAGTTCAACCAATACTGACGCGGATTTTTTAATTCTGTAATTTTTCGACCACACGGCGGCATAACGCGCCACGGGTAATTCATCCTCTACCGGCAGAACAATAAATTGATCCGAGCCGAACGGAGCAATCATGTCGCGTGGAATCACCGTCAGATAATCGGCATTCAGGACAAGGTTATAAATGGTGACCACGGAATCGGTCTGGACGATGTTTTCAATACTGATGTGGTTGTCTTGCAGAGTGGTCAGAAGTTCTTTGTAGTAGCCCATATCGGTTTGCGGCATCACCCACTGCTCATGCGTGAGCGATGCCAGTGTCGTCGGGCCGGTGCACGTTCGTGATTTACTGGCGACCAGCACAAATTCTGACTCAAACAAGGGCTCGACGTGCAGATCCTGCAGCAGCATCTCATCACTCAGCGTGCCGATGGCGAAATCCAGCCGACCATCGCGAATGGCTGGCAGGAAAGAGGAGAGTTGGGCTTCATACATAGATACACGCGCTTTCGGGAACACTTCCTTGAATTTTTTGATCATTTCGGACAGGAAGGTGAAACCAATCAGTGATGGGTAGCCAAAGGAAACGTCCATCACGGTGCTGAAACTCAGGCTGTTGATCTCGCTCACCATGTTTTTCATTTCGCGGGTGATCGACTCTGAGTAGGAGAGCAGCACCTGGCCTGCGGCAGTCAGTTTTACGCCCGTGTTTTTACGCACCATGACTTCCACGCCGAAGTAGGATTCGATATCGCTGATGATTTTGCTGACGGCGGGTTGCGTCAGGCCCAGTTGTCTTGCAGCAGAACCTATGGAGCCACTTTTAATGACTTCCTGAAATACCACGAGGTGCTGTGTTTTCGGTAGAATAATAGTGTTCATAATATTCTGCGCTTATTTCCCTATGACGCAGCGGATTCTACCCAATATTGTTTCAGGGGGTATGTGCTGTTACTCACAATTTGCCTTCCCGCATTATTCACCGGAACAACAAAAAACATAAAAAGCTTTTATAATCAATCATATAATCTTGTCATATCACACCATTACGCTGATATCGATCAACAAAACCAACACTAATAAATTTATTTTATGGCGATAACCTGGATAAATTTTCCTGCGTTAATAAAATCAATAAAGACGATCTTTCAGGCAATTAAAGACCAATAAATAACCGTTATTCAGTTGAAACATTCTTTCAATTTATCAATTTTTACAGATGCTTTTAGGCTGGCTTTCGATAAAAAGAGGAATACGTCACACATTCGCAGGATGAATGTTTTTAAATGCAATATGTAGATATCAAACATGAAAACATATTGAATCATTAAGACAACAATCACAACAAATTAACAACACCGTGGATTAACCCCTTTTCAGCGCGAAATTTTGTGATAACGATCGCCTGTAGATTGCTTGAGGCCATTGAAGAGATAAAAACAGTGAAATGTGCTTAATGTCGCAAATATGAGAATTGATGTCGTTTGTGGGGTTGTCGGGTGGCGCAGCACTTAACCGACCTACAACCTACTGAAAGCAAAAACCCCGCCGAAGCGGGGTTTTTTAAGAAGTTGAAGCTGACCGATAAGCCGGGTTCTGTCGTGGACAGTCATTCATCTAGGCCAGCAATCGCTCACTGGCTCAAGCAGCCTACCCGGGTTCAGTACGGGCCGTACCATGTGAACCCCTATTTGGCCTTGCTCCGGGTGGAGTTTACCGTGCCACGGACTGTTACCAGCCGCGCGGTGCGCTCTTACCGCACCCTTTCACCCTTACCTGATCCCGCTTGCGCGGGCCATCGGCGGTTTGCTCTCTGTTGCACTGGTCGTGGGTTTCCCCCCCAGGCGTTACCTGGCACCCTGCCCTATGGAGCCCGGACTTTCCTCCCCTCCGCCCGTCTCCCCCGAAAGGGACGACGACGAAGCGGCGACTGTCTGGTCAGCTTCGGCGCGCAGTATAGAGGGTTTGCGCGCCGCTGTCACCTTCAGGTGCAGGCAAGACGTAATTAACGCGCAACTTCTACCTTTGCCAGTTTTTCGTAGTAGCATGCAATCGCGCTGTGATCGGCCGTACCCAGACCATCTGCACGCAACGCCTGCATCATCTCCATCACCGCCGCGGTCAGCGGCAGCTGTGCGCCTACGCCGTGGGACGTATCGAGCGCGTTCGCCAGATCTTTAATGTGCAGGTCGATACGGAATCCCGGCTTGAAGTTACGGTCCATCACCATCGGCGCTTTGGCATCCAGCACGGTACTTCCCGCCAGACCACCGCGAATCGCCTGATAGACCAGGTCCGGGTTAACGCCCGCTTTGGTTGCCAGCGTCAGCGCTTCAGACATCGCGGCGATGTTCAGCGCCACAATGACCTGGTTCGCCAGCTTGGTCACGTTGCCCGCGCCAATTTCACCCGTATGCACCACGGAGCCTGCCATCGCTTTCATCAGGTCATAGTATTTATCGAAAATAGCTTTATCCCCGCCGACCATCACCGACAGCGTGCCGTCGATCGCTTTCGGCTCACCGCCGCTGACCGGCGCGTCCAGCATATCCACGCCCTTCGCTTTTAGCGCCTCGCTGATTTCACGACTTGCAAGCGGTGCGATAGAGCTCATATCAATCAGCACCAGGCCGGGCTTTGCGCCCTCAATGATGCCGTTCTCCCCCAGCGCGACCTCTTTAACATGCGGGGAGTTTGGCAGCATGGTAATGATGACATCGCACTGCTCAGCAATCGCTTTGGCGGTGGAGGCGGTTTCTGCGCCAGCCGCCATCACCTCGGCCACAGATTGCGGATTATGATCGGAGACCACCAGTGAGTAACCCGCTTTGATGAGGTTCTTACTCATTGGTTTACCCATGATCCCCAGGCCAATAAAACCCACTTTCAGCGTCATAACTGTTTCCTCAATGATGGTTATTTTTTAAAAGCGTCCGCTAATTTCTGCGTCGCTGAGCGGAACACCCCGAGATCGCTGCCGACGGCAACAAAGGTGGCTCCCCACTCCAGATAACGTCGGGCGTCGGCTTCAACCGGCGCCAGTATGCCGCTCGGTTTACCGTGTGCTTTGGCGCGAGCAAATATGTGCTGGATCGCACGCTGCACGTCAGGGTGGCTGGCATTGCCCAGGTGGCCAAAGGCGGCAGCCAGATCGCTTGGGCCGACAAAGATACCGTCCACACCGTTTGTGGCTGCAATAGCGTCGAGGTTATCAACCCCCTGCTGGCTCTCAATCTGCACCAGAACAGTGATGTTGCTATTGGACTGCGCGAAGTAGTCCGGCACGGTGCCGAACATGTTGGCGCGGTGTGAGACGGAGACGCCGCGGATCCCTTCCGGCGGGTAGCGCGTTGACGCCACGGCCAGCGCCGCTTGTTCCTGGGTTTCCACAAACGGGATGAGGAAATTGTAGAACCCGATATCCAGCAAACGTTTGACGATCACCGGGTCATTGGTTGGCACTCGCACCACCGGGGCGCTGGCGCTGCCTTTCAGGGCCATCAGTTGCGGAATAAAGGTGCTGATATCGTTTGGCGCATGTTCGCCGTCGAGCACCAGCCAGTCAAAACCAGCAAGGCCCAGCACTTCAGTACTTATTGGGTTTGCCAGCGCAGACCAACAGCCAATCTGGATCTGGTGCGCCGCGAGGGCCGTTTTAAACGTATTCAGGAAGATATTGTTATTCATCACTTATACCTTTTTAATTCCGCAGTTTGAGCCGGGATTATTTATTGCGAAACATATTGTTTTTATATTTATTTCTCTGACTGAATGTTGGCAATATAAAATCGTCCTTCAGTATAATCGTCACTTCACAACAGCACATTGTTTTTATGCTCAAGTATTGCGCCTCATTTCAACGCCATTTTGAGCATATGCCCAACGCTGTGGGCGCTAATGCACAGAATCAGGGATTAGTTAGCCTGACGCGATCGTGATCACATTTTTAACTGTCTTCTGCTGACATCCTTTATTTCCTCGAGAATAAAACGATTATCCAACGGGTTAAATTTACTATCTGACACTTTGCCGGAGAAATGTGAATAATGGCCGATATTGAAATGAGAGAGGCATCGCCGACGGCGTTTTATATAAAAGTTCACGATACGGATAACGTGGCGATTATTGTCAATGACAATGGCTTAAAAGCGGGAACACGCTTCCCGGACGGACTGACGTTAATTGAACATATTCCCCAGGGGCATAAGGTCGCACTGGTCGATATTCCTGCCCATGGGGAGATCGTGCGTTACGGTGAAGTCATCGGCTATGCCGTTCGCGCAATTCCGCAGGGAAGCTGGATTGAGGAGTCGCTGGTTGAACTGCCAAAAGCGCCACCGCTGAACACCCTGCCACTTGCCACCCGCGTACCGGAACCGCTTCCTCCGCTGGAAGACTATACCTTTGAAGGCTATCGCAATCCGGACGGCAGCGTCGGTACCAAAAATCTTCTTGGTCTCACCACCAGCGTACACTGCGTGGCGGGCGTGGTGGATTACGTGGTGAAAATCATCGAACGCGATCTGCTGCCGAAATACCCGAACGTCGATGGCGTGGTTGGCCTGAACCATCTCTATGGCTGTGGCGTAGCGATCAACGCGCCAGCGGCGGTCGTGCCGATCCGTACCATTCATAATATTGCCCTCAACCCGAATTTTGGCGGCGAGGTGATGGTGATTGGTCTGGGGTGCGAAAAACTCCAGCCTGAGCGTCTGCTCCAGGGTACCGAAGACGTCAAAGCCATTCCGGCAGACGAGGCCAGCATTGTACGCCTGCAGGACGAACGCCACATTGGGTTCCGGTCTATGGTCGACGATATTCTGCAGGTTGCCGAGCGTCATCTCGATAAGCTCAACCGACGCCAACGCGAAACCTGCCCCGTCTCTGACCTGGTGGTGGGAACCCAGTGCGGCGGCAGCGATGCGTTCTCTGGCGTGACGGCCAACCCGGCGGTGGGCTTTGCGTCCGACCTGCTTGTTCGTTGCGGTGCGACAGTGATGTTCTCCGAAGTGACTGAAGTCCGTGATGCCATCCATTTACTGACGCCGCGCGCCGTCAATGAAGAAGTGGGCCAGCGCCTGCTTGAGGAGATGGCCTGGTACGATAACTATCTCGACATGGGTAAAACCGACCGTAGCGCGAATCCGTCTCCGGGAAACAAAAAAGGGGGCCTGGCGAACGTCGTGGAAAAAGCCCTGGGTTCGATTGCTAAATCCGGCCAAAGCGCGATTGTGGAAGTCCTCTCTCCGGGACAGCGGCCGACCAAACGCGGCCTGATCTACGCGGCAACGCCTGCCAGCGATTTTGTTTGCGGCACCCAGCAGGTGGCATCCGGCATTACGGTACAGGTCTTTACCACCGGACGCGGCACGCCGTATGGCCTGATGGCAGTCCCGGTGATCAAAATGGCGACGCGCACCGAGCTGGCAAACCGCTGGTACGACTTAATGGATATCAACGCGGGAACCATCGCCACCGGAGAAGAGAGCATTGAGGACGTGGGCTGGAAGCTATTCCACTTCATTCTGGACGTGGCAAGCGGGCGGAAGAAAACGTTCTCGGACCAATGGGGATTACATAACCAGCTGGCGGTGTTTAACCCGGCACCAGTGACGTGATGACTCCTCACCCTGCCCTCTCCCTACGGGGAGAGGGTTAGGATGAGGGGGAAACCAGCACTACATCAATCCCGCTTTTACGCAACCCATCCAGACTTTCCTCCGGAATGCCCTCATCGACAATAATCATATCAATCCTTTGCGTATCAATGATTTTATGCAGGCTTGAGCGGTTGAACTTGCTGGAATCAGTCACAACGATAATGCGCTCTGCCACCTCGCACATTTTGCGATTCAGACGCGCTTCATCCTCGTTATGCGTGCTCACGCCACGATCCAGATCGATGGCATCAACGCCCAGGAACAGCAAATCAAAGTGATAATTCTGTAAGGACTGTTCCGCCTGGTCGCCATAGAAAGACTGCGACTGACGACGCAAGTGGCCGCCGGTCATCAGCAGTTCCACCCCTTCCGCTTCCAGCAACGCATTCGCCACATTCATTCCATTGGTCATGGCAATGACATCCGTGTGCTGGCGCAACATTCTGGCAATTTCAAAGGTCGTGGTGCCAGAGTCGAGAATAATGCGATGGCCCGGCTTCACCAGCGCGGCGGCGGCCTGAGCGATGCTGCGCTTGACCGCCGTATTGAGCGAACTTATATCCTCAACGGAGGGCTCGATGCCGGGCACATTGCCTTCACAAATTAGCGCCCCGCCGTAAGCGCGAACAGCGATGCCCTGCCTTTCCAGGAATGCCAGATCGTTACGGATCGTCACTGTCGATACGCCATATAAATGAGAAAGATCGTTAACCTGCACGCTTCCCTGCGCCCGCAACCGCTGAATGATCTGCTCTCGCCTTTCACTGGTACCGGTGACGCGCTTTTCTGCGGATGAATCGGAGCTATTCATATGAAGTCCTTAATCAATACACTTTCGTTTCATTTCGTTTTGCCTATTAACGCCTTTCTTTTTGTGGAATGCAAGCGCTGTCTGGGGGACATACGCAAACAAGCCCGACGCTGAAACCTTTCATTGTGTTTCTTTTGTGAAACAGATCGGAAAACCATTATCTTTCGTTTTATTTTTACATCACCATCATGCAGGATTAAATGAAACAAAACGAAAGATGACTACCAACACCATCCGAAATGGAGAGGAAAGTGAAACATCTGACAGAAATGGTGGAACAACATAAACGGGGGAAGGCAAACGGAATTTATGCCGTCTGTTCAGCACATCCACTGGTACTTGAAGCGGCCATTCGTTACGCCCAGTTACGCTGCACGCCACTGCTGATCGAAGCAACCTCAAACCAGGTGGATCAGTTTGGCGGCTACACCGGCATGACGCCCGCCGATTTTCACGGTTTCGTTAGCAGGCTGGCGGAGTTACTTGGTTTTCCGACGTCACAATTGATCCTCGGCGGCGATCACCTGGGCCCAAACCGCTGGCAAAACCTGCCGGCTTTACAGGCGATGGCGAACGCCGACGATCTGATCAGAAGCTACGTCACTGCGGGGTTTAAGAAGATCCATCTGGACTGCAGTATGTCCTGCGAGGACGATCCGGTTCCCTTAACCGATGCCATCGTCGCTGAGCGCGCCGCGCGTCTGGCCAAAATTGCCGAAGACACCTGCCGTGCGAAATTTGGTGTAGCCGATCTGGTCTACGTTATTGGCACGGAGGTGCCGGTTCCCGGTGGTGCACATGAAACGCTGAGTGAACTTGAAGTCACCACGCCTGAGGCGGCGCGCGCCACGCTTGAAGCGCATCGCCATGCATTTGAGAAAGTGGGGTTGAACGACATCTGGCCACGCATTATCGGCCTGGTGGTTCAGCCTGGCGTGGAGTTCGACCACGCCCACGTCTGCGATTATCAACCGCAAAAAGCCATCGCCCTGAGTGAAATGGTTGAAACATACGACACGCTGGTATTTGAAGCGCACTCCACTGACTACCAGACATCACAGGCGTTGCGCCAGCTGGTGAAAGATCACTTTGCAATCTTAAAAGTCGGCCCGGCCCTGACCTTTGCCCTGCGTGAAGCGCTGTTCTCACTGGCCGCCATTGAAGAGGAGCTGCTGCCAGCCAAAGCCAGCTCTGGCCTGCGCCACGTACTGGAAAACGTGATGCTCGATCGCCCCGAGTACTGGCAAAGCCATTATCACGGTGACGGCAACGCACGACGGCTGGCACGGGGCTACAGCTACTCCGACCGCGTGCGCTATTACTGGCCAGACAGCGAGATTGACGATGCCTTTGAACGACTGGTCCGCAACCTGGACGACGAACCCATCCCGCTGCCGCTCATCAGTCAATATTTGCCGTTGCAATACGGCAAAGTTCGCGAGGGCGCTCTCAAGTCGACACCGCGGGAACTCATCATTGACCACATTCAGGACATACTCCAGCAGTACCATGCCGCCTGCGAAGGCGTACCGACTCAACACGCATAATTAAAAAAGAGGAAAACACTATGCCAAACATTGTCTTATGCCGCATTGATGAACGCCTGATCCACGGACAGGTGGGCGTTCAGTGGGTAGGGTTTGCGGGGGCGAACCTGGTTCTGGTGGCAAATGACGAGGTTGCAGACGATCCGGTTCAACAGAACCTGATGGAAATGGTACTTGCGGAAGGGATCGCCGTGCGCTTCTGGTCTCTGCAAAAAGTGATCGATAACATTCACCGCGCCGCTGACCGCCAGAAGATTCTGCTGGTCTGTAAATCACCCGCCGATTTTTTAACGCTGGTAGAGGGCGGCGTGCCCATCACCCGTATTAACGTCGGAAACATGCATTACGCCAGTGGCAAACGGCAAATTGCCAAAACGGTATCTGTCGACGCGAACGATATCACTGCGTTCAACGGCCTGAAAGCGGCCGGGGTGGAATGCATCGTTCAGGGCGTTCCAACAGAGGCTGCTTTGGATCTCTTTAAACTGCTATGAGGGATTCACAATGGAAATCAGTCTGTTGCAGGCTTTCGCGCTGGGGCTTCTCGCCTTTATCGCGGGCCTGGATATGTTTAACGGGTTAACACACATGCACCGCCCGGTGGTACTGGGGCCACTGGTTGGTCTGATTCTGGGCGATCTGCATACCGGCATTCTGACCGGCGGCACGTTAGAGCTGGTCTGGATGGGTCTGGCGCCGCTGGCTGGTGCGCAACCGCCAAACGTGATTATCGGCACCATTGTCGGCACCACGTTTGCCATTACCACAGGCGTGAAACCGGATGTCGCCGTTGGGGTCGCTGTACCGTTTGCTGTTGCGGTACAAATGGGTATTACCTTCCTCTTCTCCGTGATGTCCGGCGTCATGTCCCGTTGCGATCGCATGGCGGCTAATGCGGACACGCACGGTATTGAACGGGTTAACTATCTTGCCCTGCTGGCGCTGGGTATCTTCTACTTTCTCTGTGCTTTTCTGCCAATTTACTTCGGTGCGGAGCACGCGAAAACCGCCATTGATGTCCTGCCGGAACGTCTGATAGACGGTCTCGGTGTTGCAGGCGGCATCATGCCAGCCATCGGCTTCGCCGTGCTGCTGAAGATCATGATGAAAAACGTCTACATCCCTTACTTCATTATCGGTTTTGTCGCTGCGGCCTGGCTGAAACTTCCGGTGCTGGCGATTGCGGCTGCTGCGCTGGCGATGGCGCTGATCGACCTGATGCGTAAATCACCTGAACCGACTGCGTCAACGGCCCAGAAAGAGGAATTCGAAGATGGCATCTAATCAAACCACTCTGCCAGGCGTGTCTGAAAGTGAAGAGACCCTGCTCACCGGCGTAAACGAAAACATCTATGAAGACCAGAGCATCGGTGCCGAACTGACGAAAAAGGACATTAACCGTGTCGCATGGCGCTCCATGCTATTACAGGCCTCGTTTAACTACGAGCGTATGCAGGCCTCCGGCTGGCTGTATGGATTACTGCCTGGGCTGAAAAAGATCCACACCAACAAGCGGGACCTGGCGCGGGCGATGAAAGGCCACATGGGGTTCTTTAATACCCATCCGTTCCTGGTCACCTTTGTTATCGGCATCATTCTGGCGATGGAGCGCTCCAAGCAGGATGTGAACAGCATCCAGAGCACCAAAATTGCCGTGGGCGCGCCGCTCGGCGGCATTGGCGATGCCATGTTCTGGCTGACCCTGTTACCCATCTGCGGCGGTATTGGTGCCAGCCTGGCGCTGCAGGGTTCGATTCTGGGTGCGGTGGTCTTTATCGTGCTGTTTAACGTGGTGCACCTCGGCCTGCGCTTTGGTCTGGCGCACTACGCCTACCGGATGGGCGTTGCCGCGATCCCGTTGATTAAAGCCAACACCAAAAAGGTCGGCCACGCTGCGTCTATCGTCGGGATGACGGTGATCGGCGCGCTGGTAGCAACCTATGTGCGCCTGAATACCACGCTTGAAATCAAAGCCGGGGATGCGGTTGTCAAACTGCAAGCCGACGTCATCGACAAGCTGATGCCCGCATTTCTGCCGCTGGTCTATACCCTGACCATGTTCTGGCTGGTGCGTCGTGGCTGGAGCCCGCTGTGCCTGATTGGTATCACCGTGGTGCTGGGCGTTGTCGGTAAATTCTGTCACTTCCTGTAAAAGCAAAGAGGTCACGATGTTAGGCATCATTTTGACGGGTCACGGTGGGTTTGCCAGCGGACTTGAACAGGCGATGAAGCAGATCCTCGGCGAACAGCCGCAGTTTATCGCCATCGATTTCCCGGAAACCTCCTCGACTGCGCGGCTAACCGCGCAGCTTGAGCAGGCGGTAACTGAACTGGATCCCCAGTACGATATCGTGTTTCTTACCGATCTGCTCGGCGGTACGCCGTTTCGCGTAGCGTCAACGCTTGCGATGCAAAAGCCGGGATGGGAAGTGATCACCGGCACCAACCTGCAACTTCTGCTGGAAATGGTGCTGGAACGCGACGGGTTAAGTAGCGAAGCGTTTCGTCTGCAGGCGCTCGCGTGTGGCCATCGCGGCCTGACCAGCCTGGTGGATGAGCTTGGGCGCTGTCATGAGGAAGCCCCTGCTGAGGAAGGGATATGAGCCAGCTGCTGCGCGCGCGACGGATCCTTACCGAACAGGGCTGGCTGGACGACCACCAGCTACGCATTGAAAGCAGTGCGGTTGCGGCGATTGAACCCATCCCGGCGGGCGTTACGACGCGGGATGCGGAGCTGCTTTGCCCGGCCTATATCGACACGCACGTCCACGGCGGCGCTGGCGTGGACGTCATGGATGATGCGCCCGGCGTGCTGGACACCCTGGCAATGCATAAAGCCCGCGAAGGCGTGGGCGCATTTCTGCCCACCACCGTGACCGCGCCGCTGAAGGCCATCCACGCCGCGCTGATGCGTATCGCCCGGCGCAGTCAGTCCGGCGGCTCGGGCGCGCAGATCCTGGGCAGCTATCTGGAAGGACCGTACTTTACGCCGCAGAACAAAGGGGCGCATCCGCCGGAGCTGTTCCGGGAGCTGGATATCGTCGAGCTGGACAGGCTGGCTGACGTTTCACAGGGCACGCTACGGGTGGTGGCGCTCGCGCCAGAAAAACCCGGCGCGCTGCAGGCGATTCGCCATCTTAAACAGCGCGGGATACGCGTGATGCTGGGCCACGGCGCTGCCACGTACCGGCAAACACTTGCCGCATTTGATGCGGGTGCCGACGGGCTGGTTCACTGCTACAACGGCATGACGGGGCTGCACCACAGAGAGCCCGGAATGGTCGGCGCAGGGCTTACGGACAAACGGGCGTGGCTGGAGCTGATTGCCGACGGGCACCACGTCCATCCGGGGGCGATGCGCTTATGCTGCTGCTGCGCGCAGGAGCGCGTGGTGCTGATTACCGATGCAATGGAGGCGGCAGGTATGCCGGACGGACGGTATACGCTTTGTGGCGAAGAGGTCTCGATGCAAAACGGCGTGGGTCGAACCGGCTCCGGCGGGCTGGCGGGCAGCACGCTGTCGCTGGATGCCGCGGTCAGGAATATGGTGGAGTATGCGGGCGTAACCGCCGAAGACGCTATCCATATGGCCTCGCTGCACCCTGCCCGGCTGTTGGGCGTTGACGGTCAGCTAGGATCCTTAGCCCCGGGTAAACGCGCCAATATCATTGCGCTGGACGGGGGTTTACACCTCCAGCAGATCTGGATTCAGGGACAGGCTCTCTCCCTTTAGCCCTTTCATTGTGTCTCCTGTTGGCCTTACGGCACCCGATCGTAAGGCCTTTCTTTTCCTTTCCTTAACTCTTCCCTTTCCTTTCACGATCACACTTTTCGTTTTATTTCTTTTCTTTCATTGAAGTTTCGATTTCTTTTCTATAGATTTTATTTAACTGCTTAAGTGAACAAGTGAAACGAAACGAAAGATAGCGACACGATTGCCAGCGTCTGATGTGGAATTCACACGACTAAGGACTGAGTTATGCCACAAACCACTACCGCCGCGACAACCGGCACCTGGACAGAGGAAGAGATCCGCCAGCAGCCTGCCAGCTGGATCCGCTCGCTCAACAACATCGATAACCTGCGTGCTTCGATCGACAGTTTCCTGACGCCGCTGCTGCGCAAGGAGGATCTGCGGATCGTCCTGACCGGCGCGGGCACATCCGCCTTTATCGGCGATATCGTTTCTCCCTGGCTCGCGAGCTACACCGGGAAAAACTTCACTGCCGTGCCAACAACCGATCTGGTCACGAACCCGGTGGACTACTTCAGCCCTGCGCATCCGCTGCTGCTGATTTCGTTTGCCCGCTCCGGCAACAGCCCGGAAAGCGTCGCGGCCGTCGAGCTGGCAAACCAGTTCGTGCCGGAGTGCTACCACCTGTCGATCACCTGCAACGAGGCGGGGAGCCTGTACCAGAACGCCATCGACAGCGATAACGCCTTTGCCCTGCTGATGCCTGCCGAAACGCACGATCGCGGGTTCGCGATGACCAGCAGCATTACCACCATGATGGCGAGCTGTCTGGCGGTGTTCGCGCCGGAAACGATCAATAGCCACACCTTCCGCGACGTCGCCGATCGCTGTCAGGCGATCCTCACCGCGCTCGGCGATTTCAGCCACGGCGTCTTTGGCAATGAAGCGTGGAAACGCGTCGTCTATCTGGGAAGCGGCGGGCTGCAGGGCGCGGCGCGCGAATCGGCGCTGAAGGTGCTGGAGCTGACGGCGGGCAAGCTGGCGGCGTTTTACGATTCCCCGACGGGCTTCCGTCACGGGCCGAAGTCGCTGGTCGATAGCGAAACGCTGGTGGTGGTGTTTATCTCCAGCCATCCGTATACGCGTCAGTACGATCTGGATCTGCTGGCCGAACTGCGCCGCGATCGCCAGGCCCTGCGCGTCGTCGCCATCGCCGCTGAAAACGCTCCGGTCATTGAAGCGGGTCCGCACATTCTGCTGCCGCCTTCACGTCCGTTTATCGATATGGAACAGGCGTTCTGCTTCCTGATGTATGCCCAGGTCTTTGCACTCTCCCAGTCGCTCAGCGTAGGCAATACGCCCGATACGCCATCCGCCAGCGGGACGGTCAACCGTGTAGTGCAGGGCGTTGTTATTCATCCGTGGCAGGCTTAAGAGGATCGGATCATGAGTATCATTTCAACCAAATATCTTCTGCAGGACGCACAGGCAAAAGGCTACGCCGTTCCGGCGTTCAACATCCACAACGCGGAGACGATCCAGGCGATCCTTGAAGCGTGCAGCGAAATGCGATCGCCGGTGATCCTCGCGGGCACGCCGGGCACCTTTAAGCATATTGCGCTGGAAGAGATCTACGCCCTGTGCAGCGCGTACTCCCACACCTACAACATGCCGCTGGCGCTGCATCTCGATCACCACGAATCGCTGGATGATATACGCCGCAAGGTCAACGCGGGCGTGCGCAGCGCGATGATCGACGGCAGCCACTATCCGTTTGAACAAAACGTGAAACTGGTGAAGTCGGTGGTCGATTTCTGCCACCTCAACGACTGCAGCGTCGAAGCCGAGCTGGGCCGTCTGGGCGGCGTGGAAGATGACATGAGCGTAGACGCCGAAAGCGCGTTCCTCACCGAACCGCAGGAGGCGAAACGCTTCGTCGAACTGACCGGCGTCGATAGCCTTGCCGTCGCCATCGGCACCGCACACGGCCTGTATACCAAACGTCCGAAAATCGACTTCCAGCGGCTGGCGGAAATCCGCGAAGTGGTCACCGTGCCGCTGGTGCTGCACGGCGCGAGCGATGTGCCGGATGAGTTTGTTCGCCGCACCATCGAGCTGGGCGTATGCAAAGTCAACGTGGCCACCGAGCTGAAAATTGCCTTCTCTGACGCGGTTAAAGCCTGGTTTGCCGAAAACCCGCAGGGGAACGATCCGCGCTTCTACATGCGGGTAGGCATGGACGCCATGAAAGAGGTGGTCAGAAGCAAGATCGCCGTTTGCGGCTCGGCAAACCGGCTCCTGCTTCCTGCCGAAGCCTGATCCCATCGCGCATTACGTCAATACCTAAAAAATAACTATAAGCCTCGCAAATATGAAGGCGCGTCCTTAAGCCGGACAGCGCCTTCCATTATCCTAAAAATCCGAGGAGTCCCTACATGACACAGGAAAAGTCGTTTAAATCGAAAGCGTGGGAATTTTTCCAAAGCCTGGGAAAGACGTTTATGTTCCCCGTCTCTCTGCTGGCCTTTATGGGGTTGCTGCTGGGTATCGGTAGCTCCGTCACCAGCCCTTCCACTATTAAAAGCTTTCCCTTTCTGGGCGGCGAGTTAACGCAGCTGACCTTTGGCTTTATCGCCATGGTGGGCGGCTTCGCCTTTACCTATCTGCCGCTGATGTTTGCCATGGCTATCCCGATGGGCCTCGCCAAACGCAACAAGGCCGTGGGCGCCTTTGCCGGGTTCGTTGGCTATATGCTGATGAACATGAGCATCAACTACTACCTGACCGCCACCCACCAGCTTGCCGACGCCGCCACCATGAGACAGGTAGGACAATCGATCGTGCTGGGGATCCAGACCCTGGAGATGGGCGTACTGGGCGGCATCGTGGTGGGGGTAATCACTTACTTCCTGCACGAGCGTTTTCAGGACACGGTGCTGCATGACGCCTTTGCGTTCTTTAGCGGCATTCGTTTTGTGCCCATCATTACCGCACTCACGCTGTCGCTGGTCGGGCTGTTTATCCCGCTGTTGTGGGAATACGTGGCGCTGGGCATTGCCGGAATTGGCCATATCATTCAGAGCACCAGCGTTTTCGGACCGTTCCTGTACGGTGTAGGCGTGCTGCTGCTTAAACCCTTTGGTCTGCACCATATCCTGCTGGCGATGGTGCGCTTCACACCGGCAGGCGGCATTGAGATGGTCAACGGCCATGAAGTGGCCGGCGCGCTGAATATCTTCTACGCCGAGCTGAAAGCCGGACTGCCGTTTAGCCCGCACGTTACCGCGTTTCTGTCACAAGGCTTTATGCCGACCTTTATCTTTGGCCTGCCTGCCGTGGCGTACGCCATCTACCGCACCGCGCGTCCGGAAAACCGCCCGGTAATTAAGGGGCTGCTGCTTTCCGGCGTGCTGGTTTCCGTCGTCACAGGTATTTCAGAACCGATTGAGTTTCTGTTCCTGTTTATCGCCCCCGCGCTTTACGCCTTCCATATCGTGATGTCGGGCCTGGCGCTGATGGTGATGGCCCTGCTGGGGGTCACCATCGGCAACACCGACGGCGGGATTTTGGATCTGCTGATCTTCGGCGTGATGCAGGGGATGTCGACCAAATGGTATCTGCTGTTCCCGGTCGGTATCGCCTGGTTTGCCATCTACTTCTTCGTCTTCCGCTGGTACATCCTCAAACACGATATCAAGACGCCGGGACGTGAAGTGGACGCGCAGGGTGCGCAGCAGGCCGTCGAAGCCAACACCCGCGCGCGTGGAAAATCGAAATACGATCACGGGCTTATCCTGCGCGCGCTCGGTGGCAAAGAGAACATCGAGTCGCTCGACAACTGCATCACCCGCTTGCGCCTGGTCGTGAAGGAGATGGGGCTTATCGATCAGCAGGAGCTGAAAGCGGCTGGCGCCCTGTCGGTGGTGGTGCTGGATGCTCACAGCGTTCAGGTGATCATCGGCCCGCAGGTGCAGAGCGTCAAAACCGGCATTGAAGCCTTAATCTAACAGGGGGTTGTTGTGTTTGATTTCGACAAAATCATCGAGCGTAAAAGCGATAAGTGCCGTAAATGGGACCATGCGTTTGTCTGCTCACGCTTTGGTGATGTCCCGCAGGGGTTTATCCCGCTGTGGATCGCAGACATGGACTTCACCTCGCCGCCGGCCGTTATTGAAGGCTTCCAGCGCATCGTGGAGCACGGCACCTTTGGCTATACCTGGAGCTTCGACGAATTTTACGACGCGGTGATGGCCTTCCAGCGCACGCGTCATCAGGTTGAGGTGGAGAAGTCGTGGCTCACCCTGACCTACGGCACCGTCTCCACGCTGCATTACACGGTCCAGGCGTTCTGCACGCCTGGCGATAGCGTGATGATGAACACGCCGGTCTACGATCCGTTTGCGATGGCGGCACAGCGCCAGGGCGTGCGGGTGCTTGCTAACCCGCTGTCCGTGAAGGAAAACCGCTATCAGCTGGATTTTAATCTGGTTGAAGATCAGCTCAAAACCCACCGTCCAAAACTGTGGTTCTTCTGCTCGCCGCATAACCCCTCGGGCAGGATCTGGCGCGCGGATGAGATACGTCAGGTCTCCGATCTCTGTAAACGCTACGGCACGATTCTGGTGGTCGATGAGGTTCACGCAGAGCACATTCTGAAAGGCACATTCGTCAGCTGTCTGACCTCGGGCTGTGCCGCACTGGACAACCTGATCGTGCTGACGTCGCCAAATAAAGCCTTCAACCTGGGCGGGCTGAAAACGTCCTACTCCATGATCCCGGACGATTCGCTGCGCCAGCGCTTCCGCCAGCAGCTTGAGAAGAACTCGATTACCTCACCCAATATGTTCGGCGTATGGGGGATTATTCTCGCCTACCAGCACGGCCTGCCGTGGCTCGACGCGCTCAACGACTATCTGCAAGGCAATGCCCGCTACCTTGCGGACGCTATTCAGACCCACTTCCCGGCGTGGAAGATGATGAACCCGGAATCGTCGTATCTGGCCTGGATAGACGTAAGCGCCGACGACCGCAGCGCCACAGAGTTGACCCAACATTTCGCCCAGCAGGCCGGTGTCGTGATTGAAGACGGCAGCCACTACGTGCAAAACGGCGAAAACTACCTGCGGATTAACTTCGGCACCCAGCGCTACTGGCTGGAGCAATCCATCAACCGAATGCTGAAGCATTTCTGATTAGGATCTTAACCGATGAAAAAAGTGCTCACTCTCTCGCTGCTGGCCCTGTTTGTTTCTCACGGTGCTCTGGCCACCAACTACGTGCTCAATAACGACAATATTGCTCTGTCATTTGATGACGCAAACTCAACGGTAGTGGTTAAGGACAATAAGGCTAACCATCCGCTCACGCCGCAGGAGCTGTTCTTCCTGACGCTGCCGGACGAGACAAAAATCCACACCGCGGATTTCACCATTAAGCACGTCGAAAAGCAGGACAACGCTATTGTCGTCGACTTTACCCATCCGGACTTTAACGTAACGGTGAAGCTGAACCTGGTGAAGGGAAAATACTCCAGCATCGACTACACCGTTGCCGCAGTCGGCCAGCCGCGAGACGTGGCGAAAATTACCTTCTTCCCGACGAAAAAGCAGTCTCAGGCACCCTATGTTGACGGGGCGATCAACAGCTCGCCGATCGTTGCTGATTCGTTCTTTATTTTGCCGGACAAGCCCATCGTTAACACTTACGCCTATGAAGCGACCACCAATCTCAACGTAGAACTGAAAACGCCGATCCAGCCAGAGTCGCCGGTCAGCTTTACCACCTGGTTCGGCACCTTCCCGGAAATCAGCCAGCTGCGCCGCAGCGTGAACCAGTTTATTGATGCCGTGCGTCCGCGACCGTACAAGCCTTATCTGCACTACAACAGCTGGATGGATATCGGCTTTTTCAATCCGTACACCGAGCAGGATGTTCTGGGGCGGATGGACGAGTGGAATAAGGAGTTCATTACCGGACGCGGCGTGGCGCTGGACGCCTTCCTGCTGGACGACGGCTGGGACGACCTTACCGGGCGCTGGCTATTTGGCCCGGCATTCAGCGACGGTTTTGGCAAGGTTCGGGAAAAAGCCGACAGCCTGCACAGCTCGGTCGGACTGTGGCTCTCGCCGTGGGGAGGCTACAACAAGCCTCGCGACGTTCGCGTCTCGCATGCAAAAGAGTATGGGTTTGAAACCGTCGACGGAAAGCTGGCCCTGTCAGGACCGAACTACTTTAAGAACTTCAATGAGCAGATCGTTAAGCTTATCAAAAACGAACGCATTACCTCATTCAAGCTGGACGGGATGGGTAATGCCAACGCGCATATCCAGGGCAGCCCGTTTGCCTCGGATTTTGACGCCTCTATCGCTCTGCTACATAACATGCGCAGCGCCAACCCAAATCTGTTTATCAACCTGACGACCGGCACCAACGCCAGCCCATCCTGGCTGTTCTACGCCGACTCGATCTGGCGCCAGGGCGATGACATTAACCTGTACGGGCCCGGCACGCCGGTACAGCAGTGGATGACCTACCGCGATGCCGAAACGTACCGCTCCATTGTGCGCAAAGGCCCGCTGTTCCCGCTGAACTCGCTGATGTACCACGGGATCGTCAGTGCGGAAAACGCCTATTACGGGCTGGAGAAAGTACAAACGGACAGCGATTTTGCCGATCAGGTCTGGAGCTACTTCGCGACCGGCACGCAGCTGCAGGAGCTGTATATCACTCCTTCAATGCTGAACAAGGCGAAGTGGGATACCCTTGCGCAGGCGGCAAAATGGTCGCGGGAAAACGCCAGCGTGCTGGTGGATACCCACTGGATAGGCGGAGACCCGACGGCGCTTCAGGTTTACGGCTGGGCGTCATGGAATAAAGACAAAGCCATTCTTGGTTTGCGAAACCCGTCGGACAAGCCGCAAACCTACTATCTGGATTTAGCGAAAGATTTCGAAATCCCGACAGGAGAGGCAGCGCAGTTTAGTCTGAGAGCGGTATATGGCCGTAATGCAACCGTACCGGGACAATACAAAAACGCCGTGGTGATTACGCTACAACCGCTGGAAACGCTGGTGTTTGAGGCGGTGCCAGGAAAATAAAAAGTGTTCAGATCTGTAGGCCGGGTAAGGCGCAGCCGCCGCCCGGCAAAAAGACGGCTGGGGCTTACTCCCCCTGCTGCTCCAGCGCGTACTTATACAGGGCATTCTTCTTCACGCCGTGAATTTCCGCCGCCAGCGCAGCCGCTTTTTTAAGCGGCAATTCGGCCTGTAGCAATGCCAGCGTGCGCAGCGCATCGGCTGGCAGGGCATCCTCTTCTGCTTTATGCCCTTCGACAATCAGCACCATCTCACCTTTGCGGCGGTTTTCGTCTTCCTTCACCCACGCCAGCAGTTCACCCACCGGTGCGCCGTGAATGGTTTCCCAGGTTTTGGTCAGCTCGCGCGCCAGCACGACGTAGCGGGACTCACCCCAGACGGTAACCATATCGTCCAGGCTTTCCAGCAGGCGGTGGGTGGATTCGTAGAAAATCAGGGTGCGCGGTTCCGCTTCCAGGTCTTTTAAGACGTCGCGACGGCCTTTGGATTTGGCGGGCAGAAAACCTTCATAGCAGAAACGGTCAGACGGCAGACCTGCGGCGCTTAACGCAGCAATCGCGGCGCACGGTCCCGGCAGGGGCACAACGCGAATGCCGGCTTCACGGCAGGTACGCACCAGATGGTAGCCGGGGTCGTTAATCAGCGGCGTTCCCGCGTCGGAGACCAGCGCAATGTTCTGCCCCTCCTTGAGCTTCGCCACCAGCGTGTCGGCTTTTTGTTGCTCATTGTGATCGTGCAGGGCAAACAAACGGGCGTTAATCGCGAAATGCTGCAGCAGTAAACCGGTATGACGAGTGTCCTCAGCCGCAATTAAATCAACGGCTTGCAATACAGTGAGTGCACGTTGGGTAATATCAGACAAATTCCCGATAGGAGTAGGTACAATATAAAGCTGGCCTTGAGAATTATCTGCCGTTTCGTGTTGTTTCATTGTTTCGTCCGTATTGCCGATTTAATATTGAGCATTGCGTAAAAAAAATCACTGGATACAGTATGGTACCGTTAACGTTTCTTCGAAAAAAAGCCACGCGCAGCGTGCCGCTTCTGCTGGCAGCCCTGATCTTTGCAGGCTGCGGCACCCAGGCACCTGACCAGAGCACCGCCCATCTTGAGGGTTCCGCTCAGGCTGATTCTGGCTTTTATCTGCAACAAATGTCGCAGAGTTCAAATGATACCAGGATCAACTGGCAATTACTCGCCATTCGTGCACTGCTGAAAGAGGGAAAAACCCAGCAGGCTGCAGAGCTGTTCGGCCAGCTGCCGAAAGATCTTAACGATACCCAGCGTCTTGAGCAGAGCCTGCTCTCTGCCGAGCTGAAGGTCGCGCAGAAAGAGTATGACAGCGCGAAAAAGATCCTAGGTAGCATCGACCTGAGCGCGCTGGATAAAAACCAGCAGGCACGCTTCTGGCAGGCGGGTATCACCGCTGAACAGGGGCGTCCTTCCCTGACGCTGCTCCGCGCGCTTATCGCTCAGGAACCGCTGCTTGCCGGTGCCGACAAGCAGAAAAATATTGATGCCACCTGGCAGGCTCTTGCCGCCATGACCCCGGATCAGGCAAAGGCGCTGGTCATCAACGCGGATGAGAACGTGCTGCAGGGCTGGCTTGATCTCCAACAGATGTGGTTTAACAACCGCACCGACCCTAAGATGCTGAAGGCCGGTATTACCGACTGGCAGACTCGCTACCCGCAAAACCCGGGCGCCAAAATGCTGCCAACCCAGCTGGTGAACGTGCAGAACTTTAAGCCAGCATCGACCAGCAAAATTGCACTGCTTCTGCCGCTGAATGGTCAGGCGGCGGTGTTTGGCCGTACGATTCAACAGGGCTTTGAAGCGGCGAAAAACGGCACTATGCCGGTGACGGGCAGCGCGGTGCCGGTGCAGGCAGCACAGGCGGCCAACGTGAATGATGTTGTCAGCCCTTCCGCCGCCGAGACCAGCGATCTGACCACGGCGCAAACCCCGGCGCAAGGCACGATGCAAAACCCGGTGACCGCACCGACGACGCCTCCGCCTGCTGCAGAACCAGCAACACAGGCGCCAGTGGAGACACCTGCTTCTCCTGCAGCGCCTGAGGCAACAGCAGAACAACCTCAACAACAGCCAGCACAACCAACCACTCAACCAACCACTCAACCTGCCGCGCAGCCGCAGACCGTGGCGACCACCAGCGCTAATCCTGGCACCGAACTGAAAATTTACGACACCAGTTCGCAGCCGCTTGACCAGGTACTGGCTCAGGTGCAACAGGACGGGGCGAGCATCGTTGTCGGTCCGCTGTTGAAAAACAACGTGGAAGAGCTGATGAAGAGCAATACCACGCTAAACGTGCTGGCGCTCAACCAGCCGGAGCAGGTTCAAAACCGGGCCAATATTTGCTACTTCGCGCTCTCTCCGGAAGACGAAGCTCGCGATGCGGCACGTCATATCCACGAGCAAGGTAAACAGGCTCCACTGTTGCTCATCCCGCGCAGTACGCTGGGCGATCGCGTAGCGAATGCCTTCGCCGATGAGTGGCAGAAGCTGGGCGGCGGTATCGTGCTGCAGCAGAAATTCGGTTCCGTCTCAGAACTGCGCGCGGGCGTAAACGGCGGAGCGGGTATCGCGCTTAACGGCAGCCCGGTGACCGCCAGCCTGCCACAGCAGCAGGGCGTGACCATTGGTGGGCTGACCATCCCTGCCCCACCTACCGATGCGCAGATCGGCGGCGGTGGAAAAGTGGATGCGGCTTATATCGTTGCCACACCGCAAGAGATCGCCTTTATCAAACCGATGATTGCGATGCGTAACGGCAGCCAGAGCGGCGCAACACTCTATGCCAGTTCCCGCAGCGCGCAAGGCACCGCTGGCCCGGATTTCCGTCTGGAAATGGACGGCCTGCAGTACAGTGAAATTCCGATGCTCGCGGGCAGCAACCCGGCGCTGATGCAGCAGGCGCTGAGCAGCGTACGTAACGACTACTCACTGGCGCGTCTGTATGCCATGGGGGTCGATGCATGGGCGCTGGCGAACCACTTTACCCAGATGCGTCAGGTACCGGGCTTTGAGCTTAACGGCAACACCGGCGATCTGACCGCGACGCAGGACTGCGTGATCAACAGGAAGTTATCATGGCTCAAATACCAGCAGGGACAAATCGTCCCGGCCAGTTAAGCCGTAAAGAGACCGGCGATGCGTGGGAGTTAAAAGCGCGTCGCTGGCTTGAAGGCAAAGGACTGCATTTTATCGCCGCTAACGTTCGCGGACGTGGCGGCGAAATTGATCTGATCATGAAAGAGGGTCAGGTGATTGTGTTTGTAGAAGTCCGCTTTCGACAGTCTTCCCGTTTTGGCGGTGCTGCCGCCAGCGTGACGCTCGCCAAACAACATAAATTATTACAGACTGCCCACTTGTGGCTTGCCCGCCATAATGGGAGTTTTGATACTGTGGATTGCCGGTTCGATGTGATAGCCTTCACCGGAAATGAGATCGAATGGCTTAAAAACGCTTTTGGCGAAGACGCATAATTACGATTTAAAAGGGATAACGTGCTCGAAAGAATTAAAGTGTGCTTCACAGAAAGCATCCAGACTCAGATTGCCGCGGCGGAAGCCCTTCCGGACGCGATCTCTCGTGCTGCAATGACGCTGGTGCAATCCCTGCTTAATGGCAACAAAATCCTCTGTTGTGGCAACGGTACCTCAGCCGCCAACGCACAGCATTTTGCTGCCAGCATGATTAATCGTTTTGAAACCGAACGCCCGAGTTTACCTGCCATTGCACTTAATACCGATAATGTGGTCTTAACAGCGATTGCTAACGATCGTCTGCATGACGAAATTTACGCAAAGCAGGTGCGCGCCCTGGGGCATGCCGGTGATGTGCTGCTGGCCATCTCCACGCGCGGCAACAGCCGGGACATTGTCAAAGCCGTTGAAGCCGCGGTCACCCGAGACATGACTATCGTCGCCTTAACCGGCTATGACGGTGGTGAACTGGCGGGTCTGCTGGGGCCGCAGGATGTGGAAATCCGCATTCCGTCTCACCGAAGCGCACGCATTCAGGAGATGCATATGCTCACGGTAAACTGCTTATGCGATTTGATCGATAACACGCTTTTCCCTCACCAGGATGATTAAGGAGTTTTTATGAAGGCTTTATCGACCCTCGCAGTCCTTATGTCTGCATTGCTGCTTCAGGGATGTATCGCTGCGGCTGTCGTGGGTACTGCCGCAGTAGGCACCAAAGCGGCGACCGATCCACGCTCTGTAGGAACGCAGGTGGATGACGGTACGCTGGAGCTGCGCGTCAACAGTGCGCTGTCGAAAGACGAACAAATTAAGAAAGAAGCGCGTATCAACGTGACGGCTTATCAGGGCAAAGTCCTGCTGACGGGTCAGTCACCGAATACCGAACTCTCCAGCCGCGCGAAGCAGATCGCCATGGGCGTTGAGGGCACTACGGAAGTCTTCAATGAAATCCGTCAGGGCCAGCCAATCAGCCTGGGTACGGCGTCGTCTGACACCTGGATCACCACAAAAGTCCGTTCCCAGCTGCTGGGTTCAGATCAGGTGAAATCCTCAAACGTAAAAGTGACGACCGAAAACGGTGAAGTGTTCCTGCTGGGTCTGGTTACCGACCGTGAAGGGAAAGCGGCAGCGGATATCGCCAGCCGGGTCAGCGGCGTGAAGCACGTCACCACCGCGTTTACTTACATCAAATAAAAAAACCTCACTGTAGGCCCGGTAAGCGTAGCGCCACCGGGCTTTTTTTTCACAGAAGCGCAATGCTTCCCACCAGCACCCCACTTAACGCTACCAGCCCCGCTGTCAGCCACAGCGCTTTTGCCGGGAAAGACTTACGCAGCATGACAAGCGACGGCAAACTAATGGCCGGCAAGGTGATAAGCAGCGCCAGCGCGGGCGCGGTGCCCATGCCAGCCAGCATCATGGTCTGAACAATCGGAATTTCAGCCGCCGTTGGGATCACAAACAGGCAGCCAGCAACGGCCATCGCAATCACCCACATCAGCGTGTTATCAATCGCGCCATCCGCATGCGGGAACAGCCAGACGCGCGCCGCGCCGAGCACCAGAACCGCCAGGATATAAACCGGAATGGTGCTCCAGAAAAGTTGCCACAGCGCTTTACCCCAGCGGGCAAAGAAACCGCCCTGCGGCTCGCTGATGTCCAGCTCAACAGAAGCGGGCTCTGGCGCTTTCTCTTTCACCAGATTTTGCACCAGCGTCGCCACCACCAGCACCGTCAGCAGCCCGGCAACCAGGCGGATAGCCGCAAAATGCCAGCCGAGCACAAAGCCCATAAACACCAGCGTGGCCGGGTTGAGCAGCGGATTGCCCATCCAGAACGCCAGCGCACCGCCCATCGAGACACGCTGACGGCGCATTCCTGCGGCCACAGGGGCTGCACAGCATGAACACATCATGCCCGGCAGAGAGAAAATCGTCCCCAGCAAGGTGCCCTGAAAGCGTGGCTGCCCGAGGGTTTTCACCAGCCAGTTTCGCGGAATAAGTACCTGAATCAGCGACCCCAACAAGACGCCTAATACCGCAGCTTTCCAGACAGCCAGGAAGTAGACCATGGCGTAATCCCACGCCGCCTTCAGCGGGCTGGCATCCGCCTGCGCGAGTATCGATTTACCAATGCTGTGCGTTTCGGCGGCGGTGAAGGCCTTGCCATAGTACGGCTGCCATTTCACATACCAGAGGCCAATGATGACCACGAGAAAGAAGAGTGCGGGCTTCCACCATTGGACAGGTGTCGCCGCCTGAGATGAAGACTGACCAGTCATACCATTCCCCGGAGAGTGTTATTGAATAAGCCGGAGAAGTTTACGCCTCGCCCTGCGCGATTTCACGCAGTTTTGCCGAAGGGATGATATTGACCCCTTCCTGCGACGGTGCCAGCGCCTCTTTCAGCATCGCCTGCGCGACATCCCGCGCCTCAATGGACTTCCAGTTACCCGGCAGGATGCGAAACAGCGGAGCGAAAACAGACTCGTTAAAGCGCCGTTCGTCGCGGTGCCCCATCAGCATGGAAGGTCGCACAATGGTCAAATATTCCCACTTCTGGGCAATCAGCGCCTCTTCCATCTTGCCCTTCACCTGGTTGTAAAAAAACGGCGAGCCGGTGCTCGCGCCGTGCGAACTGACCACCAGAAAATGCTTTGCCCCCAATTTTTTCGCCGTCAGTGCGGTATCCACCACCAGCGTGTAATCCGCATGGACAAAGGCTTCTTTACTGCCCGCCTCACGCCGCGTCGTACCGAGGCAGCAAAAGGCGATATCAATCGGGTCCTGCACCTGCGCCAGCGCGTCGGTGAGCTGTGGGTCGTGCGGGTTAAAGACGCCGGAGATATCCAGCAGCGGGCGACGCGTCGGTGCGGCGATATAGTTAATATGGCGATCCTGGATCAGCAGCCGCAGCAGATGCCCGCCGACCAGCCCGGTTGCGCCCGTAATCAGTACCTGGCTCATCGTATCCCCTTTACAGAATTGTCCGTTTGCGAACTCAGCGTGGTCGACCACACTTAGAAGTCTGTTACAGGTAAGTATTTACCACAAGCGGAGAAAAATCAGTCTGAAGCCAAAACAACGGAGGAAGCATGGGCAAGAAAATCGCAGTCTTGATTACCGACGAGTTTGAAGATTCAGAATTCACCTCTCCTGCAGAGGCATTCCGCAAGGCGGGACATGAGGTCATTACCATTGAGAAAGAAGCGGGCAAAACGGTGAAAGGCCATAAGGGCGAAGCCAGCGTGACCATCGACGAAACCATCGATAACGTCAGCCCGTCTGATTTCGACGCCCTGCTGTTACCCGGCGGCCATTCACCGGATTCCCTGCGCGGGGACGAGCGTTTCGTCACTTTCACACGTGACTTTGTCGCTACCGGAAAACCGGTCTTTGCTATCTGTCACGGCCCGCAGCTGCTGATCAGCGCCGACGTGGTCCGCGGACGTAAGCTGACGGCGGTGAAACCGATCGTTATCGATCTGAAAAATGCGGGGGCTGAGTTTTACGATCAGGAAGTGGTCAACGACAAAGACCAGTTGATCACCAGCCGGACCCCGGACGATCTTCCGGCGTTTAACCGGGAAGCGCTACGCCTGCTCGGCGCGTAGCCAGTGAAGCTTCTTGCCAAAGCCCAGCGTGTTGTCGGTAAATTTCAGCTCATCAAGGCGGATTTCCCACACCGGGGCTTTTAGCGCAGCGGCAACCGGGAAGCGGCGCGTGTAGTGCTTACGGCGCGCGTCGCTCTCTTCTCCCTCCAGCCGACGGATCTCTCCTTTGAACTGCACGCCACGGATCAGCGCGACCGTTTTGGGCTGGCCATTTACCGTACCCGCCACCTTCGCCTGCTGGCCGGTCATTTGCGCATGCCGCGTTTTGTCTTCGCTCATGACATAGAAGGCTACACGCTCGGGATCGTAGTAATAAAAGGCGTTCGCGCACCACATCTCTTCGTCTTTACAGACGCACCAGGTGACGACATGCTGCTTCGCCAGCCAGCGGTTAATGGCTGCCAGTGTTTCCATTTTCGCTCTCTCTCATGCTATGGTGCGTTCACCTTAACATACTGAATCTGTTTACCGTGTGCTGGTTTCTCTATCTCGTCCGAACCGCTGATAACGCACTCTACACCGGGATCACTACCGATGTGGCGCGGCGTTTTTTACAACATCAAACGGGGAAAGGGGCAAAAGCGCTGCGGGGGAAAGGTGAACTTCAGCTGGCTTTTTACGCCGCCGTCGGCGACAGGTCGCTGGCGCTCAGGCTGGAATACCGAATTAAACAGCTGACGAAGCGCCAGAAAGAGCGCCTCGTTACCGGAGACGGCTCATTTGAGGCGCTACGCGAAAGCCTGCTCAGAAACGATTGAAGTGATCGTGGTAATCAACCAGGCCACTCACACCGTTCAGGGCATCATCCGCCAGGCGATGTACCTGGAAGGCGGATTCGGTACCCGGCCAGCGGCAGCGCAGATCGTAATGCGCGGCCTGCTCGAAGCCTAAGCGGCCATAAAATGCCGGATCGCCCAGCGTGACCACGGCGGCATAGCCAAACTCATTCAGCGAGTCCAGCCCTTCATACACCAGCTGGCGCGCCAGGCCCTGGCCGCGATAGTTCTCATCGACCGCCAGCGGTGCCATGCCTACCCACTGCAGATCTTCGCCCTGAACAATTACCGGGCTGAAGGCAACATAGCCAACAACCTGACCTTCGTCATCGGTGGCTACCAGCCCTAAAGTAATCAGGCCGTCTTCACGGAGATCGTGGACCAGTTGGGCCTCCGCATCGCTCTCAAAAGCGCGGCGTAACAACGCATCGATACCCGGTGCATCAATCCCAATTTCGACTCGAATCAGCATGGCTCACCTACTGAAGTGTGTTTACTGTCAGGCGGGGTTTTCAGCCCGGCCTCAACGAAATCTGCCATTTGCATCAGCATCACGCGCAGCGCTTTCGGCATCTGCTCCAGCTCAATGGCATCCATTAAATTTTTCACGTACAGACCCAGCTCCGTATCGCCTTCAATGACCAGACGGCGCTGGAAGAATAACGTATCCGGATCCTGTTTACGCGCGGCGATCATCAGCAGATCGCTGGCACTGGCGCTAAAGCTCACATCCGCCTCGGCGGACTCACGCACAATGAGTTGATCATTCTCAACCGAGGTAAACCAGCGCAGCCCGATGTCACGCACCTCAATGCTCAGCCAGCGGCCTTCCAGAAACTCCAGCTCGCCGTCCTGCAGCGCCTGGCGGAATTGCCAGCTCAGGACCTGCTCGAGCACCTGACGTTTTAGCGCGAACGGCGCCAGTTTCACCGGCACGCTCAGCATTGATGGACCGAATTGTACGAGACGTGAACGCAGTTTATCCAGCACGAGCTTTACTCCCTGATAGCAATAGTCCCGCTATTTTGCCATATCCGACGCACAACATAGCGGCGTAAATCAACAAACCGTCGTCCGGTGACGCTCATTATTGGTGTCATCAATACGCCATTAGCTGCCTTAAATCAAAAATTGTCGCCCAGGGGTTAATTAAAATCCCAGCTCGTTAACAATTTTGCGATCGACTACATCAGGATAATTTATGGAGCTGCTCTGCCCTGCCGGTAACCTACCGGCGCTTAAGGCGGCCATCGAAAATGGGGCCGATGCGGTCTATATCGGGCTGAAAGATGATACCAACGCCCGCCATTTTGCTGGCCTCAACTTTACGGAGAAAAAGCTTCAGGAAGCCGTTAACTTCGTTCACCAGCACCGCCGCAAACTGCATATTGCCATTAATACCTTTGCGCATCCTGACGGCTATGCCCGCTGGCAGCGCGCGGTGGATATGGCCGCACAGCTGGGTGCCGATGCGTTAATCCTGGCCGACCTCGCCATGCTTGAGTATGCGGCAGAACGCTATCCGCATATTGAGCGCCACGTCTCTGTTCAGGCATCAGCCACGAATGAAGAGGCCGTGCGTTTTTATCATCAACACTTTGACGTCGCTCGCGTGGTGCTGCCCCGCGTGCTCTCCATTCATCAGGTTAAGCAACTCGCGCGCGTCACGCCAGTGCCGCTGGAAGTTTTTGCCTTTGGCAGCCTGTGCATCATGGCCGAAGGCCGTTGCTACCTTTCTTCTTATTTAACCGGTGAATCACCCAATACCGTTGGGGCCTGCTCTCCTGCCCGCTTTGTCCGCTGGCAACAAACCCCACAGGGGCTGGAATCACGCCTGAATGAAGTGTTGATTGACCGCTATCAGGACGGCGAAAACGCGGGTTATCCAACGTTATGCAAAGGCCGATATCTGGTTGACGGTGAGCGCTACCACGCGCTGGAAGAGCCTACCAGCCTCAACACGCTGGAGCTGCTGCCGGAACTGCTGGCGGCGAATATTGCCTCGGTAAAAATTGAAGGTCGCCAGCGTAGCCCGGCCTATGTGAGCCAGGTGGCGAAAGTCTGGCGTCAGGCTATCGACCGCTGCATGGCGGACCCGCAAAACTATGCTCCGCAGGCAGCCTGGATGGAGACGCTCGGTTCTATGTCCGAAGGCACGCAAACGACGCTTGGCGCGTATCACCGTAAATGGCAGTGAGATAACCATGAAATATTCATTAGGACCGGTGCTCTACTACTGGCCAAAAGAGACGCTGGAAGATTTTTACCAACAGGCCGCCACCAGCAGCGCTGATGTGATTTATCTCGGTGAAGCCGTGTGCAGCAAGCGCCGCGCCACCAAAGTGGGCGACTGGCTGGAGATGGCGAAAAGTCTCGCCGGAAGCGGTAAACAGGTGGTGCTCTCGACGCTCGCGCTGGTGCAAGCCTCGTCCGAACTGGGTGAACTGAAACGCTACGTTGAAAACGGTGAGTTCCTGCTGGAAGCGAGCGACCTGGGCGTGGTGAACATGTGCGCCGAACGTAAGTTACCGTTCGTCGCGGGTCATGCACTGAACTGCTATAACGCCGTCACGCTGCGCCTGCTTCTCAAACAGGGAATGACGCGCTGGTGTATGCCGGTGGAACTCTCACGCGACTGGCTGGTAAACCTGCTGACGCAGTGTGACGATCTCGGCATTCGCAATCAGTTTGAAGTGGAAGTGCTGAGCTACGGCCATCTTCCGCTGGCTTATTCCGCGCGCTGCTTTACCGCGCGTTCGGAAGACCGCCCGAAAGACGAGTGTGATACCTGCTGCATCAAGTACCCGAACGGGCGCAGCGTGCTATCCCAGGAAAATCAGCAGGTGTTTGTCCTGAACGGGATCCAGACCATGAGCGGCTATGTCTATAACCTGGGCAACGAACTGGCGTCGATGGACGGCCTGGTAGACATGGTGCGTTTATCCCCGCTGGATACCGGCGTGTTCACGATGCTGAACGCCTTCCGCGCAAATGAAACCGGCGCCGCTCCGCTGCCGCTGACGGCAAACAGCGACTGTAATGGTTACTGGAAACGCCTGGCCGGGCTGGAACTGCAGGCCTAAAAAAGGCTCACTTTGTTAACAACGGTTATCATTTTTTAATGCAGTATTAAAGATTGACCGTCGACAAAGTGAGCTGTTATGACTGACAAAACCCTTCCGTTTTCGGTGCTGGACCTGGCGCCGATCCCACAAGGCTCCTCGGCCAGAGAAGCCTTTTCGCATTCTCTCGATCTGGCTCAACTGGCTGAAAAGCGTGGCTACCATCGCTACTGGCTGGCCGAGCACCACAACATGGTCGGCATTGCCAGCGCCGCCACCTCGGTTCTGATTGGTTATCTGGCGGCGAACACAACGACATTGCACCTGGGCTCCGGTGGCGTGATGCTGCCGAACCACGCCCCGCTGGTGATTGCCGAGCAGTTTGGCACGCTAAATACCCTCTATCCTGGCCGTATTGATTTGGGGCTGGGTCGTGCGCCGGGTAGCGACCAGCCGACCATGCGCGCCCTGCGTCGCCATATGAGCGGCGATATCGACAACTTCCCGCGCGATGTGGCTGAACTGGTTGACTGGTTTGACGCGCGCGATCCGAACCCACACGTGCGCCCGGTGCCGGGCTACGGCGAGAAGATCCCGGTGTGGCTGCTGGGTTCGAGTCTTTATAGCGCGCAGCTTGCCGCGCAGCTGGGTCTGCCGTTTGCGTTTGCCTCGCATTTCGCACCGGATATGCTGCATCAGGCTCTGCATCTCTATCGTACGAACTTTAAACCGTCTGAACGTCTGGAGAAACCGTACGCGATGGTGTGTATTAATATCATTGCCGCCGACAGTAATCGCGATGCTGAATTCCTGTTTACCTCCATGCAGCAGGCGTTTGTGAAGCTGCGCCGCGGTGAGACCGGGCAACTTCCACCGCCAGTGGAGAATATGCATCAGCTGTGGTCTGCCTCTGAGCAGTATGGCGTGCAGCAGGCGCTGAGCATGTCGCTGGTGGGGGATAAAGCGAAAGTGCGACACGGTCTGGAAGCGGTGCTGCGTGAAACGCAGGCGGATGAGATTATGGTTAACGGCCAGATTTTCGATCACCAGGCGCGTTTGCATTCGTTTGATTTGGCGATGCAGGTGAAAGAGGAGTTGGTGGGGTAGTTTTTTGCTTTGCTCCCTCTCCCTTTGGGAGAGGGTCGGGGTGAGGGGGGCAAGCCGCACGTTTTACTGGTATACCGGCAACAGATTAAAGCTCGACAGCACGTGAACCACCGCGTTACCCACCCCAAATACCAGGATCAGTGCAATCATCGGTTTGCCACCCCAGACGCGGAATTTAGGGCTACCGAAGCGTTTACGTGATTTACGCGCCAGCAGCGCCGGCACAATCGCCGCCCAGATGGTTGCCGCCAGACCCGCATAGCCGATGGCGTACAGGAAACCGTTCGGCCACAGCAGCCCCCCCGCAACGGGCGGCAGGAACGTCAGCAGCGCCGTTTTGAAACGTCCCATCGCGGAATCATCAAAGCCAAACAGATCCGCCAGGTAGTCAAACAGACCCAGCGTCACGCCGAGGAAAGAGCTCGCCACGGCAAAGTTGGAGAAGATCACCAGCAGCAGATCCAGGCTACGGCTGTTCAGCACGCCGCTCAACGCCTGAACCAGCACATCAATGTTACCGCCCTTCTGCGCAATATCGATGAACGCCGGGCGCGGGATGTTGCCCATCGTACCCAGCAGCCAAATTACATACAGGCCCAGCGCCAGCAGCGTACCGTAGACCAGACACTTCACGATGGTGCGTGGATCTTTGCCGTAGTACTTCATCAGGCTCGGCACGTTACCGTGGTAGCCAAACGATGCCAGACAGAACGGCAGCGTCATCAGCAGGTACGGGGTGTAGGAAGTATTCACTTCCGCGACATTAAACAGCGTGGCGGGCGTGACGTGCCCCAGCAGGCTACCGAAGGTCAGGAAGAAGGTGATGACCTTGGCGCCCAACACAATCGCCGTCATGCGGCTCACCGCTTTGGTACTCATCCAGACGATAAAGGCCACGCCCAGAGCAAAACACAGACCCGCCAGACGCGCCGGAACGTTTAGCGACATCTCAGCAAAGGTGTGGTGCAGTATCGAACCGCTCGCGGAAATGTACGCGTAGGTCAGAATGTAGAGCACAAACGCGATGGAAAGCCCGTTTACCAGGTTCCAGCCCTTGCCCAGCAGATCTTTGGTGATGGTGTCGAAGCTGGAGCCAATGCGGTAGTTGAGGTTCGCCTCAAGGATCATCAGCCCGGAATGGAGCATACAGAACCAGGTAAAGACCAGCGCCGCCAGCGACCAGAAGAACCACGCACCGGACATGACCACAGGCAGGGAAAACATCCCGGCACCTATAATGGTTCCGCCGATGATCACCACGCCGCCAAGCAGCGAAGGTGACGTTTGGGTGGTGGTTAGTGTCGCCATACAGCCTTTTCTCCAGTCAATTATGCGGTTCTGCATTTTAGTGTGACGCACTGTACCAGTACAAGAGTACAAAGGGAATAAAAAAAGCCCCGATAGCATTTATCGGGGCTGTATATTTTACTTTACGTCAGAAGCGTAAGGCTTACGCGTCACCGAAACGACGACGGCTGGTGCCTTCTTCACGACGTGGGCCACGGTTTTCGCGGCGCTCGCCGGAGAAACGACGACCTTCACCACCGCGACCTTCTGTGCGACCGCCTTCACGACGCTCGCCGCCGAAACTGCGACCACCGCCACGACGTTCGCCGCCACGGTCAGGACGTGGCTGAGCATCGCCCAGCAGCTGCATGTTCATCGGCTTGTTCAGGATGCGGGTGCGAGTAAAGTGCTGCAGTACTTCACCCGGCATACCTTTTGGCAGCTCGATGGTAGAGTGGGATGCGAACAGCTTGATGTTACCGATGTAACGGCTGCTGATGTCGCCTTCGTTAGCGATAGCGCCAACGATGTGACGAACTTCAACACCATCATCACGGCCCACTTCAATGCGGTACAGTTCCATATCGCCCGCTTCACGGCGTTCACGACGTGGACGGTCTTCACCACCACGCTCTGGACGGTCACCACGTGGGCCACGATCGTTACGGTCGCCACGACGTTCAAAGCGATCGTCACGGTCACGGAATTCACGCTTAGGACGCATTGGCGCATCAGGTGGCACGATCAGAGTACGTTCGCCCTGCGCCATTTTCAGCAGTGCCGCAGCCAGGGTTTCCATGTCCAGCTCTTCGCCTTCAGCCGTAGGCTGAATCTGCGACAGCAGTGCACGGTACTGATCCAGATCGCTGCTTTCCAGCTGCTGCTGTACTTTCGCGGCGAATTTTTCCAGACGGCGTTTGCCCAGCAGTTCTGCGTTTGGCAGTTCAGCTTCTGGAATAGTCAGCTTCATGGTGCGTTCGATGTTACGCAGCAGACGACGCTCGCGGTTCTCAACGAACAGCAGCGCACGGCCCGCACGACCCGCACGACCGGTACGGCCGATACGGTGAACGTAAGACTCGGAATCCATCGGGATGTCGTAGTTAACAACCAGGCTGATACGCTCAACGTCCAGACCACGTGCTGCCACGTCGGTTGCAATCAGGATATCCAGACGACCGTCTTTCAGGCGCTCCAGCGTCTGCTCACGCAGAGCCTGGTTCATGTCACCGTTCAGTGCTGCGCTGTTGTAGCCGTTACGCTCCAGCGCTTCAGCCACTTCCAGGGTCGCGTTTTTGGTACGCACGAAGATAATCGCCGCATCAAAATCTTCCGCTTCCAGGAAACGTACCAGCGCTTCGTTTTTGCGCATGCCGTACACAGACCAGTAGCTCTGGCTGATGTCCGGGCGAGTGGTGACGCTGGACTGAATACGCACTTCCTGAGGATCTTTCATGAAGCGTTTGGTGATACGACGAATCGCTTCTGGCATGGTAGCAGAGAACAGCGCGGTCTGATGACCTTCTGGGATCTGCGCCATGATGGTTTCGACGTCTTCGATGAAGCCCATACGCAGCATTTCATCTGCTTCGTCCAGTACCAGACCGCTCAGTTTAGAGAGATCCAGCGTACCGCGCTTCAGGTGATCCAGCAGACGGCCCGGCGTACCGACAACAATCTGTGGGCCCTGGCGCAGGGCGCGTAACTGCACGTCATAACGCTGGCCACCGTAAAGGGCTACCACGTTTACGCCGCGCATATGTTTAGAGAATTCCGTCATGGCTTCAGCAACCTGAACAGCCAGTTCACGGGTTGGAGCCAGGACAAGGATCTGCGGTGCACGCAGGTCCGGATCGATGTTGTTCAGCAGCGGCAGCGAGAACGCTGCAGTTTTACCGCTACCAGTCTGGGCCATGCCCAGCACGTCACGACCAGAAAGCAGGTGTGGGATACACTCAGCCTGGATCGGAGATGGTTTTTCGTAACCCAGATCGTTAAGGGCTTCAAGGATAGGAGCCTTCAGGCCCAGATCTGCAAAAGTGGTTTCGAATTCAGCCATGTAGTACAAGTGCCTCGATATTAATGGCGGCCAGTCTACTTAGCTCATCGTGAAAATGATTAGCAATTTTCATTGAAAAGTGTGAACCGGCTCAAAGTAGGTGTATTGACGAACAACAACGCCCTCACCAGTTAAGGTGATGGCAATCAAAAGATTACGGGCTGATGTTTATGTCGTCAGCTATTGCTGGTCCGATTCTGCCAGGTCGTCTTGCTCCTGGCCCAAGAGCGATAATTCCAACAATGCATAACGGTGCTCAACGAAATTGTGTACGTTGTTAGCAACCGCTAATTTGAACAGTGCCGTAGCGCTGTCCTTATCCCCCAGACTTAGGTAGTACTTACCTAAATAGAAGTTGGTTTCACTGAGATGCTCAGCGAGCGAGGTGTTATCCGTTGCGTCCGCCTTGAGGCGTTCCATCAGCGTTGCTTCGCTAATGTTGCCCAGGTAGAACTCGACAATGTTCCATCCCCACTGTTCCTTGTCCGATTTATCGAAGCGCTGTTTCAGGGCCTCTTTTGCCTGCTTCTCATCGAGCTTCTGCTCAACGATGTAAAGCCACAGGCTACGGAAAGGATCATTAGGATCGTCTTGATAAAACGCCAGCAGATCATCTTGCGCTAACTTATCACGACCGCCGTAGTACAATGCGATACCGCGATTCAAGTGCGCGTAGTTGTAAGTTGGATCAAGCTCAAGTACAGAATCAAACGCTTCATAGGCAGCATCAAAATTGCCTGCCTGCGTTAAATAAATGCCTAAGTAATTGAATACTTCAGGCATATCAGGTCGGATAGCCAGCGCTTGTGAAAAATCATTTCGCGCCAATGCCCTCAGACCGAGACTATCATACAACACTCCGCGCTCATATAAAAGCTGTGCGCGTTCGTCATCGGTTAAAGCCCGACTGGCAAGAATTTGTTCCATGCGTGCCAGAATCACTTCCTGCTGCAAAGTCGGTTGCAATGGCACTGCGAGGACTTCGCTCTTACGCCAGGCAGAGTTGCTGCATCCTGCCAGCGTTAAAGCTGTCGCAACGAAACACCAGCGCAAAAAAGGCTTCATTTCCCACTCCCGAAGACAACTATTGGATGAACGTCCTGTCCCCCGGCGGCTTAACAAGGCGTCCTGCCTGATACCAGGCCCTCCGCAATGCGGAGGGCAAATGGCAACCTTACTCGCCTTGCTGTTCAGCAGCCGGAGTTTCCGGCGCCGCAGCAGGCTGAGACTGCTCGGTTGCTTCTTTAATGCTCAGACGGATACGGCCCTGGCGGTCAACTTCCAGAACTTTAACCGGTACTTCCTGACCCATCTGCAGGTAATCGGTCACTTTCTCAACGCGCTTGTCAGCGATCTGAGAGATGTGAACCAGACCTTCTTTACCGCCACCGATGGCAACGAACGCGCCAAAGTCAACGATACGGGTCACTTTACCGTTGTAGATACGGCCCACTTCGATTTCAGCGGTGATCTCTTCGATACGACGGATAGCGAATTTCGCTTTCTCGCCGTCGGTTGCTGCGATCTTCACAGTACCGTCATCTTCGATTTCGATGGTGGTGCCCGTCTCTTCGGTCAGCGCACGGATTACGGAACCGCCCTTACCGATAACATCTTTGATCTTGTCTGGATTGATCTTGATGGTGTGGATACGTGGAGCGAACTGAGAAATGTCGCCACGCGGCGCGTTAATCGCCTGTTCCATCACGCCCAGGATGTGCAGACGCGCACCTTTAGCCTGGTTCAGAGCAACCTGCATGATCTCTTTGGTGATACCTTCAATTTTGATATCCATCTGCAGTGCAGAGATACCGTCGCGGGAACCCGCCACTTTGAAGTCCATATCGCCGAGGTGATCTTCGTCACCCAGAATGTCAGACAGAACTACGAAGTTGTCGCCTTCTTTCACCAGGCCCATTGCGATACCCGCAACAGCGGCTTTGATCGGCACGCCTGCATCCATCAGTGCCAGAGAAGCACCACATACGGAAGCCATGGAAGAAGAACCGTTAGATTCGGTGATTTCAGACACCACACGAACGGTGTACGGGAATTTGTCAGCTTCTGGCATCACGGCCAGCACGCCGCGCTTCGCCAGACGACCGTGACCAATTTCACGACGCTTCGGCGAGCCAACCATGCCGGTTTCCCCTACGGAGTACGGAGGGAAGTTGTAGTGGAACAGGAAGTTGTCAGTGCGCTCGCCCATCAATTCGTCGATGATCTGTGCGTCACGAGCGGTACCCAGGGTCGCGGTGACCAGGGCCTGCGTTTCACCACGGGTAAACAGTGCGGAACCGTGAGTACGTGGCAGTACGCCAGTACGCACATCCAGACCACGGATCATGTCTTTTTCACGGCCATCAATACGCGGCTCGCCGGCCAGTACGCGGCTACGAACAACGTTTTTCTCGATAGCGTGCAGGATTTCGCCAATTTCGTTAGCGTCCAGCGTTTCGTCTTCAGCAACCAGGGTCGCGGTCACTTCAGATTTGATCACATCAACCTGAGCATAGCGCTCCTGTTTGTCGGTGATGCGGTACGCGTCGCTCAGACGAGACTCTGCCAGTGCCGCAACACGTGCGTTCAGCGCGTCGTTTGCTGCTTCTGGCTGCCAGTCCCAACGTGGCTTACCGGCTTCTTTCACCAGGTCGTTGATGTTCTGGATAACGATCTGCTGCTGATCGTGGCCGAAGACCACTGCGCCCAGCATCTGGTCTTCGCTCAGCAGTTCTGCTTCGGATTCAACCATCAGAACCGCCGCTTCAGTACCGGCAACAACCAGGTCCAGCTTACTTTCTTTCAGCTCTTCCTGAGTTGGGTTCAGCACGTACTGGTCATTGATGTAACCCACGCGCGCGGCACCGATTGGGCCATTGAATGGAATACCAGACAGTGACAGGGCAGCAGATGCACCGATCATCGCAACGATGTCCGGGTTAACCTGTGGGTTAACGGAAACTACGGTTGCGATAACCTGTACTTCGTTAACGAAGCCTTCCGGGAACAGCGGACGAACCGGGCGGTCAATCAGCCGCGCGATCAGGGTTTCGCCTTCGCTTGGACGGCCTTCACGACGGAAGAAACCACCAGGGATTTTACCGGCAGCGTAGGTACGCTCCTGGTAGTTAACGGTCAGCGGGAAGAAGTCCTGACCTGGTTTAGCTTTTTTCTGGCCCACTACGGTGACGAACACCGCGGTGTCATCCATGCTTACCATAACGGCAGCAGTAGCCTGACGTGCCATCATGCCGGTTTCCAGCGTGACGGTATGTTGACCATACTGGAATTTACGAACGATCGGATTCAGCAAAATTCTGTCCTTTCTTAAATGTATGACAGCACACCACCGGCGTGCTGTCGATTTAACCCGACCTTCTTCGCATCCTCGCGACTAATGACAACCGACACCCCCATGGGTGAAGCCTCTCATTAGCCGCGCGAACCTCTGCAATGAAGATCATTTATAGCAACAATACAATAGTTTCCAGTGAATTGCTGCCGTCTGGTTGAAAAAAGGGGCCATCAGGCCCCCTTTTCTGAAACTCGCAAGACTTAGCGACGCAGACCCAGACGCTCGATCAGCGCGGTGTAACGTGCAACATCTTTACGTTTCAGGTAGTCGAGCAGTTTACGACGCTGAGAAACCATACGCAGCAGACCACGACGGCTGTGGTGATCTTTTTTGTGCTCTGCAAAGTGACCCTGCAGGTGGTTAATCTGTGCAGTCAGCAGAGCAACCTGAACTTCGGTAGAACCGCTGTCGTTAGTACCACGACCAAACTCAGAAACGATTTTAGCTTTAGCTTCAACGCTTAGAGACATTTTAAAACTCCAAAGTATAAAGAATGTAAGGGTGCCGATCTCTAATTCAGCGACCCCATGTACGCCTCGCAGATTGTTAAACAATTTACCAGGCGTTAAGCGGCAATATTCTACTCGTCTCCCCTGCTTATCGCAAGATGAGGCGTTATCACCGTCACGCGTCGACCGGATATTCGACGACCAGACGACGCGGCGCAACGCGCCCTTCACCATCCATTTCGCCCATTCCGATAAACTTACCGTCGTCACCTTCGGTCACGCGCACCAGCCCTTCCAGCGGAGCTTCCGCCGTGCGAACCGGGTTGCCGTTCTTAAAGTAAACGGACGATGTTAAAGGAAGATTAACCACCGGGAAGTCCGCTGCCGGACTGTCCATTGGCATCAGCAAGGGATCCAGCAACGATGCTGGCGCGATCCCCTGTACTTCCGCCTGTTCAACCAGCTCGCGCAGGTGCTCAAGCGTCACCATCCGCTCAACCGGGTACTTACTCACCGCCAGACGGCGCAGGTAGATAACATGCGCACCGCAGCCCAGTTTTTCACCGAGGTCGTCGATGATGGTGCGAATGTACGTCCCTTTGGAACAGTGCACTTCCAGCTCCAGCTCATCACCTTCGTGGCGAATAAAGAGCAGCTCATACACGGTTATCGGACGGGCTTCGCGCGGAACGTCAATGCCCTGACGCGCATATTCGTAGAGTTTCTTGCCCTGGTATTTCAGGGCGGAATACATCGACGGCACCTGCATCGTGTCCCCGCGGAAGCTCTCCAGTGCAGCGTCAAGCTGTTCAGCACTGAAGGTCACCGGACGTTCTTCCACGACCTGGCCATCCGCGTCGGAGGTATCCGTGCGCTGGCCGAGCTTCGCGATAACGCGGTAACGCTTATCGGAGTCGAGCAGATACTGGGAAAACTTTGTCGCCTCTCCCAGACAGATCGGCAGCATACCGGTCGCCAGCGGATCGAGCGCGCCGGTGTGGCCCGCCCGGTTGGCGTTATAAAGACGCTTCACTTTTTGCAGCACGTCGTTGCTGGATGCCCCCTGCGGTTTGTCCAGCAGCAGCACGCCATGCACGTCGCGACCACGACGACGAGGACGACTCATTAGTCCTCCTTGCTGTCGTCCGTCGGGTTAACACGACGTTCGTCGTCATGTTTCACCACGCTGGTCACCAGATTGGACATGCGCATACCTTCTACCAGCGAGTTGTCGTAGAAGAAGGTCAGCTCAGGCACGATACGCAGACGCATCGCTTTGCCGAGCAGAGAGCGGATAAACCCGGAGGCTTCCTGCAGCGCTTTAATGCCGTTCTTCACGGCCGCTTCGTCCTGATCGTTCAGGAAGGTGACGAACACTTTGGCGTAGGCCAGGTCACGGGACATTTCCACGCCGGACACGGTGGTCATCACGCCGATGCGAGGGTCTTTAATTTCGCGTTGCAGGATAAGCGCGATCTCTTTTTGCATTTCCTGCGCCACGCGCTGTGGGCGACCAAATTCTTTCGCCATAATAAATTCTCCAGACAAAAAAGGGGCTTAAGCCCCTTTTGAAATAATTGCCGGATGGCGCTTCGCTAACCCGGCCTACGATCTCAATTAATCGATGCTGCGTTGGATCTCGATGATTTCGAACACTTCGATCATATCGCCAACGCGTACGTCGTTGTAGTTCTTCACACCGATACCACATTCCATGCCGTTACGGACTTCGTTAACGTCATCTTTGAAGCGGCGCAGAGATTCCAGCTCACCTTCGTAGATAACCACGTTGTCACGCAGTACGCGGATTGGGTTGTGACGCTTGATGGTACCTTCGGTAACCATACAGCCCGCGATCGCACCGAATTTCGGTGATTTGAACACGTCACGCACTTCAGCCAGACCGATGATCTGCTGTTTCAGCTCAGGAGACAGCATGCCGCTCATCGCCGCTTTCACTTCGTCGATCAGGTTATAGATGACGGAGTAGTAGCGCAGATCCAGGCTTTCCGCTTCGATCACGCGGCGAGCAGAAGCATCAGCACGCACGTTGAAGCCTACCAGGATGGCGTTGGACGCAGCAGCCAGGGTCGCGTCGGTTTCGGTGATACCACCTACGCCAGAACCGATGATCTTCACTTTCACTTCGTCGGTAGACAGTTTCAGCAAGGAGTCGGAGATCGCTTCCACAGAACCCTGAACGTCAGCTTTCAGCACAACGTTCACTTCGTGAACTTCACCCTCGGTCATGTTGGCAAACATGTTCTCGAGTTTAGATTTCTGCTGACGAGCCAGTTTAACTTCACGGAATTTGCCCTGACGATACAGTGCCACTTCACGCGCTTTCTTCTCGTCACGCACGACGGTCACTTCGTCACCGGCAGCCGGCACACCGGACAGACCGAGGATTTCAACTGGAATGGACGGACCCGCTTCCAGCACTTCCTGACCCAGTTCGTTACGCATCGCACGAACACGACCGTATTCGAAGCCACACAGAACGATATCGCCCTTAAGCAGGGTACCTTCACGAACCAGAACGGTTGCAACCGGGCCACGACCTTTATCCAGGAAGGATTCGATCACCGCACCGCTCGCCATACCTTTACGCACGGCTTTCAGCTCCAGAACTTCAGCCTGCAGCAGGATAGCGTTCAGAAGGTCGTCAATACCGGTACCCGCTTTAGCAGATACTGGGATGAACTGTGCTTCACCGCCCCACTCTTCCGGCATAACGCCATACTGAGACAGTTCGTTTTTAACACGGTCCAGATCGGCTTCTGGCTTATCGATTTTGTTGACTGCAACAACCAGAGGCACCTGCGCCGCTTTCGCGTGCTGGATAGCTTCGATGGTTTGCGGCATTACGCCGTCGTCTGCAGCAACAACCAGCACAACGATATCCGTTGCCTGAGCACCACGAGCACGCATAGACGTAAACGCTGCGTGGCCTGGGGTATCCAGGAAGGTAATCATACCGTTGTCGGTTTCTACGTGGTAAGCACCGATGTGCTGGGTAATACCACCCGCTTCGCCAGAGGCAACTTTCGTAGAACGAATGTAGTCAAGCAGAGAGGTTTTACCGTGGTCAACGTGACCCATAATGGTCACAACCGGTGCACGCGGTTCAGCCGCAGCGCCAGTATCACGGTCGCTCATTACGGCTTCTTCCAGCTCGTTTTCACGACGCAGGATAACTTTGTGGCCCATCTCTTCGGCAACCAGCTGCGCGGTTTCCTGGTCGATAACCTGGTTGATGGTCGCCATTGCACCCAGCTTCATCATCGCTTTGATGACCTGAGAGCCTTTAACCGCCATCTTGTTCGCCAGTTCGCCAACGGTGATGGTTTCGCCGATCACGACGTCACGGTTAACAGCCTGAGCGGGCTTCTGGAAGCTCTGCTGCAGAGCGGAACCCTTACGCTTGCCACCTTTACCACCGCGAACAGCAGCGCGTGCTTCTTCACGATCGGCTTTGGATTCAGCGTGCTTGTTACCTTTCTTCGCAGGACGCGCAGCTTTTGCATTACGACCACGGCCACGGCCGCCTTCTACTTCACGGTCGTTGTCATCTTCAGCCTGACGTGCGTGCTGAGAAGTGGTGACGTGATAGTCGCTGGTGTCTTCAGTCGGTTCAACGGTATTCACACCGTTCTTCTCGTTTTCTTCTGCCATACGGCGTGCTTCTTCAGCGACGCGGCGAGCTTCTTCTTCGAGCTTGCGGCGTGCTTCTTCTTCGGCTTTACGCTTCAGTTCGGCAGCTTCATTTTCACGACGGGCTTTTTCAGCCTGGGCAGTTTTGGTCATTTCGTCTGTCTGTTGATTGCTCACTTTGTCTTTTTCCGCAGCGTCACGCTTCACTTTATCACTGGCGTCGCGTTTCGCTTTTTCTGCGGCCTCACGTTCAGCTTTTAATTCTGCCTCGCGTTTGGCGGCAGCTTCCGCCTCACGCTGAGCTTGTTCTTCCGCTTCACGCTGTGCCTGCTCTTCCGCGGCAAGGCGTTCTGCCTCTTGCGGATCACGTTTTACAAAGGTGCGCGTCTTGCGGACTTCAATTTGTACCGATTTACTTTTGCCACCGGTACCAGGAATATTCAACGTGCTGCGCGTTTTGCGCTGCAGCGTTAACTTGTCAGGCGTAGAACCGTGCTCACGGTTCAGGTGCGTTAACAAGGTTTGTTTTTCTTGCGCGGTCACCGAGTCATCAGCGGACTTCGGGATCCCTGCATCAGCAAATTGCTGTACCAGGCGGTCCACGGAGGTCTGAATCTCAGCAGCCAGCGATTTTACAGTTACATCAGTCATGCTGTTCCTTCCTGCTACAGTTTATTACGCTTCGTCGCCGAACCAGCAAATATTACGTGCGGCCATGATGAGTTCGCCGGCTTTCTCGTCGGTTAAACCTTCGATATCAGCCAGGTCATCAACGCCTTGCTCAGCGAGATCTTCCAGCGTACAAACACCACGGGCAGCCAGCTTGAACGCAATCGCACGATCAAGACCTTCCAGATTCAGCAGGTCATCAGCCGGCTTCTTATCGCCAAGGCTTTCTGCCTGAGCCAGTGCCAGGGTGGTCAGTGCGTTTTTAGCGCGTTCACCCAGGGCTTCAACGGTTGGTTCATCCAGACCGTCAATTTCCAGCAGCTCTTTCATTGGCACATAGGCCAGTTCTTCCAGCGTAGAGAAACCTTCCTCAACCAGAACAGTGGCGAAATCTTCGTCAATGTCGAGGTATTTGGTGAAGGTATCGATCGCCGCATGGGCTTCAGCCTGATGCTTGGCCTGCAGGTCGTCAACGGTCATTACGTTGAGTTCCCAGCCGCTCAGCTGTGACGCCAGACGTACGTTCTGACCGTTACGGCCAATCGCCTGCGCCAGGTTGCCCGCTTCAACAGCGATATCCATGGTGTGTTTGTCTTCGTCAACAACGATAGACGCCACATCTGCCGGAGCCATTGCGTTGATCACGAATTGCGCCGGGTTGTCATCCCACAGAACGATATCAATACGTTCGCCACCCAGCTCGGTAGACACCGCCTGAACACGCGCACCACGCATACCAACGCAAGCACCGACCGGGTCGATACGCTTGTCGTTCGTTTTCACCGCAATTTTCGCACGGGAGCCCGGATCGCGAGCCGCCGCTTTGATTTCGATGACTTCTTCACCGATTTCCGGTACTTCGATACGGAACAGTTCAACCAGCATTTCCGGTTTAGAACGGGTCACGAACAGTTGAGCACCACGCGCTTCAGGACGCACGGCGTACAGCACACCACGGATACGGTCGCCCGGGCGGAAGTTTTCACGCGGCAGCATGTCTTCACGCAGGATCACCGCTTCAGCGTTACCCGGCATCCCTTCGGATTTGATCTCCAGAGAGATGTTGTCGCGGTTTACTTTCTTCACCACGCCGGTAATGATTTCGCCTTCCTGATCGCGGAACTGGTCAACCACCAGTGCGCGCTCGGCTTCGCGCACTTTCTGCACGATAACCTGTTTCGCGGTCTGGGTAGTGATACGGTCAAAGGTGACAGATTCAATCTGATCTTCAACGTAGTCACCCACGTTCAGACTTTCGTCTTCAAAACGTGCCGCTTCCAGCGTGATCTCTTTGGTCGGCTGGGTCACTTCTTCAACAATTACCCAACGACGGAATGTATCGAAGTCACCGCTTTTACGATCGATTTCTACGCGAACATCGATCTCTTGTTCGTATTTTTTCTTGGTTGCTGTAGCCAGTGCACTTTCCAGCGCTTCGAAAATCTTCTCACGCGGCAGTGATTTCTCGTTGGAGACGGCTTCAACAACAGCCAAAATTTCTTTGTTCATCGCGGGCTTTTCACCTCAATCCAGACTGTTAAAAGTGGGGAACCAGGTTCGCCTTCTGGATATTACTCAGCGCGAACACTTCATCTTTGCCTTCGACTGTCACCGTGATCATTTCACCATCAACGGCTTTGATAATTCCCTGCCATTTACGGCGGTTCTGTACGGCCATACGCAGAACGAGAGCCACTTCTTCACCGGTAAAGCGCACATAGTGCTCGGCCGTGAACATCGGACGATCGAGGCCAGGTGAGGAAACTTCCAGGTTGTACGCAACGGTAATTGGGTCTTCAACATCAAGAACCGCACTCACCTGGTGGCTGACATCAGCACAATCATCAACATTGATGCCATCTTCACTATCAATATAGATGCGCAGTGTGGATGTGCGACCGCGAATAAATTCGATGCCAACCAGTTCAAAACCCAGGGCCTCAACTGGCGCAGTAATCATCTCTGTTAATTTTTGCTCTAATGTGGACAAGCCCACCCCCAAGACATAAAAAAAGGGCGTAAAGCCCAGTTATTCTTTAGTCAGATAACAAAAAACCCCGATAAATCGGGGCTTTAGATAACTGAACCCTATAGCCACAACTGTGGCCTGGAGCACTCTCCGAAAGAATTTTTTCAAATCCAGCTACGAAGGCTCTGAGTCTTCACAGTATATTTGAAAAAGAACTTTATGGGAAAGTGGTTGCGGGGGCCGGATTTGAACCGACGACCTTCGGGTTATGAGCCCGACGAGCTACCAGGCTGCTCCACCCCGCGCCTGAAACGTGGCAAATTCTACGCGTTTTGGACAGAATTTGCAAATAATGCTGGGATTTGGTACCGAAGACGGGACGTAAAATCGGCGTTTAGTATATTGATAGTTGACCCCACCTGTCAACCCAACTTCCATCAGACGAAACAGACCAAATTTTTTACAAAAAACGCACGAGTCTCTTCCGGTATTCGATAAAAGATGATTAAATGAATACTCACTTATTTTGCATAAAAATGCACAAGAGAGCGAAAGCGGTCTCTAATCAGTCAATCAAGCAGGGTTTTATTCTATGACGACGATTCTCAAGCATCTTCCGGTAGGACAACGTATTGGCATCGCTTTCTCAGGCGGCCTGGATACCAGCGCTGCACTGCTGTGGATGCGCCAGAAGGGAGCGGTTCCGTATGCATATACTGCGAACCTGGGTCAGCCGGATGAGGACGACTACGATGCTATTCCTCGTCGCGCGAAAGAGTATGGCGCAGAAAACGCGCGCCTGATTGACTGCCGTAAGCAACTCGTCGCAGAAGGTATTGCGGCTATTCAGTGTGGTGCGTTCCATAACACCACCGGCGGTCTGACCTATTTCAACACCACTCCACTGGGTCGCGCCGTTACCGGCACGATGCTGGTTGCCGCGATGAAAGAAGATGGCGTGAACATCTGGGGTGACGGCAGCACCTATAAAGGTAACGATATCGAACGTTTCTATCGTTATGGCCTGCTGACCAACGCCGAGCTGCAGATCTACAAACCCTGGCTGGATACCGACTTCATCGACGAGCTGGGTGGCCGTCATGAAATGTCCGAGTTTATGATTGCCTGCGGCTTTGACTACAAGATGTCCGTCGAGAAAGCCTACTCTACCGACTCCAACATGCTGGGTGCAACGCACGAAGCGAAAGACCTGGAATTCCTGAACTCCAGCGTGAAGATCGTTAACCCAATCATGGGCGTGAAGTTCTGGGATGAGAACGTGAAGATCGCGGCAGAAGAGGTGACCGTGCGTTTCGAACGTGGTCATCCGGTTGCCCTGAACGGCAAAACGTTCTCTGACGACGTAGAGTTGATGCTGGAAGCAAACCGCATTGGCGGCCGTCACGGTCTGGGCATGAGCGACCAGATTGAGAACCGTATTATCGAAGCGAAAAGCCGTGGCATTTATGAAGCCCCGGGGATGGCGCTGCTGCATATCGCTTATGAGCGTCTGCTGACCGGGATCCACAACGAAGACACCATTGAGCAGTATCACTCTCATGGTCGTCAGCTGGGTAAACTGCTGTATCAGGGTCGCTGGTTCGATCCGCAGGCGCTGATGCTGCGTGATGCGCTGCAGCGCTGGGTGGCGAGTGCCATTACCGGTGAGGTCACTCTGGAACTGCGTCGCGGTAACGACTACTCCATCCTGAACACCATGTCTGACAACCTGACCTATAAAGCAGAGCGTCTGACCATGGAGAAAGGTGAGTCGGTGTTCTCGCCAGATGACCGTATTGGTCAGCTGACCATGCGTAACCTGGACATCACCGATACCCGTGAAAAGCTGTTCAATTATGTTGAGAATGGTCTGCTCTCCGCAAGCTCCGGTAACGGCCTGCCGCAGGTGGAAAACCTGGAGCACAGCGATAAGAAGTAATCGCTATTCAGAAATGCAGAAGGCACTCTTAGGGTGCCTTTTTTATGCCCTTTTGTAGGGCGGGTAAGCGCAGCGCCACCCGCCATTTTGCCCGGTGGCGCTGCGCTTACCGGGCCTACGAAAACAAAAAGTACAGACGAAAAAAAAGACGTCATTCGACGTCTTTCTTCTGGAATATTGGTACCGAGGATGGGACTCGAACCCACAAGCCCGTTAGGGCACTACCACCTCAAGGTAGCGTGTCTACCAATTCCACCACCTCGGTACGGAATACTTACTGCGGGATATCGCTGGTTGGCTTCGCCGGTGCAGCTGGCTGAGTCTGCTCAGTTTTCGCTGGCGCGCTCAGGTTTTCCCACTCGCTTCCTTTACTGGTCTTGTTGCTGTTGATATTGCCCAGCACCAGACTGATGATGAAGAACAGCGTAGCCAGAATCGCTGTCGTACGGGTCATGAAGTTCGCAGAACCACTTGAACCGAACAGCGTACCGGAAGCGCCTGCTCCGAAGGAGGCTCCCATATCAGCGCCTTTACCTTGCTGCAGCATAATCAGCGCTACGAGAGCGATGGCTACAATAAGGAAAATAACTAAAAGAGCTTCGTACATAATCAACCTGTTCCTTGCGGATTTGCCGCATACCAATGCTTCGACCAATTAGCAGGATTTTTGTTTCCCACTGAAGCGGGTGTGAATACTAACCAAAGCGAATGGCCTTCGCAAGGGCATTTTTGAGCCATTGTATCAACTGCGGAAAAAAACAGCAAAAAGCCATTAATTGCTTAAAACAAAGGCGACAAAAGTCGCCTTTTTAAACAGTTAGCGTGCAAGTTTATGCAGCTTTAACGGCATCAGCAATACGGTGGGCAAATTCAGTCACCTGCGCTTCATCCTCACCTTCCACCATAACGCGAATCAGTGGTTCAGTTCCGGACTTACGCAGCAGCACGCGGCCACGGCTTCCCAGCGCCGCTTCAACGTCAGCCATTACCGCTTTCACATTGTCATTTTCCAGCGGATCGCCTTTACCTGCCGTGAAACGCACGTTCACCAGGATCTGCGGGAACATTTTCATGCCGCTGCAGAGATCGTGCAGGCTCATATGGTTACGGGCCATTGCTGCGACGACCTGAAGCGCAGCCACGATGCCGTCACCGGTGGTGGTTTTGTCGAGCAGGATCACGTGGCCTGAGTTTTCTGCGCCAATGCGCCAGCCTTTCTCCTGAAGCTTCTCCAGCACGTAACGGTCACCCACTTTCGCGCGAACAAACGGGATACCCAGCTGTTTCAGCGCCAGCTCCAGACCCATGTTGCTCATCAGCGTGCCGACGGCACCACCGCGCAGTTGACCCTGACGCAGCCCTTCGCGGGCGATGATGTAGAGGATCTGATCGCCATCAACCTTGTTGCCTTCGTGGTCGACCATGATCACGCGATCGCCGTCGCCATCCAGCGCAATACCCAGGTCGGCCTTCTCTGCCAGCACGCGCGCCTGCAGGGCACGCACGTCCGTCGCGCCAACCTGCTCGTTAATGTTCAGACCATCCGGCTCGCAGCCAATGGTGATCACTTTGGCGCCCAGCTCGCGGAATACGTTTGGCGCAATGTGGTAGGTCGCACCGTTGGCGCAGTCCACCACAATTTTAAGGTGGGCAAGGCTCAGTTCGTTCGGGAAGGTGCCTTTGCAAAATTCAATATAGCGACCCGCGGCATCGACGATACGGTTTGCTTTACCCAGCTCTGCGGAGTCCACGCAGGTGATCTCTTTTTCCATTTCGGCTTCAATGGCTTCTTCCACTTCATCCGGCAGCTTGGTGCCATCAATGGAGAAGAACTTGATGCCGTTGTCATAGAACGGGTTATGGGAGGCCGAAATCACAATTCCCGCTTCCGCGCGGAAGGTACGGGTCAGATACGCAACAGCCGGCGTTGGCATTGGGCCAGTAAAGGAAGCTGACAGCCCCGCGGCTGCCAGTCCGGCTTCCAGCGCCGATTCCAGCATATAACCTGAAATACGGGTATCTTTACCAATAATGATCTTACGGGAACCATGACGTGCGAGTACCTTGCCAGCAGCCCAGCCAAGCTTAAGGACAAAATCAGGCGTGATAGGCGCATCGCCGACACGCCCACGGATACCATCGGTCCCAAAATATTTACGATTACTCATAGCGTTTGTTTTCCTTCGCTGCCAGTGTGGCTTCCACCACGCGCATGGCTTCTACTGTTTCTTTGACGTCATGGACACGAATAATATGCGCGCCTTGCATCGCCGCAATGACCGCGCAGGCCAGACTACCACTCAGGCGCTCGCTCGGCCCTACGTTAAGCAATTGGCCAATCATCGATTTTCTCGACATCCCCACCAGCAGCGGCAGGCCGAAGTGATGGAATTCCGATAAGCGCGCAAGCAGTGCATAGTTGTGGGAGAGATTTTTACCGAAACCGAACCCCGGGTCGAGCAGCAATTTCTCTTTTGGGATGCCTGCACGCTCACAGCGTTCAATATGCTCAATAAAGAAGCGATTCACATCAGCAAAGACATCGTCATACTTCGGCGCCTCCTGCATGGTTTTCGGCTGCCCCTGCATGTGCATCAGGCACACAGGCAACCCTGTCTCAGCAGCGGCTTCGATTGCACCGGGTTCAGTCAGCGAGCGGATATCATTAATAATGTGAGCACCCACTCTCGCCACTTCACGAATCACTTCTGGTTTGGAAGTATCGACGGAGATCCATACCTCAAAACGTTGTGCGATTGCCTCAACGACCGGCACCACGCGCGCCAGCTCTTCTTCCACCGACACATCCGCTGCCCCTGGGCGCGTCGATTCACCGCCGACATCAATGATGGTAGCACCCGCGTTGATCATTAAATTCGCGTGCTTAACCGCGTCGATAAGCGTGTTGTGCGTGCCGCCGTCAGAGAAGGAGTCAGGGGTAACATTCAGGATACCCATCACATGAGGATGTGAGAGATCGAGATGCGAGTCCTGGGCGAAGAGTTTCATGGCTAAATCCCTGGTATCAATATGGTTAAATGAAAAAGAAAAACCCCGGAGCAAGCTCCAGGGTTTGAGATACAGACAAACGCTTCAACAGCAGTGACTTACTTGTCGCCCAACTGTTCTGACATGGTGTTGCCCGGGTTCGGCGTACGCGGTTCATCGACCGGACGCGGCGCACGCGGGGTGCCATTGTTGTCAGAATTGTTGGAAGCACCTGGGTCTTCCCAGCCTGCTGGCGGACGCACTTCGCGGCGAGCCATCAGGTCGTCAATCTGCGGTGCATCGATGGTCTCATATTTCATGAGCGCATCTTTCATCGAATGCAGGATGTCCATATTGTCGTTCAGGATCTGACGCGCGCGACCGTAGTTACGTTCAATCAGCGCTTTCACTTCCTGGTCGATGATACGAGCCGTCTCATCGGACATATGTTTCGCTTTTGCCACGGAGCGGCCCAGGAATACTTCACCCTCTTCCTCTGCATAAAGCAGCGGACCGAGTTTGTCGGAGAAGCCCCACTGAGTGACCATGTTACGTGCCAGGTTTGTCGCCACTTTAATGTCGTTCGACGCACCGGTAGAAACATGTTCCGGCCCGTAGATGATCTCTTCCGCCAGACGACCACCGTACAGGGTTGAAATCTGGCTTTCCAGTTTCTGACGGCTGGCGCTGATCGCGTCGCCTTCAGGCAGGAAGAAAGTCACACCCAGCGCACGACCGCGCGGAATAATCGTCACTTTGTGTACCGGATCGTGCTCCGGTACCAGGCGGCCGATAATCGCGTGACCGGCTTCGTGATATGCCGTGGACTCTTTCTGCGCTTCCGTCATCACCATGGAGCGACGTTCCGCACCCATCATGATTTTGTCTTTCGCTTTCTCGAACTCCACCATGGACACCACGCGCTTGTTACCGCGAGCGGCGAACAGAGCAGCTTCGTTGACCAGGTTAGCCAGATCCGCACCGGAGAAGCCCGGGGTACCGCGCGCAATAATTGCCGCGTCGATATCTGGCGCCAGCGGTACGCGACGCATGTGCACTTTCAGAATCTGTTCACGACCACGAACATCTGGCAGACCGACCACAACCTGACGGTCGAAACGGCCTGGACGCAGCAGCGCCGGGTCAAGTACGTCCGGACGGTTAGTTGCGGCGATAACGATAATACCTTCGTTACCTTCGAAGCCGTCCATCTCAACCAGCATCTGGTTCAGGGTCTGTTCACGTTCATCGTGACCACCGCCCAGGCCCGCGCCACGCTGGCGGCCTACGGCGTCGATTTCATCGATGAAGATAATACACGGTGCTGCCTTCTTAGCCTGCTCGAACATGTCACGCACACGAGATGCACCGACACCCACGAACATTTCGACGAAGTCAGAACCTGAAATAGTAAAGAACGGTACCTTCGCTTCACCTGCGATAGCTTTCGCCAGCAGGGTTTTACCGGTACCCGGAGGGCCGACCATCAGCACGCCTTTCGGGATCTTACCGCCCAGTTTCTGGAAACGGCTCGGCTCGCGCAGGTATTCAACCAGTTCACCGACTTCTTCTTTCGCTTCGTCACAACCAGCAACGTCAGCGAACGTAGTCTTGATCTGGTCTTCCGTCAGCATACGCGCCTTGCTCTTACCGAACGACATGGCACCTTTGCCACCGCCGCCCTGCATCTGGCGCATAAAGAAGATCCAGACGCCGATGAGAAGCAGCATCGGGAACCAGGAAATGAAGATTGAAGCCAACAGGCTTGGTTCTTCTGGCGGCTCGCCTACCACTTTGACGTTTTTGGTCAGAAGGTTATCAAGCAGCTTAGGATCGTTCACCGGGATGTAAGTCGTGTAACGGTTACTATCTTTCTTGGTAACGTTGATCTCACGTCCGTTGATACGCGCTTCGCGAACCTGGTCCTGATTGACCTCCTGCAGGAAGGTAGAATAATCCACCTTGCGGCCATTCGACTCGCTGGGCCCAAAGCTCTGGAATACTGACATCAGCACAACGGCAATGACCAGCCAGAGTATTAGGTTTTTCGCCATGTCACTCAAGGGATTAACCTCATATTACAACTGTGTTAAAAACAGCGTCAGGATACTCTATATCCAGTTTCATTCAAACTTTCGCCTGAAATCTACCGGTTATCATTTTCGCCCGGTCGCTACAATATACACTTCGCGGGAACGGGCCCGGGAAGAGTCCGGCTTACGAACTTTGACCTTCGCAAACAGGGAGCGAATTTCCTTAAGATACTCCTCGAAACCTTCGCCCTGAAACACCTTCACAACAAAACTACCACCAGGCGCTAGTACATCACGACACATTTCTAACGCTAGCTCCACCAGATACATGGCGCGGGGGATATCCACCGCCGGTGTTCCACACATATTTGGTGCCATATCTGACATGACAACCTGGACCTTACTGTCACCTACACGATCAAGTAACGCTTTAAGCACTAATTCATCACGAAAGTCGCCCTGAAGGAAGTCGACACCGACGATAGGATCCATTGGTAAAAGATCGCACGCGATGATTCGGCCCGTTCCGCCGATCTGCGTTACCGCATACTGGGACCATCCGCCAGGTGCCGCACCGAGGTCAACAACCGTCATCCCCGGCTTAAAAAGTTTGTCACTTTGCTGTATTTCATCAAGTTTAAACCAGGCACGGGAACGCAACCCCTTTTTCTGCGCCTGTTGAACATATTTATCGCTAAAGTGTTCCTGAAGCCAGCGGCTGGAGCTGGCAGAACGCTTTTTACCTGTCATTTAACATTTCCGTCCTGGTTCATCGTTACTTGCCTGTGACGTAAATTTCTACGCAGCTATTTGGCGATATAAGGGAGATGGCGGTAGAATGAACCGTTTTCAATCCCAACGTAAGCAAAAATATACGATGAATCTGAGTACTAAACAAAAACAGCACCTTAAAGGTCTGGCACATCCGCTCAAGCCTGTAGTGATGCTTGGCAACAATGGTTTGACCGAAGGGGTGCTTGCCGAGATTGAACAAGCGCTGGAACACCACGAGCTGATCAAGGTGAAAATCGCCTCTGAAGACAGAGACACTAAAAACCTGATCGTGGAAGCCATCGTGCGCGAAACCGGCGCCTGTAATGTACAGGTCATCGGTAAAACGCTGGTGCTCTACCGCCCATCTAAAGAGCGTAAAATCTCGCTGCCACGCTAAGGATATCCTGAATCAAACACATTTTCTGTGTGAAACGAGGGATTTCTGTCAGCAGGCGAGCAAAATGCCATGCTCCTTGAGTTGATAAAAGGCCGCTATGCGGCCTTTTTCTTTTCTTTACAATGTATCAACATCTTACCAGAGATGCGAATTACAGGTATTCAACCTTGATAATTTCGTATTCCACTTCACCGCCAGGCGTGCGAATGGTAACAACATCATCCTGCTCTTTGCCAATCAGGCCGCGAGCAATCGGAGAGTTCACGGAAATCAGGTTCTGTTTGAAGTCTGCTTCATCATCACCCACGATGCGATAGGTCTGCTCTTCGTCGTTGTCCAGGTTCAGCACGGTCACGGTTGAACCAAAGATCACACGCCCATTGTTAGGCATCTTGGTGATATCGATAACCTGCGCATTGGACAGTTTTGCTTCGATATCTTTGATACGTCCTTCACAGAAGCCCTGCTGCTCACGCGCCGCGTGGTATTCAGCGTTCTCCTTCAGGTCGCCATGCTCACGCGCATCCGCGATAGCGGCGATAATTTCAGGGCGACGAACGGATTTCAGGAAATCCAGCTCTTCGCGCAGTTTTTCGGCACCACGTAAGGTCATCGGAATAGCTTGCATTTGTTATACCTCTTAAACATTCCTGTTGGGAGCAGTGTTCCCTGCCCCTGCCCCCCTAAGCGGGCAAGAAGCAAAAAGAAAACCGACCCGGGAGCAACGCCCCAGGTCAGCAGCAATTTTTCAATTTGATACGCATTTTACCGCGAAGTTCACTATGGGTCATCGTTTACTTTGCAGTGCTATGCACCGTAGTATGACGGTTTGTTTTCGGGTTGTTAGCGCGAGATTATGCGATTTTCCAGATTTATCATCGGATTGACTACCAGTATAGCGTTCAGCGTTCAGGCCGCGAATGTTGATGAGTACATTAATCAGCTACCCGCAGGTGCTAACCTTGCATTGATGGTGCAGAAGGTCGGGGCGCAGACGCCAGAGATTGACTATCACAGTCAACAGATGGCGCTGCCTGCCAGTACCCAAAAGGTGATCACGGCCCTCGCCGCGCTGCTTCAGCTCGGCCCTGACTTTCGTTTTACCACCACGCTTGAGAGCAAAGGCAACATTGAAGGCGGTGTGCTGAAAGGCGATCTTATCGCCCGTTTTGGCGGCGATCCGACCTTTAAGCGCCAGGATATCCGCAATATGGTGGCGGTGCTGAAAAAATCCGGTGTGACGAAAATCGAGGGTAACGTGCTGATCGACACCTCGATTTTTGCCAGCCATGATAAAGCGCCAGGCTGGCCGTGGAACGACATGACGCAATGTTTTAGCGCCCCACCCGCCGCCGCGATTGTTGACCGCAACTGCTTTTCAATTTCCCTTTACAGCGCGCCCAAACCGGATGATTTAGCGTTTATCCGCGTGGCATCCTACTACCCGGTGACCATGTTTAGCCAGGTGCGTACGCTGGCCAAAGGCTCCCCGGATGCCCAGTATTGCGAACTGGACGTGGTGCCTGCCGATCTTAACCGTTTCACGCTCACCGGCTGTCTGACCCAGCGCGCCGATCCCCTGCCGCTGGCCTTTGCGATACAAGATGGCGCGAGCTACGCGGGCGCCATTCTGAAGGATGAACTGAAGCAGGCAGGCATTAGCTACTCCGGTACGCTGCTCCGCCAGACGCAGGTCAACCAGCCCGGAACGGTCATCGCCAGCAAACAGTCGCCTCCGCTGCACGATTTGCTGCGAATTATGCTGAAAAAGTCTGACAACATGATTGCTGATACGGTGTTCCGCATGATCGGCCACGCGCGTTTTGGCGTGCCGGGAACCTGGCGCGCGGGCTCAGACGCTGTGCGCCAGATCCTGCGCCAACAGGCGGGAATCGATCTGGGTAATACCATTGCTGTCGATGGTTCCGGATTATCGCGTCATAATTTGATCGCACCGGCAACCATGATGCAAGTGCTTCAGTACATTGCACAACATGACTCTGAGCTAAACTTTATTTCAATGCTGCCGCTTGCCGGGCATGACGGTTCTCTGCAGTATCGCGCCGGGCTTCACGCGGCCGGCGTAGATGGCAAAGTATCCGCTAAAACAGGTTCACTGCAGGGCGTTTACAATCTTGCAGGGTTCATCACGACCGCCAGCGGACAACGCATGGCCTTCGTACAGTATCTTTCCGGCTATGCCGTCGAACCGACCGATCAGCGCAACCGTCGTATTCCGCTGGTTCGCTTCGAAAGCAGGCTTTATAAAGACATTTATCAGAATAACTAGCGATGAAACTACTCATAGTTGAAGATGATCTGTTATTACAGGAAGGACTCGCGCTGGGGCTTGCCAACGAAGGGTATGCTCTGGATTGTGCCGGTACCGCGGCAGAGGCGGATTCCCTGATCCAGAGCGGCGAGTACAGTCTGGTGATCCTCGATTTGGGTTTGCCGGACAAAGACGGCGCGACGCTGCTCACCCAATGGCGTCGGCGCGGCATCACTAACCCGGTGTTGATCCTGACGGCACGCGATGCGATTGAAGATCGTATTACCGGTCTTGATGCTGGCGCAGATGACTATCTGGTGAAGCCCTTTGCGCTCGCAGAACTTCAGGCACGCGTGCGGGCGCTTATCCGGCGCTATCAGGGGCACAGCGATAATCTGCTGACGGACGGCGACATCACGCTCAATCTGCAAACCCAGCAGGTACTGCGTCAGTCCCAGCCCGTTGAAGTGACCCCAAAAGAGTTCGCCCTCCTGACCCGCCTGATTATGCGCAGCGGGCAAACGGTGCACCGTGAAACGCTGCAACAGGACATTTACTCCTGGCAGGACGATCCCGGCTCTAACACCCTGGAAGTCCACATCCATAACCTGCGTCGCAAGCTTGGCAAAGACAGGATAAAAACCGTCCGCGGCGTTGGCTATCGTCTGGAGAGCCAGAAATGAACAGCATGCGTCGGCGATTAATGGTGTTGCTGGCGGTCATTCTGTTATTTTTCCAGCTGATAAGCGTGATTTGGTTGTGGCATGAAAGTCGTGAGCAGATTGGCTTTCTGGTGAATGAAACGCTGTCTGCAAAAGCCCGCAATAACCATGTCGAAAAAGAGATCCGCGAGGCGATTGCATCTCTTCTGGTCCCTTCCCTGGTGATGGTCAGTTTCACTCTGCTGTTTTCATTCTGGGCGGTCACCTGGATAACCCGGCCTCTGAATAAACTCCGCGACAGCCTCGCTAACCGTTCGGCGGATAACTTAACGCCGCTGCCTATGTATTCCGACATGGAAGAAATAGGCGCCGTTACCACCTCTCTCAACCAGCTACTCGCCAGGCTGGACAGTACCATTCAGCAGGAGCGTCTCTTCACCGCAGACGCCGCCCACGAACTGCGAACGCCACTGGCCGGGATCCGGCTTCATCTGGAGTTAATGGCGCAGTCAGGCTCTCCGCAGGCGACAACGTTAATCAGCCGTATCGATCAGCTCATGCATACCGTTGAACAACTGCTGATGCTGGCCCGTGCCGGACAGGCGATGGCGAGCGGTCACTATGAGACCATCAACTGGACGGACACGATCATCACGCCCCTTGGTCTTGAGCATGAAGCCAAAGAACATACGGTGATATGGCCGGCCAAAAGCACCCTTACGGTGCAGGGTGACGCGGTGCTTTTGCGACTGATGCTGCGTAACCTGCTGGAAAATGCCGGACGTTATAGTCCACCAGGCACAACAATCACCGTGGCACTAACCGAGGTTGCGGGAGGTACGCTGGTCAGCGTGAGCGATCAGGGGCCCGGCATCGATGAAGCACATCGACAGTCGATCACCGAGCCGTTCCGTCGGCTTGATCAGCGCTACGGCGGTAGCGGCCTGGGCCTGAGTATCGTACAGCGTATCCTGCAACTCCACCGCGGTAAGCTAGCGTTGGAGAACGGTGCTGAAGGCGGCCTGATAGCAAGCTGCTGGCTCCCCTCAACGCTGGAATAAAAAAAGCCCCCGGAATGGGGGCTTTAGACAGATATCAGTGCTTGTAGATGAACTCGACACCTTCTTCGTCGTCTTCATCCCAGTCATCGTCCCAGTCGTCTTCCTCTTCCGCTTCCAGCTCTTCGAGCTGCTGACGGTGGTAGTCATCCCACATGAATTCGACTTTTTCTGGCTGTTTCGCTTCTTCAGCCTGAACAACCGGGTTTTCGATGATAAAGGTCATCACATCCCAGCAGAGGTCTTTCACGCCAACCTGGCTTGCCGCGGAGATCAGGTAGTATTTATCTTCCCAGCCCATCGCTTCAGCAATCGCTTTAGCTTTCGCTTCCGCTTCCGCTTTATCCATCAGGTCGATCTTGTTGAAGACCAGCCAGCGCGGTTTAGACGCCAGTTTTTCGCTGTATTTTTCCAGCTCACCGATGATGATCCGGGCATTTTCAACCGGATCGGAACCATCAATAGGATCGATATCAATGAGGTGCAGCAGTACGCGGCAACGCTCAAGGTGTTTCAGGAAGCGAATGCCGAGACCGGCACCTTCCGCTGCACCTTCGATCAGACCCGGGATGTCAGCAACAACGAAGCTCTTCTCGTTATCCATACGGACAACACCCAGGCTCGGTACCAGCGTGGTAAACGGATAGTCCGCCACTTTTGGTTTCGCCGCAGAAACCGCGCGAATAAAGGTCGATTTACCGGCATTTGGCATACCCAGCATGCCCACGTCTGCCAGGAGCATCAGCTCCAGCTGCAGATCGCGCTTATCGCCCGGCGTCCCCATCGTCTTCTGACGCGGAGTACGGTTAACGGATGATTTGAAGCGGCTGTTGCCCAGACCGTGCCAGCCGCCTTTTGCAACCATCAGGCGCTGACCGTGTTTGGTCATGTCACCCATGGTTTCACCGGTGCCCTGGTCAATCACGCGCGTACCAACCGGCACTTTAATGGTCACGTCTTTACCGCGTTTACCGGTACAGTCGCGGCTCTGACCGTTCTGACCTCGTTCAGCGCGGAAGGATTTTTCGAAACGGTAGTCGATCAGCGTGTTGAGGTTCTCATCCGCCTCCAGCCACACATCACCACCATCCCCGCCGTCGCCGCCATCCGGGCCACCTCGAGGAATATATTTTTCACGGCGGAAGCTCACGCAACCGTTGCCGCCATCACCAGCCACAACCAGGATCGTTGCTTCATCAACAAACTTCATTTTACTCTCCGTAACTCATTCGCCTGAGCGGGGACCGCTTCATTTTTGCGCCAACGTCCCCAAAGACGATGACCAATGGCGGAATACATCGCGCCCGCAACCACGACAAACGCACCGAGATAGCCCAACAGGTTGAGCATCGGTCTGACGAAGACATCGGGCCAGGCCATTGATAACAAATCTGAAAATAACAGGGTAAACAGCGGAGTCAGCGTGATCAATGCGCTAACCTGTGCTGCCTGCCAGCGCGCCATTGCTTCAGCAAGCGCGCCATAACCAACCAGCGTGTTAAGCCCACAAAAAATGAGGCACGCCAGCTGCCAGTCGCTCAGTTGGGTAATGACACCCGGCTTTGCTAACGGCAATAATGCAACTGTACATAAAGTGTACAGCAAAAAAAGGATCTGCTGTGAGGCCAGGCGCCGCAATAACACCTTTTGCGCGACGCCATAGCTTACCCAGACCGTAGCTGCTCCCACACCAAAAATCACACCCCAGGTGTAATCCGTCAGGCGGGTAAAAATTTCGATCAGGCTGGTGTTAAAGAACATCACCAGACCACACAGCAACATGCTCGCCCCGATAATCTGCGTCCCACGCATCTTTTCCTTGAGGATAAACACGCTGGCGACCATCATGCCCACAGGTGAAAGCTGACCAATCACCTGTGACGCTGTAGGGCTAAGATACTGCAGAGAAGAGCTGAACAGGATGAAGTTACCAAACAGACCGCCCGTCGCGATAGCCAGCAGCACCAGCCAGCGCGGTTTGCGGAAAAGTCGTAAAGGCGGAAGCTTACCTTTGATAGCCAGAATGGCGCCGAGGCCGATGCTTGCCATCAGAAAGCGATAAAAGACCACCGTAGGCGGCTCCATCACTTCCAGTACTTGCTTCATTGCAATTGGCAGCGCACCCCAGCACATTGCGGTCGTGAGCGCCAAAAGAATACCAATGCCGGCCTGCTGCTTCATGCCCGTTTTCCCTACAGAAAATTTTCCGGGTTTCCAATGTAAAAAGCCCCGCAACACGTTGCGGGGCTTTAATCCGTTACCGGACCGAGAAAACCTTACTCAGCAACGATGCTGATGTATTTACGGTTGTTCGGGCCTTTAACTTCAAATTTCACTTTACCGTCTGCTTTAGCAAACAGAGTGTGGTCACGACCGCAACCTACGTTGTTGCCAGCGTGGAATTTGGTACCACGTTGACGAACAATGATGCTACCCGCCAGAACGGATTCGCCACCGAAACGCTTAACGCCCAGGCGTTTAGCTTCTGAATCGCGACCGTTACGAGTCGAGCCGCCAGCCTTTTTATGTGCCATTTAAATCTACTCCTCAGGTCTTAGGCGCTGATGCCAGTGATTTTCACATCAGTGAACCACTGACGATGGCCCTGCTGCTTACGATAGTGTTTACGACGACGAAACTTAACGATTTTAACTTTCTCGCCACGACCGTGAGCAACAACTTCAGCTTTGATAACGCCGCCATCAACGAAAGGAACGCCGATTTTGACTTCTTCACCGTTTGCGATCATCAGAACTTCTGCGAACTCAACAGATTCGCCAGTTGCGATGTCCAGCTTTTCCAGGCGAACGGTCTGACCTTCGCTTACTCGGTGTTGTTTACCACCACTTTGGAAAACCGCGTACATATAAACTCCGCTTCCGCGCACATCCTCGTATGATTCAGAGTGCGCTATAAATATTCACAATAGGGCGCGAATATTACGCAAAACGCGAGCCTTTGACAAGTGCTACCATCAATACATGAAGAAAAAAAACACAACACGTACGGTAACGTTTATCTGAGCCGTTTTTTCAGTACAATCAGCACTACTATTGATAAACCGAAACCCTTCGTTACCCCATTGAAGATGGGATCAACAGGATGAAAAGCCCGGCTTTTGCGATGAATTTAGAAAAAATCAATGAGTTAACCGCGCAAGATATGGCGGGTGTGAATGCAGCAATCCTGGAGCAACTCAACTCTGACGTTCAGTTGATCAATCAGTTGGGCTATTACATTGTCAGCGGCGGCGGTAAACGCATTCGCCCGATGATTGCCATTCTGGCTGCCAGAGCCGTTGGCTATCAGGGAAATGCCCACGTCACGATCGCCGCACTGATCGAATTTATTCACACAGCGACGCTTCTGCATGACGATGTTGTGGATGAATCCGATATGCGTCGCGGTAAGGCCACGGCCAATGCCGCCTTCGGTAATGCCGCCAGCGTTCTGGTCGGGGATTTTATCTATACCCGCGCCTTCCAGATGATGACCAGCCTGGGCTCGCTGAAAGTGCTGGAAGTGATGTCAGAAGCCGTAAACGTCATCGCTGAAGGCGAAGTGCTGCAGCTGATGAACGTCAACGATCCGGATATCACTGAAGAAAACTACATGCGCGTCATCTACAGCAAAACAGCACGCCTGTTTGAAGCGGCCGCGCAGTGCTCCGGCATTCTGGCTGGCTGTTCTGAGGCTCAGGAAAAAGGGCTCCAGGACTATGGTCGCTATCTGGGGACAGCCTTCCAGCTAATTGATGATTTGCTGGACTACAGTGCGGACGGCGAAACGCTCGGCAAAAACGTGGGCGATGACCTGAACGAAGGCAAACCGACCCTGCCGCTGCTCCATGCGATGCGCAACGGAACTGCAGATCAGGCGAAAATGATCCGTGAGGCGATCGAACAGGGAAATGGTCGCCATCTTCTGGAACCGGTACTGGAAACTATGGCGATCTGCGGTTCACTGGAATGGACGCGTCAGCGTGCCGAAGAAGAGGCTGATAAAGCCATCGCTGCCCTTCAGGTTATTCCAGACAGCCCGTGGCGTGATGCCCTTATTGGCCTTGCCCACATCGCTGTTCAACGCGATCGTTAATCCTTTCACGCCTCCCCGTTTCCATCGCGGGGAGGTTCTAAAACACCCCAGTAAATTCCGTATTCATGTAAATTCATCGGTTTAGAGACCGCATGAATAAAGGCATGTCTTATTCTGAATATCCGTTCAAGTAACGCGAACTTTTTAGAACAAGAGTTTGAAATGGGTATAGTAAGCCAGTCGTTTCAGAAGAAACGGCGTAGGTGAATCCGCACTTAAGGACAGCGTTATGGATACGAAATTTATCGACTGGCATACGGCAGATATCATTGCGGCACTGCGCAAAAGAGGGACGTCACTGGCAGCAGAGTCCCGCCGCCATGGTCTGAGTTCTTCCACCCTGGCCAACGCCCTGACCCGCCCCTGGCCAAAGGGAGAATTAATTATCGCGACGGCGCTGGAAACGCACCCGTGGGTGATCTGGCCCTCGCGCTACCACGATCCCATTACCCATGAATTCATCGACAGAACGCGCATGATGCGCCAGAGAAAGTTAAAGAAAGAACCACAGGAATAACGCGCTTTTTAGCAGGAACAGCAACCCCCCGGTCATCTCTGGCAGGGGGCTGCCGGAACGATTACTCGCCCTTCACACGCTCGATATTGGCACCCAGCGCGCGCAGTTTGTCTTCGATACGCTCATAACCACGATCGATGTGGTAAATACGATCCACCACCGTGGTACCTTCCGCAATACATCCCGCCAGCACCAGGCTTGCAGAAGCACGCAGATCGGTTGCCATCACCTGAGCACCTGACAGTTTCTCCACGCCGTGGCAAATCACGGTATTGCTCTCGATCTCAGCATGCGCACCCATACGGATCAGTTCCGGTACGTGCATAAAGCGGTTCTCGAAAATGGTCTCTGTGATGAAGCCTGTCCCTTCGGCAACCAGGTTCAACAGGGTGAACTGAGCCTGCATGTCCGTTGGGAACGCCGGATGCGGCGCCGTACGTACATTGACCGCTTTTGGACGCTGACCGTGCATATCGAGGCTGATCCAGTCTTCGCCGATTTCGATATCCGCGCCTGCATCACGCAGTTTCGCCAGCACCGCATCCAGGGTATCAGGCTGCGCGTTGCGACAAACAATCTTACCGCCAGAGATCGCTGCGGCCACCAGGAAGGTGCCAGTTTCGATACGGTCGGGCAGAACGCGATACACACCGCCGCCCAGACGCTCAACGCCTTCGATGGTGATACGGTCAGTACCCTGGCCGGAGATCTTCGCCCCCAGCGCCACGAGGAAGTTGGCAGTATCCACAATCTCAGGTTCACGCGCGGCGTTTTCGATGATGGTCGTGCCGTCTGCCAGCGTTGCCGCAGACATGATGGTGACGGTTGCGCCCACACTCACTTTGTCCATGACAATGTGCGCGCCTTTCAGACGACCGTTGACGGAGGCTTTAACGTAACCTTCTTCCAGCTTGATCTCAGCGCCCAGTTTCTCCAGACCATAGATATGCAGATCAACCGGACGCGCACCGATGGCGCAACCGCCCGGCAGTGAAACCTGACCCTGACCAAAACGCGCCACCAGCGGGCCAAGTGCCCAGATGGATGCACGCATGGTTTTCACCAGATCGTAAGGCGCAGAGAAGTTGTTCACGTTGCTGGCATCGATCCAGACGGAACCGTTACGCTCAACTTTCGTGCCCAGCTGGGTGAGCAGCTTCATGGTGGTGTCGATATCTTTCAGCTTCGGTACGTTCTGAATTTCTACCGGCTTTTCCGCGAGCAGCGCAGCAAAGAGGATTGGCAGCGCGGCGTTTTTCGCGCCAGAAATTGTGACTTCGCCCTGGAGACGCGTTGGCCCCTGTACACGAAATTTATCCATTGTGTGCTCTCTTATAAATTCAACCGTGCTGCGGGCCTGTCGCCCTCAGCTCAAAAACCGTTTAGTTTGCGATCGCGTGCCCACTCTTGCGGGGTGAACGCTTTAATCGACAGGGCGTGGATGCGGTTATCCGCAATATATTCCATCAGCGGCGCGTACACAGCCTGCTGTTTCTTCACACGGCTCATACCGTCGAACATCTCACCCACAGCAATAACCTGAAAGTGACTGCCATCGCCAGTGACGTGGGCTTCCTGAAGGGAGAGTGCATTCATCAGCACTGTCTGGATTTCATGATTTTCCATGGGTTCTTAATCATCTGATAGTGAAAACAAGCCCAACATCTTAGAGCAAAGTGGCGTCGTCTTAAACAAGCAAAAAGCCCCGACGATGAAACTGTCAGGGCTTTCGGAAGTAACGCACTGAAAATATTAACGAGGTAGGACGTCCGGAGGCAAATTGTAGAGTTGGGCAAGGGTAACGACATTATCGCTCGCGCCATGAAGCCTGACGCTTGTCCCCTGCTTTTTCCCCACAGCGACCAGATGGGCGAGCAGCGCAACACCTGCCGTATCCACCCGCGTGACGTCGGTTAAGTCGATGAGCGTCACGCCCTGCATCGCGTCGTGGCGTTTATCCCACAGTGGGTTCAGCAGGTCCTGATCAAGTTCACCGGACAGCTTTAACGTCTCACCTTCACGCGACCAGCTGAGTTGCTGCGACATTACTTTTTCTCGTCCAGAGTAATTTTCTGACGCGCAATAGACTGCAGTTGCGCGGTCAGGCCATCAATACCTTTGGTGCGCAGCAGGTCACTCCACTCGTTCTGTTTGGTGGTGATCATGCTTACCCCTTCGGCAATCATGTCATAGGCCTGCCAGTGCCCGGTCTGGCTGTTTTTACGCCACTGGAAATCCAGGCGCACCGGTGGACGGCCGTTAGGATCGTTGATCGTCACGCGGATAGGCACAATGGTGGCATCACCCAGCGGCTGCTCGGGAGCAATCTGATAGGTCTGGCCGTGGTACATCGCCAGCGCCTGACCATACGCCTGTTTCAGGTATTCACGGAACGCAGCAAAGTAGGCTTCACGCTGCGCAGGCGTCGCATCTTTGTAATAACGTCCCAGCACCAGCGCACCAGCATATTTGATCTGCACATAGGGCAGCAGTTCCTGGTCTACCACGTCACGCAGATAATCAGGATTCGCGCGAATTTTTGGCTGTTCGTTTTTGAGACGGTCGAAGGTTTTCTTCGCAGCTTCGTCCATCAGTTTGTACGGGTTGCTTTGATCCGCAGCATGAGCCGCAGTCAGGGGAGCAATGACCAGCATGGCAACCATTAACAGTCGTTTAAACATGAATGACTTCTCCTGAATTAATTCGTCGCACCTGGGGTCGGCGCAGCGTTGGTATGGTCTTCACTCTGCGCAGGGGCATCGTCAGACTTTTTATCATCCCCTTTACTGTTGTAAAGGAACTGACCAATCATATCTTCCAGCACCATCGCGGACTTCGTATCCTGGATAACGCTACCGTCTTTAAGGATAGTCGTTCCAAGCTCAGGGTCTTCAAAGCCAACGTTGAGCGCCAGGTATTGCTCTCCCAGCAGGCCGGAAGTACGGATTGACAGGGAGCTGGTGTCCGGAATGTGGTTGTAACGCTCTTCGATATCCATCGCAACGCGCGGCAGATACGTTTTCTCATCAAGCGTTATGTCTGATACACGCCCAATAACAACGCCACCAATACGCACCGGTGAGCGCGCTTTCAGGCCGCCGATATTATCGAAGGTGGCATAGACACGGTATGTCGGCTCGGTGCGCACTGAGGTGATATCCGCCGCTCGCAGACAGATAAACAGTGCGGCCAGCAGCGCCAGCAGCAGAAACACGCCGACCCAAATTTCATTTTTTCTCGTTTGCATGAACTCAATTCCCAAACATCAGTGCGGTGAGCACAAAATCCAGACCCAGTACGGCCAGCGACGAATGTACGACAGTACGTGTAGTTGCACGGCTAATGCCCGCCGACGTCGGAATGGCATCATAACCATTGAACAAGGCGATCCAGGTGACCGTAATGGCAAATACCACGCTTTTAATCAGGCAGTTAACCAGATCCATTCGCAGATCGATGGCATCCTGCATGGCGGACCAGAAGAAACCGGCATCAATGCCTTTCCAGTGGACCCCCACCAGCGAACCACCCCAGATCCCCACGGCGACAAACAGAATAGTCAGTAGGGGTAACGAGATCACCCCCGCCCAGAAACGCGGAGAGATGACCCGACGCAGCGGGTCGACCGCCATCATCTCCATGCTGGAGAGTTGCTCGGTGGCGCGCATCAGGCCAATTTCTGCCGTGAGTGCTGACCCTGCACGACCGGCGAACAGCAGCGCCGCCACAACCGGCCCCAGTTCACGCAGCAGTGAGAGCGCCACCAGCATCCCGAGGCTGGTTTCCGCACTGTAGGTGGTCAGAACGAGGTAGCCCTGCAGCCCCAGCACCATACCGATAAACAGGCCGGAGACAATGATGATGAGCATCGACAGCACACCGACATTATAAAGCTGCCGCACCAGCAGAGGCGCGTGCTTGCGAAACTCCGGCTTGCCAACCAGCGCGTTGAATAACATTAATCCGGCACGCCCGAACGTCCTGATGGTTTTTATGCCACGGTGTCCAAGGGCGGCCAACGCATTTAACAGCATGAGTGGCTTAACTCCCTAATCCCAGTAAATCGTCACGATAATCGCCCGCCGGGTAGCGGAACGGTACGGGTCCGTCAGCAATACCATCGAGGAATTGCCGCACGCGCGGATCGCAATTTTCCTGAAGCGCCTGGGCGCTGCCGTGTGCGACGATCTTTTTGTCCGCCACGATATAGGCGTAATCGGCAATGCTCAACACTTCCGGTACATCGTGAGACACCACAATACAGGTTACGCCGAGCGCGCTGTTCAGTTCAGAGATAAGCTTCACCAGCACGCCCATCGTGATGGGATCCTGTCCGACAAACGGTTCGTCAAACATGATTAAATCGGGTTCTAATGCAATGGCTCGCGCCAGTGCGGCACGTCGCGCCATCCCGCCAGACAGTTCTGAAGGCATCAGTTTCGCAGCCCCCCGCAGACCGACAGCTTCAAGCTTCATCATCACCGTGCTTTTCAGCAGTTCAGGCGGCAGGCTGGTATGTTCGCGCAGCGGATAAGCCACGTTATCAAAGACGTTCATGTCGGTGAACAGCGCCCCCGACTGAAAGAGCATACTCATACGTTTGCGGACAGTATACAGGCGCGAGCGCGACATCTCCGGGATGTTTTCGCCATCGAAGAGGATTTCACCGCTGTCAGGTGGTATCTGCCCACCAATAAGGCGCAGAAGGGTCGTTTTACCGATCCCGGACGGCCCCATGATGGCGGTAATTTTGCCACGCGGTACGGTCAACGAAATATCATCGAATATCAATCGATTACTACGCGAGAAACTCACACCGCGGACATCGACTAAATTCGCCATCGTTTGGCTCATTTATGGTTCCTTTCTTACCCTGCTCACGTTTAAGCGTGCAGCCTGAATCAGCCCTAAACTCAGCATTTTTACAGAATATTAGCCATTGAGGTTAGCGAAAGCTGGCATTTGTTTTACTTTTCCGGCGCATAAAGTCAAAATTAGGAATTCGTTACGCCTCAGACCGTATGCAGTCCAGCCATTCCCGCGCGATGGACCGACAAGTATACCTGAAGAAAGGACTTTTGATGCTTTTAGCAACAGCACTGTTAATAATTGGTTTACTTTTGGTGGTCTACAGTGCTGACCGTTTAGTGTTTGCTGCATCAATCCTGTGTCGCCTGACGGGCGTACCGCCGGTTGTCATCGGGATGACCGTTGTCAGTGTTGGCACGTCGCTTCCTGAAATCATCGTCTCTGTCTCGGCATCGTTGCACGGTCAGTTAGACCTGGCAATTGGCACCGCGATTGGCTCTAACATCGTCAACATCTTACTGATCCTGGGCCTGGCGGCGCTGCTCCATCCATTTCGCGTGCATTCTGATGTTCTGCGCCGTGAATTGCCGCTAATGTTAATCGTAAGTCTGCTGGCAGGCTGCGTATTTTATGATGGCGTACTGAGCTACAGCGACGGCATTTTCCTGCTGGCGCTGGCCGTCATTTGGCTGCTGTATAGTGTTAAAATCGCCCGCCAGGCTGAGAAGCTGGGTCATGACAGCCTCACGCGTGAGCAGGTCGCCGAACTCCCGCGCGAAGGTACGCTACCGGTCGCTCTGCTCTGGCTTGGCGTCGCGCTGATTATTATGCCGATGGCAACGCGCATGGTCGTGGATAACGCGACGGTGCTGGCGAACTTTTTCGCCATGAGTGAACTGACGATTGGCCTGACGGTGATTGCTATCGGCACCAGCCTGCCGGAGCTGGCCACCGCCATTGCGGGGGCACGTAAAGGGGAAGATGACATTGCCATTGGTAATATCATCGGTTCCAACATATTTAATATCGCGATTGTGATGGGTCTGCCGGCCCTGATTACGCCAGGGCCCTTCAACCCTCTGGCATTCTCTCGCGATTACGGAGTGATGTTGCTGGTCAGCGTGATATTCGCCCTGCTCTGCTGGCGGCGGCAACGACAGATCGGCAAAGGCGCAGGTGCGCTGCTGACAGGTGGATTTATCGTATGGATGGCGATGCTGTACTGGCTCTCGCCTCTTCTCTCTGGGTAAACGGAAACGCATTATGTCGCAAATAGAATTGCAGCCGGGTTTTGACTTTCAGAAAGCAGGCAAAGACGTTCTGGAGATTGAACGTGAAGGTCTGGCGCAGTTAGATCAGTACATTAATCAGGATTTTAGTCTGGCCTGTGAGAAGATGTTTTACTGTGCCGGTAAAGTCGTGGTGATGGGGATGGGCAAATCCGGTCATATTGGCCGCAAAATGGCGGCAACCTTTGCCAGCACCGGAACCTCCTCCTTCTTTGTCCACCCGGGAGAAGCCGCACACGGCGACCTGGGGATGGTCACGCCGCAGGATGTTGTCATCGCGCTGTCCAACTCCGGTGAATCCAATGAAATCCTGGCGCTAATCCCGGTACTGAAGCGCCTGCAGGTGCCGCTGATTTGCATGACCAGCCGCCCGGAAAGCAGCATGGCGCGTGCAGCCGATATTCACCTGTGCGTAAAAGTACCCAAAGAAGCCTGTCCTCTCGGTCTGGCGCCAACGTCCAGTACCACCGCGGCCCTGGTCATGGGCGATGCACTTGCCGTTGCGTTGCTGGAAGCGCGTGGTTTTACGCCGGAGGACTTCGCGCTTTCCCACCCGGGTGGCGCGCTGGGGCGCAAGCTGCTGCTTCGGGTAAACGACATTATGCACACCGGGGATGAGATCCCTCACGTCAGTAAAGAGGCCTCCCTGCGTGATGCGCTGCTGGAAATCACCCGCAAGAATCTGGGCATGACGGTCGTGTGTGACGACCTGATGAAAATTCAGGGGATCTTCACCGATGGCGACCTGCGTCGCGTGTTCGACATGGGTGTAGATGTCCGTACACTTGGCATTGCCGATGTCATGACGCCCGGCGGGATTCGCGTGCGTCCGGGTACGCTGGCCGTGGATGTGCTGAACCTGATGCAGTCCCGCCATATCACCTCCGTTATGGTTGCCGATGGCGACCAGTTGCTGGGTGTGGTACATATGCATGATCTGCTGCGCGCAGGCGTAGTGTAATGAAGGATAAGACAATGAGTAATGCGGGTGCATCCCTTGCAACCTGTTATGGACCGGTTAGTACCCAGATGATGGCAAAGGCGGAAAATATTCGTCTGCTCATCCTTGATGTCGATGGCGTACTCTCCGATGGCCTGATTTACATGGGCAATCATGGCGAAGAGCTGAAAGCGTTTAACGTCCGCGATGGCTACGGAATTCGCTGCGCGCTCACCTCGGGTATCGAGGTGGCTATCATCACCGGGCGGAAAGCTAAACTGGTAGAAGACCGCTGTGAAACCTTAGGGATTACCCATCTGTATCAGGGGCAATCCGATAAAATGGCAGCGTTCAACGATTTACTGGGTAAACTGGCGATCGCGCCGGAAAACGTGGCCTATGTCGGGGACGATTTGATTGACTGGCCAGTGATGGCTGAAGTCGGTCTCAGCATTGCGGTTGCTGACGCTCACCCGTTGCTGCTCCCACGCGCTGACTACGTTACCCACATCAACGGTGGCCGTGGTGCCGTACGTGAAGTCTGCGACCTGCTTCTGCTGGCGCAGGGCAAGCTTGATGAGGCCAAAGGGCAATCAATATGAGTAAAACCAGACGTTGGGTTATCATTCTGCTTTCGCTTGTCGCACTGGTATTGATTGGCGTGAACCTGGCCGATCGCGACGATACGCAAAAGGAAGTGATCAACAATAACGATCCAACCTACAAAAGCGATCACAGCGACACCGTGGTCTATAGCCCGGAAGGTGCGCTGAACTATCGCCTGGTTGCCCAGCATGTGGAATATTTTTCCGATGACGGCGTTTCGTGGTTTACCCAACCCGTCATGACCACATTCGATAAAGACAAAGTGCCGACGTGGTCAATTAAGTCAGATCGGGCCAAACTGACAAATGACCGTATGCTTTATCTGTATGGCCATGTTGAAGTCAACGCCCTGACCGCTGACTCGCAACTGCGGAAAATTACGACCGATAATGCCCAGATCAACCTGGTAACCCAGGACGTGACCTCGCAGGATCTGGTCACACTGTATGGCACAACATTTAATTCCAGCGGTTTAAGAATGCGCGGGAACTTACGCAGCAAGAACGCCGAGCTGATTGAAAAGGTTAGAACCTCCTATGAAATTCAAAACAAACAAACTCAGCCTTAAAGTAATTATCGCCAGCGCGATGCTGGCGGCCAGTCTCCCCGCGCTTGCTGTAACGGGCGATACCGACCAGCCGATCCACATCGAGTCTGACACTCAGTCCCTCGATATGCAGGGTAACGTCGTCACCTTCACGGGTAACGTCGTGATGACGCAGGGCACCATCAAAATTAACGCTGATAAAGTGGTCGTTACCCGTCCGGGTGGCGAGCAGGGCAAAGAGATCATTGATGGTTACGGCAACCCGGCCACCTTCTACCAGATGCAGGACAACGGCAAGCCGGTGAAAGGCCGCGCCTCGCATATGCACTATGAGCTGGCGAAAGACCTGGTTATCCTGACCGGAAACGCGTATCTGGAACAGCTGGACAGCAACATTACCGGCGACAAGATCACCTATCTGGTGAAAGAGCAAAAAATGCAGGCCTCCAGCGAGAAAGGCAAACGCGTAACCACCGTGCTGGTTCCGTCTCAGCTGCAGGATAAAGGCAAGGGTCAGGCCCCGGCACAGAAGAAGAGTAACTAATTCGTTATGGCAACATTAACTGCAAAAAATCTCGCGAAGGCCTATAAGGGCCGCCGTGTCGTAGAAGATGTCAGTCTGACCGTCAACTCCGGCGAAATTGTGGGCCTGCTTGGCCCTAACGGTGCGGGTAAAACCACCACCTTCTACATGGTGGTTGGCATTGTCCCGCGTGATGCCGGCAACATCATCATCGATGATGAAGACATCAGCCTGCTGCCACTGCACGCGCGCGCGCGTCGTGGCATCGGCTATCTGCCGCAGGAAGCCTCTATTTTCCGCCGTCTGAGCGTCTTTGATAACCTGATGGCGGTTCTGCAAATTCGTGACGACCTGACCAGCGAACAGCGTCAGGATCGCGCCAACGAGCTGATGGAAGAGTTTCACATCGAGCACCTGCGCGACAGCCTGGGTCAGGCATTGTCCGGCGGTGAACGCCGTCGTGTTGAGATTGCGCGCGCGCTGGCTGCAAACCCGAAATTTATCCTTCTGGATGAACCGTTTGCCGGTGTTGACCCAATCTCCGTCATCGACATTAAACGTATCATTGAGCATCTGCGTGACAGCGGGCTTGGCGTGCTGATCACCGACCACAACGTGCGTGAAACGCTTGCCGTCTGTGAGCGCGCGTACATTGTGAGCCAGGGCAATCTGATCGCCCACGGTACGCCGCAGCAGATCCTCGAAAACGATCATGTTAAGCGCGTCTATCTTGGGGAAGACTTCAGACTCTGATAGGGTAGAGGTAACGTAACGCCGAACCGGAGAAAAATGCTCTGAACATGAAGCAAGGTTTGCAATTAAGGCTCAGCCAACAACTGGCGATGACGCCGCAGTTACAGCAGGCAATTCGTCTGTTGCAACTGTCCACCTTAGAACTCCAGCAGGAGCTCCAGCAAGCGCTGGACAGCAATCCCCTGCTGGAGCAAGCCGATCTTCATGATGAGGTAGATACACAGCAGTCCCAGGATACAGAATCGCTCGATACCGCAGATGCACTCGAACAAAAAGAGATGCCGGACGAGCTTCCTCTGGATGCCAGCTGGGATGAAATTTATACCGCCGGCACCCCTTCCGGTACGCGTGCAGACTACCAGGACGATGAGCTGCCGGTTTATCAGGGCGAAACCACCCAGTCGCTGCAGGATTACCTGATGTGGCAGGTGGAGCTGACCCCGTTCTCCGATACCGATCGTGCCATTGCCACCTCCATTGTCGACGCCGTTGATGACACCGGCTATCTGACCGTCACGCTGGACGACATTCTGGAGAGCATGGGCGATGAAGAGATTGAGCTGGAAGAGATTGAAGCCGTTCTGAAACGTATTCAGCGTTTCGATCCCGTAGGCGTGGCAGCGAAAGATCTGCGCGACTGCCTGCTGATCCAGCTTTCTCAGTTCAGCAAAGAGACGCCATGGCTCGACGAAGCACGCTTAATCATCAGCGATCATCTGGATCTTCTCGCTAACCACGACTTTCGTAGCCTGATGCGCGTTACGCGCCTCAAAGAAGAGGTGCTGAAAGAGGCGGTGAATCTGATTCAGTCCCTCGATCCGCGGCCTGGTCAGTCGATCCAGACGAGTGAACCCGAGTACGTGATCCCGGACGTGCTGGTCAGAAAACATAACGACCGCTGGGTCGTTGAACTGAACTCTGACAGCATCCCTCGCCTGCAAATCAACCAGCAGTACGCCTCCATGTGCACCAGCGCGCGCAACGACGCCGATAATCAATATATTCGTAGCAACCTTCAGGAAGCGCGATGGTTGATCAAGAGTCTGGAGAGCCGAAATGATACCCTGCTTCGCGTGAGCCGCTGTATCGTCGAACAGCAGCAGGCATTCTTTGAACAGGGCGAAGAATATATGAAACCGATGGTACTGGCGGATATCGCTCAGGCCGTCGAGATGCATGAATCAACCATTTCCCGCGTCACCACGCAGAAGTATCTGCACAGTCCGCGCGGTATTTTTGAGCTTAAGTATTTCTTCTCCAGCCACGTGAGTACCGAGGGCGGCGGCGAAGCGTCGTCAACGGCGATTCGCGCACTGGTGAAGAAGTTGATCGCCGCGGAGAACCCCGCGAAGCCACTGAGTGACAGTAAGTTAACCACCATGCTGTCCGATCAGGGTATTATGGTGGCACGTCGTACTGTTGCGAAGTATCGAGAGTCTTTATCCATTCCGCCGTCAAACCAGCGTAAACAACTGGTGTGACACAACCGATAAGGAAGACACTATGCAGCTCAATATCACAGGACACAATGTCGAGATTACTGAGGCCTTACGTGATTTTGTGAACGCTAAGTTCGCGAAACTCGAGCAGTATTTCGAAAGGATCAACCAGGTCTACGTTGTGTTGAAAGTGGAGAAAGTGACTCATATCTCGGATGCGACCCTGCATGTAAACGGGGGTGAACTCCATGCCAGTGCGGAAGGGCAAGACATGTACGCTGCTATCGACGGCTTGATTGATAAGCTTGCGCGACAGCTCAATAAACATAAAGATAAACTGAAACAACACTAATTGTCCGGGCAGTTAACGGGTGCAGGACGGCCTGTTGTGAAAAACAACAGGCCATTTGTACAGTTAGCGCTTAGGTGAAATTATGATGAACAACGATTCCGCTCTTCAACTGAGCAATGTCCTTAACCAGGAATGTACCCGCAGTGCCGTTCACTGCCAGAGCAAAAAACGTGCGCTGGAGATCATCAGTGAACTGGCTGCAAAACAGCTGGGCCTGCCGCCGCAGGTGGTGTTCGAAGCGATCCTGACCCGTGAAAAGATGGGCAGTACCGGTATCGGCAACGGCATCGCGATCCCGCACGGCAAACTGGAAGAGGACACCCTGCGTGCCGTCGGTGTGTTTGTGCAACTGGAAACGCCAATTGCCTTTGATGCCATTGATAATCAGCCCGTCGATCTCCTCTTCGCGCTGCTGGTTCCTGCCGACCAGACCAAAACCCATCTGCACACGCTTTCGCTGGTCGCTAAACGTCTGGCCGATAAAACCATCTGCCGTCGACTGCGCTCAGCCCAAAGTGATGAAGAGCTTTATCAGATTATCACTGAAGCAGAAGGCAATCAGGATGACGCGTAACCAGGAGATGGCCTTCACATCTGTTGTCCTGAGGAGAAACGGAACATGGTGCTGATGATTGTCAGCGGTCGTTCAGGGTCGGGGAAATCCGTTGCCCTGCGCGCGCTGGAAGACATGGGTTTTTACTGCGTAGATAACCTGCCGGTGGTGTTATTGCCCGATCTGGCGCGTACCCTGGCGGAGAGACAAACCTCTGCTGCCGTCAGTATCGACGTTCGTAACATGCCCGAGTCGCCTGAAATCTTCGAGCAGGCAATGAGTAACCTGCCTGACGCATTCTCGCCTCAGCTGCTGTTTCTCGATGCCGATCGCAATACCCTGATCCGCCGCTACAGCGATACCCGGCGTTTGCACCCGCTTTCCAGTAAAAATCTCTCGCTGGAAAGCGCCATCGACGAAGAGAGCGATCTGCTGGAACCGCTGCGTTCACGCGCCGACCTGATTGTCGATACCTCAGAGATGTCCGTTCATGAACTGGCGGAAATGCTGCGTACCCGCCTGCTGGGCAAACGCGAGCGCGAACTGACGATGGTGTTCGAATCCTTTGGCTTTAAGCACGGTATTCCGATTGATGCGGACTATGTTTTCGACGTGCGCTTCCTGCCGAACCCGCACTGGGATCCTAAACTGCGTCCTATGACCGGCCTGGATAAACCCGTTGCGGCGTTCCTCGACAGGCACACAGAAGTTCACAATTTTATCTACCAGACGCGAAGCTACCTTGAGCTATGGTTACCTATGCTGGAGACAAACAATCGTAGCTACCTGACGGTGGCGATTGGCTGTACCGGCGGTAAACATCGTTCGGTCTACATTGCCGAACAGCTGGCCGACTATTTCCGCTCGCGCGGCAAGAACGTTCAGTCCCGTCATCGCACGCTGGAAAAACGTAAAACATGACCGTAAAACAAACCGTTGAGATCACCAACAAGCTGGGAATGCATGCACGCCCGGCGATGAAACTGTTTGAGCTGATGCAGGGTTTTGATGCAGAAGTTCTGTTGCGCAATGATGAAGGCACCGAAGCGGAAGCGAACAGCGTTATCGCCCTGCTAATGCTGGATTCTGCCAAAGGGCGCCAGATTGAGGTCGAAGCCACCGGCCCTCAGGAAGAGGAAGCGCTGGCGGCGGTGATTGCGCTGTTTAATGCCGGGTTTGACGAAGATTAGGTCTGCCATTCTGGCGGGTGGCGCTGCGCTTACCCGCCCTACATCAGATGATTACGCTGCATAAACCCCTCTCCACCCAGCTGTCGCATCTGACGCATGATCCACGCCTGACGGCTTCGCACGTAGCCTGATGGGGCACTGGCCTTAAAGCGAAGAGGATTAGGCAGTACAGCGGCTAACAGCGCGGCCTCCGACATGCTTAGCCTGCTGGCAGGTTTATTAAAATAGCGTTGTGATGCAGCTTCGACACCAAATACCCCCTCCCCAAACTCGGCAATATTGAGATAGACGGTCAGAATGCGCTTTTTGCTCCAGACTGTTTCCATTCCCAGGGTCAGCCCCGCTTCCAGCCCTTTTCGCACCCAGCTTCGGCCATCCCACAGGAAAAGATTTTTTGCCGTCTGTTGCGACAGGGTAGACGCACCGCGCACGCGATTTTCATGGCGTGCGTTATGGGCAAGCGCCTTTTCAATCGCGGCCACATCGAACCCCCAGTGCTCCGGGAACTTCTGATCTTCCGCCGCGATGACTGCCAGCCCCATCCACGGTGAGATCTCGTCCGTACTCACCCAGTCAGAATGCGCGACATAGCCAAAATCACCGGAGAACCACGCGCTGAGCTGACGCTCAACCATAACGGCTGAAAACGGTACTGGCAAAATGCTGAACACGGCCAGTCCGCCTCCCCAGAACACCGCCAGCACGAGTACGATGCGCAAAAGAAGGTATTTCACCCATTTTCCTGCGGAAGACTGTCGCCTCATTCCGTCAGCACCAGTACCCGGGCTACCAGTTTTTCAATACCCTCAGCCGCTTGCGCGATATTCTGCGCCAGCATGTACGCGGGCGTGGTGACGATTTTGTTCTCTTCATCCACGACAATGTCATCGACCGGGCACGGAACATGTTCGCCACCCATCTCCTCGATGACCTCAGCAGTGTCGATATCGGTCCCGATTGTCAGCCGTAACGGGAAATCAAAAATGTTTGGCAGCATGGCCGGTGCAATGCAGATAAAGCCCAGCGGCTTACCCGCCGCATGCATCGCCTGCGCCAGCGCTTTTAAATCCGCGTCCACCTTGCAAGCCGCGCCTTCAGCAGCAAAAGTGCTGAGATTTTTCGCGGCACCGAAGCCACCCGGCACAATGAGCGCATCCAGTTCAGCAGCATTTGCCTGGGCCAGCGGACGAATTTCTCCCCGGGCAATACGCGCGGCTTCAATCAACACATTACGGGTTTCGGCCATTGGCTCGCCGGTCAGATGGTTAATGACATCCGCCTGATTTTTATCTGGCGCAAAACACATCACCTCTGCGCCCTGTTTTGCCAGAGCCAGTAGGGTAATTACGGCTTCATGTATCTCTGAGCCATCATAAACACCGCATCCGCTCAGGACGACACCCATTTTTTTCATCTTGACGATCCTTCTTTGCAACTTGCTGAAGCACATTAATAATTTTGATTAAAACGCTATGCTTCACACATTTCACTGATTCATGTAACAAACCATTTAAGATTTGCTATCTTATCTGCGTGCGGCCTAAATTTTTCAGGCGGCGCCCATTCGAAAATAACGTTTAAAAACAGGCGCAGCCACGATTTCCCTGGTGTTGGCGCAGTATTCGCGCACCCCGGTTAAACCGGGGTCATTTTTTTCTGGCGTCCACCCAGGCTTTAAGCACCGCCACATCGTTCTGCCACTCTTGTTTCATCTCTTCAACCCAATCACCCACGTTATCTTCCCAGGCGGGTAAATCAGGCGACTGAATCTGTTGGCCCAGCTGCTGCAGGTGGCGTAACCCGACCGAGCCGGCGGCTCCTTTGATTTTATGCCCTTCTTCCACGATGCCCTTCTGGTCCCGTGCCGTCAGGTTTGACTCCAGCACGCTCAGATAGCCCGGCATCATTTTTTCAAACACAGCCAGACCGTCGGTAATCAGTTTCGGGCCGACCAGGTCAATGTACTGCTCCAGCATCGCGGTATCGAGTATCGTTTGGGCTTTTGCGCTATCAACAGACGTCATGGTGCTCTCCTCTTCATCACGGGTATCCCAGAACTTCTTGATCATGGCGGTCAGAGCAGGCACCGCCAGCGGCTTGCTGAGTACATCGTCCATACCGGCGTCGAGATACTCTTTTTTGTCTTTCAGTACGTTTGCCGTTAGCGCCACCAGCGGCGGCAGTTCGTCAGCCGCGTACTGACGCGTCAGTTCACGCGAGATATCCAGCCCGGTCATATCCGGCAACTGGATATCCAGCAGAACGAGGTCATATTCGCCCGGTGTAAACATCTCCAGCGCGGCTTTACCGGTCATTGCCACATCCACGCTGTTGCCCAGTTTTTCCAGCACCGAGCGCGCCACAATGACGTTCAGCTCAATATCTTCCACCAGCAGGACGTGCAGGGCTGGCAGCGGCATATCGTCGTTTTCAAAGGTATCCTCAACTTCTTCCGCCACCGCTGGCGCATGCACCGTCAGCGTAAAGGTTGATCCTTTGCCCGGCTGGCTGGCAACGGTAATATCACCGCCCATGCTCTTCGCCAGCCGTTTAGACACCGCCAGGCCAATACCGGTCCCGGTGGCAGGTTTTCCGCCGTTGCTGTCTTTCACCTGGTAGTACATCGCGAAAATTTTGTCCTGCTCTTCCTGTGGAATACCGATCCCGGAGTCCTCCACCTCGAAGTGCAGCATGTCGCCTGCGTCATAGCGGATACGCACCGCCACCTGCCCTTTCTGGGTAAATTTCACCGCGTTGCTGATCAGGTTCCACAGGATCTGGCGCAACCGCGTACCGTCGGTAACCACTTTATGCGGCAGCGGCAGGGTGGGCTCCATGACGAACCTCAGCCCTTTCTGCTGCGCCTGAAGACCAGACAGATTTTCCAGATCGGCAAGGAAACTGGTGAAATCAATCGGCTGGTTATCAAGCTGAACCTTACGGCGTTCCATCTTATCCATATCGATAATATCGTTGAAGATATTACCCAGCGTAACCGCCGAGACATGAATTGTTTTCAGGTACTTTTCCTGCTCTGCAGTGAGATCGGTATCCAGCAGAATACGGCTCAGCCCTACAATGCCATTGAGCGGCGTACGCAGTTCGTGGCTAATGGTGGAAATAAAGGTAGTTTTATCGCGGCTGGCGCGCTCCAGGGCATCCTGATAGCGCTTACGCTCGGTGATATCACGGCCGAAGCCCATCAGGCCGTGGCGTTTCCCTACGCGGTCATAATAGGGCACCTTACGGATCTCAAAGCAGGCTTTGCGGCCATCCGGATAATCCAGCCACTGCTCGTAGGTCAGCGAGACGTTATGTCGGAACACTTTTTCGTCCGTTTCCATGACCTTGGCGGCCGCCTCCTCAGAGTAAACGTCCTGCGGCTTCAGATGAATCAACTGCTTCTCGCTTTTTCCGGTCAGGAGTTCCATTGCCCGGTTACAGCCGGAAAACTCTTTATCTTCGTTGCGGTAGAACACCAGATCCGGCGAAGCATCCAGGAACGAACGCAGGAAAGAGGATTGCTGCTCAAGCTGGATCTGCGTCACCTCGCGCTCTTTCATTTCAACTTTCAGCTGTTCCAGCGTGGCCTGACGCTCCGCCTCCGCCTTCTCACGATCTGAAATTTCCTGATTCAGCTGCGCAATATTGTCTTTAAGCTGAACGTTGAGTTTCAGATCGCGCTCGCGCATCTCCTCCAGTTTATCCACCAGTTTTGACAAGCGCTGACGAGACTCCTCAAGCTGTTCAACCACGACGGAAAGGAAATAGACGGCCCAGGGGGTAATAAGCAAGCCAAAGAAGATAGAGCGGATGACGTCGATACTCTCAACCTGGCCATGCAGAACCATGGTGACGGCCATTTGCACGACAATGGCCAGAACGACCAGCGCCAGCGCCAGCAGCATGGAGAAACGCACCAGCCCAAGCTTCATCATCAGGTCGACGTAATACTGGGCAAGCATTCGAATTTGCTTCATAGAGGATCCCTTCACGACTTTATCGCTCAATAATACTCAAATTCGGGGCAGGGCGTTGAAGGTTGTGAGAAAAAGTGCGGGGTGAAACAGGTGATTAGCCTCGCTCCCGGTCAACCGGAAGCGAGGAGAGGTCTGTCAGGAGCGTTTCAAAAGCAGCCAGAGACTGATCAGGAAGAAACTGGCACTCGGCAGCAGCGCGCCAATAATCGGCGGGATACCGTACACCAGCGTCAGCGGTCCGAAGATCTGATCGAGAACGTAGAAGACAAAGCCGAAGCTGATCCCCGTCACCACGCGCACGCCCATCGGTACGCTACGCAGCGGACCGAAGATAAACGACAGCGCCATCAGCATCATTACCGCCACGGACATCGGCTGGAAGATCTTGCTCCACATGTTGAGCTGATAACGTCCGGCATCCTGCCCGCTCGCCTTCAGGTACTTCACATAGTTGTGCAAGCCGCTGATAGAGAGCGCATCAGGATCCAGCGCCACGACGCCGAGTTTATCCGGCGTGAGGTTGGTCTTCCACGTGCCGCTGACGGTCTGCGAACCGGTGATCTGTTTTGGATCGGTCAGGTCAGATTCATCCACCTGCGACAAACGCCACTGCTTATGTTCGGGGTCAAACTTTGCCGAAGAGGCATGTCGGACTGACTCCAGGCGGCGCTGGTCATTGAAGGCGTAGATGCTCACGCCGCCCAGTTCATCATCGCCTTTTACCCGTTCGATGTAGACGAAGTTTTTACCATCTTTCGCCCACAGCCCTTGCTGCGTCGAGAGTAGTGAACCACCGTACATCGCCTGAGCACGATAGTTACGCGCCATCTGCTCGCCCTGCGGTGCCACCCACTCACCAATCGCCATGGTCAACAGCACCAGCGGGATAGCGGTTTTCATTACCGACAGCGCAACCTGCATACGGGTAAAGCCTGAGGCCTGCATCACCACCAGCTCGCTGCGCTGTGCCAGCATGCCCAACCCGAGGAGTGCCCCCAGCAGGGCCGCCATTGGGAAGAAGATCTGCACATCTTTTGGCACGCTGAGCAGGGTGTACATCCCCGCGCCCAGCGCGTCATAACTGCCCTGCCCGGCTTTTTTCAGCTGGTCGACAAATTTGATAATGCCGGAGAGCGACACCAGCATGAACAACGTCATCATGATGGTGGTAAAAATGGTTTTACCGATATAGCGGTCAAGAACGCCAAACGCCTGCATTAGATGGCTCCTTTACGCGAAAATCGGGCACGTATGCGGCGCACTGGCACCGTATCCCACAGGTTTAATCCCAGCGCCAGTAAGATGTACAAGCTGTTAACGAACCACGTCCAGACCATAGGATCCAACTTACCCTTCGCGCCGTTAGAGCGAATAGAGGTTTGCAGCAGGAAATAGATCAGGTAAAGCAGCATCGCTGGCAGCATAGAGAGCACGCGCCCCTGACGCGGGTTCACCACGCTCAGCGGAACCACAATCAGTGCCATCATAAACACGGTGAATACGAGCGTAATACGCCAGTGGAACTCTGCACGCGCTCTGTCGGTGTCGGTGTTCCACAATGTACGCATATCCATTTGCTCGGTATCCGTCGGATCGAGCGCCACCGCCTGATGGCCGATAATAGCCTGATAGTTCTGGAAATCCGTAATACGGAAGTCGCGCAGCATCGCGGTGCCTTCAAAGCGAGTGCCTTTATTCAGCGTGACAATCTGCGAACCATCTTTACTCTGCGCCAGCTGACCGGAATCTGCCACCACGACGGATGGACGCGCGTTACCTTTAGGTCGCAGCTGGGCCAGGAATACATCGTTGAATTTACTGCCGTCAACGCTCTCAATGAACAGCACAGAGTTACCGTCGGTCGCCTGCTGGAACTGCCCCTGCGCTAACGCCGCCATGCCGGGGTTCGCTTTCGCTTCGGCCAGCACTTCGTCCTGATGACGAGAAGACATGGGGCCCGCCCACATCACATTCACTGCCGCCACGATCCCCGTGAACAGCGCCAGTATCATCGCCGCTTTCACCAGTACGGCTTTGCTCAGGCCACAGGCATGCATCACCGTGATTTCACTCTCGGTGTACAGCTTGCCGAGCGTCATGAGCAGGCCGAGGAAAAGACTCAGCGGCAGGATCAGCTGCGCCATTTCCGGGATCCCTAAACCAAGCAGGGAAAGCACCAGATTCGTTGGAATTTCGCCGTCAACGGCCGCACCGAGGATCTTAACCAGCTTCTGACAGAAAAAAATCAGCAGCAGGATGAAGAGGATCGCCAGTTGGCTTTTGAGCGTCTCCCGCACCAGATATCTTATGATTATCACTTTAAATACGCCCGTAAAAACCCGTCTCTTTGCTGGAAAATCGCTTGTTTCATGGCTTAAACGTCATTTATTCTCTTGAGTCGTCGAAATCATCGCTAAGATTAAAACATCCGGCGGATTCACGCTTCAGGACTTTTTCTGACGTGTCGAAACCGTAGTAACGTAAGATTAACACGAAGTCACCACAACAGCGGACATGAGTTACGAAAGGTTTCAATTCTATCCGTAGCAGCCGCTGTTGTCTTTAAGATTCAGGAGCGTAGTGCATGGAGTTCAGTGTAAAAAGCGGTAGCCCGGAGAAACAGCGGAGTGCCTGCATCGTTGTGGGCGTCTTTGAACCACGCCGACTCTCCCCGATCGCCGAGCAACTCGATAAAATCAGTGACGGCTATATCAGCGCCCTGCTGCGCCGTGGCGAACTGGAAGGCAAACCTGGGCAGACGCTGTTACTGCACCATGTTCCAAACGTCCTGTCAGAGCGTATTCTACTGATTGGCTGCGGCAAAGAGCGCGAGCTGGACGAGCGTCAGTATAAGCAGGTCATTCAGAAAACCATTAATACGCTGAATGATACCGGTTCAATGGAAGCCGTCTGCTTCCTGACCGAGCTGCACGTTAAAGGCCGTAACACTTACTGGAAAGTCCGTCAGGCGGTCGAAACCGCAAAAGAGAGCCTGTACAGCTTCGATCAGCTGAAGACCAATAAAAGCGAGCCGCGTCGTCCGCTGCGTAAAATGGTCTTCAATGTGCCAACCCGTCGCGAACTGACCAGCGGCGAACGCGCTATTCAGCATGGTCTGGCGATTGCCGCCGGTATTAAAGCGGCGAAAGACCTCGGCAACATGCCGCCGAACATCTGTAACGCTGCCTATCTGGCCTCTCAGGCGCGCCAGCTGGCAGACTCCTACAGCAAAAACGTCATCACTCGCGTCATCGGTGAACAGCAGATGAAAGAGCTGGGGATGCACTCCTATCTGGCGGTCGGCAACGGCTCGCAGAACGAATCTTTAATGTCGGTCATCGAATACAAGGGCAACCCGTCGGAAGATGCGCGCCCTGTCGTGCTCGTCGGTAAAGGCCTGACCTTCGACTCCGGCGGCATCTCCATCAAGCCTGCCGAAGGCATGGATGAGATGAAGTACGACATGTGCGGCGCGGCGGCGGTTTACGGCGTGATGCGCATGGTCGCGGAGCTCCAGCTGCCCATTAACGTGATCGGCGTTCTGGCAGGCTGCGAAAACATGCCTGGCGGACGCGCCTATCGTCCGGGTGACGTGCTGACCACGATGTCAGGCCAGACCGTTGAAGTGCTGAACACCGATGCCGAAGGCCGTCTGGTGCTGTGCGACGTGCTGACCTACGTTGAGCGCTTCGAGCCTGAAGCGGTAATTGACGTCGCCACATTGACGGGTGCCTGCGTGATTGCACTGGGCCACCACATCACCGGACTGATGTCGAACCACAATCCGCTGGCGCACGAGCTTATCGGGGCATCTGAACAGGCTGGCGATCGCGCATGGCGTCTGCCGCTGGGTGACGAGTACCAGGAACAGCTGGAGTCTAACTTTGCGGATATGGCGAACATCGGCGGTCGTCCTGGCGGGGCTATCACCGCGGGCTGCTTCCTGGCACGCTTCACCCGCAAGTATAACTGGGCACACCTGGATATCGCGGGTACCGCATGGCGCTCCGGTAAAGCCAAAGGCGCCACCGGTCGTCCGGTGGCGCTGCTGTCGCAGTTCCTGCTCAATCGTGCGGGTTTTAACGGCGACGAGTGATGTAAAACGCCGGGTAGCGGCTTCGCCTTACCCGGCCGACAACGTCGCTCAACCGTAGGCCGGGTAAGCGTAGCGCCACCCGGCTTTGCATTTAAATCCACGACAAGAAGCCCCATATATGAAGAATGCAACGTTCTACCTTCTGGACAACGACACCCATCAGGATGGCCTCAGCGCCGTCGAACAGCTGGTGTGTGACATTGCCGCAGAACGTTGGCGCGCAGGTAAACGCGTTCTGATTGCCTGTGAAGATGAACAGCAGGCGATTCGCCTTGATGAAGCCCTGTGGGCCCGCCCACCGGAGAGTTTTGTCCCGCATAACCTGTCGGGCGAAGGTCCGCGCGGTGGCGCCCCGGTCGAGATCGCCTGGCCACAAAAGCGCAACAGCAGCGCGCGCGATATTCTCATTAGCCTGCGGGCAGACTTTGCAGATTTTGCCACCGCTTTCACAGAAGTGGTAGACTTTGTCCCTTACGAAGAATCTTTGAAACAACTGGCGCGCGAACGCTATAAAGCGTACCGCCTGGCTGGTTTTAACCTGAATACGGCAACCTGGAAATAATGGAAAAGACATATAACCCACGCGATATCGAACAGCCGCTTTACGAGCACTGGGAACAGCAGGGCTATTTCAAGCCTAACGGCGACGAAAGCAAAGAGTCCTTCTGCATCATGATCCCGCCGCCGAACGTCACCGGCAGTTTGCATATGGGACATGCTTTCCAGCAGACCATCATGGACACCATGATCCGCTACCAGCGCATGCAGGGTAAAAACACCCTGTGGCAGGCGGGGACTGACCACGCGGGTATCGCGACCCAGATGGTGGTTGAGCGTAAAATTGCCGCTGAAGAAGGAAAAACCCGCCACGACTACGGTCGCGACGCCTTCATCGACAAAATCTGGCAGTGGAAAGCGGAATCCGGCGGCACCATTACCCGTCAGATGCGCCGCCTCGGCAACTCCGTGGACTGGGAGCGCGAGCGCTTCACCATGGATGAAGGCCTGTCCAATGCCGTGAAAGAAGTTTTCGTCCGTCTGTACAAAGAAGACCTGATTTACCGTGGCAAGCGCCTGGTGAACTGGGACCCGAAACTGCGTACCGCCATCTCTGACCTGGAAGTGGAAAACCGCGAGTCTAAAGGCTCCATGTGGCACATCCGCTATCCGCTGGCCGACGGCGCAAAAACCGCAGACGGTAAAGATTATCTGGTCGTTGCCACCACCCGTCCGGAAACCCTGCTGGGCGATACCGGCGTGGCCGTTAACCCGGAAGATCCGCGTTATAAAGATCTGATCGGCAAATTTGTAGTGCTGCCGCTGGTAAACCGCCGTATTCCGATCGTGGGCGACGAACACGCCGACATGGAAAAAGGCACTGGCTGCGTGAAAATCACTCCGGCGCACGACTTCAACGACTATGAAGTAGGTCGTCGTCACGCCCTGCCAATGATCAACATTCTGACCTTCGACGGTGATATCCGTGAAAGCGCAGAAGTGTACGACACCAAAGGCAACGAATCTGACGTTTACTCCAGCGAGATCCCGGCTGAATTCCAGAAACTGGAACGTTTTGCCGCGCGTAAAGCGATTGTGGCTGCCGTTGACGCACTCGGCCTGCTGGAAGAGATTAAACCTCACGACCTGACCGTGCCGTACGGCGATCGTGGTGGCGTAGTTATCGAGCCAATGCTGACCGACCAGTGGTACGTCCGTGCCGACGTGCTGGCGAAACCGGCGGTGGAAGCGGTTGAAAACGGCAGCATCCAGTTTGTGCCGAAGCAGTACGAAAACATGTACTTCTCCTGGATGCGTGATATTCAGGACTGGTGTATCTCCCGTCAGCTGTGGTGGGGTCACCGCATCCCGGCGTGGTATGACAACGAAGGCAACGTCTACGTTGGCCGCAGCGAAGACGAAGTGCGTCAGGAAAACAACCTGAGCGCTGACGTTGCGCTGCGTCAGGACGAAGACGTACTGGATACCTGGTTCTCTTCCGCGCTGTGGACCTTCTCCACCCTTGGCTGGCCTGAGAACACCGACGCGCTGCGTCAGTTCCACCCAACCAGCGTGATGGTGTCCGGTTTCGACATCATCTTCTTCTGGATTGCGCGCATGATCATGATGACCATGCACTTCATCAAAGACGAAGACGGCAAGCCTCAGGTTCCGTTCCATACCGTCTACATGACCGGTCTGATCCGTGACGATGAAGGCCAGAAGATGTCCAAATCCAAGGGTAACGTTATCGACCCACTGGATATGGTTGACGGTATTTCGCTGGAAGATCTGCTGGAAAAACGTACCGGCAACATGATGCAGCCGCAGCTGGCAGAGAAAATCCGCAAGCGCACCGAGAAGCAGTTCCCGAACGGGATTGAGTCTCACGGTACCGACGCCCTGCGCTTCACCCTGGCGGCGCTGGCCTCGACCGGCCGCGACATCAACTGGGACATGAAGCGTTTGGAAGGTTACCGTAACTTCTGTAACAAGCTGTGGAATGCCAGCCGCTTCGTGCTGATGAACACCGAAGATCAGGATTGCGGCTTCAACGGCGGCGAGATGACCCTGTCCCTGGCGGACCGCTGGATCCTGGCGGAATTCAACCAGACCGTGAAAGCGTTCCGTGAGGCGCTGGACAGCTACCGCTTCGATATCGCAGCGGGCATTCTGTATGAATTCACCTGGAACCAGTTCTGCGACTGGTACCTGGAGCTGGCGAAGCCGGTGATGAACGGCGGTTCTGAAGCGGAGCTGCGCGGCACGCGCAACACGCTGATTACCGTTCTGGAAGGTCTGCTGCGCCTGGCGCATCCGGTCATTCCATTCATTACCGAAACCATCTGGCAGCGCGTGAAGGTGATTGCAGGTATCAATGCCGATACCATCATGCTGCAGCCGTTCCCGGAATTCGATGCTGCGCGCGTTGATGAAGCCGCCGCTGCCGATACCGAATGGCTGAAGCAGGCGATTGTTGCCGTACGTAACGTGCGTGCAGAAATGAACATCGCCCCGAGCAAGCCGCTGGAACTGCTGCTGCGCGGCTGCAGCGAGGCTGCCGTGCGTCGCGTGAACGAGAACAGCACCTTCCTGAAAACGATGGCGCGTCTGGAAAGCATCACCGTGCTGCCTGCAGATGACAAAGGTCCGGTTTCCGTGACCAAAATCATCGACGGCGCCGAGCTGCTGATCCCGATGGCAGGCCTGATCGACAAAGATGCTGAGCTGGCGCGTCTGGCGAAAGAAGTGGCGAAAGTCGACGTAGAAATTGGCAAAATCGAAAGCAAACTGGCGAACGAAGGCTTTGTCGCCCGTGCGCCGGAGGCGGTCATTGCCAAAGAACGTGAACGTCTGGTTGCCTTCGCGGATGCGAAGACCAAGCTGATTGAGCAGCAGGCGGTTATTGCTGCCCTGTAATGCTTTTACCCCTTACGCTTCAGGGCGTAAGGGGTACCCTTCCTGAAAACTCCTCGCTTGCACTCCCTTTTCTGCGGTGCTATTAACAGCAGTTGTGTGTCAATTTTTGTCATGAGTAATACTATGAGCGTGATTACCCCCGTCGCGACGACGATGCGTCGGATCACTGAGCAGGACAATCCGGCTATTGCCACCGTTATCCGCACCGTTTCTGCGGAGTATGGGCTGACAGCGGATAAAGGCTATACCGTTGCTGACCCCAATCTTGACGAGCTTTTTCAGCTCTACAGCCAACCGGGCCACGCCTATTGGGTCATAGAGCAGAACGGCCAGGTAGTAGGCGGTGGCGGCGTTGCGCCGCTGAGCTGCAGCGAGCCGGACATCTGTGAGCTACAGAAAATGTATTTCCTGCCGTCCGCTCGCGGACAAGGGCTGGCAAAAAAACTGGCGCAGCTCGCCCTTGATCATGCTCGTACTCAGGGTTTTACGCGCTGTTACCTCGAAACAACCGCCTTCCTCAAAGAGGCCATCGGCCTGTATGAACATCTTGGCTTTGAGCATATCGATGCGCCGCTGGGCTGCACGGGCCACGTCGACTGCGAAGTGAGAATGCTGAAAAATCTGTAAATTTTGTTCCTGCCCCCTTCTGTTAAGCGGCCGTAAACTGAATGCTCTACACTCTCAGTTCACACCACAACGGGGGAAACACGATGTCGAAGATAAAAAGCTACGCCGCACCGCAGGCGGGTGCAGAACTTGAGCTGTACGAATACGATGCGGGCGAACTAAAAGCAGAAGACGTCGAAGTGCAGGTTGATTACTGCGGGATCTGTCACTCGGATCTCTCGATGATCGACAACGAATGGGGCTTCTCGAGCTATCCACTGATTGCCGGGCATGAAGTCATTGGTCGCGTCGCGGCGCTCGGTAGCGCCGCCCAGGACAAAGGGCTGAAGGTCGGCCAGCGCGTAGGTATTGGCTGGACGGCACGCAGCTGCGGTCATTGTGATGCTTGTATCAGCGGCAACCAGATCAACTGCCTTGAAGGCGCGGTGCCAACCATTCTGAACAAAGGCGGATTTGCCGATAAACTGCGTGCCGACTGGCAATGGGTTATCCCCCTGCCGGAGAGCATTGATATTGAATCCGCCGGTCCGCTGCTGTGTGGCGGTATCACCGTCTTTAAACCACTGCTGATGCACCACGTCACTGCGACCAGCCGCGTAGGCGTCATTGGTATTGGCGGCCTGGGACATATTGCCATCAAACTGCTGCACGCAATGGGCTGTGAAGTGACGGCGTTCAGCTCGAACCCGGCAAAAGAACAGGAAGTGCTGGCGATGGGTGCGGATAAAGTGGTGAACAGCCGCGATCCTGAGGCGCTGAAGGCGCTGGCGGGTCAGTTTGATCTGATCATCAACACCGTCAACGTCGATCTCAACTGGCAGCCATACTTTGAAGCGCTGGCCTACGGCGGTAACTTCCACACCGTGGGTGCGGTAATGAAGCCTCTGCCGGTTCCGGCGTTTACCCTGATCGGCGGGGATCGCAGCGTATCCGGTTCCGCGACCGGTACGCCGTACGAGTTGCGCAAGCTGATGAAGTTCGCCGGACGCACCAAAGTGGCGCCCACCAGCGAGCTTTATCCGATGTCGAAAATTAACGAAGCTATCCAGCACGTACGCGACGGGAAAGCGCGGTATCGCGTGGTGTTGAAAGCGGATTTTTGATGTGAGTTTGCCGGGTGGCGGCTTCGCCTTACCCGGCCTACTTTTACCGCTGTGCCAATACGTTAAATACTTCTGCCACCGCAACCGCCCCCGGATCCATCACGCCATCCAGGTTCTCTTTGTTCACATACGACGAGCGCCCAGCTCCTGCTTTCTCCATTTTTGCCGTTGCTTCTGCCCCCAGCTGTGCTGCCTGCGCCGCTGCCTGAAGATCATTTTTCTGCAACGCCTCCAGCGCCGGTTGGAGCGCATCGATCAGGGTGCGATCGCCGAGATCCGCGCCGCCATACTGCTTCATTTGCGCCAGCCCGCTCAGCAGCGCATCCGGAAGCGATTTTCCGTCATGCAGCTTTTGCCCGGCTGCCGTAAAGAAGATCGACATCAGTACGCCACTCGATCCGCCCATCACCGTTGCCAGCCGCTCCCCTACCAGCAGCAGAAGCTTAGAGACATCATCAAGCGGAAGCGCATGCTCCTCCAGACGCTGCGCAATATCCCGCGCGCCTTGCGCAAAGGTGGAGCCGGTATCGCCGTCGCCCACTTTGGCATCCAGCGCGTTCAGACGATTTTCCAGTTGGATCAGCGTCCTGGCTACCAAAGAGACAGACTTTTCGACCTGTGGGTTTTCCGACGGAGTGTATTCCACGCGGTCATGGATGGCGCTATGTGCGACGGTACGCAGTGGCGCAAACGCCACGGGTTTCTGCCAGCCGAGCGTTTCCACCTCTTCATGAAGCGCTTTTTCGAACAGATCGTTGAGCCTCAGCAGCGTCAGCGAAAAACCCTTCATATCCAGGGCGCTTACCAGCGGGGCCGGGCCAATAAGATAAGCAATACTCTCTTTCAGCGCCGAGTGCGCCAGCTCTTTGGTCAGTAACGCCATTTCCAGCGCCGATACGCCACCAAGATTGTTAATCAGCACCGCAAAGCGCCCTTCACCCGCCTGCGCTTTCAGCGGGGTCACCAGCGTGTCGATAATCGCTTTGCTGTTTTGTGTGTCGACAACGGAAGCGCCCGGCTCACCGTGGATCCCCAGCCCCAGCTCGACATGACCCTGCTTAATGCGTCCCTCTTCATCGTCACTGCCCGGCAGGTTGCAGGTTTGCATCGCCACGCCCAGACTCCAGAGGTTATCGCAGGCCTGTTGCGCAATATCCCGCACTTCACTCAACGATTTCCCCTGCTCCGCCGCATAGCCCGCAATCTTATGCACCAGCGCCGTACCGGCAATACCGCGCGGCTGTTTGTTGTCGGGCAGCGCGATATCGTCCGCCACAATCACCATTTCGACCTTCAACCCGTAACGTTTGGCCTTCTCGGCCGCCAGACCGAAGTTCAGCCGATCGCCGGTGTAATTTTTGACAATCAGCAGGCAGCCGCGATCGCCCGTGACCGCGACAATGGCATTCAGCACCGCATCCACGCTCGGCGAGGCAAACAGATCGCCGCAGACGGCAGCCGTCAGCATGCCTTTGCCGACAAACCCGGCATGCGCGGGCTCGTGGCCAGAGCCGCCGCCGGAGATCACCGCCACGCGGCTTTTGTCCCAGTCACCGCGCGCGACAATCCTGATGGCAGGATCAATATCGAGTTTGACGAGATTCGCGTGTGGCGCAGAAAGCAGTATGCCTTCAATGGCATCGTTGACCAGCTGTTTGCGATCGTTAAAGAAGAATCTGGACATAGTTTCCCACTATTTTGTTAACCGTATGCAAAAGCATAGTCCGCGCTGGATAATGCGCCGCAAAGTCAGCAATTTACTCAGCCATTTTGCCGTCAGGTTGCCTATACTCCACCCAGGACTAAGAGAGGAAGCGCATTATGAGTACACCATTGTTAATTGCCCGGACGCTGGAAAAAGAGCTGTATCTGCTGCCCGCGATGGCGAACCGCCACGGCCTGATCACCGGCGCGACCGGGACGGGGAAAACCGTCACCCTGCAGAAGCTGGCGGAGTCGCTTTCAGAGATTGGCGTGCCGGTCTTTATGGCTGACGTGAAAGGCGATTTAACCGGTGTGGCTCAGGAGGGTACCGCCTCTGAAAAATTGCTCGAGCGGCTGAAGAATATTGGCATCACGGACTGGACGCCGCATGGCAACCCGGTGGTGGTATGGGATATCTTCGGTGAGAAAGGCCACCCGGTCCGCGCCACCGTCTCCGACCTCGGCCCGCTGCTGCTCGCCCGTCTGCTTAACCTTAACGATGTCCAGTCCGGGGTACTGAATATTATCTTCCGCATCGCCGATGACCAGGGACTGCTGCTGCTCGATTTCAAAGATCTGCGGGCCATTACCCAGTACATCGGGGATAACGCTAAATCTTTCCAGAACCAGTACGGCAATATCAGCAGCGCTTCTGTCGGCGCGATTCAACGCGGGTTACTGACTCTGGAACAACAGGGTGCCGAACACTTCTTTGGTGAACCGATGCTGGATATCAAAGACTGGATGCGCACCGACAGCAGCGGCAAAGGCATCATCAACATTCTGAGCTCAGAGAAGCTCTACCAGATGCCGAAACTCTACGCCGCCAGCCTGCTGTGGATGCTCTCCGAGCTTTATGAACAGCTGCCCGAAGCGGGTGACCTGGAAAAACCGAAGCTGGTGTTCTTCTTTGACGAAGCGCACCTGCTGTTCAACGACGCCCCGCAGGTCTTGCTGGATAAGATTGAACAGGTCATCCGTCTGATCCGCTCCAAAGGCGTTGGCGTCTGGTTTGTCTCGCAAAATCCGTCGGATATCCCCGATAACGTGCTCGGGCAGCTCGGCAACCGCGTCCAGCATGCCCTGCGCGCCTTCACGCCAAAGGATCAGAAAGCGGTAAAAGCCGCCGCGCAAACCATGCGTGCGAATCCGGCCTTTGATACCGAAGCCGCCATTCAGGCGCTGGGCACCGGTGAAGCGCTGATATCGTTCCTTGATACGAAGGGCAGCCCATCCATCGTGGAACGTGCGATGGTGATTGCGCCCTGCTCGCGTATGGGGCCCGTCACTGATGATGAACGCAACGGCCTGATTAACCATTCTCCGGTTTACGGTAAGTACGAAGACGAGGTGGATCGCGAGTCCGCGTTTGAGATGCTGCAAAAAGGCGTGCAGGCAACAACGGAGTCCCAGGATGCCCCTGCCGCAAAAGGGCAGTCCGTCGCCGTAGATGACGGCATTCTCGGTGGGCTCAAAGACATTCTGTTTGGCAGCACCGGTCCGCGCGGCGGCAAACGCGACGGCGTGGTGCAAACCATGGCGAAAAGCGCGGCGCGGCAGGTCACCAATCAGATTGTACGCGGCATGCTGGGGAGTTTGTTAGGCGGCCGTCGCCGGTAGACGAGGAACCCACGGGCGCCCCAGCGCCGAACCCTGTACGCCGTTTTGCTGCAGATAGCGGTCAATTTCCACCATGCCCGTCCAGCGGTTCTCACACCAGAGCGGTGCCAGAAGCGTTGGACGGCGGGCGCTGGCCGAGATGCGGTGGTAAACAATCTCCGGCGGCGTGTGGCGAATCATCTCCCCCGCGGTCACCGTATAGTCCTCAAGCTCAATACCGCTTAACCGCCCCGCTTGCCAGGCTTTCGCCATAATGCTTCCCGTAACGATGTGCAGCGGATGCAGCTTGATACCGTCCACGCCGGTCTCAACGACCTTTTCCAGCGTCTCCAGGCCGTGCTGCTGCCCTTCGCCAGGGAGACCGACAATCAGGTGTGAACAGACCTTCAACCCACGCGCGCGCGCGAGGCGTGTGGTGCGCTGGTAACAGGCGAAATCATGGCCACGGTTAATGCGGTGCAGGGTTTTATCATGTGCGGTCTGCAAGCCCAGTTCCAGCCAGATCTCGTAGCCTTGCTCCTTATACTCGCTGAGCAAGTCCAGCACCGCCTCCGGCACACAGTCCGGACGCGTACCGACGCACAACCCCACAATGTTCGCCTGCGTGACTGCCTGCTGATACATGGACCGCAGCACCTGCACTTCCGCCCAGGTACTGGTGTACGCCTGGAAATAGGCCAGATACTGCTTTGCGCGGTTAACCCGGCTGGCCTGATGTGCGAGCTGCTCTGCAATAGATTTATGCTGCTGAGCTTCGTCAGCAAAGGAGGCCACGTTACAGAAAGTGCAGCCACCGCGCCCGATGGTGCCATCGCGATTCGGACAGCTAAAACCGCCGTGCAGCGTCAGCTTGTGAACCTTTTGCCCGTAGCGCTGCAAAAGATCCCCACCAAACATATTGACTAATTTCTGTAACTGCATAATCTGATAGACCGTCCCGAAGAAAGGGGACAAGCCTGCCATTTTTAGCCTCTGTCGGCGATGACCTGGATCAATCGCCAAGGACGGCCTTTATCCATATGAATAAATACTCAAGATTACTGCAGTTTCATTCACACCACCTGTGATTACTTTTCCTTATGTTCTGATTGTTTTTTTCATTTATAGCGCCAGCACTGAAAAACAGTGACTTTATGCGGGTTTAGAACCCATGCCAGATTATTGTTCTGCGTTAAAACCACTATTCAGCACGCTACGTTGATAATACCGCTTACATATAGTGAGACAGATCACACTCCGTTGCGGTCTACAAGGGCTTTTAATCAATGTAAAAATAGTTAAATACCCTTTATTTACAAAGACATAGTCACTCTTTAGCACATTTTTGGATAAATAAGATTGCCATTTGACCTGTGTACCAATTCCCGATAAGTTGGAAATCCGCTGGAAGCTTTCTGGATGAGCGGCCTGCTCATCATATTTATGCAGTAATTGAGATTCCCTCTGAAGCAAGTCCTCAAACTTGTTTACCTGCGCGAAAGGATGAAAAGAGGGCGAATGCGAGGTACGCGTATGAAGCGCAAACTCCGTCGCCATGCTCTTTCTGCGCCTGTGCGCCACGGTAAAGTTCAGAGAGAAGCCCGACGAGCCTGGGGAGGTTCACTGATATGTTGTACGATAAATCCCTTGAGAAGGATAACTGTGGTTTCGGCCTGATCGCCCACATAGAAGGCGAACCTAGCCACAAGGTAGTGCGTACCGCTATTCACGCACTGGCCCGTATGCAGCACCGTGGCGCCATCCTTGCTGATGGTAAAACCGGCGACGGTTGTGGCCTGCTGCTGCAAAAACCGGATCGTTTCTTCCGTATCGTTGCGGAAGAGCGCGGCTGGCGTTTAGCCAAAAACTACGCTGTCGGTATGCTGTTCCTGAACCAGGATCCTGAAAAGGCTGCCGCTTCACGCCGCATCGTCGAAGAAGAACTTCAGCGTGAAACCCTGTCGATTGTCGGCTGGCGCGATGTGCCAACCAACGAAGGGGTGCTCGGTGAAATCGCCCTCTCCTCACTGCCTCGTATTGAGCAGATTTTTGTTAACGCGCCTGCGGGCTGGCGTCCGCGCGATATGGAACGCCGCCTGTTTATCGCCCGTCGCCGCATTGAAAAACGTCTCCAGGACGATAAAGAGTTCTACGTCTGTAGCCTCTCCAACCTGGTCAATATCTATAAAGGTCTGTGTATGCCGGCTGATCTGCCGCGCTTTTACCTGGACCTGGCGGACCTGCGTCTGGAATCGGCCATTTGCCTGTTCCACCAGCGCTTCTCCACCAACACCGTTCCACGCTGGCCGCTGGCGCAGCCGTTCCGCTATCTGGCGCACAACGGCGAGATCAACACCATCACCGGTAACCGCCAGTGGGCTCGCGCCCGTACTTATAAGTTCCAGACGCCACTGATCCCTGACCTGCACGACGCTGCGCCGTTCGTGAATGAAACTGGCTCGGACTCAAGCTCCATGGACAACATGCTGGAGCTGCTGCTGGCGGGCGGGATGGACATCGTGCGCGCCATGCGTCTGCTGGTGCCACCGGCATGGCAGAACAACCCGGATATGGACCCTGAGCTGCGCGCCTTCTTCGACTTTAACTCCATGCACATGGAGCCGTGGGACGGCCCGGCGGGCATCGTTATGTCCGACGGTCGTTTTGCCGCCTGCAACCTGGACCGTAACGGTCTGCGTCCGGCGCGATACGTCATCACAAAAGACAAGCTCATCACCTGTGCCTCTGAAGTCGGTATCTGGGATTACCAGCCTGATGAAGTGGTCGAGAAAGGCCGCGTCGGTCCGGGCGAGCTGATGGTTATTGACACCCGCGGTGGGCGCATCCTGCACTCTGCCGAAACCGATCACGATCTGAAGAGCCGTCATCCATACAAAGAGTGGATGGAGAAGAACGTGCGTCGTCTGGTGCCGTTTGAAGATTTGTCGGACGAAGAAGTGGGCAGCCGCGAGCTGGACGACGATACGCTCGCAAGTTTCCAGAAACAGTTTAACTACAGCGCGGAAGAGCTGGACTCGGTTATCCGTGTGCTCGGTGAAAACGGCCAGGAAGCAGTCGGCTCCATGGGTGACGATACCCCATTTGCCGTGCTCTCCAGCCAGCCACGCATCATTTATGACTACTTCCGCCAGCAGTTCGCGCAGGTTACTAACCCGCCAATCGATCCGCTGCGTGAAGCCCACGTGATGTCCCTGGCCACCAGCATCGGTCGCGAGATGAACGTCTTCTGCGAAGCCGAAGGCCAGGCGCACCGTCTGACCTTTAAATCGCCGATCCTGCTGTACTCCGACTTCAAACAGCTCACCACCATGACCGAGGAGCACTACCGCGCCGACACGCTCGACATTACGTTTGACGTGAACGACGCGAGCCTCGAAGAGACGGTGAATGCGCTGTGTGACAAAGCCGAACAGATGGTGCGTAACGGTACCGTTCTGCTGGTGCTGTCTGACCGCAATATCGCGAAAAACCGTCTGCCGGTGCCTGCGCCAATGGCGGTGGGTGCTATCCAGACGCGTCTGGTGGATAAGAGCCTGCGCTGCGATGCCAACATCATTGTTGAAACCGCCAGCGCCCGCGACCCGCACCACTTTGCCGTGCTGTTAGGCTTTGGCGCGACGGCGATCTACCCGTACCTGGCCTACGAAACGCTGGCCCGTCTGGTGGATACCCGCGCGATCGACAAAGATTACCGTACTGTGATGCTGAACTACCGTAACGGCATCAACAAAGGCCTGTACAAGATCATGTCCAAAATGGGCATCTCGACCATTGCCTCTTATCGCTGTTCGAAGCTCTTTGAAGCGGTCGGCCTGCATGATGACGTGGCAAATCTTTGCTTCCAGGGCGTGTTTAGCCGTATCGGTGGAGCCGGTTTTGCTGACTTCCAGCAGGATCTGGTGAACCTGTCCAAACGTGCCTGGCTGGCACGTAAGCCGCTGGATCAGGGCGGTCTGCTGAAATACGTTCACGGTGGTGAATACCACGCCTATAACCCGGACGTGGTGCGCACGCTGCAGCAGGCGGTGCAGAGCGGTGAATACAGCGATTATCAGCAGTATGCTGAGCTGGTGAACAACCGTCCGGCGGCGACGCTGCGCGATCTCATTGCCCTGAATCCGGGTGATGAAGCGGTCAGCATTGACGACGTTGAGCCTGCTTCCGAGCTGTTCAAACGCTTCGACACCGCGGCAATGTCCATCGGCGCACTGAGCCCGGAAGCCCACGAGGCGCTGGCCGAAGCCATGAACAGCATCGGCGGTAACTCCAACTCCGGTGAAGGCGGTGAAGATCCGGCGCGTTACGGCACCAATAAAGTGTCCCGTATCAAGCAGGTAGCATCCGGTCGTTTTGGCGTGACGCCTGCGTACCTGGTCAACGCCGACGTGATTCAGATTAAAGTCGCTCAGGGTGCGAAACCGGGCGAAGGCGGTCAGCTGCCGGGGGATAAAGTTACCCCGTACATCGCCAAACTGCGCTACTCGGTGCCGGGCGTGACGCTGATCTCCCCGCCACCGCACCACGATATCTACTCTATCGAGGACTTAGCGCAGCTGATTTTCGACCTGAAACAGGTCAACCCGAAAGCGATGATCTCCGTGAAGCTGGTTTCCGAACCGGGCGTGGGCACCATCGCCACCGGCGTGGCGAAAGCTTATGCGGATCTCATTACCATCGCCGGCTACGACGGCGGTACCGGTGCAAGCCCGCTCTCCTCCGTGAAATACGCGGGCTGCCCGTGGGAGCTGGGACTGGTGGAAACCCAGCAGGCGCTGGTGGCGAACGGTCTGCGTCATAAGATCCGTCTTCAGGTGGACGGTGGCCTGAAAACGGGCCTCGACATCATCAAAGCCGCGATCCTCGGTGCGGAAAGCTTCGGCTTCGGTACAGGCCCAATGGTGGCGCTCGGCTGTAAATACCTGCGTATTTGCCACCTGAACAACTGCGCAACCGGTGTGGCTACCCAGGATGAGAAGCTGCGTAAGAACCACTATCACGGGCTGCCGTTCAAAGTGACCAACTACTTTGACTTCATCGCCCGGGAAACCCGCGAGCTGATGGCGCAGCTGGGCGTGAAGCGTCTGGTGGATCTGATTGGCCGTACCGACCTGCTGAAAGAGCTGGAAGGCTTCACGGCGAAGCAGCAGAAGCTGGAGCTCAGCAAGCTGCTGGAAACCGCGCAGCCACACCCAGGCAAACCGGTGTACTGCACCGAGAACAACCCACCGTTTGACAATGGCGTGTTGAATGCGCAGCTGTTGCAGCAGGCGAAACCGTATGTGGACGAGAAGCAGAGCAAGACGTTCTGGTTTGATATCCGCAACACCGACCGTTCCGTGGGCGCGTCGCTCTCCGGTTATATCGCGCAAACGCACGGTGACCAGGGGCTGGCAGCGGATCCGATTACCGCGCACTTCAGCGGCACTGCGGGTCAGAGCTTCGGTGTGTGGAACGCAGGCGGCGTTGAGCTGTACCTGACCGGTGACGCCAACGACTACGTCGGTAAAGGCATGGCGGGTGGTCTGCTGGCAGTGCGCCCTCCGGTCGGCTCTGCCTTCCGCAGCCACGAAGCGAGCATCATCGGTAACACCTGTCTGTACGGCGCGACCGGCGGTCGTCTGTTCGCCGCGGGCCGTGCGGGTGAGCGTTTTGCGGTGCGTAACTCCGGTGCCATCACCGTGGTGGAAGGCATTGGCGATAACGGTTGTGAATACATGACGGGCGGGATTGTTTGCGTTCTGGGTAAAACCGGCGTGAACTTTGGCGCAGGCATGACGGGCGGTTTTGCCTACGTCCTGGATGAAGACGGTGAGTTCCGCAAACGCGTGAACCCGGAACTGGTGGAAGTGCTGGACGTTGATACGCTGGCTATCCATGAAGAACACCTGCGCGGTTTGATTACCGAACACGTGCAGCATACCGGTTCTTCGCGCGGCGAAGAGATCCTGGCGAACTGGCCGGCGTTCTCAGCGAAATTTGCGCTGGTTAAACCGAAGTCCAGCGATGTTAAAGCCCTGTTGGGTCACCGTAGTCGTAGCGCAGCAGAGCTGCGCGTGCAGGCGCAGTAAGGAATTCAGATGAGCCAGAACGTATACCAGTTTATCGACCTGCAGCGTGTTGATCCGCCAAAGAAACCGCTGAAGATCCGTAAAATTGAATTTGTTGAGATTTACGAGCCGTTTTCAGAAGGCCAGGCCAAAGCGCAGGCAGACCGCTGCCTGTCCTGCGGTAACCCTTATTGCGAATGGAAATGCCCGGTCCATAACTACATCCCGAACTGGCTGAAGCTGGCCAACGAAGGGCGTATTTTTGAAGCCGCCGAACTCTCTCACCAGACCAACACCCTGCCGGAAGTGTGCGGCCGTGTGTGTCCTCAGGACCGCCTGTGTGAAGGCTCCTGTACCCTGAACGACGAGTTTGGTGCGGTGACCATCGGTAACATTGAGCGCTACATCAATGATAAAGCGTTCGAGATGGGCTGGCGTCCGGATATGACCGGCGTGAAGCAAACCGATAAGCGCGTGGCGATCATCGGTGCGGGCCCGGCGGGCCTGGCCTGTGCGGACGTGCTGACCCGCAACGGCGTGAAGGCGGTGGTCTTTGACCGTCATCCGGAAATCGGTGGTCTGCTGACCTTTGGTATTCCGGCCTTCAAGCTGGAAAAAGAGGTCATGACCCGTCGCCGTGAAATCTTCACCGGCATGGGCATTGAGTTCAAACTGAATGTGGAAGTGGGCCGCGACGTGCAGCTCGACGATCTGCTGAAGGATTACGACGCGGTGTTCCTCGGCGTTGGCACCTATCAGTCCATGCGCGGCGGCCTGGAGAACGAAGATGCGCCGGGCGTTTATGATGCCCTGCCGTTCCTGATTGCCAATACCAAGCAGATTATGGGCTACGGCGAAACCGCCGACGAGCCGTTCGTCAGCATGGAAGGCAAACGCGTGGTGGTGCTGGGCGGCGGTGATACCGCGATGGACTGCGTGCGTACCTCTATTCGTCAGAATGCGGCGCACGTCATCTGCGCCTACCGCCGTGACGAAGAGAACATGCCGGGCTCTAAACGCGAAGTGAAAAACGCGCGTGAAGAGGGCGTGGAATTCCAGTTCAACATCCAGCCTCTGGGTATTGAAGTGAATGCTAACGGCAAAGTGAGCGGCGTGAAGATGGCGCGCACGGAGATGGGTGCGCCGGATGCGAAAGGCCGTCGTCGTGCAGAGATTGTCGCAGGCTCTGAGCATGTGATCCCGGCTGATGCCGTGGTGATGGCGTTCGGTTTCCGTCCTCACAGCATGGAGTGGCTGGCGAAGCACAGCGTTGAGCTTGACTCTCAGGGTCGTATTATCGCCCCTGAAGGCAGCGATAACGCTTTCCAGACCAGCAACCCAAAAATCTTCGCGGGTGGCGATATCGTTCGCGGATCTGACCTGGTGGTGACAGCCATTGCCGAAGGGCGTAAAGCGGCCGACGGGATTATGAACTACCTGGAAGTGTAAGAAAAAAGCCGGAGGGTATTTACCCTCCGGCTTTTTTTATGCGGTTTACAGCCATTGATTATCACCCTACCCCGCATGCAGCTCCGCTTTTAAGGAGTGCCGCGAAGAGAAGGGTTACTTCGTCAATAAACTCCAGGACAAATCACTTTCCAGCGTAGTTTGATCTGTCAGATGGCTGAACGCGCTATCGTTGAGAACCGGCGAGAGCGTTACGTTGAAACTCATCTGCTGGCCGGAAGGAACCTGGTTATTCTCAAGCGCAATCACCGCCTCGTTATTACGCAGGTAGAGAGGTGTCGGCGTACCGTTTTCAGGCGTAAAATTTAGCTGATCAACTGTTTTACCCACACTGTAACTTTTGCCATCGACGGTCATGTTGTCAATTTTGACCGCGACACCACCGGACTGCCCAAAAAGAAACCGCCCCTTATCTCCAGCTGTACCGCGCAGTAACACCGCCATCTGCTGAGTCTGAGGACAGAAAACGTTGACCGTGATGTCACGATCGGCCATTTTGTGCCAGTCCTGTTGCGTCGCTTCGATCGTATCCTGACGCATCTCGTGATAATCCACCACCGGCTGTGAGAGGCTGATCTGGCAGTCTTCAGCATGGGTTACCCCTGTCATACCGAGCATCAGCAAGGCTACTAAGCCCGATAAGTGTCGACTGTTCATCGGCAGACTCCGTTCACTTCTTCGTAGAAGGCATTTTCGTCACGCTTATCAGCCAGAGTGTAATCAATCTTACACAGTCGGTTATTGTTACCGTCTAGCGCGTAGAGGGCGCTCAGCTGATCGGCATCGTTAATAAAGACGTGGCCATCATCAACCGTGGTCACGATATAGTTACCTTTCTCATCAACAATCGAGATCCCTTTATTCAGGGGCTGACCGTTAGCCTGCTTTACGCTCAGCATGACGCGGCGGCTGTTGAGTACTTTGAAATCAATCTCGCTGACCGAAGCATGGCCTGCGGCGATATATTTCGTGCCGTTAGCAAGCGTCATACTCTGCGGCAGCTTGTTAGCATCAATTTCTATGCGGGAGTTATGCCATTCGTTGAGAGAAGGCACCACGGCCTGGCCCCATGGATCGGTCCAGACGGTGCCTTGCGGAGTGGAAATTTCAACGCCGCTCTTCTTCTCGCTCAGTCTGGCAATCGCGAAGGTATCCTGAATCGAATACGGCGAGAAAGTCACGCCCTCTTTATGCATGGCCACGCCACCCGACAATGTCGCACTGTAGTTCCGCTGATTATCACCACTGGTTCCGCCCCCCACGCTTAGCTGCGTATAGTGGAGGTTAGTGTTGATGTTGCCATTGAAGCTGTTGTCTTTGGTATCCTGATCGCGATCGGCTGAGATGTAATAGTGCGTATTGTCTCCCAGCGAGCCGCTGTTAGACACGCCATAGGTGGTGCTATCACCCTGTTTACGCATATAGGAACTGATCGACTGACTGCCACCGAGCGGGATGCTCACATTGACGTAGAACATCTCATTGTCCTGATCGTCATCGACATTACCGACCGCACTTTGCCAGTTCATGGACACTGACGCGTACGAAAAGGTCTTGCCCCAGGACAGCAGGAGATAACGTGAGTCATCCCTACCACCATTGGTCTGGTTGTAGTTGAACCCTGCGCTAAACACCCCCGCCAGAGGGGAGGAGAAACGAACGTTGCCAGAATAGGTATTGTCATATCCCTGATAATCGTCATCCATTGCGTCAGCCATTTCGCGGTACTCGCCGCTGTAATGCGTCGCACTGCCTGAAAGACCGACATACTGGTTCAGGATATAATCACTTTGCAGATCGGTTTTTACTCCGCTGCTGCTGTCACCAAAGCTTGCACTGCTGACTGCTGCGCCCGTTGAAAGAGTCCAGTCATCGTTTATCAGGAACTCTGTTCTGCCGCCTGCTGCCTGGTAGTTTTCCGCAGCTGCACCAGAAGCCAGGAGATTCATCCACGGTGAGATGCGCCAGCCGTCAGAAATGTTCATTACCAGCGGATCGCTATATTCGCTTTCGATGCTGCGCACCTGACCTACAGAAAGGGTCAGCCCCAGTGGGCGTGAAAGGTTGCGCGCCCTTACCTGAGACGCCGGGACAATAAACCGGTTAGTCGCACCATCGGACTCTACCACCGAGACGTCCAGATCCACATTGTTGCGAACCACGGGCACGTCATCCAGCGTGAAGGGGCCAGCAGGCACAAGGGTACTGAAGACCAACTGCCCGTTCTGGCGGACTTCTACACGTGCCTGGGAAGACTGGGCGATACCGGAAACACTCACGCCAGAGCTTGTTTTCGCCAGGCCGCTGGTCGGCATAAACTGCACGCCGGTAATCGGCACGCCGCTCAACACGTTAGACATGGCGTTGATTTCACCCACCTGCATCGTCATCTTCTGCGCGGCAAATACATGTTCTGCATAGGTGTAAATGCTTTCAGCATTTCGGCTACCGTTGTCATCCGTCAGGATATAACGGCTGCGCAGCGCCCAGTCCATCGTGTTGAATCCGGCTTCCAGGCTGGCCTGAGAGTAGCGGCTAGTGTCGTTGTCACCATAGTCGTTATGGGTACTGAACAATGAATAGTTCAGCAGCGCCGCCGTTCCGCCATGCTGAAAGTTTTTGATATCTCCCGACAGACTGTTCACCGCTTCAGCTGGCAGATAGAGTTCAACGGCTTCCTGGTTAGGCAAAGCGTTGATGATGGCTTTAGGATAGTTATCACGAATATCGTGACACGCCTCATCGGACTTTATTGGCACAGGCATCAGCCCGGCAAACTCCATGAGATCGTTGTCAAAGCAAAGCACGCCATCTTTGTTGAAACGAACTGCAGCCATTCCTCGCTCTTTCCCATTGACCTTCACCGAAACGGAGTGGGTTCCGGGTAAAAATCGCGGTGCTTCAGCGAAGTAATGGTTGAGATCTTTATTCAACCCCAGCGTTTGCATAATCCCCGTATCGAAGGTGACTTCCCTCGCCAGGACGGATGTCGAATCAAGTAATACCAGAGGTAATGTGCCGCAAAGAATGGCGCGGACACAAAATGCAAGGCGGCTTTGTTTAATCACCGTCATATCCCTATTTATTTAATTCCGATGTAAAGCTCGGTACCTCAACGCCATAGCGGCTGGCCGGGAAAAACTTAACGCTGCTGTCACCGCTGACTTTCTTTTTCATATCAGCCGTTAGCGTTTCGCCAGGAAGAATGTAGGTTTTGGACAGAGTGGCGCTCACACCTGAAGGCAGCAGCATTACGTTCTGCCCAAGACGGACCACATATTTGCTAGGGTTTTTCACGGTGACAGACGCGCCGTTTGAAGACCACTTAAGGAACTTCCAGGCATCAGTAACCACTCCCAGAGATGCCGGACGAATAAGCACGGGGATATCCTGGCGAATGTTTATACCGATCTTGATTTTTTTATCATCGTTTTTAGGTGGAATACCGTCGAACGTGACGCGTTTATAATGCTCAACGTCCAACGGTTGTTTATTCTGAAGAATAAAGCGCAACTGCTGCGTCTGACCTGGCTCAAGACGTACCACTGGCTGCGTCGCAATAAGCTTAAGACCGGTATCATCCGGCAGATCAACGACATTCGTATATAAAAGTGAAGGGTGCGAGTCGGTATTCTTGACGTTTATCGTTCCACTGTGCGTCGCTTCATCAATGATTAACAGACTGGTTTCAGGCACCATGCCTTCTGCATGTACAGCAACACTGGCAGACAATAATGTGGCAGTAATAAGTGTATTAATTAAAGTGGATTTTAAACCTTGCATAATAATATCTCCTTGAAAGCAACAACAGAACAGTCCATGTTTATCGCGCCGTTAAAAAGAGAGTAAATGCAGCGCATTTACTCTCCGGTAATTAAATAACATTTACTCGATTAAAAAGTCTTACAGATAACGCAGACTGATTGTTACCTGACCGTCAAGCTGGGTGTCATCAGTGATCGCCAGCGTGGTGGTATCCTGGATCGCCAGGGAGGTTACCAGCGGGAAGGTTGCAGTTTCGAACGCCAGAGGAGCCAAAGAGCCAACAGTCGCAACGGTGAAATCACGATAATTGTCGCCCTGAGTAGAACCGTTGTTGCTCTTAGTCCATACACCCGCAGAGCCCTGCTGGTAAATTGGATCAACAGTAGCGCCATCAGCCACTACGCTGTCAGTTTTAACAAACAGTGAATAAGAACCGATGTTCACTGGTGTTGCACCTGCAGTTTTACCGACACCATAAAGCTGGCTTTCAGAAGTCTGAGAATCCCCACCAAACATGCCATTCTCAACTTCGAGTTTCGCGTTTGAATCTTTGCGATCGTCAACCATGTTCCAGGAGACTTTCGTTGCCGCGGTGCAATTAATGGTCAGGTCGATATTTTTCTGACCCAGCTGGTTAACCGCTGTAGCACTCAAAGTGCCCAGATTAATTGTACCGTAGTCAACGGTACCACCATTACTTAATGTTGGCGTACATGCTGCATTTGTCAGCGTACCCTTAACCTTCAGAACAGCGGTAGGGTTAGCAGCAAATGCTGATGTTACACACAGAGAAAGGGCGGTAGCGAGTAATACTTTTTTCACTTGTTAATCCTTAACATACGAGAAATTGCAATATTAAATCACGTAATGGTAAATGCCTTTACCGATTACTGATTGTAGTCATGCTTGTCAGCATGCGCCCATAATATTATTTTTATAAATACATGCAATTTAGCAAAATTAATTTTGATATTAAGAATATCAAAAAAATGATTATTTCCTTAATTTATTAAGGAATTACTCGTTTAAAAAAGAGATTAACATCAAAAAAATAATATTACCCAAAATTTACCTTTACTTTTATCACTGTTTTGATATTGGCTTAAATCACAATAATTCACAGTAATTATAAATCCATTTAATTATTAACCAAGTGATGAAGAATCAAGAGGTATAAACAATGCTTGTTTATACCTATCGTCACGATTATTTGAAATAAGAATAAAAAAAAGCCAGTGATATCACTGGCTTTTAATAAACAGGCCGCAAGCGGATTTATTTCACTACGCGTAGTGCTGGACGACCACCGCGCGGCGGCGGTGTGTCATCAGGATCGTCGTCGTCGTGATGGTCGGGCTTATCGCCGTCGATCACCGACATGACCGTTTCACCTTCAGCGCCAGCTTCTTCATCGTCATTGACGTGAATTGCGTCTTCGTCATACGCCGCTTCCGGCTCAAACATGGTGCCTGCACCGTTTTCACGCGCATAAATCGCCAGCACAGCAGCCAGCGGCACAGAAACCTGACGCGGTACACCGCCGAAACGCGCGTTAAAGCGCACTTCGTCGTTGGCCAGTTCGAGGTTACCCACCGCGCGTGGCGCGATGTTCAGTACGATTTGTCCGTCGCGTGCATATTCCATTGGAACCAGCACGCCCGGCAACGTCACATCCACAACCAGGTGCGGCGTGAGCTGGTTATCCAGCAGCCATTCATAGAAGGCGCGCAGCAGATACGGACGGCGTGGGGTCAGTTGTGACATTTCCACAGTCATTAGCCTCGGCCGAGACGCATTTCACGTTCCGGTTCAGTTAAAGATGCCAGGAAAGAGTCGCGCTCAAATACGCGGGTCATATAGCCCTTCAGCTCTTTCGCGCCAGGACCGCTGAACTCTACGCCCAGGGTTGGCAGACGCCACAGCAGCGGCGCCAGGTAGCAATCCACCAGGCTGAACTCATCGCTCAGGAAGAAGGGTTTTTGGCCAAACACAGGGGCAATGGCGAGCAGCTCTTCACGCAGTTGCTTACGCGCTGCATCGGCTTCAGAAGCGGAACCGCTGGTGATGACGTTCATCAGCGAGTACCAGTCTTTTTCGATACGCTGCATGTACAGGCGGCTTTCACCACGCGCAACAGGGTAAACAGGCATCAGCGGCGGATGCGGGAAACGCTCATCCAGGTATTCCATAATGATACGGGATTCCCACAGGGTCAGCTCGCGATCCACCAGCGTCGGTACGCTTTGGCTCGGGTTGAGATCGATCAGATCCTGAGGCGGGTTATCCTTTTCCACATGCTCGATCTCAAAACTGACACCTTTCTCGGCCAGCACGATACGAACCTGATGGCTATAAATGTCAGTAGGACCAGAAAACAGCGTCATTACCGAACGTTTGTTGGCAGCGACAGCCATGAAAACCTCCAGGTATATTCAGAATTTTTACTGCTACCGGCCCAACAGGGGCCAGCCAGATGTTGTATCGCCCATCCCAGAGAAGACACATTGTTCAGGAATCGAACAAAAATCGAGTATTCACCGACATTTGGGCAGAAAATTGGATGATAGTTTACCAGATTTTGATGGCTTTGTGGTGAGGGGATTCTGGAAAAGAGGAAAAAGAGAAGATATATGCATGGATATTGTGGATAACCTGCGCATTATCCATAAAAAAACCCGCCGAAGCGGGTTTTTCGCCAATCGTTCTGCGTAAGCAGAATGGATTAACGTTTGGAGAACTGTGGACGACGACGTGCTTTACGCAGACCCACTTTCTTACGTTCAACCTGACGAGCGTCACGAGTAACGAAGCCAGCTTTACGCAGTTCAGAACGCAGGGATTCGTCGTACTCCATCAGAGCGCGGGTGATACCGTGACGGATCGCACCAGCCTGACCGGAGATACCACCACCTTTAACGGTGATGTACAGATCCAGTTTTTCTACCATGTCAACCAGTTCCAGCGGCTGGCGAACTACCATGCGGGCAGTTTCGCGACCGAAGTATTGTTCCAGAGAACGCTGGTTGATTACGATTTTACCACTGCCCGGTTTGATGAAAACGCGAGCTGCGGAACTTTTGCGGCGACCAGTGCCGTAGTATTGATTTTCAGCCATTGCCTATAATCCCGATTAGATGTCAAGAACTTGCGGTTGCTGTGCCGCGTGGTTGTGCTCGTTGCCTGCGTAAACTTTCAGTTTACGGAACATAGCACGACCCAGCGGGCCTTTTGGCAGCATGCCTTTAACCGCGATTTCAATCACACGCTCAGGACGGCGAGCAATCATCTCTTCAAAGGTCGCTTCTTTGATACCACCGATGTGGCCGGTGTGGTGGTAGTACATTTTGTCAGTACGCTTGTTGCCGGTTACAGCAACTTTATCAGCGTTCAGAACGATGATGTAATCACCGGTATCAACGTGCGGAGTGTATTCCGCTTTGTGCTTACCGCGCAGGCGACGAGCCAGTTCAGTAGCCAGACGGCCCAGAGTTTTACCGGTCGCGTCAACAACATACCAGTCGCGTTTTACGGTTTCTGGTTTAGCTGTAAAAGTTTTCATTAAAAGCTTACCCAAATAATAAGTTACACGTTGGTGAACACCCAAACGTTTAGTCAGTTGAGGTTCACACGACAAAGTCCGGCAAACCTACCCCTTCGAATAGCACATGCCGACACATAGAAAGTTTCGGGAAAAAAACCTTCTCGTAACGTGGGGTCGCAAGATTATAGAGAAGTTGAGGTCAAAGATCGACCCTTAAATGTGATTTGGAATGGGTTTTTCGGGGGTTAAGTATTGTGCGGTCTGGTGCCCTCACCCCCGGCCCCTCTCCCACAGGGAGAGAGGAGCATTTACCTCACCCCCAGCCCCTCTCCACGGGAGAGGGTGGCATTTATGGCATATGCTCCCGCTTCAGGTATTCCTCGCTCTGCATCTCCTGCAGCCGCGACAGGCAGCGCTGGAACTCAAACTTAAGGCGCTCGCCCTGGTAGATCTTATATAAAGGTACCTCGGCGCTGACCACCAGCTTAACGTGGCGCTCATAAAACTCGTCCACCAGGGCAATGAAGCGTCGCGCTTCACTTTCCATCAGTTTCGTCATCACCGGCACATCCAGTACCATCACGGTGTGGAAGAGACGCGAAAGCGCAATGTAGTCGTGCTGACTACGGGCATCCACGCAGAGCGTCGTAAAGGAGACCGCCAGCGTTTGGTTTTCGACGCCGAGCGTTGGCAGCGGGCGATGGTTTATCTCCAGCGTCGGTGCATGTTCACGTTTTGTGCCCGCCAGCGCCAGCCACAGTTTATCCATCTCGCGGGTAGTCTCCGCATTGAGCGGCGAAAGCCACAAATGGGCCTGGGTCAGCGTGCGTAACCGGTAATCCACCCCGGCATCCACGTTCATGATGTCGCAGTGTTGCTTAATAGCATCAATAGCGGGCAAGAAGCGCGCCCGTTGCAGGCCGTTGCGATAGAGCTCGTCGGGCGGAATATTCGAAGTCGCCACCAGCGTGATCCCTCGGGCGAACAGGGCTTTCATCAGGCCGCCTAGCAGCATGGCGTCGGTGATGTCAGACACAAAAAACTCATCGAAGCAGAGCACGTCTGTTTCCGCCTTGAATCTGTCGGCCACAATCTCCAGCGGATCGCTTTTGCCCTGCAGCGCGGTCAGTTCCTCATGCACCCGCAGCATAAAACGGTGAAAGTGCAGACGCTGCTTACGTGCGCCAGGCAGGCTGAGATAGAACAGGTCCATCAGCCAGGTTTTGCCGCGCCCGACCCCGCCCCACATATATAAACCACGCACCGGAGCCTGAGTCTGTGGCGTTTTTTTACCGAGCAATCGTCCAAATGCCGCTTTTAGCCCACTGCTCTGATCAACGTCAGCGGGTTTTGCCGTGAGTTCCTGATAAATCATCTCCAGGCGGTTTACCGCCTCACGTTGAACATCATCTGGTTGGTGCGTGCCCTCGTTAAGGGCCTGTTGATATCGCGACGCAGGGGACAGGTTTTGCATAATCTTATTGTTATTCCTTCAATTAACGCTCACCAGCAGGCGTGACTGATGAAAAAAAGGCCGTTCTACACTACGCGATGATACGTCAGGATTCCACTTCTGCGGAAATAGCGGTTATAGTGGCATTATCAGGCACAGGCAGGAGCCGAGCCAACACCCTACGGAACAACAAGACAACGGGAGAAGTTCATGACCTGGGAATATGCGCTAATCGGTTTAGTCGTCGGCATCGTGATCGGTGCTGTGGCCATGCGTTTCGGTAACCGCAAATTGCGTCAGCAGCAGTCACTGCAGTACGAACTGGAAAAGAACAAAGCAGAGCTGGAAGAGTATCGCGAAGAGCTGGTTAGCCACTTTGCCCGTAGCGCTGAGCTGCTGGACAATATGGCAACCGACTACCGTCAGCTGTATCAGCATATGGCGAAGAGCTCCAGCAGCCTGCTGCCGGAAATGACCGCGGAAACGAACCCGTTCCGCAACCGTCTGGCAGACTCGGAAGCCGGTAACGATCAGGCTCCGGTTCAGATGCCTCGTGACTATTCTGACGGCGCATCCGGTCTGCTACGCGGTGGCGCAAAACGCGATTAATCGCACAACCTGAATATATTTTACGGGCGCATCCCTTGCGCCCGTCCTTTCTTCCCGTCCCCAGCTATTATTTAGTCAAACGCCTCATTGTTCAGCGGTAGAAAATTCAATAACATCATCATGATTTTGGGCCGTTCTTCTTTCATTCCAGGATACGAGAGTCAGCATCAATGAAGAAAAAAAACCAGCTGTTGAGCGCTTTAGCGTTAAGTGTCGGGTTATCCCTCTCGGCGTCCTTCCCTGCCAGTGCGGCGTTGCCCTCACAGGTACCGGGACAAGCAGCCATTCCAAGCCTCGCGCCGATGCTGGAAAAAGTGTTGCCTGCGGTTGTCAGCGTGCAGGTTGAAGGCACAGCAGTACAAAGCCAGCGCGTACCGGAAGAACTGAAAAAATATTTTGGTGATGAGGGCCCTGACCAGCAGGCACAACCCTTTGAAGGTCTGGGTTCCGGCGTCATTATTGATGCGGCCAAAGGCTATATCCTGACCAACAATCATGTCATCAGCCAGGCCGATAAAATCAGCGTACAGCTGAACGATGGTCGTGAATTTGACGCCAAACTGATTGGTGGCGATGACCAGAGTGACATCGCACTGCTGCAGGTACAAAACCCGAGCAACCTGACCCAGATTGCCATTGCGGATTCCGACAAACTCCGCGTCGGTGATTTTGCCGTTGCCGTGGGCAACCCCTTTGGTTTAGGACAAACCGCCACCTCCGGCATTATCTCTGCGCTGGGACGTAGCGGCCTGAATCTGGAAGGTCTGGAAAACTTTATCCAGACCGATGCCTCGATCAACCGCGGGAACTCCGGCGGGGCGTTGCTCAACCTTAACGGTGAGCTAATTGGGATTAACACAGCGATACTGGCGCCGGGCGGCGGCAGTATCGGGATCGGCTTTGCTATCCCGAGCAATATGGCCAAAACGCTGGCACAGCAGCTTATCCAGTTTGGCGAAGTCAAACGCGGGCTGTTGGGTATCAAAGGCATGGAGATGAGTGCGGATATTGCGAAGGCGTTCAATATTAACGTGCAGCGTGGTGCTTTTGTCAGCGAAGTGCTGCCAAACTCCGGCTCGGCAAAAGCAGGCATCAAATCAGGCGATGTAATCGTCAGCCTCAACGATAAGCCGCTGAGCAGCTTTGCTGAATTGCGCTCGCGTATTGCCACGACTGAGCCCGGTGCGAAGGTGAAACTCGGTCTGATCCGTGACGGTAAGCCGTTGAACGTCGAAGTGACACTGGATAAGAGTACCTCGTCATCGGCCAGCGCGGAGCTTATCGCCCCTGCGCTGCAAGGGGCGACGTTGAGCGACGGACAACTGAAAGACGGTACGAAAGGCATTCGCATCGACACCGTTGAGAAGAGCAGCCCTGCCGCGCAGGCCGGATTGCATCAGGAAGACGTCATCATTGGCGTAAACCGTAATCGCGTGCAATCCATCGCTGAACTTCGCAAAGTGCTGGAGAGCAAGCCGGCGGTCATTGCCCTGCAGGTGATGCGCGGCAATGAGTCCATCTACATTCTGTTGCGCTAAGCATTTGCTATCCCGGACATCACCGCTGCGTGTGATGTCCGGATAACTCATGTTATGCTGCAAATCGTTCCTTTTATCACGACACGCGCATCATGCTTTCAAAGCTCTTACGTTCCATTGTTATCGGTTTGATTGTCGCTGGCCTGCTGCTGCTGGCGATGCCGTCTTTGCGTCAGTTCAATAAACTGTCCGCTCCCCAGTTCGACAGCGCGGATGAAACGCCCGCAACCTATAACACGGCCGTTCGCCGTGCCGCCCCTGCCGTGGTTAACGTTTATAACCGCGGCCTCAATAGCTCGGCCCATAACCAGCTTGAGATCCGCACGCTGGGCTCCGGGGTGATTATGGACGAGCGCGGCTACATTATTACCAACAAACATGTGATCAACGATGCCGACCAAATCATCGTTGCCCTGCAGGATGGCCGCGTGTTTGAAGCATTGCTGGTGGGTTCTGACAGCCTGACCGACCTTGCCGTGCTCAAAATCAATGCCACCGGGGGTTTGCCGGTCATTCCGATTAACCGCAAACGCACGCCACACATTGGCGACGTGGTCCTGGCTATCGGTAACCCTTACAACCTCGGCCAGACGATCACGCAGGGGATTATCAGCGCAACCGGTCGAATTGGCCTTAACCCGTCAGGGCGGCAGAATTTCCTGCAAACCGATGCGTCAATCAACCACGGTAACTCGGGTGGCGCGCTGGTTAACTCGCTGGGCGAACTGATGGGCATCAATACCCTCTCGTTCGATAAGAGCAACGACGGCGAGACGCCGGAGGGGATCGGCTTTGCTATTCCCTTCCAGCTGGCGACCAAGATTATGGATAAGCTGATTCGCGACGGGCGCGTCATCCGCGGCTATATCGGCATTGGTGGGCGCGAAATTGCACCGATGCATACCCAGGGCGGCGGTATCGATCAGATTCAGGGCATTGTGGTCAACGAGGTATCGCCTGGCGGTCCGGCGGCTAACGCGGGGATTCAGGTGAATGATGTCATTGTCTCGGTTAACGGCACACCGGCCGTCTCTGCCCTGGAGACGATGGACCAGGTGGCAGAAATTCGTCCGGGTTCGATCATCCCTGTTGAAGTCATGCGTAACGATAAAAAACTGACGCTGCATGTGACGGTTCAGGAATATCCGGCAACAAACTGACAGCCATAAAAAAACCGAAGCCAGTCAGTGCTTCGGTTTTTTTTGCCGGGTGGCGCTAACGCTTACCCGGCCTACGGCAGTTGGCTCGTTTTACTTATTAACGAACTCTTCGCCCAGCGTGATATCTTTCTTCAGCGTATCCAGCATGCCTTCCATCGCGTTTTGCTCAAACGCGCTCAGCGTACCGATAGACTTACGTTCTTCAATACCATTTTTACCCAGCAGCAGCGGCTGAGAGAAGAAGCGGGCATGTTCGCCATCGCCTTCAACGTAAGCGCATTCAACAACGCCTTTTTCGCCCTGCAGAGCGCGAACCAGTGACAGACCGAAACGTGCCGCCGCCTGGCCCATAGACAGCGTTGCAGAACCGCCACCCGCCTTCGCTTCCACCACTTCGGTGCCCGCGTTCTGGATACGTTTGGTCAGGTCAGCCACTTCCTGCTCGGTAAAGCTCACGCCTGGGATCTGCGACAGCAGAGGCAGAATGGTGACACCAGAGTGACCGCCAATGACAGGCACTTCCACTTCTGTTGGCTGTTTGCCTTTCAGCTCAGCAACAAAGGTATTGGAACGGATGATATCCAGCGTGGTCACGCCGAACAGTTTGTTTTTATCGTAAACACCTGCTTTCTTCAGCACTTCTGCCGCGATAGCGACGGTGGTGTTCACTGGGTTAGTGATGATGCCGATGCACGCTTTCGGGCAGACTTCAGCGATCTGCTGCACCAGATTTTTCACGATGCCCGCGTTGACGTTGAACAGGTCTGAACGATCCATGCCTGGCTTACGCGCCACGCCTGCAGAAATCAGCACCACGTCAGCACCCTGCAGTGCAGGACGTGCATCTTCACCGGAGAAGCCTTTGATTTTTACAGCTGTCGGGATGTGGCTCAGGTCAACCGCCACACCTGGGGTTACCGGAGCAATATCGTACAGGGAGAGTTCTGAGCCTGAAGGCAGTTGGGTTTTCAGTAGTAGGGCAAGCGCCTGGCCGATACCACCAGCAGCGCCGAGGACTGCGACTTTCATCCTAAACTCCTTATTATGGTTAACTTAAGTATCTGTAAATCCGTTGCCGCGACCTTAATTCAGCAAGTCTTTAATTACAATTTTCGAAGCTAAAGAATTTGAGGTCACGCGTCTTTATCTCTCATCAGAAGGCTATCTGACGACAGAAGGCAACGCATTAAGAGGGGGTTACAATACACCCTGCCCCGCCACCAAAACAACATCATTTTGATAACATTTAATTTACTTTTAAGCTTATTTGCGTGGCGTGACCCAGGCATGTTTTCTGATAACGAAATCTGATAAAATCACTCCCTTTCATAACATTATTTCAGCCTTGCGCTGAGTAGATAATTTGCATAAAAATTCATCCACATGCATAATAATGTTGTTTCTTTCGTCATATTCCGGGTGACTTATGCGAAGCTCGTCTAAGCAAGAAGAATTAGTAAAGGCGTTTAAAGCGCTACTCAAAGAAGAGAAATTCAGTTCTCAGGGAGAAATTGTTCAGGCGCTGCAGGAACAAGGTTTCGATAACATCAATCAGTCGAAAGTCTCCCGCATGTTAACTAAGTTTGGCGCGGTACGTACCCGTAACGCGAAGATGGAGATGGTCTATTGCCTGCCGGCTGAACTTGGCGTGCCGACCACTTCCAGCCCCCTCAAAAATCTGGTTCTGGATATCGACTATAACGACGCCGTGGTGGTGATCCACACAAGCCCTGGTGCCGCACAGCTGATTGCCCGCATGCTGGACTCGTTAGGTAAAACGGAGGGCATCCTGGGTACCATCGCAGGCGACGACACCATTTTTACCACCCCGGCCAGCGGTTTCTCCGTAAAAGATCTCCACGAAGCGATTCTGGTTCTGTTCGAACAGGAACTGTAATCCACTCTCCCCGTAGCGCTGCTACGGGGAACATCCTGCTCCAGCCTCGTTTTCCCCTGCATTCCACTGCCTCTGGTTTTAACAAATAGTGCTTTTTACCACCTATTAACATTCATCTGGTGAATGATAAATCAAAAAATCGCACAAAAAATCAAAAGAAGATATCCATCTGATTTTCTTAGATTTAAACACACTTAAAGCTCAAAAATCACTCAATATTATGCATTTGGGTTATAAAAAACGGTGTGTTTAACACGTAATAACACAGGAAACCATTAGTCTGGTATTAATTTTTGCCGTTATTAGTGTATACTTGATTTTGTGATGAGGGTCACGAAACAAGACCCCACTAAAAAATTCGACGAGGTAAGAATCATGAAAATCAAAACTACTGTAGCGGCGCTGAGCGTCCTGTCTGTCCTGTCCTTCGGTGCTTTCGCGGCTGACGCTATTAATGCTGACCAGGCACAATCCCGTGAGGCAATCGGTACGGTTTCGGTCGGTGCAGTCGGCACGTCGCCAATGGACATGCATGAAATGCTGAACAAAAAAGCGGAAGAAAAAGGTGCATCATCTTATCGCATCATCGAAGCGCGTTCCGGTGACCACTGGCACGCAACCGCAGAGCTGTATAAATAAGTTTTAGTTATCACTGAAGATGTAATTCTCCACTCAACGGCACCAGGCATAAAAATAGCGGTTCAACCCTTCTCGCCGTTGAGCAAAAAACCTTTTCCAGGAGTAAAGACTATGAAAACCAAATTGATCATCGCAACCCTCGGTCTGGCATCCGTTCTCTCTTTCGGCGCAAGCGCAGCCGTACAGCAAGTGAATGCCGACCAGGCACAAAATCTGCAGCGTATGGGCAGCGTATCCGTCACGTCGGTCACCGGCTCACCGATGGATATCCGTCAGGAACTTGCCGCCAAAGCTGAAAAAGCAGGCGCCAGCAGCTATCGCGTCACCGAACTGAATCAGGGTGACCACTGGCATGCCACGGCAGAACTGTATAAATAAACCCTCGTCGTATCTCATCATACGACTTGCCCCTGGCCTGATGGTCAGGGGCTTTTTTATGGCTTGCTCAGTGGCGAGCATTGAAACGCAGTTGTCCTTCCAGCTCTTCTTCCGCTTCATCGAACAGTAATATCAGCGCCCCGAAACGTCTGCGCAGCTTATCGGGCAGATGGATAAACTCTATTTCCAGCGGTAGCGGCAACAGACTGCCGGTTACCACATCCCACAGCGTATCCAGATTCGTCACGCTTTGCCGTTCAAGATCAAACACCCGAGTAAATTCCCGATAGAAGTCTTCCTGACTGTCTATCTCATCAAAATCAAAGGTATAGGTTTTCATTACCAGCCACCAGTCCAGGCGAGCGGCAGATGCCGCTCCATCTATTATAATCCCCCGATATGCAGGGTTTTAACTTCCAGATACTCTTCCAGCCCCAGCACCGATCCCTCACGCCCCAGGCCGGATTCTTTTACGCCGCCAAAGGGCCCCAGCTCTGTGGAGACGGCGCACTCGTTAATCCCAATCATTCCGCTTTCAATTGCCTGTGAAACGCGGAAGACCCGCGAGAGATTCTGTGTATAGAAGTACGCCGCCAGACCATAAGGCGTGTTGTTGGCACGCTGGATGACTTCATCTTCTGAAGTGAAACGGAAGCACGCCGCGACCGGGCCAAACGTCTCCTCTTCTGCCAGCTTCATCCCTTCATGACAGTCCCCCAGTACGGTTGGCATCCAGAAATTGCCGCCAAGGGAATGAGGTTTACCGCCCGCCAGCACGGTCGCGCCACGCGCAACAGCGTCGTCAACATGTTCACGTACCTTGTCGACCGCTGCACCTTCAATCAACGGCCCGACGACGACGCCGTCCTCAAGACCATTTCCCACCTTCAGCGCCTTCACCGCATCAGCGAGTTTATTCACGAATTTGTCGTAGACGGTTTCCTGAATATAGAAGCGGTTCACGCTGACGCAGACCTGCCCGGCATTGCGAAACTTATTGGCGATCGCGCCTTTCACAGCCGCGTCGATGTCTGCATCCTCAAAGACGATGTACGGAGCATTCCCCCCCAGCTCCATCGAGACTTTTTTCATGGTTTCTGCGGCGTTACGCACCAGCGTTTTGCCAACCGATGTCGAGCCGGTGAAGGAGATTTTTCGCACGTCCCGGCTGGCCATAATCGCGTCGCTGATTTCGTGCGTATTCCCGGCGACTGCGTTGAGTACCCCATCCGGTACGCCGGCCTGTTTTGCCAGCGTCAACAGCGCAAAAGCGCTGAGCGGCGTGTTATTGGCCGGTTTGATTACCCCGGTGCATCCGGCTGCCAGCGCCGGGCCTAACTTGCGGGTGAGCATCGCCATCGGGAAGTTCCACGGCGTGATAGCCGCGACAACACCTATCGGTTCACGGGTCGCCAGAATGCGCGAGCCGGGTTTGATCGGCGGAATAATTTCACCGTTCGCACGCTTGGCCTCTTCGGCAAACCACTGGATAAAGCTGGCGGCGTACTCCACTTCACCTTCCGCTTCTTTCAGGGGCTTACCCTGTTCGGTGGTCATTAGCCGTCCGAGCCAGCTTTTATTCTCAATAATCAGTTCGTACCAGCGGTAAAGAATGGCCGAACGCTCTTTCGCGGTTTTGGCGCGCCATGCAGGGAAAGCCTGGGTGGCGGCAGCAATTGCTGCTTCGGTCTCTGCTTTGCCGGCTTTCGCGACGCGGGCGATGACTTCCCCGGTGGCCGGGTTAAGCACATCAAACGTCGTATCCAGCGGTTTCCAGAGGCCGTTAACCAGATAGCCGGTCTGAAAAAGGGTATTGTCCTGAAGCGCCTGGGTCGTCATGTGTCCTCCCTTTCTGAATGTAAGAACGTGCTGGAATAAGTATAGCCACAAAAAAACCGACGCTTTTGGCGTCGGTTTTTTTACTTCAGTCAGTTATCCGTGAGGGCATTTTGATAGCGACGCAGCATCAGCGCCAGCCGCCCTACCGGTTCGGTGACCTGAAGCGGTGCCTCCCAGTGCTTAAGCTTTTCCTGATAGATATCGAGCTCTTCAAGCAGCTGCGTAAAGTAACGGCGACGTTTGTCATCACTGCTGGCGGAGAGCACATGGTCCGCGGTACGACGCAGCTGACGGTGCCAGGCGGAGAGATCGTCGTTGATCGGCACCGGTGCACTGCGCAGACGCTGGTGCGCGATAATCATGGTTAACGCCAGGCGGAACTTCGCGATGTCGCCCGGAAACTTGTTCAGCAGTAAAAACAGCTGCTGATAGAGCGCCGGGAGGTGGTTCTCTTTACGACGCGCCGTATTGGTGGTCATCGACGACACGGCGGCAGAAACAAACTGATTCAATAACACACGCCCCGTCCGCGCCTGTGAGTTATCTCGCACCAGCAGAATGACCATCATCGCCAGGAAACAGCCCACCAGCTGGCCCAGCGCGCTGTCGAGGAACTGGCTGAAATGGAAAGTCATCGGGTTATCGAGCACGATGATGTTAATCGTACTCGCCAGCGCCCCTAGCGATCCCAGGCGACGCTTTTGCACTTCAATGCCGATAAAGAACGCCATCACCGCCAGGCTAATACAGAGCAGCAACATGCTTTGTTGCGTCGACGGGATGATGACCAGGAAATAGAGCGCCCCTATCGGCAGGGCGGCAATGGTACCGTAGAGGAAATCAACGGCAACCATACGCGGGTTAGGCAGACGCATCGCCAGTGCGGTCACAACGGCAATCATCACCATCGCGCCGCTGCCAGACGTCCAGCCTGTCCACAACCAGAACAGCGTACCGAGCATACAGGCAAGCGTGGTACGCCAGAAGTTGACCATCGCGTGGTGACGTTCGGCAGATTCGGCCTTGATGACCACTTCACCCTGGAGGACCTCTTCTTCCGCCGCGCTAATTTTGGTGTTGCCGATCACGCCACGTTTCAGCAGCAGATAGCGCGTCGCGGCCCCGACCCAGGTGTAGATGGTCACCGGCGTGTCGCGCTCCCCGGTCCAGGCGATCACCCGACGCATACGCTTAAGCTGTTTATGCACGTCCTGCACGGTTTCCACCGGCTCGGCAAACAGCTCACGGAACGTATCGGTGACCGCTTCCGGACGGGTGTTCTGGATGAGATACGTTTCGCACGCCTGGGTAATCAGCGTCAGGGAGACAGTATTGAGGGCTTTCAGGCGGCGGTTCGCACGGGCCCAGCGCGAGGACTCCATGTTGAGGTTGCTACGCATCCCCTCCAGCGCCTGCGTCCGGCGAACCAGCCCGCTCCAGGCGTTATCCACCTCTTCACTGTCGCCATGCTTAATGCACAGCTGCATCAGCTGGTACTGGGCAACGATCAGCGCGTCAAGTTCACGGTCGACTTCCTGTTTGATGGAGCGTGGAGAGAAAAGCAGGTCAGCGACAATCGCACTCACAATACCGATCACAATCTCGCTGCAGCGCTCCACTGCAAACTGCGGCGCGAGCAAAGGTTCAGACTGAATGGTGATGATAATAATCAGCGCGGTATAACCCGCCAGCCCCCAGGCGTAGGAGTTTTCCACTTTCACCAGAGACGAAATCCAGGTGCAGAAACCCGCCCAGATACAGCACACCATCAGCATCAACAATGGCGTGCGGATCATCAGAATAATAATGGTGAGTGCTGCGAAACAGCCGATAAACGTCCCGATGATACGCAGCATCCCACGATAGCGGATCGCGCCAGAATAGGGTTCCCCGCCAGCGGCAAAGGCAGGACCCGCCGCAACTATTGCAGCCGTCAGGACCGCCCAGCGAGGGGTTTCAAGCTGGAAGTGAAAGCCAACAAACAGCGCCAGCACAATGGCACAGGCCAGCTTCACGGCGAAGCGAATGTGCTGGCTGGCGATGGAAAAGATACCCATGGCGATTAACCAAACTCGCGCAGGCGATGGGCAATTTTACGGAAGAAGGAGTCCTGGCTGGCATCCCGATCTTTTTCACCGGTGATCACCACCGTCGCCGTGGTCCCCGCCGGCCACAGGTTGCCCTGCTGTTCATCAAGGTGAATACGTACCGGCACACGCTGCGCCAGACGCACCCATTCCAGGTTGGAATCCACCGTCGCCATTCCTTTGGTATCGTTAGAGCTGCTGGAGTTGGTCACCCCTGCAGCGACACTGTCGACGGTACCTTTGAAGACGCGGTTACTGCCCAGCGGCGTGATTTCCGCACGATAACCCGGACGCACGCCTTCCAGCTTGGTCTCTTCCATATAGGCGAGCACGTAGAAGGAGTTCTGTTTAACCAGCGCCACGGCAGTGGAGCCACGGGTAATAAACTCCCCGGCATAGACATTGAGGTTAGTGACCCAGCCGTCGGATGGCGCGCGGATCACGGTGCGCTCCAGATCGAGCTTAGCGAGATCGCGCGTGGCTTGCGCTTTCGCCAGCTGGTGCAGCACGGTTTGCAGCACGTTGTTAGACTGGTCTATCTCTTCACGGGACATGGCCTGAACGCCCAACTGGTTACGGCGGCCCGCCTCACGGCGTTTTTCCGATGCCAGCGCCTGGTAATAGGCGACATCTGCTTCCGCTTCTTCCAGCGCCTTCTGGTAACGAGGCTGGTCGATGGTGAACAGAACCTGATCTTTTTTCACCAGCTGGTTATCGTGAACATTCACCGCCGTGATTAGACCAGCCACATCGGGGGCGATGGCCACGACATCAGCGCTGAAGCGCGCATCACGCGTCCACGGTGATTCGGTGTAATAGACCCAGGCACGAAAAATAGCGATGAAGGCGAGGATAACCAGGGCCATCGTGATGGCAGTGCGGGAGATTTTTCTTGTTAGCGTTTTCACATCAACCTCAGACAAACATGCGCGATATCAGGTAAAACAGGCAGCAATACAGCGCGGTATTGAACAATGCAGGGTGCCAGACGAAATCGTAAATCCCGGTAGGGACCAGCACCTTGCGCACCAGCCAGAAGATCGCCAGTGATAAAAGTAGCTCGAAAAATATCGGTGGGAACGACAGACCGAACACCACGATAACGGGAAACAGACTCATGTTGACCTTGATAAGAGAGAGTGCAGGCTTCAGAATTTTTTAGCGCACGCCATCGCAGAAGAGCAAGAAACGTCGGGCGAGAATGGCGCAGCCGTTATGTAATTAATAATATATTAACGTAACTGTTATGCTGTTATCTATAATATGTGATCTAAATCACTTTTAAGCCAGAGTGAACAATGGAACGTTTAAAACGCATGTCGGTCTTCGCCAAAGTGGTTGAACTGGGTTCGTTTACCGCCGCGGCACGTCAGCTTCAGATGAGCGTATCATCCATTAGCCAGACGGTCTCTAAACTGGAAGATGAGCTACAGGTCAAGCTGCTCAACCGCAGTACCCGCAGCATTGGGCTGACGGAGGCGGGTAAAATTTACTATCAGGGCTGCCGACGCATGATGCACGAAGTACAAGACGTCCATGAACAGCTCTACGCCTTTAACAACACCCCGATCGGCACACTCCGTATAGGGTGTTCTTCAACTATGGCACAAAATGTACTCGCTGCCATGACCGCGGATATGCTGAAGGAGTACCCCGGGCTTACCGTCAATCTGGTGACGGGTATCCCGGCGCCGGATCTGATCGCCGATGGTCTGGACGTGGTGATCCGCGTGGGGGCGTTGCAGGATTCCAGCCTCTTCTCGCGTCGACTGGGCAGCATGCCGATGGTTGTCTGCGCCTCGAAAAGCTATCTTGCGCAGTACGGCGTTCCGGAGAAACCCGCGGATCTCACCAACCACTCCTGGCTGGAGTACAGCGTGCGACCCGACAATGAATTCGAGCTGATTGCCCCGGAGGGGATCTCCACCCGGCTGCTGCCGGAAGGACGATTCGTCACTAACGATCCGATGACCATTTCGCGCTGGCTGGTGGCCGGTGCGGGGATCGCCTACGTCCCGTTGATGTGGGTGATCAATGAGATCAACAGCGGCGTGCTGGAGATCCTTTTCCCTCGCTATCAATCCGATCCGCGCCCGGTCTACGCCCTGTATACCGAAAAGGACAAGCTGCCGCTCAAAGTGCAGGTGTGTATCAACTATCTGACCGACTATTTTGTGGACGTGGCGGAGCTGTTTCAGGGGATGCGGGGAAGAAGAAAGGAATAATCAATTTATTTCTGAACGCATAGAGGCAATGAATATTCCCAGGATGAATCCCTTGTTGATTCAGGAATATTCCTTCACCACTATCAGGAATAGAGAATTGACACTACTGCCGCCACCCCATTACTTTATATGCAGTCTGCTCGTCAGACTGTTATTAATTTGTTGCTGATATGAATAATAAAATGTATTCCGCAGGATGACGTTAAACAAGGAAAAGAAATGAATCTATTTGAACAAACACCGCCTTCACGCAGGCGCTATGGACTCGCCGCGTTCATCGGTTTAATTGCAGGGATTGTCTCCGCGTTTGTCAAATGGGGAGCCGAAGTACCGCTTCCACCACGCAGCCCCTCCGACTTATTCACCGGCGCATGCGGACCCGAGCAATTAATAAGAGCCGCAAGCCAGATTGACTGTTCCCGCAATTTTTTAAACCCTCCCTATGTATTTTTACGCGACTGGCTGGGCGTTGTTGATCCTAACGCGGCAGTTTATACATTTGCCGGACATATATTTAACTGGGTTGGCGTGACGCATATTATTTTCTCAATCGTCTTCGCTGTTGGCTATTGTGTCGTGGCTGAAGTCTTCCCGAAAATTAAACTCTGGCAGGGTTTGCTGGCGGGTGCGTTAGCTCAGCTCTTTGTGCATATGATCTCCTTCCCGCTGATGGGGCTGACGCCACCGCTGTTTGAGCTGCCGTGGTATGAACACGTTTCAGAGATCGTAGGCCATCTGGTCTGGTTCTGGTCGATCGAAATTATTCGTCGTGACTTGCGTAACCGCATCACACACGAGCCGGATCCGGAGATACCGCTGGGTAACTTACGTTAAAAAAAAGGCGCTACATCAGTAGCGCCATTTTTTATGCCGATTCAGGTCAGGCTGTGCCGCCTACCGTCAGGTTGTCCACTTTCAGCGTTGGCTGGCCCACGCCCACCGGCAGGCTCTGGCCCTCTTTACCGCAGACGCCCACGCCGTTATCCAGCTTCAGATCGTTACCGACCATCGAGATCTGCTGCATGGCTTCAATACCGGAGCCAATCAGCGTCGCACCTTTTACCGCTTTGGTCACTTTGCCCTTCTCAATCAGATACGCTTCTGAGGTAGAGAAGACAAATTTACCGGAGGTGATGTCCACCTGGCCGCCGCCAAAGTTTGGCGCAAAGATACCGTAATCTACAGACTCGATAATCTCCTGCGGCGTGGATTTGCCCGGCAACATGTAAGTGTTGGTCATGCGCGGCATTGGCAGGTGCGCGTAAGATTCACGACGGCCATTACCCGTTGGCGCGACACCCATCAGGCGCGCGTTGAGTTTGTCCTGCATGTAACCTTTCAGCACGCCGTTTTCAATCAGCACATTGTACTGGCCTGGCGTACCTTCATCATCGATAGCCACCGAACCGCGACGGTCAGGCATGGTGCCATCATCCACCACGGTGCACAGCTCAGATGAGACGAGCTGTCCAATCTGACCGCTGAACACGGATGTCCCGCGACGGTTAAAGTCGCCTTCCAGACCGTGGCCCACCGCTTCGTGCAGCAGCACGCCCGGCCAGCCTGCGCCCAGCACCACCGGGAATGTCCCGGCGGGAGCCGCAACAGCATTAAGATTCACCAGCGCCATGCGCACGGCTTCTTTTGCCCACGCGTCAGCGCGCGCTTCGCCATCTACATCGCCCAGGAACCAGTCATAGCCGAAACGACCGCCGCCGCCGCTGGAGCCACGCTCGCGTTTACCGTTGTCATCAACCTGCACGCTGATGGAAAGACGCACCAGCGGACGCACATCGGCGGCCAGCGTACCGTCCGTTGCCGCCACCAGAATCAGTTCATAAACACCGCTCAGGCTGGCAGAGACTTCCTGCACGCGTTTATCTGCAGCACGCGCCACTTTGTCCACGCGGCGCAAAATATCCAGCTTCTCTTCGCGGCTCATGCTTTGCAGCGGATCGATACTGGTATAGAGCGCAGAGTGCGACACTTCACCGAGGGTTTTCACACGGCCATCGCCAGTATCACGCACAATGGTACGTGCAGCCTGCGCACTTTGCTCCAGTGCAGCCAGGCTAATCTGGTCGGCATAGGCAAAACCGGTTTTCTCACCGCTGACGGCGCGCACGCCGACGCCCTGGTCAATGTTATAAGAACCATCTTTGATGATGCTGTCTTCTAAAACCCAGGATTCGTGATAGCTCGACTGGAAATAGAGATCGCCGTAGTCGAGACGGCGTTCGGTCAGTTGACCAAGAATGGAGAACAGGTCCTGATGGCTCAGGCCGTTCGCTGCGAGCAAATGTTCACTTACCAGGTTCAGACTCATCGTATTGCTACTCGTTCGTTGCCGCCCATGGCGGTATAAAAATCGTATTTATTGAGAGTGAGGCAATTACCTGCCCACGTCAAATCATTGCTGTGCATCTTTGCGCGGCTGGCGCAGTACCTCGTTAATCTGGGGTTTATCCACCGGACCGGTAATGCGATAGCGCAGAATCGAGACTTTGCTCCACAGCGGGCCCAGCACTTTACTGGCAGCAAATACCGCCGCACCGACTATCGGGTTCACCACAAACGCCGCCGCCACGCCCACGCTCGCGGAAATTTCCGGCGCCACCACGGCTTCCATATCCAGCTCACGGCGTACCAGATTGACTGAGCCTTTCATGGCGATATCCGCTTCCAGGCCGTCTACCAGCGTGTCATCCGTATGCATCACGCCGTCCTTTATCCACGCCGTGCTGCGGATGGAATCGTAGTAGAAACCTTCGCTGAAGGTGTCGCTGAAATCGAAGCGCAGCTTGCGCAGCAGCGCATCAAAACTCAGCAGGCGCAGGATCTGCCCGGCTCGCCCCGTGCTCACATCGGCGATTTCCCCCTTGCCAAAGCGGGTTTTTAAAATACCGTTCAGTGACGCTTCGTCTGGCTTCCACGGCGCGTCTCGCCAGTGAAGATCGTAATTCACGTCAAATGACGATCCCCGCAGCGGCGTAGTGATGCCAAAGAAATTGGTTGCCGCATCCAGTTTGTTGCCTTTAATGTCGCCCTTCAGGGAGGTACGCTGTTCGCCCGGGTTATTGACCCATTCCCCTGCGGCCGTCATGCGGCCAAAACCGGTATCGACCAGGCCGCCGGAGAGCGTAAGCGTATTCCCCTGGATGGCAAAATCGCCGTCGATACGGCCATATTTTTGCCCCCACAGCCAGCATTCCGCGCAGCGCAGCTGGAGATCGGGCCAGCCGCTAAAATCGACGCGGGAGGCTTGACTCAGCGGCGATGTGTTCGCCGGTTGATCTTTACTCGCGGTGGCCGGGTTGTAGTAGAGATAGCGAATCGCTGCCTGCCACGGCGCGTTATTACGCATGGTAAGCGTGCCGTTGATCTCCCGGCCCTGCGCCTCCACTTTGGAGCCATTCGCGGTGGGCTGAGAAACAATGCTAAGGTTGTTCCACTGCTGTCCGCCCAACATCAGCGACGGCGTGCGTACCGTAACGGTTTGCGGGAACTGGGCGGCTTCATCCACGTTTTGTCCAACGCCTTTCTGGAACAGCGCCAGCCACTCCGCGCCATCCATCGGCGGAAGATTGAGCTCAACGCCCGCATGGTCGGGCAGCGGCGGCGTGGTTTTGCTGTCCGTCGTCCAGATAGCCCTGTCGAGGGTGAGTTTGCGATTAAGCAGCCAGCGGCTGTTGAAATGGTTTGTGCTGCCCGCATTTCCGGTCAACGCAAAGCTGTTCAGGTTGCCATCGACGTTGACCTTCACCGGCAGCGATTGTCCGGCCTGTTTATCCAGCGGCGCGGGCAACTGGCTGTGGATGTTTTTCAGGTCACCCGTGATGTCGACCTTATACTGCACGCCTGCGTGATAAGGCAGCTCAATAGCCACTTTGCCATTCCAGGCTACCGCGCCATCCACTGATGACGCGATCGGCTTCGGCAGGACGTCCATACGCGCAGGCTGCCAGTTACCGTCCAGATTGACGGCCACCTGGTAAGCTTTTTCACCCTCAGTGGTTGTGAAGTCAATATTCACCGGCTGATTAAACCAGCTGGCGGTCAGCGGCTCGCTCTTGAGGTTACCATTCACAAAACTGAACTGCCCGCTGAGGTTTTTCAGGGTGCTCTCAAGCGGTTTAATGTACAGACTGTTGTTCTTCAGACGGACATCACCTTTGGCGGTGGTCATCTCACCGTCAAGTGGGATATCAAGATGTAAGCGAGCATTCACATCGCCATCAAGCTGGAGCTGCTGCAGCGTCGCCGCCAGCGACTCTTTCAGCGGCGTCTCCTCAAAGTACGGCCCCACCGCTTTACCTGGACCGTTGATGTCGGCATCGATAAGCAGCTTCTCTTTTGAGTAGTCCGGGATGTTAGCCGTCAGGTTGCTGGCCGTCACGCCGCCCAGCGCAACGCTGTCAGACTTCATCCATAAGCCGTCATTGAGGAAGTTAAGTTCGATATCCAGGTTTTTCAGCGCAGGCCAGCCAGGCTGGAACGCGAAGGTGGCGTTGTGCAGCGGCACCAGCACCTGGAACTGACCTTCATTATGTTTGTACGGGAAAAGATGCGGATTACCACCGTAGACCAGTGTGGCATTATCCGCCTGACCGCCCTGAATCGCGCCGCTCAGATAGTCGACCAGCGCTTTCCCCATCAGGTTTTCCGGGAAATAGCGCCAGGCCTGAGAACCATCATCGGTACTGATGCCGGCCAGAATACCCAGCCAGGGCTCATCGCCATCTGGCTGCAGGTAGCGGAAATCGCCGCGTGCATGTACCGCTTTGGCTTTGACGTCGATATGCCTGCCATCAAGCTGGAAGCCCTTATCATTACGGAGCCAGTTCAGCACCGCATTGCCCTGTTCAATTTCCAGCGGCGCACGGAAGACCGTCTCGTAAGGCATTTTGGCGTTGTGCATATCCACCGTCAGCCTGCCGTTTTCCACACTGCCTTCCAGCTTGCCGCTGAAGTGCTCGGCTCCCGGAAGCAGCTTCCACTGCTTCCAGGCAAGATCGTTCCACGAGGCCTGGAAACGGGTTTTATCTGTGGCCTGAAGCGGGATATCCAGCGCCAGCGCATCAATCTTGCCGCTCGGCTGCGTTGCCAGCCAAATCTCGCCCAAATCCGGGGAGAGTTTCGCCGCCATTGAGCGCAGGCCTTCGATGGCTGTCAGATCCAGGTTACTGGCGCGGATACGCAGCTCATCGCTGCGTTTACTGGCCGCGCCGCCCACGTCCTGCTCCGGCATCCAGGCCAGCGTCAGCGCACCGCGCGGCCACGGCTTGCCGTCCATCGTGATGCGCGTATCCGGAATAGCAAACTGCCAGCCCTCTTTCTCCTGCGTCACATGCGCGGTGAGGTTATCGACGGAAAGCTGATGCTGCTGATTTTCGCCCTTCCAGCTTGCGCCCCCTTGCTTCAGCCAGATATCGCCGCTGGCGAATTTTCCCTTCGTCAGGGTTAGCCAGCCCTCAAGGCTAAAGCGGGCGGTTTCCAGCTGCATGTTTTGCTGTAACCAGTCGCCGAGCCAGGGCTTCACGTCCACATCGTCGGCCTGCAGCCAGACTTTACCGTTGTTTAACAGACCGTCATCGTCGCGCAGATCCATACGTACCTGCATCACGCCGTGCTGGCCGTTCAGGCTGGACAGGCTCACCAGTCCTTCCGCGCGGTGTCGGTTCTTGCCGTTAAGCCAGGTTAGCTGTGGGATCGCCAGTTCGGCGCGCTGGCCGGAAAGGGTAATAAAGCTCACTTCGCTGTCGCGCAGATCGAAATGATCGAACTGGCGGAGGAAGAGATCGCTGAAGCGGTTGGCTTCCAGGCCCTGATTATCCTCACCGCCCGTTAGCGGCGTATTGGTCAGAAACTGAAGCTGGTAAAAGGTGAGATCGCGAAACTGCCAGCGCAGATGCAGCAGGCTTTGCCAGACGTCCAGCGCCAGGGTCACGCGTTTGATTTTCAGATGGCCGCCATCTTTCAGGCTGGCATTGATATCCCGGACGTCGAGCGTCGGGCCAAAATTTTGCCAGCTGGCGCTTAGCTGGCTTACGTCGACCGGCACACCGGTGGTGGATTCGATTTTTGCCAGCAGCTGCGGACGCCAGCTGTCGAGATGCGGCAAAACGAGGCGTAGCCCGCTCACGAGCAACGCGACAATCACGACCAGCGTTGCCCCTGTAAGCAATAAAATCCCCGGCAATCGCCTCACGCATCTCTCCTTGTCAGCTTTCGTCACGCAGCGTACTGCGTTTTACATCATCACAACGTCAAACTGCTCCTGGTTATAGAGCGGTTCAATTTGTACTTTTACCTGTTTGCCGACAAAGATTTCCACTTCCGCCAGCGCGTGCGACTCTTCGCCTTTCAACGCTTCCGCCACCGCAGGGGAAGCATAGACCAGAAAACGGTCGGAGTCGTAGGCGTGATGAACACGGACGATTTCACGCATAATTTCGTAGCAGACGGTCTCAACCGTCTTTACCGTTCCGCGTCCATGGCAGGTTGGGCATTCATTACACAGCACATGCTCAACGCTTTCACGGGTGCGCTTACGCGTCATTTCCACCAGCCCCAGCTGTGAGAACCCGTTGATGCTGGTTTTCACGCGATCCTTACTCAGCGCCTGCTCCAGTGAATGCAGCACGCGGCGGCGGTGGTCTTCATTACTCATATCGATGAAGTCGATGATAATAATGCCGCCGAGATTGCGCAGACGCAGCTGGCGGGCAATCGCCTGCGTGGCTTCAATGTTGGTGTTGAAGATGGTGTCATCGAGGTTGCGATGGCCAACAAACGCGCCGGTGTTGATATCGACGGTGGTCATCGCTTCGGTCTGATCGATAATCAGATACCCGCCGGACTTGAGCTCAACCTTACGCTCCAGGGCACGCTGGATCTCGTTTTCGACATCATAGAGATCGAAGATAGGCTGACGCCCGGTGTAGTGCTCCAGCAGGCCCGGCATTTCCGGGATGTATTCAGCGGTAAATTCCAGCAGCGCTTCATACGTCAGGCGAGAGTCCACACGAATGCGGTCGAGCTGCGCATCGGCAAAGTCACGCAGAACGCGCTGAGCCAGCGCCAGCTCACCGTAAAGCTGGTAGCGGGTCTGGTTGCGTTTTTTACGCTCCATCACTTTGGTCCAGACGCGCTTAAGGTATGCGGCATCGGATGCCAGATCGTCTTCGCTGATCCCTTCCGCGGCGGTGCGGATAATAAACCCGCCCTGTTCATCGCAGTAGGCGCTGACCACTTTCTTCAGACGCTCGCGCTCGCTTTCGCTCTCAATGCGCTGCGAAACGCCGACGTGTGACGCGCCGGGCATAAAGACCAGATAACGGGAGGGTAAGGTAATGTCGGTAGTCAGACGGGCGCCTTTGGTGCCCAGGGGATCTTTCACCACCTGCACCATTAAGTCCTGACCCTGACGCACCAGTTCGGAAATATCGCGCACGGCAAACTGCTTTTGCTCTTCGCCCGCAACGCACTCGGTGTGCGGCATGATATCGGAGGCATGTAAAAATGCCGCCTTATCCAGACCAATATCTACAAAAGCCGCCTGCATACCCGGCAGTACACGACTGACACGACCTTTGTAGATATTGCCTACTATTCCGCGCCGCGCTTCACGCTCAATATGAATTTCCTGAAGAATGCCACCGTCAATATAGGCCACACGGGTTTCCGATGGCGTTACGTTTACCAACAATTCAGCCGTCATAATTATCCCTTCCCTCACGCAGTGAGTTAAAATTGCTCAGCAACTCATACGTTTCCACCAGCGGTAAGCCGACTACGGCGTGATAGCTGCCATGAATCTTCCTGACAAAACAGCCACCCAGCCCCTGAATACCGTATGCACCTGCTTTATCCATCGGTTCACCGCTGGCAATATAAGCGGCGATCTCGTCGTCGGTAAGTACTCTGAACGTGACATCGGTTACCACCAGACAATCCAGCACGTGCTGGCTATCCGCCAGCGCGACCGCCGTCATTACCTGATGCGTTTGCCCGGACATTTTGCGCAGCATACGCGCCGCATGTTCGGTATCGTGCGGTTTCTCAAGCACTTCACCATTAAGGATAACGATGGTATCTGCTCCCAGCACTGGCAGATCGCGGGGCGCTAACGCCACGCCCGCCTGCGCTTTCTCGCGCGCCAGACGAGAGACATATTGCTGCGCACTTTCGCCCTCAGCACGTTTTTCTTCAATGCCGGTCACGATGCGTTCAAAAGATACCCCTAACTGGGTCAGGAGTTCCTGACGGCGCGGGGAACCGGAAGCGAGATACAAAGACGTCATAGAAACCTTTTATTGCACGGCAAACTGCTGGCGAACCTTACGCATCAGCAGGAACAGCCACGGCCAGAGCACACCGTTTACTACACTACTCCAGAACACTTCCGGTCGGAAAGAGACGTTGATCACTAAAAACTCTGCCCAGAAAACAACGATATCCGCAGCAAGCGACAACAACATCACGACCAGGGCCTGTTGCCAGAGCGCGAGGTTACGAAAGAGCTGGAATTTTAGTGCGACGAGGTACGCAATAATGCTCATGGACAGGGCGCGAACGCCCAGCGTAGAGCCACTAATGAGATCCAGTATGGCACCCATAACAAAACCCGTGCCGACATTTACGCGGTGCGGCAGGGCAAGGATCCAGTAAAGTAAAATGAGCAAGACCCAGTTTGGCCGGAAAACGAGAATGTTATCCGGCCAGGGCATAATCTGCAGCAACAGTGCAATGAGGAACGAGAGCCAGATGACCCAGCGTCCCTGGCTACGATAACTTGCCACTACTGCCCTCCCAAAGAGAGTTTAGGCGGTGGCGGCGCATCAGGCAGCGGCTGCGTTAACCCGGTTGCCGGCGCGGGCACTGGCGCAGGTGGCCCCATGGAGTCCGCAGGCGGAAGAACCTGCGGCATCATCTGCATCAGGCGTTCGTTTGCGACACGGTGCACCTCTTCAGGCGTCATCGGATTCGTGCCATTACGATCGGCACCCCAGAGCAGCAGCAGGTAGCGCAGACGCTGTAAACCCGCAGTCGGACGAGCCTGAATGACGGTATACGCACGTTGAGTATCGAGCTTCACGGAAGAGACCACCGCAACCGGGTAGCCCTCAGGGAAGCGTCCACCCAAACCGGAAGTCACCAGTACATCACCGACACGGATGTCCGTGTTCGCAGGCAGGTGTTCCAGCTGCAGATCGTCCGTACAGCCGTTACCGGCCGCAATCACGCGGATATCGTTACGCAGGACCTGGATAGGCAGCGCATGCGTGGCATCGCAAATCAGCAGCACGCGGCTGGTCAGCTTGGCGACGGCAACAACCTGCCCCACTACGCCTTTATCACTGATTACAGGCTGGCCTTCATACACACCGTTCACACTCCCTTTGTCGATCACAACCTGATCGCTGTAAGGATCGTTCACGGTGGAGATCACCTGGGTGACCATCTTCTGCTCATCCTGACGCAGCGGCGAGCCGAGCAGTTCACGCAGACGCGCGTTTTCCTGCTTATATTGCCCCAGCATCAGCAGTTCGCTGTTTTTCAGCAGCAGTTCCTGGCGTAATGCCCGGTTTTCAAGTTCGAGCTGGTCTCGTGAAGACAGCGTTTGAGAAACGGAGTCGAGCAGTTCACGGGGACCATTTGATATAAAGTAGAAAGGACTGACGGCGGTATCCATGTACGTTCTGATCTGGCTGAACGTACCGAGGCGGCTATCGGCAATAATGACGCCAAGCGCAACCAGAACCGCCAGAATAAGGCGAAACTGTAGCGATGGGCCACGGCTAAAAATTGGCTTCATAGGCTATGCGTATTCTCGTGTCAGAGAGAAAGGGTAGCGATTCGCTACCCTTTCACAATGACTACTCTTCGCTGAACAAGTCGCCGCCGTGCATGTCGATCATTTCCAGCGCCTTGCCACCACCACGGGCGACGCAAGTCAGTGGATCTTCTGCAACTACGACAGGAATACCTGTCTCTTCCATTAACAGGCGGTCGAGGTTACGCAGCAGCGCACCACCACCGGTCAGAACCATACCGCGCTCGGAGATATCGGACGCCAGTTCTGGTGGGCACTGTTCCAGCGCAACCATTACCGCGCTCACGATGCCAGTCAGCGGTTCCTGCAGCGCTTCCAGAATTTCGTTGGAGTTCAGGGTAAAGCCGCGTGGCACACCTTCCGCCAGGTTACGACCACGCACTTCGATCTCGCGCACTTCATCGCCCGGGTAAGCAGAGCCGATTTCGTGTTTGATACGCTCTGCGGTCGCTTCACCGATCAGAGAGCCGTAGTTACGGCGCACGTAATTAATGATGGCTTCATCGAAGCGGTCACCACCGATACGTACGGAGGAGGAGTACACCACACCGTTCAGAGAGATAACGGCCACTTCTGTGGTACCACCACCGATATCCACTACCATTGAGCCGGTTGCTTCAGACACAGGCAGACCTGCACCGATTGCCGCCGCCATTGGCTCTTCAATCAGGAACACTTCACGAGCACCCGCCCCCTGAGCAGATTCACGGATTGCGCGACGTTCTACCTGGGTTGCGCCAACCGGCACACACACCAGAACACGCGGGCTTGGACGCATGAAGCTGTTGCTGTGAACCTGCTTGATGAAGTGCTGAAGCATTTTTTCAGTCACGAAGAAGTCAGCGATAACGCCGTCTTTCATTGGGCGAATTGCGGCGATGTTGCCAGGGGTACGACCCAGCATCTGCTTCGCGTCATGACCCACTGCGGCGACGCTTTTCGGCGAGCCTGCACGATCCTGACGAATGGCCACAACAGAAGGCTCATTCAAAACGATGCCTTGTCCTTTTACGTAAATAAGGGTATTCGCGGTACCCAGGTCAATGGACAGGTCATTGGAAAACATGCCACGAAATTTTTTCAACATACTAAGGGATAATCCTGAAAGCTGGGGCGGAAAACAAAATCCGCTTACTTTACCAACCACACGCAGCAGCGACAAGGCGCAAAAATCATCTGCAACGGTGAAAATTTGTGCAGTACGTTTCCTGATGTTACAAAATTGATCCCTGACTCCCTCAGGGCTGAGTCAACAGCAGCATTCCTTACTGACCTTTGTAACCCGTTAAAGGTCGTTCACTGGCTTTTTGCTCGACATACTCAAAGCTACAGGCGCGATATTCTACGTGAAAACAACGTAAACGGCAGGTCAAACAGAGTATCTTTGCAAATATTTTTTCACGTTGGTGTCAAGCGGTTGAGAGGCGGCAAAAAAATCGCCCTGACCACCCATGACACCGCGCTCTGTTAACATCTGCCATTCGCCCCTGGAGCGCACGCCCGCGGCAAAGACTTGTGTTCGGGTTCCTTTACACGCTTCAACCAGACTCTGAACCAGCAGCTGGTTTTCCGTGCGCTTTTCAATATTTCTTACCAGCCCCGGATGCAGCTTTAATAGCTCCACATCCAGTTCCTTGATCCAGTCGGTACTGACCAGCGTTAAACCAGCTTGTGTCACCGCCACACGCGCACCGAGCGCGTTGATCAAACGAACCACCGGACGTAACCGGCTGATGTGTTGACCCACATCCGCCTCAGCAAGTTCAAAAATAATGCGTTTGCGTTGCGATTTTTCGCATTGCATTAATGTATCACGCAGCCAGCGCTGAAAACGCGGGCGTATTAACGACTCAACGGTGACCTGTAACGCCAGACTTTCTTCCGGCCAGAAAGATAAAAATGGGATCAGGCGGGAAATTTGCTGGCGGTCATACTCTTCAGACAGCCCAAATTGCAGCACCATTGGCAGATATTCCGCAGAAATAACCTCTTCCGTACCGTCAAAAATACGGCACATCAGTTCGCGATGGTGGACATAGCCGTTTTTCATGACCGCCGGTTTTTGATAAATACGTGGCCCACCGCGGCTCAGCATTTGCTCAATCAACGTACGCCACCGCACGTTTCCACGCCCTTTTTCCGGTAACGAGTCATCGTAAACGGCCCATCCGTTCGCCCCCTGCAACACGGCGTTGCGGGTAGCCGATTCCGCATGCTCCATCACCTGCTCCGTCGACTGACCGCCGCGCCAGGCGCAGATCCCCATATGCACCATGTCGTCGCGATCGAGCATTTTACTCTGGGGCAGCGCGTCTACCGCCTTCAGCAGCTGGCTGGCAATACTTTCCGACTCTTTTAGCGTGCGATGCGGCAATAACACGGCAAAGTCGCTGCGGTGATAGCGGGCCAATAGTGCCCCGGGGTAGCGCATGATAAAGGTGGAGAGCAGGTTGATCAGCGTAAAGAGATTTTCTTCCGCGGCCCGCTGCCCCCATGTGTCGCGCAGCAGATCGAAATCGGGCAGGCGAATCATCATCACCACGCCGTGAGTGCCCACTTTTTCCGAATCGTCGAGCAGCGTGGCCAGTTGATTATCAAAGAAAAGGCGGTTGTTAAGGCCGGTTTTATTATCCTGCGCGGCATAAGAGCGGATCAGCGTATCCATACGGCTGCGCTGGTCGCTGGCAAACTGAATTTCTGAGAGCAACGTATCCAGCGCACTGCTGGTGCGTGACGGCCATTCATGAACAGAGCCGCGCACCTGCGGGCCGCGCTCACCGTTCAGGATGCGGACGGAGCGGATTTCCAGCAGTTCCTGCCCTGAGAGCTGGCGGCGCAACCAGCGAACCGCGAGAAAAATGAGCAGAATAATGAATGCAACCGCGATCGTGAGCGGCGCGGTGGTCATCATGGAACGGAAATAGCTGGCCATCGGATCGAGATATACCATGTGAATGGTCATACCCGGGTTTTTAAGGGAGTGCACCGTTACTTCCCGGTACTGACTCACTACGCCCGCAGGGCGATAACTTCCCTGCCGTTCATGGCTTAAAACCTGATGCTTTCCCTGCTGAATATCGATCCGAATAATATCAACCGGCACCATCAACTCATCCAGTTCCCGGGAGAGCGACGGGAGTGGCGTGGTCAGCAGACGCGTATCAATGACCAACGCAACAGACTGCACCCGGTTGACCAGTTTGTCCTGAATGGCGTTATAAAAGCTCAAAGAGCAACCCAGAAGCGTGACAAAGATGGTCAGCCCCGTTAGCAAGGTGATAAAAGCCGAGAACTTCGTCGTTAATCGCATCCTTGAGATTACTCCGTGGGTTGAGGGGGTAGCGAGTAAGCGCTAACTTGCATTTCAAATGCGGCATACTACCAAATCGGGCGTATCTGGCAATTTATTGCGTTAAATCGGCATTGAATTACCCTGAGCGAGTATAGTCTTCAGAAATTATTTTCCAATCATCTGAGTCGTGAGGACCCCGTATGCAGGCTTTGATCTTAGAACAGCAGGACGGCAAAACGCTTGCCTCAGTACAGGCCGTAGAAGAGAGCCGTCTGCCGGAAGGCGACGTCACCGTCGACATCGACTGGTCCAGTTTAAATTACAAAGATGCACTGGCGATCACCGGTAAGGGTAAAATCATCCGAAATTTCCCTATGGTGCCGGGTATTGATTTTGCTGGCCGGGTCCACAGCAGCGAAGACCCTCGCTTCCATGCGGGCCAGCACGTGCTGCTCACCGGCTGGGGTGTGGGTGAAAATCACTGGGGCGGGCTGGCAACACAGGCGCGCGTAAAAGGCGACTGGCTGGTGCCGATGCCGAAAGGCATGGATGGTCGCAAAGCGATGATCATCGGCACCGCAGGCTTTACCGCCATGCTGTGCGTGATGGCGCTGGAAGAGGCGGGGGTTCGCCCTGAGTCGGGTGACATTGTCGTGACCGGCGCCAGCGGTGGCGTGGGGAGCACGGCGGTAACGTTGCTGCACAAACTGGGTTACCAGGTCACGGCGGTTTCCGGCCGGGAAAGTACGCATGATTATCTTCGCCAGCTCGGTGCCAGCCGCATTCTTGGCCGCGATGAATTCGCCGAAACCCGTCCACTGGAAAAACAGGTCTGGGCGGGCGCGGTAGATACCGTCGGCGATAAAGTGCTGGCGAAGGTCCTGGCGCAGATGAACTACGGCGGCTGCGTGGCAGCCTGCGGTCTGGCGGGCGGCTTTGCCCTGCCAACTACCGTCATGCCGTTTATTTTGCGTAACGTTCGCCTGCAGGGCGTGGACTCCGTGATGACGCCAGCGGCTCGCCGCACGGAGGCCTGGGAACGTCTGGTACGCGATCTGCCGGAATCGTTCTTTACCCAGAGCGCAACGGAGATAAAACTCAGCCAGGCGCCAGACTATGCAAGTAAAATCATGGATAACCAGTTCCACGGTCGCGCGCTGGTGAAAATCGCCTAATCTTCAAATTTTCGTGACATATTCGCGTGAAGCGCTCTCCTCCGTCATGCTTAGAAAAACGCATGACGGAGGATGCCATGAAAAACCGAAAACTGACGGAAGCCGACGTAACGTCCGAGTCTGTCTTTATGTTACAGCGCCGCCAGATCCTGAAAATGCTTGGCATCAGCGCCACTGCACTGACGCTCTCCCCTGCGGCACATGCCGACCTGCTCGACTGGTTTAAAGGTAACGATCGCCCTAAGGCGCCTTCCGGCGCCCCGCTTACGTTTACGAAACCCGCCGAGTGGCAAAACAAACTGACGCTCACCCCTGAAGACAAAGTCACCGGCTACAACAACTTTTACGAATTTGGTCTGGATAAAGCCGATCCTGCCGCCAATGCAGGCAGCATGAAAACCGATCCGTGGACGTTGAAAATTGACGGCGAGGTGGCAAAACCCCTGACATTGGACCACCACGATCTGACCACCCGCTTCCCGCTCGAAGAGCGCATCTATCGCATGCGCTGCGTGGAAGCCTGGTCGATGGTGGTACCCTGGGTCGGCTTCCCGCTGCATAAGCTGCTGGCGTTGGTTGAGCCCACCAGCAATGCAAAATATGTCGCCTTCCAGACGCGCTACGCTCCGGACGAGATGCCGGGCCAGAAAGATCGGTTTATCGGCGGTGGACTGGACTATCCGTACGTTGAAGGGCTACGCCTCGACGAAGCCATGCATCCCCTTACCCTGCTGACCGTTGGCGTATACGGCAAGGCGCTTCCTCCTCAAAACGGCGCCCCCATTCGGTTAACCGTACCGTGGAAATACGGCTTCAAAGGAATTAAGTCTATCGTCAGCATTAAGCTGACTCGCGAGCGTCCGCCAACGACCTGGAACCTGGCAGCACCGGGTGAATACGGTTTCTTCGCGAATGTGAATCCTCATGTGGATCATCCCCGCTGGTCGCAGGCGACTGAGCGCTTTATTGGCGCGGGTGGTGCGCTGGACGTTAAGCGTCAGCCCACGCTGTTGTTTAACGGGTATGCGGATGAAGTGGCTTCGCTTTACCGTGGCCTTAATTTACGGGAGAACTTCTGAGTGCGTTTAACGGCAAAGCAGATTACCTGGCTAAAAGTGCTGCTGCATTTAGCCGGAATACTTCCTTTTATCTGGTTGTTCTGGGCCGCCAGTCAGGGCCTCTTTAGCGCCGATCCAGCAAAAGATATCCAGCATTTTACGGGTCGGATGGCTCTGAAATTTTTACTGGCAACCTTGCTCGTCTCGCCGCTGGCGCGCTACGCTAAACAGCCATTATTGATACGTACCCGTCGGCTTTTGGGGCTATGGTGTTTTGCCTGGGCGACGCTGCACCTTACCAGCTACGCCCTACTGGAACTGGGAATTAACAATCTGACACTGCTTGGCCGAGAGCTGGTGACACGCCCTTATCTGACGCTGGGTATCGTAAGCTGGCTGGTTTTACTGGCGTTAGCGCTGACGTCCACGCAATATGCGCAGCGAAAGCTGGGCAGACGCTGGCAGTTACTGCACAACTTCGTCTATCTTGTCGCGATCCTCGCCCCCATTCATTATCTGTGGTCGGTGAAGATCCTCTCCCCGCAGCCAGTCCTGTATGCGCTGGCGGCAGTGGCGCTTTTAGCATGGCGTTACAAGAAGTTCCGCCAGTGGTTGCGATAGTTCGCGAAACTGTGCGTTTTCCCGCAGATTCCCCCTCAACCGCAAATCTTTTTTGGATTGCGGTTGATAATCTTCCCTGATAAGACCAGTATTTAGCTGCCAAATGCTACGAAATCGTTATAATGTGCGACCTTGGTTCGCCTGACAGTGGTTTTTGGCCTCTGAAAAGGTGACATTTGCGCTTCGACGGTATATTTTGTTTTTTACCCGAAAATCGCAGGAGATAGCGGCATAATGACTGACAAGTTCCATATCTTAGTATTGAACGGACCGAACCTGAACATGCTCGGCACCCGTGAGCCAGAGAAGTACGGCACGCTAACATTGAGCGAAATTGTTAACCGTCTGAGCACGGAAGCAGCATCGCTGAATGTGGATTTGGATCATTTTCAGTCAAACGCGGAGTACGCAATCATCGACCGTATTCATCAGGCTAAAGACAATGTGGACTATATCCTGATCAATCCGGCCGCGTTTACGCACACCAGTGTTGCTATCCGCGACGCACTGCTCGCGGTGAGTATCCCGTTTATCGAGATCCACCTGAGTAACGTGCACGCCCGAGAGCCGTTCCGCCACCATTCGTATCTGTCGGATATCGCTACTGGCGTTATCTGCGGACTGGGCGCTGACGGTTATTCATACGCTTTACAGACAGCGGTAAAACGCTTGTCACAATCACACTAAACAAGAGTACGGAACCCACTCATGGATATTCGTAAGATTAAAAAACTGATCGAGCTGGTTGAAGAATCAGGCATCTCCGAACTGGAAATTTCTGAAGGCGAAGAGTCTGTACGCATCAGCCGTGCAGCCCCAGCCGCTAGCTTCCCGGTAATGCAGCAGGCTTACGCTGCGCCAGTGCAGCAGCCTGCGCTTTCCGCAGCCGTTGCACCAGCAGCTGAAGCCGCACCTGCCGCTGCAGCAGAAATCAGTGGTCACATCGTACGTTCCCCAATGGTTGGTACTTTCTACCGCACCCCGAGCCCGGACGCGAAGGCGTTCATCGAAGTGGGTCAGAAAGTCAACGTAGGCGATACCCTGTGCATCGTTGAAGCGATGAAAATGATGAACCAGATCGAAGCAGACAAATCAGGTACTGTGAAAGCGATTCTGGTCGAAAGTGGTCAGCCGGTTGAATTTGACGAGCCGCTGGTCGTCATCGAGTAACGAGGCGAACATGCTGGATAAAATTGTTATCGCCAACCGCGGCGAGATTGCACTGCGTATTCTTCGTGCCTGTAAAGAACTGGGCATCAAGACCGTCGCGGTGCACTCAAGTGCGGATCGCGATTTAAAACACGTATTGCTGGCGGATGAGACGGTCTGTATTGGCCCGGCTCCGTCCGTAAAAAGCTATCTGAACATCCCGGCTATCATCAGCGCCGCTGAAATCACCGGCGCGGTGGCAATTCATCCGGGTTATGGCTTCCTCTCTGAGAACGCCAACTTTGCTGAGCAGGTTGAACGCTCTGGCTTTATCTTCATCGGCCCGAAAGCCGACACTATCCGCCTGATGGGCGACAAAGTGTCTGCGATCACCGCGATGAAAAAAGCCGGTGTGCCAACCGTACCAGGCTCTGACGGCCCTCTGACCGACGACATGGATGCTAACCGTGCTCATGCTAAACGCATTGGCTACCCGGTTATCATCAAGGCGTCCGGCGGTGGCGGCGGTCGCGGTATGCGCGTAGTACGCAGCGATGCTGAACTGGCGCAGTCCATCTCCATGACCAAAGCGGAAGCGAAAGCGGCTTTCAGCAATGACATGGTGTACATGGAAAAATACCTGGAAAACCCACGCCACATCGAAATTCAGGTGTTGGCTGACGGTCAGGGTAACGCGATCTATCTGGCAGAACGTGACTGCTCCATGCAGCGTCGTCACCAGAAAGTCGTCGAAGAAGCACCTGCGCCGGGCATTACCCCGGAACTGCGTCGCTACATCGGTGAGCGTTGCGCCAAGGCGTGTGTCGATATCGGCTATCGCGGGGCGGGTACTTTTGAGTTCCTGTTCGAAAACGGCGAGTTCTACTTCATCGAGATGAACACCCGTATTCAGGTTGAACACCCGGTTACCGAAATGATCACCGGCGTTGACCTGATCAAAGAACAGCTGCGTATCGCTGCGGGTCAGCCGTTGTCCATCAAGCAGGAAGAAGTCGTGGTGAAAGGCCATGCGGTTGAATGCCGTATCAACGCCGAAGACCCGAACACCTTCCTGCCAAGCCCGGGTAAAATCACGCGTTTCCACGCGCCGGGTGGCTTTGGTGTGCGTTGGGAGTCTCATATCTACGCCGGTTACACCGTACCGCCGTACTATGACTCAATGATCGGTAAGCTCATCTGCTACGGCGAAAACCGTGACGTGGCGATTGCCCGCATGAAGAACGCCCTGCAGGAGTTGATCATCGACGGTATTAAAACCAACGTTGATCTCCAGATGCGCATCATGAGCGACGAGCACTTCCAGAATGGTGGAACTAACATCCACTATCTTGAGAAGAAACTCGGCCTCAACGAGAAGTAATCTTAAAACACGCCTGTTTATCAGGCGTGTTTATTTTTTGCGTCCTTGTTTCTCCCCCCAAACTATTTACCGTCACTATATCTCCAACCCAACCCAGAAATATTCAATATCATCATTTTTTCTACATTTACTTTTCATCATTCCTCGGTTCTTAACGATATTACAGCGTGATGTAATGAGTCCGTTTTTCTTAATATTTTCTCGATAACGGACATATCTTTTATGAATATACTGAAGAGTGGCATACAGAAAAAATGTGTTGCTGCTGCGCTGTTATGTGCATCGGTAACGTCTTTGCCTTTATACGCTGAAACCACGGCCAACTGGTGGGAAAGATGGCAGGATAACCAGGCCTTCAATGAAGCTCTGGATGAACTCGGTATGAGTTATCAACTGTTATCTGAAGATCCACAAAAAACCCTCACCCGTTCAGCCGACCCGACTGATGTTCTCTACTGGCAAAAGCGCACCATGCAAATTTATGGTGAGGCTGACAAAGACATTTATTATATTCCAGCCATTGAAGATCATGATGAAGCTCGTGCCAGAACAGGCTTCACAGGTCGCAATCCCTATTTTAATACCTATTATTATGGTGAACAGGGTGATACGTTCACATTGACCACCTCTTCCCAACCCGATGATGTGGTCTGCTACGCAGGACTGGAAAATCAATACAGCGGTACAATCACCACTAAATATCAGGTGCAGTTAAATGCCAATCACTCAACGCAATATACCCTGAGTGAAAATGGATTAATGCTGCTGGCCTGCTGGGATAAAAGTGGTACCTATAGCCATATGAACACACTCGTTCGTGTGGATGTCACATCGACGACCGCGAAAAAACACCCGTTATTTGTCTTTGGTCTTAACACAAAAGAAGAGTGGAAGGCCCTTAGCCAGCAGAGTACACCGACCGGGCAAACGCTGCTCTTTGACGGGCGCTCTCGATATGTTGTGAATAATTCCACCGCCAAAGCATCGCAGAATACCAACGTGCTGCAAATGCTGCGCGAACAATTAAGCTACGTTATGGACTATGATAAAGTTAACGGGCTTGATGGGTCATCGTATTTACATCAGCCTCTGCGCGGTTTGAATTTCGGTATTTTTAACAGCTGCTGCTGGTCTCAGGGCGGTGCCGGACGTATTGGGATCGGCTTTGGCAACAGCTTACCAACGGAAACCAGCTGGGGTCATTGGCATGAATATGGTCATCAAAATCAGATGACCTGGGCATGGAACGGGTTAACTGAAGTGACAAATAATATTATGTCCCTTTCAGCCTGCCGCCTATTACGCGGAGAAGTCACGGATAAATCCTGTCACGAAAACCTGCATTACAACAATTTCTCCTGGGATCAGCAGGCCGTAGGTTCTTTCCTGAACTCTGGCGAAACACATCAGTTTGATACTGACACTGACGTCTTCCGTAAATTAATGATGTTTGCGCAGCTGAAAACATCGTGGCCCGATCTCTTCGCTTATATTGGCAAAGCCTACCGCGAAACCTATAACGAGGGTAAAGGTAAATCTCTGGTTGCAACCAATCAACAAAAAATTGATTTCTTTGTGGTCAATGCCAGCAAAGCAGCGGGACGTGATTTACGTGAATTCTTTACACGCTGGGGTTTAGGCTATTCCGCTGATGCTGACTCACAAATTGCTGCCCTGAACTTACCTCAGCCGAACAAAGTGACGAAAACCTTTACCGGTAGCCTGAACGGCTCTTCCCCGATAACGATTGAAGTTCCGGCTGAAGATAACACTGTGAATATTGCTTTTGTGACCAACACACCTAAGGCTGGCCCTACCTCTCTGGTCTGGGTTGAGGATGGTGAAACGCCACTGTATGCGCAGGTTGTCGATAGTCGTAACAGAAGCTTCATCGTGAAACTGCGTGGCCAGAACAGCCATGGCGGCTGCAATATTCATTCCGTTAACACCGCGGTTAACTGCAACTCAGGAACAAGCGCATATTTAAGAGTCGCTTATAAAGCAGAAGATAACCCGCATCTGCCTCAGGGCAGCTATACGGGTGTTCTTCATCTGATTGCGCGTGACTGGCACAACACTGACTGGACGGCAAACGTGAATGTCGATCTCTCCATTGTGAAGTAAGTGCTTTATTGCTGCGCCAGTTTCTGGCGCAGCAGAAAATGATTTGGCCTGACTTGCTTATTTATCAGATTCACTACAATGAATATTAATTAGTTCTACATTTAATAATCCGTTACGAAATGTTGTAATTAAACAAGCTTCACCTCATGTTTAATTACGGACATTTTAACTATGAATATATTTCAACATGGAATAAAGAAAACTTTTTCCATCGCAGCACTACTCTGTGCGTCTGTTTCTTCCGCTTGTTATGCGGCAGAGACGGTCTCTACTAACCAAACGATGTGGGACGAGTGGAAAAATAATCCGGGATTTACTGAAGCACTCGATGAATTAGGTATTGACTACAATAATTTAATCAATCCTGCTTATGCATCAACCTATGATGCGCAAAATGTCAATAATCCCCTGTTCTGGCTCAACCGTACTTTAAAAATTTACGGTGAGGCTGAACAAGGTCGCTATCAAATTCCTGTTACCGAAGTTCATGGCAATGGCACGAACAGAACCACCAACGGTGGACGTAATAATTACTTCTTAACGCATACATGGGGCGTCAAGGGTGAAAACGTCACCCTCCGTCTCGGTGATGTTCCGCAAAATGTTTCCTGTTATGCTGCCGTTGATCCTAACTACGAGGGTATTGGCGGTCCGACTAACGAACTTATTTTGAACGCAAGCGGTGACACAACCTACACGTTCTCACAGAACGCGCTGCTTGTCGTTGGGTGTCAGGATAAAACCAAAAAAATGGAGAATGTTGATAAATTCGTCTCCGTGGATATTGTTAACGGCGGTACGTATCACCCTCTCTTTATCTTTGGTATGAATGACAGAGCCGAATGGCGCGCACAGGCACAGGCTACAACGCCATCAGGCTACCACTTTATGTTTGATGGCAGGACACGCTTCGTTGCAAGTCAGGTAATTGCGCAAAACTCGGCAACTAAAAATATAGAGCAGACTCTCCGCCAGTCGCTGCTGCGAACCATCACTTATGACAAACTTGATGGTCTGGATGGCTCCAGCTGGTTGCACCAGCCTAGCCGCGGTTTACTCTTCGCCACTTATCAGAGCTGCTGCTGGGCAAGTGGTGGACAAGGGCTGACTGGCATAGGTGGTGACAGTTCAATCCCTGAGACGCCGAGCTGGCTCGACTGGCACGAATACGGTCACCAGTTCCAGATGAGCTGGTCCTGGAGTGACCAGGGAGAAGTTACCGTCAACCTTTATTCTATCGCTGCATGTTACACCACACTCGGCGATACCGATTTCAAAAACTGTCATAGTAATGAAGGCTTTTACGGTTTCGGTTGGGATCAACAAGCTATTGGCACTCTGCTGAAATCCGGGCACACCTGGAATTTTGCTAAAGAAGATCTGTTCCGTCGGGCGTCTTTCTTTGGTGAAATAATGACGAGCTGGCCACAGCTTTACCCGACACTGGCGAAAGCTTACCGTGAAGTTAACCAGAATGACCCAACCCTGGTTAATAGCAGCCAGAAAAAAATCGACTGGTTTACGCTTAATGCCAGTAAAATCGCCGGCTTAAATCTGAATCAGTATTTCCAGCAGTGGAATATTCCCCTTTCCGCAGAGGCGGTTGCAGCGATTAATGCGCTGAATTTACCTCAGCCGAATAAAGTGGAGAAAACCTTTACCGGTAGCCTGAATGGCTCTTCCCCAGCCAATATTGAAGTACCGGCTGAAGATAAAAATTTCAATATTGCTTTTGTAACCAACACACCTGAAGCAGGTCCTACCTCTCTGGTCTGGGTTGAGGATGGTGAAACACCACTTTATGCGCAGGTTGTCGATAATCGTAACAGAACCTTCATCGTGAAACTGCGTGGCCAGAACAGCCATGGCGATTGCAATATTCATTCCGTTAATACCGCGGTTAACTGCTCCGTAGGAACAAGTGCACATTTAAGAGTCACTTATAAAGCAGAAGATAACCCGCTTCTGCCTCAGGGCAGCTACACCGGTGTCCTTCATCTGATTGCGCGTGACTGGCACAAAACGGACTGGACGGCAAACGTGAATGTCGATCTCTCCATTGTGAAGTAAGTACTTTATTGCTGCGCCAGTTTCTGGCGCAGCAGAAAATGATTTGGTATCCCCCCTGCAATGCGTACAATCCGCCTCTCACTATGAATTATCCAGGAGAGTGGATGGACGCTCGTTTTGTTCAGGCCCATAAAGAAGCGCGCTGGGCGCTGTGGCTGACCCTTCTCTATCTTGCCGCATGGTTGGTAACCGCTTACTTACCTAATTCAGACATCGGTATTACCGGCCTGCCACACTGGTTTGAAATGGCGTGCCTGCTGGTACCGCTGGTATTTATCCTGCTGTGCTGGGCGATGGTTAAATTTATCTACCGGGATATTCCGCTGGAGGACGATGATGCAGCTTGAAGTCATTCTGCCGCTTGTCGCATACCTGCTGGTCGTATTTGGCTTGTCCATTTATGCCATGCGTAAAAGGGCGACCGGCGCCTTTCTGAATGAGTATTTCCTCGGTAGCCGTTCGATGGGCGGCGTCGTGCTGGCCATGACGCTGACGGCCACCTACATCAGCGCCAGTTCATTTATCGGCGGTCCCGGTGCCGCGTATAAGTACGGGTTAGGCTGGGTACTGCTGGCCATGATCCAGCTACCTGCCGTCTGGCTCTCTCTGGGTATTCTGGGTAAAAAGTTTGCCATTCTGGCACGGCGCTATAATGCCGTGACGCTCAACGATATGCTGTTTGCACGCTACCAAAGTCGCTTGCTGGTGTGGCTGGCAAGCCTGAGCCTGCTGGTCGCCTTTATTGGTGCGATGACGGTGCAGTTTATCGGTGGAGCACGTCTGCTGGAAACGGCAGCCGGGATCCCCTACGAGACAGGGTTGATTATCTTCGGGGTAAGCATTGCGCTGTATACTGCGTTTGGCGGATTCCGCGCCAGCGTGCTGAACGATACGCTGCAGGGAATGGTCATGCTGATTGGCACGATCGTTCTGCTGGTGGGCATCGTTCATGCTGCGGGTGGACTTACGCATGCGGTGGAAACCCTGGAAGCCATTGATCCGAAACTGGTCTCGCCGCAAGGCGCGGATGATATTCTTTCTCCGGCATTTATGACGTCGTTCTGGGTGTTAGTCTGCTTTGGGGTGATTGGTCTGCCCCATACCGCCGTGCGCTGTATCTCCTATAAAGACAGCAAAGCCGTTCACAAAGGCATTATTATCGGGACGATTGTCGTCGCGATCCTGATGTTCGGTATGCATCTGGCGGGTGCATTAGGACGTGCAGTCATCCCTGACCTTACCGTGCCGGATCTGGTGATCCCGACACTGATGGTTAAAGTGCTGCCGCCATTTGCCGCCGGGATTTTCCTTGCTGCGCCAATGGCCGCTATTATGTCCACTATCAACGCCCAGCTACTGCAAAGCTCCGCGACGATCATTAAAGATCTCTATCTCAACCTGCGTCCTGAGCAGGTAGAAAATGAACGTCGCCTGAAGCGTATGTCAGCCATTATTACGCTGGTGTTAGGGGCATTGCTGCTGTTAGCCGCATGGCGCCCGCCGGAGATGATCATCTGGCTGAACCTGCTGGCGTTCGGCGGCCTTGAAGCCGTTTTCCTCTGGCCGCTGGTGTTGGGTCTCTACTGGGAACGTGCCAATGCTGCAGGCGCGCTGGGCGCGATGATTGTTGGCGGGGTGCTGTATGCCGTCCTCGCAACGTTTAAGATTCAGTACCTGGGCTTCCATCCTATTGTGCCTTCGTTACTGCTAAGTTTACTGGCGTTTGTGGTGGGGAACCGTTTCGGTCAGCCCGTCCCACAGTCCGCTATGATTTCTACTGATAAATAAAGAGTTTTGCCATGCCGTGGATCCAATTAAAACTGAACACAACCGGCGCGAACGCCGAGGAACTGAGCGATGCGCTGATGGAGGCCGGCTCGGTCTCCATCACCTTCCAGGACACGCATGACACGCCGGTCTTCGAGCCGCTGCCGGGCGAAACGCGCCTGTGGGGTGATACCGACGTCATTGGACTTTTCGATGCCGAGACCGACATGAAAGAGGTCGTCGCGATTCTGGAAAACCACCCACTGTTAGGTGCAGGTTTCGTGCACAAAATCGAACAGCTGGAAGATAAAGACTGGGAACGGGAGTGGATGGATAACTTCCACCCGATGCAGTTTGGCAAGCGTCTGTGGATCTGCCCAAGCTGGCGCGAAGTGCCAGATCAAAACGCCGTCAACGTGATGCTCGACCCGGGCCTGGCATTTGGTACCGGCACCCACCCGACCACCTCCCTGTGCCTGCAGTGGCTGGACGGTCTGGATCTGGCAGGAAAAACCGTGATCGACTTCGGCTGCGGCTCCGGGATCCTCGCTATCGCGGCGCTGAAACTGGGTGCGGCAAAAGCGATTGGGATCGACATCGATCCGCAGGCAATTCAGGCCAGCCGCGATAACGCCGAGCGTAACGGCGTCTCCGATCGTCTGGAACTGTATTTGCCGGATGCGCAGCCAGCGGTCATGAAAGCCGACGTGGTGGTCGCCAACATCCTGGCAGGCCCGTTACGTGAACTGGCACCGTTAATCAGCGTACTGCCCGTTGAGGGCGGTCTGCTGGGGCTTTCAGGTATCCTGGCAAGCCAGGCCGACAGCGTGTGTGAAGCCTACGCGGATCTCTTCGCCCTTGACCCGGTGGTAGAGAAAGAAGAGTGGTGCAGGATCACCGGTCGTAAAAAATAAGCATTTGGCGTGGTCATCTGACCACGCCTCTCCTCCACTGATAGTCCTCTCTCCCCGCGCATTTCTCCGGTAAAATAACCACACAAATCATAATTATTTGAATTACAACAATTCACCGGAAGAATATTATGAAACACATTACTGGCAAGGCAGCGCTGATTGCGCTGAGTATGATCTCGGCATCAGCTTTCGCTTCACACTGGAGCTACGAAGGGGAAGGTTCACCGGAACACTGGGGTGAACTGGACGAGGCCTACAAGACCTGTCAAAACGGGATGTATCAGTCTCCGATTAACATTGAATCGACTGCAAACGCCCATTTCTCTCCGCTTAAAACGCACTACATTGATGGCCCCATGACGTTGACGAACAATGGCCATACCATTCAGGCCAGTGAGAAAGCGGATACCCGCGACACGATAACCCTGGATAATCAAGCCTGGACTCTGCAGCAGTTCCATTTCCACGCGCCGAGCGAGAACACCGTGCATGGCAAAAAATACGCAATGGAAATGCATCTGGTGCATAAAAATAGCGCAGGTGAGCTGACCGTAGTGGCCGTCATGTTTGACAAAGGCGCCGCGAACCCGGAGCTTGATAAACTGTGGAGCGTGATGCCCCAACAGGCCGAACAGAACATCTCCATTAAGCAGGATCTCAACCTGAACAAGCTGCTCCCGGTCAACAAAACTTACTGGCGCTTCAGCGGTTCACTGACCACCCCACCTTGTTCAGAAGGCGTCACCTGGATTGTGCTTAAGCACCCTCTCACGCTCTCAGCTGAGCAGCTGGAGAAATTCACCCATACAATGCATCACGATAACAACCGCCCGGTACAGGCCCTGCATGGCCGTCTTGTGGTCGAATAATCTGCATTTTTTGCCCTGAGATCATGTTCTAAAATGCGACAGAGATCGCAAAGAAGTGAGGAAATCTGCTGTGAAAAACAGCAGATTATCCCGCTCAACTGTCGCGTTTAATGAGAAATGATGAGAAGTTACGGGAAATTGTAAGCGCTCATAAAACAATCATTTAATTATAACCCAATGATTTAAATGATGAATAATTTTTAACGGAATGATTGAGCGGCGATTCCTTGATCTACAACAGTGGATTGTTCAAAGTTTGGCCTTTCATCTCGTGCAAAAAATGCGTAATATACGCCGCCTTGCAGTCACAGTATGGTCATTTCTTAACTCATGCGCATCGGACACCACCAGCTTAGAAATCGCCTGATCGCAGCCCCAATGGCAGGTATTACCGACCGGCCGTTCAGGACGCTGTGCTATGAGATGGGAGCCGGTTTAACCGTATCCGAGATGATGTCGTCTAACCCGCAGGTCTGGGAAAGCGATAAATCCCGCCTTCGGATGGTGCACATTGATGAGCCAGGTATCCGCACCGTGCAAATCGCCGGAAGCGTGCCTGAAGAGATGGCAGATGCCGCGCGTATTAACGTGGAAAGTGGCGCCCAGATTATTGATATCAATATGGGTTGCCCGGCCAAGAAAGTGAATCGCAAGCTTGCAGGTTCAGCCCTTCTGCAATACCCCGATCAGGTGAAGTCTATCCTGACGGCGGTTGTCAGCGCGGTGGACGTTCCTGTTACGTTGAAGATTCGCACGGGTTGGTCGCCGGAACACCGTAACTGTGTAGAGATTGCCCAACTGGCCGAAGACTGTGGCATTCAGGCCCTGACCATTCATGGACGCACTCGCGCCTGTTTGTTCAATGGTGAAGCTGAATACGACAGCATTCGGGCAGTTAAGCAGAAGGTTTCCATTCCGATTATCGCGAATGGCGACATAACTGACCCGCTTAAAGCCAGGGCTGTGCTCGACTATACGGGAGCTGATGCTCTGATGATAGGACGTGCAGCTCAGGGAAGACCCTGGATCTTCCGGGAAATCCAGCATTATCTGGACACTGGGGAGCTGCTTGCCCCACTGCCTCTGGCAGAGGTTAAGCGCTTGCTTTGTTCGCATGTTCGGGAACTGCATGACCATTACGGTCAGGCAAAAGGGTACCGAATTGCGCGTAAACACGTCTCCTGGTATCTCCAGGAGCACGCTCCAGATGACCAGTTTCGGCGCACATTCAACGCCATAGAGGATGCCAGCGAACAGCTGGAGGCGTTGGAGGCATACTTCGAAAATCTTGCGTAATGAAATAAAGAGCTGACAGAACTATGTTCGAACAACGCGTAAATTCTGACGTACTGACCGTTTCTACCGTTAACTCTCAGGACCAGGTAACTCAAAAGCCCCTGCGTGACTCGGTTAAACAGGCACTGAAGAACTATTTTGCTCAACTGAATGGTCAGGATGTTAATGACCTGTATGAGCTGGTACTGGCTGAAGTTGAACAGCCACTGTTGGACATGGTGATGCAATACACCCGCGGTAACCAGACCCGCGCTGCGCTGATGATGGGTATCAACCGTGGTACTCTGCGTAAGAAACTGAAAAAATACGGCATGAACTAATTTCGATTAGCGAAATGCTTGTTTAAAAAGGCGCTACTCGGCATGGGGATGCGCCTTTTTTATTGCCTGTTAATGTTATCGTCAACGCTTTGTAAACCCTCGCGTATCCCGCTTTTAAACCGCAACTTTTCGTGTATATTTCCACCACTTCAGTGGTTCTCTTCTCGCGGAATGACACAATGATTCGTAAATACTGGTGGCTGGTTGTCTTTGCAATCTCCGTTTTCCTCTTTGATGCCCTTTTGATGCAGTGGATTGAACTGATGAGCACTGAAACCGACAAGTGCCGCAATATGAACTCCGTGAACCCGCTCAAATTAGTGAACTGCTCAGAACTCGATTAACGCCCTGACGTCACTGCCCCCGAATTACCCACTAAAAACGGGGATTTAAAACCCTTTGAGCCGTTACCTTACGGTGATAATGTCTCGCCCTTCTCAACCTCTCCTGCTTAACGTCAGACACGAGTAGAACCGACCATGCTGGTTAGCCAATACAACCTTATCCTTGTAGTTCTCTCCTTCGTTGTGGCCATCCTCGCGTCGTATACCGCACTGAATATGGCGGCACGCGTCGCCGGAAGTCAGGGCGTCGCCGCCCGCGTCTGGTTGGCTGGCGGCGGTATTGCGATGGGCATTGGCGTGTGGGCTATGCACTTTATCGGCATGCTGGCGATGGACCTCTCCATGAGCATGAGTTACAACGTAAGCCTGACCATTTTATCCATGGTCATTGCCGTGGGTTCTTCACTGTTTGCACTCTGGCTCGTCAGCTGTGAACAACTGCGCTTGCGCCGTCTGCTACCCGGCGCGCTGGTGATGGGAAGCGGTATTATCGCCATGCATTACACCGGTATGGCCGCGCTGGAAGTGAGGCCCGGTATCGTCTGGGACACGCTGTGGGTGGCCATTTCAGTCATCATTGCCCTTGCCGCTTCGCTTGCTGCATTGTGGCTGACCTTCCGCCTGCGTCACGAAGCGGCTCAGGTCGTGCTGATGCGTCTGGGTGCCGCCATCACAATGGGCATTGCCATTGCCGGTATGCACTACGCCGGGATGAGAGCCGCGCAGTTTCCAATGTCGACGATGACGCACCATGTTGGTATTAACAGCAGCTGGCTCGCCATGCTGGTCAGCGTCGTCGCGCTCTCTATTCTTGGGATCACCCTGCTGGTGTCGATGCTGGATGCCCGTCTTCAGGCACGTACTGCCCTACTGGCCTCATCGCTTGCAGAAGCGAACCGGGAACTTGCTCAACTGGCGCTGCAGGATACGCTAACGCGCCTGCCCAACCGCATCCTGCTGGAAGACCGACTCGATCAGGCGATCAGTAAAGCCGATCGTGAAGGAACCCATTTTGCGCTGATGTTTATGGATCTCGACGGCTTTAAAGCCATCAATGACGCCTATGGTCATGATGTCGGTGACAAACTGCTGGTCGCCGTTACGCAGCGTCTGCTGCTGCTTCTGAAGGGCCAGTTCACTCTTGCACGTATCGGCGGTGATGAGTTTGTTCTGCTGGCTGAGGGCGAAGGCCCGGACGATGCGGCCTCGCTGGCAAATTCGCTGGTACGCGCAATCGATAGCCCGTTCAACCTCGACCCTTATGAACTGATGGTGACCCTCAGCATTGGTATCGCTTTTTATCCTCACGACGGCAAAACCGAACGCGAGTTGATGTTTAACGCCGACGCGGCGATGTACCACACCAAGCATATGGGCCGAAACGGTTATCACTTTTTCCAGCCTTCGATGAACACCCTGGCGCAGACCCATCTTCAGTTAATGAACGATCTGTGGATGGCCATCGAACGCAATGAGCTGCGCCTGTTGTATCAGCCAAAATTTCACGCGCCCGCAGGACCTCTCCTCGGGTTTGAGGCACTGTTGCGCTGGCAACATCCTAAGCAGGGACTACTGACGCCGGATCTTTTCCTGCCACTGGCGGAAAAGACGGGGCTTATCATCCCTATTGGTAACTGGGTGATCAATGAAGCCTGCCGCCAGCTGAGAGAATGGCATCTTCAGGGACATCAAGACTGGTCAATGGCTGTAAACCTGTCGACATTGCAGTTTGAACAACCATCACTGGTTAAAACGGTTCTCGACTGCCTGGAGCGCCATCAGGTACCGCCGGAAATGCTGATCCTGGAAGTTACGGAAACGACGGCAATGAGCAACCCGGATGAGAGCGTACGGGTGCTGACAGAATTGACGAATGCAGGCGTGAAAGCGTCCATTGATGACTTTGGAACCGGGTATTCAAGCCTGCTGTATCTCAAGCGCTTACCGGCCTGTGAACTGAAGATCGACAGAGCATTTGTAAAAGAGTTAAGCGGGGAAAGCGAGGATGCCACCATTGTCTCGGCGATTGTGGCTCTCGCAAAAACACTTAACCTGAAAGTCGTGGCTGAAGGTGTGGAAACCGAAGCCCAGCAAACCTTTTTAACAGAGCTGGGTTGTAACACCCTTCAGGGTTATCTGTTAGGCAAACCAGCCAGCGCGCAGACCATAGAGGCGCTTTGTGCGCGAGGTGAAATGTTGCCTGGCGCTGAGCTGTAGTCATCCTGAGGCGACACGCGCAAGACAGGGAGTGTCGCCAGAATACTGTCGACCAGCGCGGGTGCCTGTTGATAGAGATTAAAACTGTCGGTATTCATTAACCAGTTTTTAATGATTCCGCAAAAAAAGCCATGCAATACAATCATGGTCAGTTCAACATTCATCTGCGCCGCAACGATTCTCTGAGAAATACATTTTTCCAGCGTAATGCGTAAAGAATCATAATTAAAGCCAATGCGTTTACGGATTTCATCTTCTGAAATCATATCGCTATGAAACTCACATTTATGATACAGAATTTGTAAAAGCGCGCATTGCCGGGGTTCATGCGCGATATACTGTAGCGCAGTAATAAATTGCTCACGAAGCATTAACAACGGGTCATCATTTTCGGAAAGAGAAAGCCTGTCGCAAATAATGTCACGCAGCGGTAATTGCTGTTCCCAGATCGCATTAAATATCTCTGCTTTACTGGTAAAGTGCCAGTAGATGGCACCGCGCGTAACCTTTGCGGCATCCGCGATATCCGTCAGCGTCGTGCTGGCCACGCCACGCGTCGCAAACTGCCCGATAGCCGCCTCAATCAACTGCTGTCGGGTCTGTTGAGCCTCTTCTTTCTTTTTACGCGCCATAGGCAGCTACTCGTTACTCACTGGGTTTATACGTAACATCGGGTTCGGGTGGCTGGAATTATTCCCTAAAACCCGTTTTCATTTTGCACAAAAAAAGTCAAACCCCTTAACTCATAATTAATACAAATGCATAATCAATATTTAATTCATGATATGAATACCATAAGGCATTAAACCCTCTTTCTCTGGTTAGCCAGGAGGGGAGTATATTCATATCTTCTCCGGGCTCCATTCTGATTTTCCCTTCAAGCCTCGTCATTCGCACTTATAAATTAAAAAACATTAAATATCCTCATTATTATACGCAGCTACATTTTATTTTTTTATCCCTCTGCCCCAACGACCGTTCTACGGCAAATCTCGGTTATTGGGTATTTAAAGGAACAGTAATGACGAATCATTTCAGACGCTTGCCCTTATCCGGTTTCATTGTCTGCGCTGTACTGCTCTCTGGATGCGATGGCCAGGAAAACCAACAACAACATCCCCAGGCACCTCAGGTCAGCGTGCATATCGTGAAAAGCGCGCCGCTGGCGGTCACCACTGAACTCCCGGGCAGAACGGATGCATTCCGCGTGGCGGAGGTTCGTCCACAGGTTAGCGGTATCATCCTGCGTCGTAACTTCACGGAAGGTAGCGATGTAAAAGCAGGAGATTCGCTTTACCAGATTGATCCTGCGACCTATCAGGCGGCTTACGACAGCGCGAAAGGTGAGCTGGCGAAGGCCCAGGCGGCGGCCAATATTGCGCATCTGACAGTAAAACGTTATCTCCCGCTGGTAGGCACCCAGTATGTCAGCAAGCAGGAGTATGACCAGGCGGTGGCAACAGCCCAACAGGCCGATGCCAGTGTTATCGCCGCCAAAGCCGGCGTCGAAAGTGCACGTATTAACCTTGCCTATACCAAAGTGACGTCTCCCGTCGATGGGCGCATCGGCAAATCCAGCGTGACAGAAGGTGCTCTCGTCACGAACGGGCAGGCCTCTGCACTGGCAACAGTCCAGCAGCTTGATCCGATTTACGTCGACGTCACCCAGTCCAGCAATGAATTTATGCGCCTGAAACAGACAAGCCTGCAAAAAGGCGACACGGCCAGCAGCGTTGAACTGCTGATGGAAAATGGTCAGCCTTATCCGCTGAAAGGAACGTTGCAGTTCTCAGACGTCACGGTGGATGAAAGCACCGGTTCGATTACCTTGCGCGCTATTTTCCCTAACCCTCAACACCTTCTGTTACCCGGGATGTTCGTTCGCGCCCGCATTGATGAAGGCACACAGCCGAATGCAATTCTGATTCCCCAGCAGGGTCTGACCCGTACGCCGCGAGGTGAGGCAACCGTCATGGTGGTTAACGATAAAAACCAGGTTGAGCCACGCACCGTCGTTGCGCCTCAGGCCATTGGCGATCGCTGGCTGGTGACGGAAGGGCTGAAAAACGGTGACCGCGTGATTGTCAGCGGATTACAAAAAGCCAGGCCAGGTGCCACCGTCGTCGCCACCCCAGATACCACCACAGCGCCCGCCAGTTAAGGAACGACGACATGGCTAATTTCTTTATTCAGCGGCCGGTTTTCGCCTGGGTACTTGCCATCATTTTGATGATTGCAGGCGGGCTGGCTATTCTCAAACTGCCCGTTGCCCAGTATCCAACGATTGCCCCGCCAGCCGTTGCGATTTCCGCAACCTACCCCGGCGCAGATGCCCAGACGGTACAGGATACCGTAACCCAGGTTATCGAACAGAACATGAACGGTATCGATAACCTGATGTATATGTCCTCCACCAGCGATTCAGCGGGTAATGTCACCATCACCCTGACCTTCGAGTCGGGAACAGACCCGGACATCGCCCAGGTGCAGGTGCAGAACAAGTTGCAGCTGGCCATGCCGCTGCTGCCGCAAGAAGTTCAGCAGCAAGGGATTGGCGTTGAGAAGTCCAGCAGCAGCTTCCTTTTGGTCGCCGGTTTTGTTTCGGACAATAAAAGCCTTACTCAGGATGATATCTCCGACTACGTCGCTTCGAACGTCAAGGATGCCATCAGCCGAACATCGGGTGTCGGCGACGTTCAGTTGTTTGGTGCCCAGTATGCGATGCGCATCTGGCTCGACAGTAACGCGATGAACAAATACCAACTGACGCCGCTGGATATTATCAATCAGTTAAAAACGCAGAACGACCAGATAGCGGCAGGCCAGTTGGGTGGAACACCATCAGTCCCTGGACAGCAGCTGAATGCCTCCATCATCGCGCAAACTCGCCTGAAATCACCGGAAGAGTTTGGTCGCGTCACGCTCAAAGTGAACCAGGACGGCTCAATGGTTCATCTGAAGGATGTGGCTCGCATTGAGTTGGGTGGCGAAAACTACAATATGGTGACCAAAATCAACGGGCAGGCGGCAACCGGTCTGGGGATTAAGCTCGCTACTGGTGCAAACGCGCTGGATACGGCGGCAGCCATCAAGAGCAAGCTGGCACAACTGCAACAGTTCTTCCCGCAGGGACTGAAGGTCGTCTACCCCTACGACACCACGCCTTTTGTGAAAATCTCGATTCATGAAGTGGTGAAGACCCTGTTTGAGGCGATCATTCTGGTCTTCCTGGTCATGTATCTGTTCCTGCAAAACCTGCGGGCAACGCTGATCCCAACGATCGCCGTGCCGGTTGTTCTGCTGGGGACCTTCGCCGTGCTGGCTGCGTTCGGTTTCTCCATCAATACCCTGACGATGTTTGGGATGGTGCTGGCGATAGGGCTACTGGTTGATGACGCCATCGTGGTCGTCGAGAACGTTGAGCGCGTGATGGTGGAAGATAAACTGCCGCCGAAAGAGGCCACGCAGAAGTCGATGGAGCAGATTCAGGGCGCGCTGGTGGGGATCGCCATGGTCCTCTCGGCGGTCTTTGTTCCGATGGCCTTTTTTGGTGGCTCGACTGGGGCCATCTATCGCCAGTTCTCGTTAACTATCGTTTCCGCGATGGCGCTATCCGTGCTGGTCGCGCTGATCCTGACCCCCGCACTCTGCGCAACGTTGCTTAAGCCCGTCTCCAGCGACCACCACGAGAAAAAAGGGGGCTTCTTTGGCTGGTTCAATGCGCTCTTTGATAAGAGTGTGGAACACTATAGCAACAGCGTGAGCGGTATTTTGCGTAAGACCGGTCGCTATCTGGTGGTGTATGTCATTATTGTTGGTGGCATGGCGGTGTTGTTCCTGCGCTTACCGACCTCCTTCCTGCCCGAAGAGGACCAGGGGGTCTTTATGACAATGGTTCAACTCCCGGCGGGGGCGACCCAGACGCGTACTCAGGCGGTCCTCGACCAGGTTCAGGACTACTATCTGGACAAAGAGAAGGCGAACGTTGAATCCGTCTTCACCGTAAACGGCTTTAGCTTTAGCGGCCAGGGTCAGAACTCCGGTATTGCCTTTGTCAGCCTGAAGCCCTGGGAGGAGCGCCCGGGCGAGAAAAATAGCGTTGAAGCTATCGTGGGTCGCGCGACAAAAGCGTTCAGTCAGATTAAAGACGGCCTGGTGTTCCCGTTCAACCTGCCTGCGATTATTGAGCTTGGAACCGCAACGGGATTCGACTTTGAACTTATCGATCAGGCTAACCTGGGACATACCCAGCTGACGCAGGCACGTAATCAACTGCTCGCGATGGTAAAAGAGCACCCAGACCTGCTGGTGCGCGTGCGTCCAAACGGACTGGAAGATACGCCTCAGTTCAAGCTGGATGTCGATCAGGAAAAGGCGCAGGCATTGGGCGTCAGTCTTTCCGACGTCAACCAGACCATCTCGACGGCGTTGGGTGGCACCTATGTGAACGACTTTATCGACCACGGGCGCGTGAAAAAAGTTTACGTGCAGGCAGATGCCCGTTTCCGCATGCTGCCGGGGGACATTAACAACCTTTACGTGCGCAGCGCGAACGGAGAGATGGTTCCCTTCTCCGCCTTTAGCTACTCTCACTGGGTTTATGGCTCACCTCGCCTGGAACGCTTCAACGGGATGCCTTCAATGGAGATCCTCGGGGAATCCGCACCGGGTAAAAGTACCGGGGAAGCAATGGTGTTGATGGAAAGCCTGGCCGCAAAACTGCCTGCAGGAATTGGCTATGACTGGACGGGCATGTCTTATCAGGAACGCCTTTCCGGTAACCAGGCGCCCGCACTGTATGCCATTTCACTGATCGTGGTGTTCCTGTGTCTGGCGGCCCTGTATGAGAGCTGGTCCATCCCATTCTCCGTGATGCTGGTTGTGCCGCTGGGTGTTATCGGTGCTCTGCTCGCCGCGTCGCTGCGCGGATTGAACAATGACGTCTATTTCCAGGTCGGCCTGCTGACGACAATTGGCCTGTCGGCGAAAAACGCCATCCTGATTGTCGAATTTGCTAAGGACCTGATGGATAAAGAAGGTAAAGGGATTATTGAAGCCACACTGGAAGCATCAAGGATGCGCCTTCGACCGATCCTGATGACCTCCCTGGCCTTTATCCTTGGCGTCATGCCGCTGGTAATCAGTACCGGAGCCGGGAGCGGTGCGCAAAATGCTGTCGGTACGGGCGTTATGGGAGGCATGCTTTCCGCGACGCTGCTGGCGATTTTCTTCGTTCCCGTTTTCTTTGTGGTTGTCCGGCGACGGTTTACCCGCCATAAAGAGTAACGTCCCCCTGAAAGGCACCCTGCGGTGCCTTTTTTATTTTTAATATAAACAATAAATTAGACATTATTGAATTGCAGTGTTAAAAATGCGGTGATTTACATTAAGTAGAAACGCCCTGTTGTGTCTCCATAATTTCTCCATTAATTCATCCTGAAACCGACTTTTCTCCACGATTTTTACAAACGACATACTTTGAGATTATTCCCCGTGCAACGAGGTGTTATCCCGGTGGTAAAATAGCCTCCAGTTCGTTAATAGCCCTCCTGGCTTTGTAGCGAATGAGAAATAATACTGAGGTAACATCATGAAAAGATTCATTTCCGTTGCACTTCTCGCTGCGCTACTTGCTGGATGCGCGCACGATTCTCCATGTGTACCGGTTTACGATGACCAGGGTCGACTGGTTCATACCAATACCTGTATGAAAGGCACCACCCAGGATAACTGGGAAACCGCGGGTGCTATCGCCGGCGGAGCGGCTGCCGTGGCGGGGTTGACGCTGGGTATCGTTGCCCTGACGAAGTAACATCAATTAAGAAAGCGCGGCTCGGGCCGCGCTTTTGCGTTTAAAAAGTGCATTGTTATCGAATAAGTAAAAAAATAGCCCCGTTTTTATTCAAGAAATTAATTCCCATCGACTGGCTATCACATCTTTTTAGTATATAAAAGTTTATTTCATATTTTATCGTGATGATTTTCACACATTAATCTTATTGAATACCCTGCCAATATTCACTTCAGAAACTATCTCTTGATTTATCTCATCCTCATCGAAACTTTTGCTCCGATTTGTGGCACAGGTTGTAATTTCGCACCGTTTCGGGGCGTTCGTTTTATTTAAGCGTGTCTACACTCAGCATTAAGCGTTCTGTTATCACTTATTTTGTGGAACGCAAAACTGGCATTACGTTTGCTTTATAAACGTTGGCCAAAGCCACAGACAGGTTTAGCGCTTAAAAAGCGCTTCTATAACGATAAATTTCGCCACACAGGATGCATTATGAAAAAGACGATGATAGCCAGCCTGACCGCTGCAGGCATGTTGTTTGCCGTAGCGGGCCAGGCCCATGCGGGTACGACACTGGATGCCGTTAAAAAGAAAGGTTTTGTTCAATGTGGTATCAGTGATGGTCTGCCTGGCTTCTCATATGCCGATGCGAACGGCAAATTTACCGGTATTGATGTGGATGTCTGCCGCGGCGTCGCAGCTGCCGTTTTTGGGGATGACAGCAAAGTAAAATACACCCCGCTGACGGCGAAAGAACGCTTTACGGCGCTGCAATCCGGTGAAGTTGACATGCTCTCTCGTAATACCACCTGGACCTCCTCTCGTGATGCAGGTATGGGGATGTCATTTACCGGCGTGACCTATTATGACGGCATCGGATTCCTGACCCACAATAAAGCGGGTCTGAAAAGTGCCAAAGAACTGGATGGCGCCACCGTATGTATCCAGGCGGGTACGGATACTGAGCTGAACGTCGCGGATTATTTCAAAGCCAATAAGATGAAATACACCCCTGTGACGTTTGATCGCTCGGATGAATCAGCCAAAGCACTGGAATCCGGCCGTTGCGACACGCTGGCCTCTGACCAGTCACAGCTGTATGCCTTACGTATTAAGCTGAGCAACCCGGCAGAATGGATTGTGCTGCCAGAAGTGATCTCCAAAGAACCTCTCGGACCTGTTGTTCGTCGTGGTGATGAAGACTGGTTCTCCATTGTTCGCTGGACCCTGTTTGCCATGCTGAACGCGGAAGAGATGGGCATCAACTCGAAAAACGTTGATGAGAAAGCCGCTAATCCATCCAACCCGGATATGGCTCACCTGCTCGGTAAAGAGGGTGATTTCGGCAAGGATCTGAAGCTGGATAACAAGTGGGCTTACAACATCATCAAGCAGGTGGGTAACTATTCTGAGATCTTTGAGCGCAACGTGGGATCGGAAAGCCCGCTGAAGATCAAACGCGGCCAGAACAATCTCTGGAATAACGGCGGCATTCAGTACGCGCCACCAGTACGTTAAGTCAAAGCTGTAACGGGCACTGCTCAGGCGGTGCCCAGTCCAGAGTCATGGTTACTGAGGTTTCTTTATGTCCCATCGCCGCTCAGCCGTAAAAGGAACGCTATCCTTTTCTCATCCCGCGGTCCGCGCCTGGCTATTCCAGATCATTGCTATTGTTGCGGTTGTTCTCATCGCCGTGTATCTCATCCATAACACCATCACCAACCTGAATAACCGCGGTATTACCTCCGGTTTTGCGTTCCTGGATCGCAGTGCAGGGTTTGGTATTGTTCAGCATCTTATTGATTATGAGGAAGGTGACACGTACGGACGCGTGTTTGTGGTCGGTTTACTGAATACGCTGCTGGTATCGGCGCTTTGTATTGTCTTCGCCTCGATATTGGGTTTCTTTATTGGCCTGGCTCGTCTTTCTGAAAACTGGCTCCTGCGGAAGCTTTCAACCTTTTATATTGAGACTTTCCGCAACATCCCACCGCTGCTGCAGATCTTTTTCTGGTATTTCGCGGTCCTGCGTAACCTTCCTGGCCCCCGCCAGGCCGTCGATGCGTTTGAGCTGTTTTTCCTGAGTAATCGTGGGCTATACATTCCCTCTCCGCAGTTCGCCGAAGGGCTTTACGCCTTCATCGTCGCAGTTATTATTGCGATCGCCATTTCTGTCGGGCTGTTCCGTTATAACCGCAAGCACCAGATTAAAACAGGGCAGCTTCGTAAAACATGGCCCGTTGGCGCTGCGCTAATTGTTGGCTTACCGTTAGTCGCTCACTGGCTTTTTGGTGCGGCTTTGCACTGGGATATCCCCCATCTGCGCGGGTTCAATTTCCAGGGCGGGATGGTGTTAATTCCTGAACTGGCAGCACTCACGCTGGCGCTCTCGATTTATACCTCCGCATTTATTGCAGAAATCATTCGCTCCGGGATCCAGGCGGTGCCTTACGGACAGCACGAGGCGGCGCGTTCACTTGGTTTACCGAATACCGTGACGCTGCGCCAGGTCATTATTCCCCAGGCCCTGCGGGTAATCATTCCGCCACTGACCAGTCAATATCTCAACATTGTCAAAAACTCATCGCTGGCCGCCGCGATTGGTTACCCGGATATGGTGTCTCTCTTCGCCGGCACCGTGCTTAACCAGACCGGACAAGCTATAGAAACCATTGCCATCACCATGTCTGTCTATCTGATCATCAGTCTGGCGATTTCATTGCTGATGAACCTTTATAACCGCCGTATTGCACTGGTCGAGCGCTAAGGATTTATGATGTCGAAAGCGATACTGTCGCACTCCTCGCGTCCAGCCAGCACAACCGATGGACGTTTCATTATCTGGGCACGTAAGAACCTGTTCTCCAGCTGGAGCAACAGCCTGCTGACAATAGTCTGCCTGTGGTTGATGTGGGAACTGATCCCGCCGCTACTCAACTGGGCATTCCTGCAGGCGAACTGGGTGGGTTCAACGCGTGCCGACTGTACGAAAGCGGGCGCATGCTGGGTGTTTATTCACGAGCGTTTTGGCCAGTTCATGTATGGATTGTATCCTCATGAACAGCGCTGGCGGATTAATCTGGCGCTGGTTATCGGTCTGCTTTCCATCGCCGTAATGTTCTGGAAAAAGCTACCTCATCGTGGACGCTATATTGCCGGCTGGGCTGTGGCGTATCCCATTATTGTTTGGGTGTTGTTGTATGGCGGCTTCCTGGGGCTGGAACGCGTTGAAACACGCCAGTGGGGTGGTCTGACGCTGACGTTGATTATCGCTTCCGTGGGGATAGCTGGCGCTCTGCCGTGGGGCATTTTACTCGCTCTGGGGCGTCGTTCAACAATGCCGGTCGTGCGTGTGCTTTCCGTGATCTTCATTGAGTTCTGGCGTGGCGTACCACTGATCACCGTATTGTTTATGTCTTCGGTCATGCTGCCGCTGTTTATGGCAGAAGGTACAACGATCGACAAACTGATTCGTGCCCTGGTCGGGGTGATTCTGTTTCAGTCTGCCTATGTCGCTGAAGTTGTGCGTGGTGGCCTGCAGGCGTTGCCTAAAGGCCAGTACGAAGCGGCGGAATCACTGGCTCTCGGATACTGGAAAACGCAGGGACTGGTCATTCTTCCACAAGCACTCAAGCTGGTGATCCCGGGCCTGGTCAACACGATCATTGCCCTCTTCAAAGATACCAGCCTGGTCATCATCATCGGATTATTCGATCTCTTTAGCAGCGTGCAGCAGGCAACCGTTGACCCTGCCTGGTTGGGCATGTCCACCGAGGGATATGTCTTTGCTGCTCTGATCTACTGGATCTTTTGTTTTAGCATGTCGCGCTACAGCCAGCACCTGGAAAAGCGCTTTAACACCGGGCGTACACCGCACTGAGGAAATTATGAGCCAAATTACTATGACACCCGCCGACGCGATGATTACGCTGGAAAACGTGAATAAATGGTATGGACAGTTTCATGTCCTGAAAGACATTAATCTCAAGGTAAAGCAAGGCGAACGAATCGTCCTTTGCGGCCCTTCCGGTTCAGGGAAATCGACAACCATTCGCTGTATCAACCATCTTGAAGAGCATCAGCAGGGACGCATTGTGGTTGATGGTATCGAGCTGAATGAAGATATTCGCAATATCGAACGCGTGCGCCAGGAAGTGGGGATGGTATTTCAGCACTTTAATCTATTTCCCCACCTGACCGTTCTGCAGAACTGTACGCTTGCGCCGATTTGGGTACGAAAGATGCCGAAACAGGAAGCGGAGGCGTTGGCAATGCATTACCTCGAACGCGTACGTATTGCAGAGCACGCCAATAAATTTCCCGGCCAGATCTCAGGCGGACAACAGCAGCGTGTGGCTATCGCCCGTTCGCTATGCATGAAACCCAAAATTATGCTGTTTGACGAACCGACATCTGCGCTGGATCCGGAAATGGTGAAAGAAGTGCTGGATACTATGATTGGGCTGGCGCAATCCGGGATGACGATGTTGTGCGTGACGCATGAGATGGGTTTTGCCAGAACGGTGGCAGACCGGGTGATCTTTATGGACCGCGGTGAGATCGTTGAACAGGCCCCACCGGATGAGTTCTTTGCGCATCCGAAGTCGGAACGTACGCGTGCATTCCTGTCGCAGGTGATTCATTAGTCATTTGCTTTGCCGGGTGGAGGCTTTGCCTTACCCGGCCTACCGTTTTTTCTGCACATAAACGCAAAAAGGCCATCCTTTCGGATGGCCTTTTCACTTATTTGATGTCTGGCAGTTCCCTACTCTCACATGGGGAGACCCCACACTACCATCGGCGCTACGGCGTTTCACTTCTGAGTTCGG